>FTHL01000377.1_pt1 | contig 18778 bp, 18 predicted proteins | sample 1640951 | NCBI WGS metagenome assembly FTHL01 (sample SAMEA3914788, study PRJEB12502) | metagenome | biome: forest; material: soil | place: Canada | collected 2011-07-03 | depth 0.1 m
AGAAGTACCTCGGCCCCGCGGCCCTGCTGCAGGCCTACCGCTGGCTGGCCGACAGCCGCGACGAGGCCGAGGGCGAGCGGCTCGATCAGCTGGAAGATCCCTTCAAGCTCTACCGCTGCCACACCATCATGAACTGCGCGCAGGTCTGTCCCAAGGGCCTGAACCCGGCCAAGGCCATCGGCGAGATCAAGAAGCTGATGGTCGACCGCGTGGTCTGAGGCGGCCTGCGGCGGCGGGCGTCAGCCGCCGCGATCGCTCGGGGCGGCGAGCAAGGCCCCGCAAGGGCGGCCTGCGTCGGACGGCGGGTTGCGCACGCGGCCCGGTTTCTGACAGAAGACGCCGCCGCCCACACAGGACCCTCTATGGCCAAGATCACCTACATCGAGTTCAACGGGACCGAGCACACGGTCGATGTGAAGCCCGGCCTGTCGGTGATGGAGGGCGCGGTGCGCAACAACGTCCCCGGGATCGACGCGGATTGCGGCGGGGCCTGCGCCTGCGCCACCTGCCATGTCTACATCGACCCCGCCTGGCGCGCGGCCACCGGCGAGCGGTCCGACATGGAGGAGTCGATGCTCGACTTCGCCGACAACGTGAAGGACAACTCCCGCCTCTCCTGCCAGATCAAGGTCACCGACGCCCTGGACGGGCTGGTGCTGAAGATGCCGGAGAGCCAGCACTAGCCGACCGGCGCCCGCCCGGCCTAGAACGCCAGCTCCGGGTGCCCGGCGGCGGTCTGGGCGACCTCGGGCAGGTGGCAGGTGAAGGTCGAGCCCTTGCCGGGCTCGCTCTCCAGGGCGACCCAGCCGCCGTGCAGCTCCACCAGCGCCTTCACCAGCGCCAGGCCCAGCCCCGGGCCGCCGCGGTCCCGGCCCACGAAGCGGTCGAACACGTGCGGCTGCACGTGGAAGGGGATGCCCCGGCCGGTGTCGGTGACCGAGAGCTGCACCTCGCTGTGCAGGCGCCGGGCGGACAGGGTGATGACGCCGCCGGGCGGCGATTGCCGCACCGCGTTCTCCACCAGGTGGTCCAGCACCTGCGACAGCCGCTGCCGGTCGGCGCGGATCTTTCCGGCGTGCGGGTCGGCCAGCACCACCACCGCCGCCTGCGCCTCCTCCGCCTCGCGCCGCCAGCGCTCCACCGCAGTGTCCAGCAGGTCGGCGACGTCCACGTCCCCGAGGTCCAGCGCCATCTCCTCGGCGTCGATCTGGGCGACGTCGAGCACGTCGTCGATGGAGCGGGCGAGCTGGCTCGCCGCCTGGCGCACCGCCGCCACGTGTCCCCGCCCGCGCTCGGAAAGGGTCTCTCCGGCGTGCTCGAGCAGCTCGGCGTAGCCGATGATGGTCGTGAGCGGGGTCCGAAGCTCGTAGGAGACGTTGCCGACGAAGTCGCGCTTCAGCCGCTCGGCCTCGGCCAGGGCGGCGGAGCGGTCGGCCAGCGCCCGTTCCAGCGCCCGGGTGTCGGTGACGTCGGTGAACGCCACCAGGGTGGCGCCGTCCGGCAGCGGCCGGGACTGGTGCGCCAGGATGCGCCGGTCGGAAGTGCGCGCCTCGCCCGAAACCGGCACCCGCGCGGTCGGGTCCGGATCGCCGACGCGGGCCTTCAGATCGGTCCAAAACTGCTGGTCGTGCAGCCGCGGCAGGCAGAGGTCGACCACCCCGTCGAAATCACCTGCGCCGGCCAGCGCCTGGGCCGAGACGTTCCAGAACCGCTCGAACGCCTCGTTGTGCAGCCTGAGCCGGCCGTCCGAGCCGAACACCGCCACCGCGTCGTTGAGCTTGTCCAGCGTCGCCTGCTGCACATTGATCAGGGCGTTGTACTGGGCGCGCAACCGCAGCTCGTCGGTGACGTCCGAGAAGATCAGCAAGAGGCCGCCCAGCGGGTGCGGCTGGCGCACGACCCTCAGGGTGCGGCCGTCCGGGAGGGTCCACAGGTCGTCGGGCGCGGGGCCGAGGTCTTCGTAGTGGGCGAGCTCGAGGCCCTTCCAGCGGACGTAGTCGTCGGTCTCCGGCAGCCGGCGGCCCTGGCGCAGCCGGTCGAGGATCTCGCCATGGGTCGGCCGCTCGGCGAGCCAGCCGGCCTCGAGCCCCCAGAGCTCGGCGAAGGCGGTGTTGTGGAACGCGAGCTGCCGTGTCGGACTGAAGATCGCCACTGCGTCGGCGAGCCGGTTCAGCGTCTCGTCGTGGGCTTCGACGTGTCGCCGGAACGCCTCCTTGCCCTCCTCCAGCTCGGTCACGTCGAGCGCGACCGCGCCGGTGACCCCGGCGTGCAGCGGCATCGCCGACACCTGGAAGGCGCGCCTCTGGCCCTTCACCGTGGCCCAGCACAGGCCCTCGCGCCGGCCGCCCGCCTCCGTGGCTTCGCGCACCACCACCTCGACCCCGCCGCCGAGCCCCAGGCCTGCGCCGGCCGCGCCTTCCACGGACTCCGCCTCAGCCGCGCCCAGCCAGGCGCGGTTGGCCCACAGCAGCACCCCTTCCGGGCCGCAGATCCAGGCCGGATGGGGAAGCTGGTCGAGCAGGGCGGCGAACTGGTCGGCGCCCGGCAGGCCGTGGCTCACGCTGCGGTGGCGGGTCAGCTTCAGCCAGGCGATCGCCCCGGAGGTGCGGCCTTCCACATCCAGTCCGCCGCTGGGGCCGGAGACGTGGAAGACGCAGCCTTCACCCCGCTCGGACAGGGCGCGGATGCGCTCGGCATGGTCCGGGTTCTCGGTGAGCATGGCCATCACCGCCGCCGGCTCGGGCTTCACCCCGAGCGCCTGGGCGCAGAGCTTGAACGCGTCCTCTCCCGAGACCAGCCGCGGCTTGCCGGCGTCGAGCGCCAGCAGGGCGATGTCGAAGGCGTCGGTCCAGGCCTGCTCGGACTCCACCCGCGCGCCCAGGCTGGAGAGGTGGGCCTCGAACAGGCGCGCCTTCGCCTCGGCGCGGCGACGCTCAGCCCAAGCCCAAGCGCTCGCCCCCAATGCGAGCCCCCAGGCCGCGAACACCGCGACCTCAAGCAAAACCGAGCCGCCCATCCAGCCCTTCTCCGGCGGCGACCGCCGGCCGCGAATCAGTCGCCCACCATAGGTCTGACCGGCGCCAAGGGGAATCGGGGCGCCCGCCGCGCCCGGCGGTCGGGATTCTGCTAAGGGTGCGGCCATGTCCGTGCGCTTTCCGATCGCCGCCAGCGCCGAGGCGGCCCTGCAGGCGCCGCTGGGCCGCGCCGAGCGCGAGCGGCCGGCGTGTGAGATCGCCGCCGCGCCGGTGCGGTTCGTGCGCGAGCTGGTCGGCCCCGCCTTTGCGAGCCGTGAGGCGGCCGAGGCCGCCTATGCGGGGCTGGTGGACGCCGCCGGCCAGGGCGGCGTCGCGCCCGAGGACCGCTTCTGCGAGCTGATGGAGGTCGCCGAGCCCGCCGCCCGGGGCGGCCAGGCCGAGCCGGTTTTCGAGGCCGGCCGCCGCTGGCCCCGGCCCAAGTCCCTCCTGAAGACCAGCTGGCGGCTCTCGATCGGATACTGGCGCGTCGGCGAGGAGCCGCCGGCGATGGACCTGCCGCAGGCCCGCGACGCCCGCCGCCGGCGCGAGGGCCTGGACGCCGCCGCGCTGAAGGCGCTGGCCAGCCAGCCGCTGCAGCCGGTCAAGCCGCAGCAGCCGCTCGACATCGGCCTGTTCGAGGTGCGCCCGCCCGACGCCCCGCACATCATCATGCCCGACGAATGAATCCCGGCTATTCGGCCTTGGCCGCCCCGTCGCTCGAGGCCCTGGCTGACCTGGCGCAGGCGGCGCTGGATCAGCTGCCCGAGCCGTTCCGCCGGCTGATCGGCGAGGTGCAGATGCGGCTCCAGGACTTCGCCGACGACGAGGTGCTGGACGACCTCGGCATCGAGGACCCGTTCGAGCTCAGCGGCCTCTACCAGGGCGCCGACCTCTCGCGCCGCAGCGTGCTCGGCACGGCGGCGCAGCCGTCCATGCTGTTCCTCTATCGCCGTCCCATCCTCGACGAGTGGTGCGAGCACGGGGACATCACCCTGGGCGAGCTCGTCACCCACGTGCTGGTGCACGAGATCGGCCACCATTTCGGGCTGTCGGACGCCGACATGGAGGCGATCGAGCAGGGCCGCCGATAGCCTGGGGGGCGGGCTCGCAGCCAAAAGGCGGGCTTGGCCGTTGAGCGCCTGGAAAACGGGGGGACGATGACTCACACCCAGGCCTTCGCCTTCGCCCTGATCGCCTGCACGCTCGGCCTCTTCGTCTGGGGCCGGCTGCGCTACGACCTGGTCGCGCTGTGCTCGCTGCTGGCCGGGGTGCTGCTGGGCGTGGTGCCGGCCAAGAACGCCTTCGACGGCTTCAAGAACGACGTGGTGGTGATCATCGCCGCCGCCCTGGTGGTGAGCGCGGCCTTCGCCCGCAGCGGCATCGTCGAGCTGGTGATGCGGCCGGTCCTGCGGCGGCTCAACGCCGAGCAGTCCCAGGTCCCGGTGCTGATCTCGGCCACCGCGGTGCTGTGCATGGGCACCAAGAACCTGGGCGCCCTGGCGATCCTGATGCCGATCGCCCAGCAGCTGGCGCGCCGCACCGGCACGTCGATCTCCCGGCTGTTGATGCCGATGTCGTTCGCCTCGCTGCTGGGCGGCCTCGTCACCCTTGTGGGCACCTCGCCCAACATCATCGTCTCGGAGGTGCGCGAGCAGACCCTCGGCAAGCCGTTCAACATGTACGACTTCGCGCCGGTCGGCCTGACCCTGACGGTGCTGGGCCTGGTCTTCCTCGCCTTCGCCTACCGGCTGCTGCCGACCAACCGCACCGCCAAGACGAGCCTTTCGGAAACCCTCGTCGGCAACGCCTACACCACCGAGGCCCACGTGCCGGAGGGCTGGACCCACGGTCGCGGCCGGGTCGGCGACCTCAAGGCCACGGGCGGCGAGGAGGCGGAGGTGGTCGCCCTGATCCGCGGCGGGACCCGCAGGCCCGATCCCCACGCCAACACCAAGCTCAGGCCCGGGGACGTGGTCCTGCTGGAAGGCGAGCCGGAAGTGCTCCACCGGCTGATCGCCGACAGCAAGCTCCTGCCGCATCGCGTAGGCCATCCGCTGGAGCGCCACGAGGCCAACGAGGACGTCCGCTCGATCGAGGCCGTGGTGGGCGCCGACTCCGCCCTGATCGGCCAGACGGTGCGCGGAATCGACCTGCAGACCCGCTACAACGTGAAGCTGCTCGCGGTGGCCCGCAGCGGCCGCCGGGTGACCCAGAGGTTGCGCGCCGCCCCGATCAACGTCGGCGACATCCTGGTCCTGCGCGGGCCGGAGTCGGACCTGCCCAAGGCGCTCACCGAGCTCGGGGCCCTGCCGCTGGCCGAGCGGCCGGTGCAGCTCGGCGGCCGCCGGCCGCTGCTCCTCCCGGCCATCATCCTGGCCGTCGCCATGGTGCTGGTGGCGATGAAGCTGCTGCCCATCGCCATCGCCTTTACCGCGGCGGCGGTGCTTATGATCCTGTTCCGCACCATCCCCATGCGCGACGCCTACGCCTCCCTGGACGGACCGGTGCTGGTGCTGATCGCCGCCCTGGTGCCGGTCAGCGAGGGCCTGCAGCGCACCGGCGGGGTGGAGCTGGTGGCCGGGGCCATCTCCGGCGTCTTCCTGCACGCGCCCCACCAGCTGGTGCTGGCCTCTCTGCTCACCGCCTCCATGCTGCTCGCGCCCTTCCTGCACAATGCGCCGACCGTGCTGATCCTGGGGCCGGTGGCGGTGGGCGTGGCCAAGCATCTCGGCATCGCGCCGGACCCGCTGCTGATGGGCGTGGCGGTCGGCGCGGCCTGCGACTTCCTCACCCCGGTCGGGCACCAGTGCAACACCCTGGTGCTTGGGCCGGGCGGCTACCGCTTCAGCGATTATGCCCGTCTGGGGGCGCCGCTCTCGATTCTGGTCATCGTCGCGGGCACCTTGGCGATCCAGCTGTTCTGGCCATTGCATTGAGCCGCGGGGCGGGGTGGAATTTCCTCGGGACCCGGCGCAACCGTAGCCGGACTTGCCCGGAAGCCGGGGCATTGGAGAGCAGGCCATGCGCGTAGGCGTCCCCAAGGAGATCAAGCCGAACGAATACCGGGTCGGGCTCACCCCCAGCGCGGTACGGGAATACGTCCACCACGGCCACCAGGTGCTGGTGGAGACCGGCGCGGGCCTGGGCGCGGGCTATGACGACGGCCTCTATGTGCGCGCCGGCGCCGCCATCGCGCCGGACGCCGCCGCGGTGTTCGAAGGCGCCGAGCTGATCGTCAAGGTGAAGGAGCCGCAGCCGGCGGAGTGGGCCCGCCTGCAGCCCCGCCACATCCTCTTCACCTACCTCCACCTCGCCGCCGACCCGGATCAGGCCGAGGGACTCGCGCGGTCCGGCTGCGCCGCCATCGCCTACGAGACGGTCACCGACGAGCGCGGCGGCCTGCCGCTCCTGGCCCCCATGTCCGAGGTGGCCGGCCGCATCGCCGTGTTCTCCGCCGCCGAGACCCTGCTCAAGCACAACGGCGGCATGGGCCTTCTGCTCTGCGGCGTGCCGGGCGTGGCGCCCGCGCGGGTCTGCGTGCTGGGCGGCGGGGTGGTGGGGGCCAACGCCGCGCGGATGGCTGCGGGCCTCGGCGCCGAGGTGGTGGTGGTCGAGCGCTCGATCCCCCGCATGCGCGAGCTCGACGACATCTTCATGGGCCGGGTGCTCACCCGCTACTCCACCCTCGACGCGGTGGAGGACGAGATCCTGCGCGCCGACGTGGTGATCGGGGCGGTGCTCACCGCCGGCGCCGCCGCCCCCAAGCTGGTGCGCCGCGAACACCTGAAGCGGATGAAGCCGGGCTCGGTGCTGGTGGACGTCTCGATCGACCAGGGCGGCTGCTTCGAGACCTCCCACCCGACCACCCACGAGGCCCCGACCTTCGTGGTCGACGGGGTGGTGCACTATTGCGTCGCCAACATGCCGGGCGCGGCGCCGCGCACCTCGTCGGAAGCGCTCGGCCACGCCACCTTGCCGTTCGGCCTCCTGCTCGCCGACAAGGCGCTGGCGGCCCTGACGGAGAACCGCCACCTGGCCAAGGGCCTGAACGTCCTGAAGGGCCAGATCACCCACCCGGCCGTGGCAGAGGCGATCGGCAAGCCGTTCGCTGATCCTTATGGAGTTTGGGGCTAAACCCGCCGCAAACGGGGCGTCAGCGCGCCGCCTTGACCCAAACGGAGCCTCAACCTACCTCCTCGCCATGGCTTTGCGCGAAATCCTCACCGTTCCGCACCCGATCCTGAAGACCGTCTCCGAGCCCGTCGCGACGGTCGACGACGAGCTGCGCGCGCTGATGGACGACATGCTGGAGACCATGTACGCGGCGCCCGGCATCGGGCTGGCCGCCGTCCAGGTGGGGGTGCCCAAGCGCGTGATTGTCATGGACCTGGCCCGCGAGGGCGAGGAGCCCCAGCCGCGCTACTTCGCCAATCCGGAGATCACCTGGGCCTCCGATGAGATGGCGGTGCGTGAGGAGGGCTGCCTGTCGGTGCCCGAGATCTACGACGAGGTGGAGCGGCCGGCGCGCGTCGGGCTGCGCTACCTCGACTACCAGGGCCGGCTGATCGAGGAGGACGCCGAGGGGCTGCTCGCCGTCTGCATCCAGCACGAGCTCGACCATTGCAACGGCGTGCTGTTCATCGACCACCTGTCGCGGCTGAAGCGCGACCGCGCCGTCGCCAAGGTCAAGAAGGCCGCCAAGGAAGCCGACAAGGCCGCCTAGAGCCCCGCCCGGCGTCAGCCCTTGTCCTTGAGGTCCTCTCCGGCCTTGTGGGCGCCGTGCTTCAGGTCCGCGCCGGCCGACTTCAGCTTGGCGTTCGCCTCGTCCGCGCCCTTGTGCGCCTCGATCCTGGCCTTCGCGGCGTCCTTGTGCGCCTCGATCTTCGCCTTGGCGGCGTCCTTGTCGATCTCGATCTTGGCCTTGGCCGCGTCCTTCTTCAGCTCGACCTTGGTGTCGACGGCGGCCTTCTTGATGTCGTTGGAGACCTCGTGCACCGCCGGGTCGTTCTTGATGCTGGCGGCGGCGGCCTTCACGTCGGACGAGGTCTTGGCCGCGTCGTGCTTGCTGCAGGCGACGCAGCACAGCCCCAGGGCCAGGATGAGGGCAGCGCGCATGGGGATCCTCCGGTATCTGGGGCAAACGGACGGCCAAGCCCGAGGTTCCGGGGCTTTAGCCGGGCGCGGGCGGCGGCTATGACGGGCCGGCCCAAGGCCGCGGAGGCTCAGTGACGTCATCCATCCTCGTGTTCGGCCGCACCGGCCAGGTGGCGCGGGAGCTCCACAAGCTGGGGCCGCCCCACGGGCTGGAGCTGGTCTTCGCCGGCCGAGAGACGCTGGACCTATCGCAGGAGCCCGACATCCCGGGGTTCATCGCCGCCCGCGCGCCGGCGGCGGTGATCAACGCGGCCGCCTACACCGCCGTCGACAAGGCCGAGAGCGAGCCCGATGCGGCCCGGAGGCTGAACCGCGACGCGCCCGCCGCCATGGCCCGCGCCTGCGCCGCCCAGGACATCCCCCTCGTCCATTTCTCCACCGACTATGTGTTCGACGGGACCAAGCCCGCGCCCTACCTCGAGGACGATCCCGTCGCCCCGGTCAGCGCCTACGGCCGCAGCAAGGCCGAGGGCGAGGCGGCGGCGACGGCCGCGGGCGGCCGCGCGGCCATCCTGCGCAGCTCGTGGCTCTACAGCGCCTTCGGGGCCAACTTCATCAAGACCATGCTGCGGCTGGCCGAGACGCGCGAGGAGGTGCGGGTGGTCGACGACCAGGTCGGCCGGCCGACCTGGGCCGAGGATTGCGCCCGCGGCGCCTTGCGGGCCGCCGGCGCTCTGCTAGACCGCGACGCCGGGGCGCAGGGGATCTTCCATTTGGCCGGAGCGGGCGATGCGAGCTGGGCGGATCTCGCCGAGGCGGTGTTCCAGCAGTCGGCGGCTCGCGGCGGCCCCCAGGCCCGGGTGATCCGCATCCCCACCCGCGACTATCCGACCCCGGCCCGCCGGCCCGCCAACTCGCGCCTGGACACCGGCAAGATCTCGAACGCGCTGGGCGTCGCCGCGCGGCCCTGGCGCGACAGCCTCGCCGCCTGCATGGACGAGCTTGGGGCGGCGCGGCCATGAAGGGCATCGTGCTGGCCGGCGGCTCGGGGACGCGGCTCTATCCGGTGACCCGCGCGGTCTGCAAGCAGCTGCTGCCGGTCTACGACAAGCCGATGATCTACTACCCGATCTCCACCCTGATGCTGGCGGGGATCCGCGAGGTGCTGATCATCTCCACCCCCGAGGACACCCCGCTGATGCGCCGGGTGCTGGGCGACGGCTCGGACTGGGGCATGGCCTTCAGCTATGCGGTGCAGCCGACCCCGCGCGGCCTCGCCGACGCCTTCCTGATCGGCGAGGCCTTCATCGGCGACGACGCCTGCGCCCTGATCCTCGGCGACAACATCTTCTTCGGCCATGGCCTGGGCGAGATCCTCGACCGCTCGGCCAGGCAGACCGGCGGCGCGCGGGTGTTCGCCTACCGGGTGTCGGATCCGCAGCGCTACGGCGTGGTGGAGTTCGACGAGGCCGACCGCGCCGTCTCGCTGGAGGAGAAGCCCAGGCATCCCCGCTCGGACTGGGCGGTCACCGGCCTCTATTTCTACGACGCCGAGGTGGTGGAGATCGCCAAGGCCGTGAAGCCCTCCGCCCGCGGCGAGATCGAGATCACCGACGTCAACCTGGCCTATCTCGAGCGGGGCAGGCTCAGCGTCGAGAAGCTCGGCCGCGGCTACGCCTGGCTCGACACCGGCACCCACGAGTCGCTGCTGGAGGCCGCGGGCCTGATCAAGGCCATCCAGCACCGCCAGGGCGTGCAGATCGCCTCGCCCGAGGAGATCGCCCTGACCCAGGGCTGGATCACCCCCGACCAGGTCGATGCCCTGGCCCGGCCCATGGCCAAGACCGACTACGGCCGCTACCTCGTCGAGCTGGCCAAGGAGCACCGGGCCGGCTGAGGCGCTCTTGGATCCTCCCCCTCTTGGGGGAGGGCGCCGAACGCTGTGGAGGGGGCTGAAAGGCCCCGAGCCGGCGACCGCCAGCCCCCTTCGTCGGCCGCGACAATGTCGCGTCCGCCACTTCCCCCCGAGGGCGAAGGTCCTAGAGTAGGACCATGACCCGCCAGCTCGCGCCGCCGCCCGTCCGCTCGGCCCTCGACCTGATCGGCTCCACGCCGATGCTGGAGCTGACCCGCCTCGAGGCCGGCCCCTGCCGGCTGTTCCTGAAGCTGGAGAACCAGAACCCCGGCGGCTCGATCAAGGACCGCATCGCCCTTTCCATGATCGCCGCGGCCGAACGCGACGGCTCGCTGAAGCCGGGCGGGACCATCATCGAGGCCACCGCCGGCAACACCGGCCTCGGCCTCGCCCAGGTGGCCGTCCCCAAGGGCTACCGCCTGATCCTGGTGGTCCCCGACAAGATGGCGCGCGAGAAGATCCTGCACCTGCGGGCGCTGGGCGTGCAGGTGCGCCTGACCCGCTCGGACGTCGGCAAGGGCCACCCCGACTACTACCAGGACATCGCCGCCGCCCTGGCCGCCGAGACCCCGGGCTCCATCTTCATCAACCAGTTCGAGAACCCGGCCAATCCGGCCGCGCACGAGGAGGGCACCGGCCCGGAGATCTTCGAGCAGATGGGCCACGACGTCGACGCGGTGTCGGTGGGCGTCGGCTCGGGCGGCACCCTCACCGGGCTCGGCCGCTTCTTCCGCCGGGTGTCGCCGAAGACGAAGATGATCCTGGCCGACCCGGAAGGCTCGATCCTGGCGCCCTATGTCGAGACCGGCGTCTTGGGCAAGGCCGGCTCCTGGGCGATCGAGGGCATCGGCGAGGACTTCATTCCCAAGAACGCGGAGATGGACCTGGTCTCCAAGGCCTACGCCATCCCCGACAAGGAGAGCGTCGAGACGGCCCGGCTGCTGCTGGCGCGCGAGGGGATCCTGGCGGGCTCCTCCACTGGCACCCTGCTGGCCGGGGCCCTGCGCTGGGCCCGCGCCCAGGCCGAGCCGAAGCGGGTGGTGACCCTCGCCTGCGACCGCGGCGACAAGTACCTGACCAAGGTCTACAACGACCTCTGGGTCTCGGCCCAGGGCTTCGCCGGCCAGCCGGCCCACGGCGACGTCTCCGACCTGATCGCCGCCAAGGGCGCCGAGGGCGGCCTGATCGCCATCCGCCCCGACGACACCCTGCTCACCGCCTACAACCGCATGCGCAGCGCCGACGTCAGCCAGCTGCCGGTGCTGAGGGACCGCGCGCTGGTCGGCATCCTGGACGAGAGCGACATCCTGAGCGCGGTCGAGGGCCGCGACGGCGGCCGCCAGGAGCGCTTCGAGCGGCCGGTCTCCAGCGCCATGACCACCGCCGTGCGCACCCTGCCCAGGCACGCCCCGCTCTCGGCCCTGAAGCCGATCTTCGACCGCAACGAGGTGGCCGTGGTGACCGACGGCGCGGACTTCGTCGGCCTGATCACCCGCGTCGACCTGATCAACCACCTGCGCCTGGCCGAGGGGCGTTAGTCCGAGGCGTAAAAGGCCGAGTCCGCGGACCGGGTCAGAGGGGGGCAGGCATGGCCGAGACGGTCCAGGGTCGCGTTTCGATTGCCGAGCTGATCGACGGCAGGGCGATGTCCTCCACCCAGATGCTGGTGGCCGCCCTGTGCGCCGGCGCCCTGTTCGTCGACGGCTACGACATCCAGGTGATGGCCCTGGCGGTGCCGTCGCTGTCCTCTCAGTGGGCGCTGCCGCCGTCCAGCTTCGGCCTGGCCCTCTCGGCGGTGGTGATCGGCATCTCGCTGGGCTCGGCCCTGCTGGGTCCCCTGGCCGACCGGTTCGGGCGGCGGACCATGTTGGCGCTCGCCATGGCGGCCATCGGGCTTTCCACCGCCGGCACGGCGCTGGCCCAGAGTCCGGGCCAGTTCGTGGTGTGGCGGCTCTTCACCGGCGCGGCTCTGGGGGCCGGAATCCCCAGCTGCGCGGCCCTGACCTCGGAATATGCCCCGCTCGCGCGCCGCTCCCTGATCATGGCGGTCATGAACAGCGCGGTCGGCGTCGGGGCCTTCAGCGCCGGCTTCATCGCGCCGCCGGTGCTGCACGCGGTGGGCTGGCGCGGGACCTTCCTTGTCGGCGGCGCCGCGCCCTTGCTGATCGCCGTGCTGGTCGTCGTGTGGGCGCCGGAATCGTTGAAGCTGCTGATCGCCAGGCGGCCAGGGGACCCGAGAATTTCGCGCTTGCTGCGCAGGATCGCGCCGGAGCTGGACCCAGCGAGCATCGACCTCAGCCCCGCCGCCCCGGCGCCGCGCCCCTCGGTCTGGGTGCTGCTCGCCCCGTGCCTGCGCGCGCGCACCCTTTTGCTCTGGGCCCTTGTCGCCCTCAACCTGTTCGACCTCTACGTCCTGATCAGCTGGCTGCCGACCTTGCTGCAACAGTCCGGTTGGAGCCTGGGCGCCGCCCTGAGGGGCGCCGTGCTGATCCAGGCCGGCGGAGTGATCGGCGGCCTCTCCACCGCACGCCTGCTGGACCGGGGGGCCGCCAAGCGGGTGCTGGCGGCGGGGTTCTGCCTGTCGGCGGCGTGCCTCGCACTGTTCGCCGTCCTGCCGAGCGGGCCGGCGTGGGTAGGCCTGTTGCTGCTCCTGGGCGCCGGAGTCTCGGGCTCGCAGTTGTCGCTCAACGCGCTCTCGGCGGCCTATTATCCGCCCGCGATCAAGGCGACCGGCGTCGCCTGGGCGGTGATGATCGGCGGCATCGGCTCGATCGCGGCGCCCCTGGCGGGGGCCTGGCTGATCGGCCACAAGCTCAGCCCGATCGTCATCCTCGGCCTGCTTGCGGCGCCCTCGCTGGTCTGCGCCGCCGGGGTCGGCATGATGCGGCGGGAATGGCAGGCGCACTGACCCGTGTCTTGACGGCGGCTCGCAAGGCCGGCCCTGTTGCGGCAAGGGAGGCAGGCATGAATCGGGCCGACGCGATCGACACGGCCGTTCGCGCGAGCGTGAACTACTTCGACCCCGGCGTGCCGCGCGGACGCTTCGATCTGGTGGAGCCTCAGCGCAATCTCATGCGCTTCGAGGCGCACGAGGTGGTCATCCACGACATGCGCGACGCGCCGGCGGGCGCGCCCTCGCTGGATCGGGAGGGCTTCATGCTGGCCTCGCACACGAGCCGGGTCGCGCGCCGGCCCGAGATGGCCGACACCAACGTGACCGCCCAACTTGGCCTGCCGCCGATCAACGCCGCCTACTACGCGGAACTGCTGCCGCTGATCGCCCGCATCAGCGGCGCGCGCGAGGTGATCCCGCAGGCGACCGGCCTGACCGTCCGGTTCAGCCCGAGGTCCGAACGGCAGACCTGGGCCGGCGCAGCCGGCTTCATTCATCTGGACGTCACCCGAGCCTCGGTGGAGCGCTTCCTCAAGTTCAGCCTGGACGCTGCGGAACGGCCGATCGCCCCCTGGAAGCGGGTCGTGCTCTACCAGACTTGGCGCGCTGTCTCCGATCCGCCGCAGGACAACCTCTTGGCGCTCTGCGACCGGTCCTCCGTGCGGCCGCAGGACGTGGTGTTCTACGATGCGGTGATCGGCGAAAAGGGCACCGCGCTCGAGACCATCGAGGCGAGGAGCTGCCGCTACGCCCCGGGCCACCGGTGGTGGTACGCCTCAGACATGGGCGCCGAGGACCTCCTGGTCTTCATTGGGCACGATTCCGCCGATCCGGACGCGGTGCAGCCCTTCCACACCGGCTTCGACGTGCCCGGCTGCGAGTCCGCGGCGCCCAGGGCGAGCCTGGAGGCGCGGTTCTTCGCCTTTTATGACTGACCGGGGCCGGGCGCGGCCTCACGAGGAGATGCAGATGCACGGCCCTGGCGCTCAGGAGCGGACCGAGATCTACGAGCTCTACGCCCGCTACAGCTGGGCCCTCGATACAGGGGACACCGACGCCTATGTCGCCCTGTTCACCGAGGACGCGGAAGCCACCGAGGAGACGAGCAGCGGCGAGCTCGAGGTCCGCCAGGGGCGCGAGGAGATCCGCAAGCTCGTGCTCAAGTTCCATCAGCGGCCGGACTTTCCCGGCCATCAGCACCAGATGGCCCAGTTCGTGTTCGAGCCCGATCCGCAGGGCCGTCCCGACCACTGGGTGGTGCGCTCCTATGCCTGGGCGACCATCAACCGCCCGCCGGCGCCGCCGCGCCTGCACTGGTGCGGCCACATCCGCGACGTGGTGGCCAGGGTCGACGGCGCCTGGATGATCCGCTCCAAGGACATCATGGGCTGGGGCGGCAAGGTGCTGGCCCGCTTCGACGCCCGCTGAAGGCCCGGGCGGGTCGAGCGCCGGCGGCTTCGCGCCGCCTGAAGGCGCCGGGCTGCACGATGGTGGTGGCCAGCGGCCCTTTTGGCGCGCCTAATGCCCCATGTCCCGCGAAACGGTCTACATCCTCCAGGCCTATGTCGCCGGGCGCGGCAAGGGGCTGAAAGCCGAGCCGCAGGTCGGCTGCCTGAGCGCAGAGGAGGCCCGGCGCAAGGCCGAGCGGCTGGCCCCGCTGCGGCTGGGGGTGGTGGCCTTCGCCGCCACCGCCGACGTCGAGATGGGCGACTACGACGAGAACCCGGTGATCCTGTTCAGGTCGGGCCAGCTGCCGCCGCCCTGGGACGACTGAACGCAAGCCGTCAGCGTGCGTTAGGCCCGAGCCGGGGGATCCTATCCATTGAACGCCGTCTCGCTGCGCATCCTGCTGGGCCTGGCGATCGGCTTGATCGCCGGCGCGTGGCTGAACGCGACCGGGTCCGCCGCCCTGCCGGCGCTGGTCATGGTCGCCCGTCCGGTCGGCAAGCTCTGGCTGGAGGCGCTGACCATGACCGTCGTGCCGCTGGTCTTCAGCCTGCTCGTCACCGGCGTGGCGGCGACCGTCGGAGAGGCCCGACGCGCGGCGCCCCGCTCGATGGCCTGGTTCGCGGTGCTGCTGCTCGGCGCCTGCGCCGCCGGGGCCCTGGCCTCCACCGCCGCCCTGGCCCTGTGGCCGATCGGGGCCGGCTCGCCGCTGGCCGCGACCACCGCGACGGTCCAGCCGCCGCCGCCCGCGGACTGGCTCACCGGGTTCATCCCGAGCAATCCGGTCAAGGCCGCGGCCGACACCGCGATCACGCCTCTGGTGGTCTTCGCCCTGCTGTTCGGCTTCGCCGCGACGCGGATCGAAGAGCGGCTGCGCCTCAGCCTGGTCACCCTGTTCCGGGCGGTGGTCGAGGCGATGCTGGTGATCGTCCGCTGGGTGCTGCTGGTCGGGCCGCTCGGCGTGCTGGCCCTGGCCTTCGTGGTCAGCGCCACCATGGGGGCGAGCGCCATCGGCGCCCTGTTGCACTACGTGGGCCTGGTCTGCGGGGTCGGGCTTCTGGTCACCCTGCTGGCCTATGGCGTGGCGGCGCTCAGCGGCAGGGTTTCGCTGTTCCGCTTCGCCCGCGTCGTGCTGCCCGCCCAGGTGGTGGCGCTCAGCACCCAGTCCTCCCTGGCCAGCCTGCCGGCCATGATCGACGCCGCCCCGCGGCTGGGCGTGCCCGAGGACCAGGCGTCCGTCGTCCTGCCGATGGCGGTGTCGGTGTTCCGCGCCGCCAGCGCGGCGATGAACGTCGCGGTCGCGGTCTACCTCGCGCATTTCTACGGGGTCGCGGTCGGTCCCGCGGCCCTGGTGGTCGGCGTCCTGGTCGGGGCGGTGGTGAGCCTGGCCGCCGTCGGCCTTCCCGCCCAGGTCTCCTTCTTCGCCTCCATCGCCCCGATCTGCCTGGCCATAGGCGCGCCCATCTCGCTGCTGCCGATCCTGCTGGCGGTGGAGTCCGTGCCCGACATCTTCCGCACCGTCGGCAACGTCACCTCCGACCTCGCGGTGACCCGCCTGGCGGCGAAATGACATCCGGCCGGCGCAAAGCCGCGGCGCCTCATCTCCAGTCGTGGGCCGCGGCCAGCTCCGCCATGACGTCCGCGCACCAGAAGCGCTGGGTGATCATCAGCCGCGGTCGCTCCGCTGCGTTCGGGGCCACGGCGTGCAGCACCCGAAGGTCGATCAGATAGGCGTCGCCAGGGGCCCCAGTCAGCTCCTCGACCTCGATCTCGACCTCCCCGACCGAGCCGGCGGGGCCCAGCAGCCGCGCGCGATCGGCCGCGCCGCCCGGGGCGTCGTCATACAGCTCACGCAGGGTTGCTTCCCGGCTGAGCAGGCGGCGCAGGTCCTTGGCGTGGATGACCCGTCCCGCGTTGAGCAGCCGGTGCGAGCCGGCCAGCACCAGCGTGCCGCCGCCCCCTGGCGCGACGGTGTCCAGGAACCCGAACAGCTGCACCCCCGGCCGCCGCCCGCTGGCCAGGCGCGGGGCGTCGGCGTGCCAGCCGGTCGGGACCGTCCAGGCGTCAATGTTCGGCAAGGAGATCAAGACCTGCGGCCGCTTGAACAGCTCCCGCTCGACCGCCCGGCCGTCCAGCAAGGCGTCGACCGCGGCGAGCAGCGCAGGCTCCTGGGTCAGGGCCGCCAGGTCGGGATGCCGGTTGTCGATGGCCTTGGAGACCGTCAGGCCGTTGTCGGGCCATTGCGGCCGAGGCCGCTCGCCGAGCCGCCAGGCGCCGTCGCGCCACAGGCCCAAACGCTCCAGCCGGTCGTGCACGTGCGCCAGCGCTCGGCGCACCCGCTCGCCGGATAAAAGGCCGGGAAGGCGAAGCACGCCGCGGGCGTCGAACCGGGCGCGTTGGTCGGAGCTGATCGGGAAGAGATCGGGCATCGGCGTCTCCTGATGAAGACGCCCCGCGGCGAATCTCCCGCCCGGCCGGAGCCCAGGCGTTCGATCCACCGCGGCGGTACCGCGGCCCACCGCGAGGCGCGGCGAACGATGGCCAATGTGCAGGGCGGGGCCCACGTGGTCAACGCTCACACCTCGATGGCGTCCGCCTCCAGGGTGAGCCGGTCGCAGGTCGCCAGCTCCCGGCGGCGGAACGCGGCGGCGGCGGCCTTGCGCAGCAGGAGGTGGGCGGCCGCGGGCTGGCGGGCGCGCAGCCTGGACGCCCAGAGCTCGGCCGCCTCGGCGGGGGCTTGGATCTCGTCGGCCCGCGCCTGGATCATCCGCGCGGCCTCGGGGAGGGCCGGCCATTCCATCAGGAACTGCAGGCCGCGTTCGAAATCGGGGTGGCGCGCGGCCAGGTCGAAGGCGCGGCCCTCCGCCTCCACGTCGTCGAAGCCGGTGAGGCGCGAGGTGAAGGCCCTCGCCCGCTCGGCCGACAGCGTCCGCTCGAACGAGGCCCAGCGCGCCGCCTGCGCCGCGTCCAGGTCGCCCGAGCGCTCCAGATAGTCGATCCAGGCGCTCTCCCAGTCGTAGTCCGGCGGGACGGCGCGAGGCCCGCCCAGGAGCTTTTTCGAGGGCGGCGGGGGCCCGCCGGCTTTCAGCACCCGCCCGGCATCGGCGACGCGCCCGGCCGCCAGCAGCCGCCGCCCGATGTCCGCCGCCACCTGCGGCGAGCGCAGCCCCGCGCTGGTGAAGGTGGAAGCGAAGGCGTCGACGTCGCCGGCCGCGTCGGCCAGCAGGCGGATGATCGGGATCCAGCCCGGCGCCGGGTCCTCCCTCTGCGAGAGCCGCCGCAGGGTGGCGGCCGCGAGATTCGCGGACGCCGGCTCAAGCACCTTCGGCAGCCACAGCGCCGCGCCGCCCGGGTCGCGGGCGATGGCCTCCACCAGCGCCGACGCGCCGGGCTCGGCGTCCTGGCCGGCGATCAGCGCGCCGATGTCCCCGGCGGCGCGATCGAACACGGCCGCCAGCTCGCCGTCACGGTCGCGCACCCTCGGGCTGACCCGGCGCGACACCGCCATGAACCGCCACAGCCGCTCCAGGGCCGCCGTCCGGTCCAGCCCGGCCAGCCGCCCGGCGATCAGCACCCGCACCCCGTCCAGGTCCCGTACGAAGGTGGGCCGCTGGCGCCACGACACCTTAGAGCGGCTGGCGTCCAGCGTCGCCAGCCGCTTGTCGATCTCCAGTGCCAGGTGCTCGCCGCCCTCCTCGGCGGCCAGCTCCATGCGCAGCCGGCGCTTCAGCTCGGGCTTGGTCGCCGCCGCCTCGGTCAGCAGCTCCGCCAGCCGCTCGGCGCCCAGCCGCGCCAGGTTCTCGGGGTTCACCCGCTTGCGGCTGGCGACCGTGGGGCGGGTCATGGCCGCTCCAGCTCGACCCAGGTCGGCGCGTGGTCGCTCGGCCGCTCCTGCGCGCGCACCTGCCGGTCCACGCCGGCCGCGCGCAGTCTTGGCGCCAGCGCCGGGCTGAGCAGCAGGTGGTCGATCCTCAGGCCCGCGTCGCGGGCGTAGGCGTTCCGGAAGTAGTCCCAGAAGGTGTAGATCCGCTCGCCCGGATGCAGCGCGCGCAGGGCGTCGGTCCAGCCCTGGCCTGTCAGCTCGGCGAAGGCGGTGCGGACCTCTGGCCGGAACAGGGCGTCGTCGCGCCAGCGCTCGGGCGCATAGACGTCGAGGTCGGTGGGCATGACGTTGTAGTCGCCGGCCAGGACCACGCGCGCGCCGCTCTTCAACAGGGCCGCGGCATGGGCCTTGAGCCGCGCGAACCAGGCCAGCTTGTAGTCGAACTTCGGCCCCGGCGCCGGATTGCCGTTGGGCAGGTAGAGGCAGCCGACCACCAGGCCCCTGACCTCCGCCTCGATGTAGCGGCTGTGCAGGTCCTCCGGGTCGCCGGGCAGGGCCCGGGTCCGCTCCACCGGATCCTCGCCCCTGGCCAG
>FTHL01000379.1_pt1 | contig 18744 bp, 15 predicted proteins | sample 1640951 | NCBI WGS metagenome assembly FTHL01 (sample SAMEA3914788, study PRJEB12502) | metagenome | biome: forest; material: soil | place: Canada | collected 2011-07-03 | depth 0.1 m
CACGGCTGGCACGCGCTATATTGCGTGGCGCACTGGGCGGGGACCCCGGCGGTGGCGGTCACCGGCCGGCTGGAAGTGCGGCGGTTCACCGAGCTGGCCGTGGAGGACACCGCCACGGTCGAGATCGAGTTCGCGCAGGGAAGGACCGGCCGGGTGCACCTGACCTGGGCGGCCGAGGAACGCGCCAACAGCGTCGAGGTGGAAGGCGAGCGTGGCCGCATCCGCATCGCGGGCGCCTCGGTGATCCTGGACGGCCCATCCGGCGAGCGGCGGTGGAACTGTCCGCCGGCGCTTTCGGAGGGCTCCCACCACCCCGACCGGTTCGAGCGGGTCGCCCTGGAGTTCACCGACGCGGTGGCCGGCCGCTCGCGCGGCAACCTGGACGAAGCGGTGCTCTGCGCCCGCCTGATCGACCTCGCCCGCGCCTCCAGCGCGGCCGGCGGCGCGCGCATGGCCCTCGACGGGCCTGACGCCGTCCGCCGTCTGGAAGCGGTTGAGCACTGAGCCCCGCCTCTTGGGACCCAAGGCGCCGGGTCCGCCTACCGGCGGCGCCCATGACCTCAGACCCGACGGGGCCGGCCCGGGCGCCGAGCCCAATCCCTCGCGGCCGCTGGAGATCGAGGAGTGGTGGAACGCCCGCCTGATCCATCCGGCCTCGCGCGCGATCGCCCGGCTCCTGGAGCCGACCTTCGTCACGCCCAACGCGGTGTCGGTGACGGGCGCGGCGGCCATCGCGGCGGCCGGCTTCGCCTATTCGCTGATCGCCTGGCCGGCGTCGGCCCTGGTTGGCTTTCTGCTCCACGGCGCCTGGAACGTGCTGGACGGGACCGACGGCGAGCTGGCCCGGCGCACCGGCAAGACCTCGACCTATGGCGAGATCGTCGACGGCCTGTGCGACTATGGCGGCCACATCGTGCTCTACGTGACGCTCGCCGCCTTCCTGAGCGGGACCCTCGGGCTCTGGGCCTGGGGCCTGGCCACCGCCGCCGGCGGCTCGCGCATCCTTCAGGCCAACCATTACGAGACGCTGCGGCACACCTACGTCTGGCGGTACTTCGGCGCGCCCTGGCTGCGGAGGACGGCAAGCAACGAAGGCATCGCCGTGGGGCGCTCCCTGCCCGCCCGGGCCGCGGCGGGCCTCGCCGGCGCCTATGTCGCCCTGTCCTCGAGCTTCAGCCGCGACGCCATGGCCGTGGACGAGCGCTTCGCGGCGCTGGCGGACGATCCCGCGGCGCTCGCCAGGGCGCGCGGGCTTGGCCGGGACGCGGAGCGGATCGCGGTCAAGCGCGCGGGGTGCCTCAGCGCCGACCTGCGGACCCTGGCGCTCGGCGTCAGCATGGCCGCGGCGGACAGCCCTTTGTGGTTCTTCCTGCTGGAGTGCACCTTGCTCAACGGCGTTCTCGCGTGGTCGGTGATCGGCCAGGGCCGGCGCAACCGACGGCTCGCCGCGGAGTTGTCCGCCTGGTGAGCCCAATGAATTGTTACAGCCAAGTTTCTGCCGGGTTCGGAGCTATGCTACTCACGCGCCGCCGCAACGGTCCCGGGCCGCTGGGCCCGGCACGCCACCTGGAGCCGGCGCTCCGTCCGACAGGACCCTTTCGCGTATGACCAGTTCCGACAGGCCCCTCGCCGCCTTCTCCCGTTATGCCGCGGGGCGGTCGCACGACCTGGGCCGCATGGATTTCAAGGCGCTGGTCCCGGCGTTCTTCCTGTATCCGACCGTGCTGCTCTACCTTGTGCTGGCGGCCGCCGCCGGAGGGCTGGCGCTGCAAGCCGGCATCGCCCGCGAGCCGGTGCGGGCGGGGGCGGCGGTGATCGCGACCTTCATCGTCTACGCCCTGGTCTGGTACGGCCTGCACCGCTTCGTGCTGCATGCGCGGCTGCTGTACCGCTCGCCCCTGACCGCGCGGCTGTGGAAGCGCATCCACTTCGACCACCACCAGGATCCGCACCGGATGGCGGTGCTGTTCGGATCGCCCGTGACCACCTTGCCGACGATCGCGGCGGTGACCCTGCCGCTCGGCTACGCCATCGGCGGCTGGGCCGGGGCCTGGGACGCCCTGTTCGCCGGCCTGGCCATCACCGTGATCTACGAGTTCTGCCACTGCTGCATGCACCTGAACTACACGCCCAGGCAGCGCTGGTTGCAGCGGGCCAAGACCATGCACATGGCTCACCATTTCCACGACGAGACCGGCAACTACGGCATCATCAGCTTCTGGCCGGACCTGCTGTTCGGCACCCTTTACCGCCAGCCGGCGGAGCGCCAGCGCAGCGCCACGGTGTTCAACCTCGGATATGACTCCGCAGCGGAACAGGCGTATCCTTGGGTCGCCGCGCTTTCGCGCTCGAGCAACGCACCGCAGCAGTCGGCGCGCAGGCCGGCGCGACGGTGAGCGCCTCCTCGCCTCCTTCCGCGCCCTGACGGGACCGGACACGGCCCAGGCCGCCGGGAGACATCGTGAAAATCACCGTCATCGACTTCGCCGAGCGCGCGCCTACGCGCAATCCGTTCGACCTTCTGATGAGCCCCAACTTCGCGAGCATCATGCCGCAGGCGGTGGCCGTCTGGTGCGAGGAGCTCGGGCACGAGGTCCGCTACGACTGCTACACGGGCTGCGAGGACCTGACGGCCCTGGCCGGCGAGACCGACGTGCTGATCCTGGGCGCCTTCACCCAGGCGGCGTACCTCGCCTACGCCGTGAGCCGCATCTTCCGCCGCAGCGGCGCCGTCACGGTGCTCGGCGGCCCCCACGCCCGCTGCTACCCCGAGGACGCCCAGAAGCACTTCGACTACGTGCTGGGCCTGACCACCAAGGTCGAGATCGCCGAGATCCTGGGCGAGGCCGCGCCGCACCGGCCGGTCGGCCGCCTGCTCTCCGCCCAGGTCCAGCCCCGCGAGATCCCGAACCTGCGCCAGCGCTGGAAGTTCGTCGAGCCGACCATCGCCAAGGCCAAGGCGATCAAGATCGTGCCGATGATCGGCAGCTTCGGCTGCCCCTACACCTGCAGCTTCTGCATCGACGCCGCGATCCCCTACCAGCCGCTCGACTTCGACGAGCTCAAAGCGGACCTGCGCTTCGTGCAGACCCGCCTGAAGAACCCGATCGTGGGCTGGCACGACCCGAACTTCGGGGTCCGCTTCAAGGACTACCTCGACGCCATCGAAGAGGCCGTGCCGCGCGGGACCATGCGCTTCGCCGCCGAGATGAGCCTGTCGCTGCTCACCGACGAGAACGTCGCCCGGCTGGCCGACAACGGCTTCGTGGCCATGCTGCCGGGCATCGAGTCCTGGTACGACTATGGCAACAAGTCCAAGAGCACCCGGGTGACCGGGCTGCAGCGGGTCGAGCAGGTCGCCGACCACGTCAACCGCATCCTTTCGCGTATCCCCATCGTCCAGACCAACTTCATCCTGGGGCTGGACGGCGATTCGGGCCCCGAGCCCTTCGAGCTGACCAAGCGCTTCATCGACCTGACGCCGGCGGCCTATCCGGCGTTCTCGCTGTTCACCTGCTACGGCCGCGCCTCGCCCCTGAACCTGGAGTTGCAGCGCGAGCATCGGGTGAGGCCGACGCCGTTCCAGGTGTTGGACTCCAACCACGGCACCAACATCGCGCCCTTGAACTACGCCTGGCCCGAGTTCTACGACCTGGTGACCGACGTGACCCGCCACGCCCTGGGCCCGAAGGCGGTCTTGAAGCGGTTTGCGGCCAACACCGGCCTGATGCCCAAGCTTTTCAACGGCATCCGCGGCGCCGGGACCGGGCGGCCGAAATACCAGGCGCAGATGGCCGAGCGGCTGCGCAACGACACTGGCTTCCGCGCCTTCTTCGAGGGCGAGACCCGCCAGGCGCCGGCGTTCTTCGTGGACCGGATCAAGTCGGACCTGGGAAACCTGTGGGAAGCCCTGCCCGCGGACGTGCTGGACTATGACGAGAACGCCTATCTACACGACCAGCCGGCAGAGCCGGCGAGGCCCGCCCGGTCAGGCGTCCTCGCGGACCCGCTTCTTGCGGAAAGTCGGGTTTAACACCTGCTTGCGCAGGCGGATCGACTTGGGCGTCACCTCGACCAATTCGTCCTCCTCGACGTAGGCGATCGCCTGCTCCAGCGTCGGCCGCCGCGGCGGGGTGAGGCGGATGGCCTCGTCCTTGCCGGCCGCGCGGACGTTGGTGAGCTGCTTGGACTTCATCGGATTGACGTCCATGTCGTCGGGCCGGGCGTTCTCGCCGATGATCATGCCCTGGTAGGTCTTCTCGCCGGCGCCCACGAACATCACGCCGCGCTCCTCCAGGTTCCACAGGGCGTAGGCGGAGGTCTCGCCGTCCGAGTTGGAAACGAGGACGCCGTTGCGGCGACCCTCGATGGCCCCGCGGTAGGGCTCGTAGGCATGGAACAGCCGGTTCATCACCCCCGAGCCGCGGGTGTCGGTGAGGAACTCGCCGTGGTAGCCGATCAGTGAGCGGGAGGGGGCGTGGAAGGTCAGGCGGGTCTTGCCCGCGCCGGCCGGCCGCATGTCCTTGAGCTCGGCCTTGCGGGCCGACAGCTTCTCGATGACCACGCCGGAATATTCGTCGTCGAGGTCGATCACCACCTCCTCGATCGGCTCCAGCCGCTGACCGGTGTCCGGATCGTTGCGATAGACCACCCGCGGCCGGGAGATGGACACCTCGAACCCCTCGCGGCGCATGGTCTCGATCAGCACGCCCAGCTGCAGCTCGCCGCGGCCGGCCACCTCGTAGGCGTCCTTGTCCTGGGTCTCGGCCACCTTGATGGCGACGTTGGTCTCGGTCTCGCGCAGCAGCCGCTCGCGGATGACGCGCGACTGCACCTTGTCGCCCTCGCGTCCGGCCAGGGGCGAATCGTTGACCGACACGGTCATGGCGATGGTCGGCGGGTCGATCGGCTGGGCCGGCAGGGCGTCGACGACTTCGGGCGCGCAGACGGTGTCGGCCACCGTGGCCTTTGAAAGCCCGGCGATGGCGATGAGGTCGCCGGCCTCGGCCAGCTCAACCGGCTGGCGCTTGAGGCCGCGGAAAGCCAGCACCTTGGTGATGCGGCCGCGCTCGACCTCCTTGCCGTCCGGCGAGAGGGCGTGCACCGCCATGTTGGGTGTGAACCGTCCCGACTCCACCCGGCCGGTGAGCACCCGGCCGAGGTAGGGGTCCGACTCCATGAGCACGGCCAGGAGCCGCGCCGGTTCGTCCTCGTGGTGCTCTGCAGCGGGCTCGGGCACATGGCGGATGATGGTCTCGAACAGGGGCGCGAGGTCCTTGTGCTCGTCCTTCAGGTCGGTGACCGCCCAGCCCTGCTTGGCCGAGGCGTAGACGTGCGGGAAGTCGAGCTGGTCGTCGGTGGCGCCGATGGCGGCGAACAGGTCGAAGGTGTCGTTGTGCACCTTGTCCGGGTCGGCGTGCGGCCGGTCCACCTTGTTCAGCACCAGGATCGGGCGCAGGCCCAGCTTCAGGGCCTTGCCGAGCACGAACTTGGTCTGCGGCATCACCCCTTCCTCGGCGTCGACCAGCAGCAGGCAGCCGTCGACCATGCCCAGGATCCGCTCCACCTCGCCGCCGAAGTCGGCGTGGCCGGGGGTGTCGATGATGTTGATGCGGGTTTCGCCGGTCTCGCCGTGCCAGACCACCGAGGTGCACTTGGCCAGGATGGTGATGCCGCGCTCGCGCTCCTGGTCGTTGGAGTCCATGGCCCGCTCGACGGTGGCCTCGTTGGCGCGGAAGGCCCCGGATTGGGAGAGCAGGCGGTCGACCAGCGTGGTCTTGCCGTGGTCGACGTGGGCGATGATGGCGATGTTGCGCAGGGACATGGTTCAGGCTCGCGGACGCGCGGCCGCGATGCGGCGACAGCTCAGGGAAGGGTGCGCGTCATATAGTGCGCCGCGGCTCCAGACCAGCCTTGCCGCTCGCGACGACGCGCGAAGAGGGCGTGGACGGCAATTCGAGACCCACGCGGGCCGGCCTATCCGATGGGCCTGAGCGACCGCTCGCCCGGCGGCTAGCCGCCGCGGGCGCGCTTGGGCGAGATGACCTTCTGCAACAGCGGGCCGGGGGCGTAGGGCGGGCGCGGGATGTTGCCGTGGGCGTGGCGCAGCGCCTCCGACCACCGCTCGGAGAGGTCGTGGAAATAGGGCTCGTCCGCCTCGATGCGATGGGTGAGCTCGCTCCTGAGCTCGTTGCGCCGCACCACCATCAGGTCGATCGGCAGCCCGACGGCGAGGTTGGATTTCATGGTCGAGTCGATCGAGATCAGGCCGATCTTCAGGGCCTCGTAGAGCTCGGTCTCGAAATTGACCGCGCGCACCAGGATCGGGCGGCCGTACTTGTGCTCGCCGATCTGCAGGAACGGGGCGTCCTGGCCGCACTCTATGAAGTTGCCCGCCTCGTAGATCATAAACAGGCGCATCGGCCCGCCGCGGATCTGGCCGCCGAACAGCAGCGACACCTCGGAGTTGATGTGCTCGCGCTCCAACGCCGGCCCGACCTCCTCGCGCACCTTGCGCACGGCCTGGCCGATCAGCTGGGCGGCCTGGAACATGCTGTGCGCGTGCTCCAGCGTCTCCGGCTCGCCGGTCTCCGGATGCGGGATGCCCTCGGCGAGGATGCTCATGGCCGACTGGGTGACCGAGAGGTTGCCGGCGGTGGCGATGGCCATCACCCGCTCGCCGGGGGTCTCGAACACATGCAGCTTGCGGAAGGTCGAGACGTCGTCGAAGCCCGCGTTGGTGCGGGTGTCGGCGAACATGACGAGTCCGTCGCGGACCAGGATTCCGGCGCAGTAGGTCATGGCCCAAGGGTGTTCGCCCCGCCTGCCCAAAGCAAGCCCTCAGGCCTGAGTCTGCGACGATGCGTGCGCGACCCGCAGCCGCACGTCGAGATGCTCTTCGCCGCCGCCGGTCCGGCTGCCCCTCACCGGCGCCGCCCCGAGGTAGTCCAGGCCGACGGCCACCCGCACATAGGCGTCGGTGACGCTGACGCCATTGGTCGGATCAAACCCGACCCAGCCCAGGAAGGGCACGTAGGCCTCGGCCCAGGCGTGGGCCGCCTCCTGTTCCTGCACGCCGTCGTTGCGGACCAGATGGCCTGAGACGTAGCGCGCCGGGATGCCGAGCGAGCGCGACGCGGCGATGAAGATGTTGCTGTGGTCCTGGCAGACGCCTCGTCTCTGGGCGAAGGCGGCGGCGGCCGGGGTGGTGGTGGTTGTGGTCTCCGGATCGAAGGCCACGTCGCGGTTGAGCCCGAGCATCAGCGCATGCAGTTGCCCCAGGCTTTCGGCGCCCCCCGTCCCGCCGACGTCGCGGGCGTAGGTGCGAAGCTCGGCGTCGGCGCTGGTCAGCGGCGTCTCGCGCAGGAACACCTCCGGCGGAAACCGCTCGATCGCCCCGCGCACCACGCCCTGGGTGTCGGAGGTCTCCACCTCGCCGCGCACGGTGATGGCCAGGCTGGAGACGGGCCCGGCGGCGAAGGCGGTGTGGGTGATGTTGCCGAGCGGGTCCTCGCCCTTGCGCACGCTGGCGTCGGCGTCGAATTCCATGCGCCAGCGCACCACCTGCTGGCCCTCGTGCGAGCGCGGCGTCAGCCGCAGCAACTGCAGGATCGAACGCGCCGGCCGCTGGTAGTCGTAGCGGGTGACGTGGACGAGCTGGATGCGCACGCGGTCAGACCAGGTACTGCTCGGCGATCGCGCGGGCGACCTCGGCGTTGTCGACAAGAAAGCCGGTGATGAACTCATGCAGGCCGGACTGGAAGATTTCCTCGATGCGCGAGGAGGCGATGCGCGCCCGCACGTCCTCGGCCCGCCGCTGGCTGGGCCCGCGCAGGGCGTAGGCGTCGGCGAGCAGGTCGAGGTGGCGGACGATCACCTCGTAGGAGCTGGCCAGGGAGCGCGGCATCTGGGCGTTGAGGATCAGAAGGTCAGCCACCAGCCAGGGCCGCACCCGGTCGCGATAGACCCAGTGATAGGCGGTCAGCGCCGAGACCTCGCGCAGGATGGTGGTCCACTGGTAGTAGTCCACGCCCCCGCCCACGAGCTCGCGCTCGGGCAGCAGCAGGTGGTACTTCACGTCGAGCAGGCGGGCGGTGTTGTCGGCGCGCTCCACCGCCCCCCCGAGCCGCAGGAACCAATAGGCGTCGTTGCGCAGCATCGAGCGCCGCGCCGAGCCGTCGAAGGCCATGGTGGCGTCCTCGACCCATTCCAGGAACTGGGCGAAGCCCTCGCGGCTGGCCCGGGCGGCGGGCGCGTCCCGCTGCATGTCGTGCCAGGCGTCGTTGATCCGGCCCCACATCTCGGCGGTGAGGGCGGTGCGCACCGCGCGGCCGTTGGCGCGGGCGGTGGCGATGCAGGAGTGGATCGAGGAGGGATTGTCGGGATCGAAGGCGAGGAACTCGCGCACGGTCCGCTCGGTGGCCCGGGCGTGCTTGTCGTAGAAGGCGTGGCTGACGCCGGCGGAGGCGATGACGCTGTCCCACAGGTTGTCGCCGCGGTAGTCGGCCGGCATCGACGAGAGCCGCAGGGCGGAATCGAGGATGCGGGCCAGGAAATCCGCGCGCTCCAGATAGCGCGCCGTCCAGAACAGGTGGTCGGCGGTGCGTGACAGCATCTACTCGGCCAGCACCCAGGTGTCCTTGGTCCCGCCGCCCTGGCTGGAGTTGACCACCAGGGACCCCTCCTTCAGCGCCACCCGGGTCAGGCCGCCGGGGGTGATGCGCACGCCGTTGGCGCCGGTGAGGACGAACGGACGCAGGTCCACGTGGCGGGGCGCGAGGCCCGATTCGACGAAGGTCGGGCAGGTGGAGAGGGCCAGGGTCGGCTGGGCGATATAGCCCTCGGGCGAGCGGCGCAGCTTGGCCTTGAAGGAGTCGATCTGGGCCCTGGAGGCGGTCGGCCCGACCAGCATGCCGTAGCCGCCCGAGCCGTCGACTTCCTTCACCACCAGCTCCGGCAGGTGCTCCAGCACATAGGCCAGCGAGTCCGGCTCGCGGCAGCGCCAGGTCGGCACGTTCTGCAGGATGGGGTCCGCGCCGGTGAAGAAGCGGACGATGGCGGGCATGTAGCTGTAGACCGCCTTGTCGTCGGCGACGCCGGTCCCCGGCGCGTTGGCGAGGGTGACGTTCCCCGCCTCGTAGGCGCTCATCAGGCCGGGCGGCCCCAGCACGGAGTCGGGCCGGAACACCAGGGGATCGATGAAGTCGTCGTCGATGCGCCGGTAGATCACGTCCACCCGCCGCGGCCCGTCGGTGCAGCGCATGAACACCTCGGCGTCGCGCACGAACAGGTCCGAGCCCTCGACCAGCTCCACGCCCAGCTTGTCGGCCAGGAAGGAGTGCTCATAGAAGGCCGAGTTGAACGGCCCCGGGGTCAGCAGGACGATGTTCGGGTCGCCCCGACTGCGGGGCGGCGCCACCGACTTCAGGGTCTCCAGGAGGGCGTCCGGATAGGTCTCCACCGGGGCCACGTGCTGGGACTCGATCAGCTCGGGGAACAGCCGCAGCATCACCTCGCGGTTCTCCAGCATGTAGGAGACGCCCGACGGCGTGCGGACGTTGTCCTCCAGCACGTGGAAGCTGTCCTCGCCGGTGCGGACGATGTCGATGCCGGCGATATGGATGTGCACCCCGTGCGGCGGGCGGTGGCCGGCCACCTCCAGCCGGTACTGCGGATTGCGCAGGATCAGCTCGGCGGGGATGACGCCGGCCTTCAGGCATTCCTGCGGGCCGTAGACGTCGGCCAGGAAGGCGTTGAGCGCCCGGACCCGCTGCTCCAGCCCGCGCTCGATCAGGGTCCATTCACGGCCGGTGAGCACCCGCGGCACGATGTCGAAGGGGATCAGCCGCTCGGTGGCCTCGGCCTCGCCATAGACCGCGAAGGTGATCCCGATGCGGCGGAACAGGAGCTCCGCCTGCTTGCGCCGGGCGTGCAGCAGGTCCTCCGGCGCCTCGTCCAGCCAGCGCTTCACTCTCTGGTAGGCCGGCTGCAGGCCGCCGCCCGCGCCGTTCATTTCATCGAAGCACTGCATGCCCGTTGTCTTGGCGCCTTTCGAGGCCGCTGCGACCCGGCCCGCCGGACCCGCCGAAGGCGAGCCGGAAGCAGGCCACAGGACTGTGCAACAAGGGCGCAGGCCTGCCCAGGAAATAGGCTCGAACTCAAACTGGTTGCGCGACAAGGCCTTGCCATGACTTTTGCGGCGGACGAATTTGCCGCCCCCACCGGGAGAGCCCATGCCGACAGAGTTGAAGAAAGCCTATGATTACATCGTCGTCGGCGCCGGATCGGCCGGCTGCGTGCTCGCCGCGCGCCTGACCGAGCACAAGGACTGCCGGGTGCTGCTGCTGGAAGCCGGCGGCAAGGACGACCACCTCTACCTGCGCATGCCGATCGGCTTTCTGCGGGCGATGCTGAACCCCGACTTCAACTGGGGCTACACCTCCGAGCCGGAGCCGCACCTGAACGGCCGGCGGCTGATGCTGCCCCGGGGCCGGGTGCTGGGCGGCTCCTCGTCGATCAACGGCATGTTCTACATGCGCGGCCACCCGCACGACTACGACACCTGGCGGCAGATGGGCTGCGAGGGCTGGAGCTACGCGGACGTGCTGCCCTACTTCAAGAAGATGGAGACGAGCTGGCGCGGCGAAGGCAAGTACCACGGCGGCTCGGGCCCGGTGCACGTGGCGCCGATCGACACCCGCAGGCTGCTGCACGACCCCTTGATGCAGACCGCCCCGGAAGCCGGCTACCCGATCTCGGACGACATCCACGCCGAGCATCCGGAAGGCTTCGCCAAGGGCGAGGTGACCATCGACAAGCGCGGCCGCCGCGCCTCGGCCTCGCGGGCCTACCTGCATCCGGCCATGCACCGGCCGAACCTGCACGTGGAGACCGGGGCCCTGACCTCGCGGGTGATGATCGAGGGCGGCCGCGCCTGCGGGGTGGAATTCTCCAAGGACGGCCAGATGCACCAGGTCCGGGCCGAGCGGGAGGTGATCCTTTCGGGGGGGACCTACAACTCGCCGCAGATCCTGATGCTGTCGGGCGTGGGACCGGCGGAGGAGCTGATGGCCCAGGGGATCAGCCCCGTCGCCGACCTGCCCGGCGTCGGCAAGAACCTGTCGGAGCATCCCAACGTGATGCTGCAGTTCGCCGCCAACTCGCCGGTGACCTTCCTGCGCGAGCTCAGGTTCGACCGGGCCATGCTCTCGGCGATGCAATGGAGCCTGTTCGGCACCGGCCCCTTCGCCACCCAGATCAATAGCTGCAACATCGTGATCCGCACCTCGCCGGAGCTCGACCAGCCGGACATCCAGCTGATGTGCAATCCGGTGCGGATGGACGCGAACCTGTGGTTCCCGGGCGTGACCAAGACGCTGGAGCACCATTTCTCGGTGCACGTGGTGATCCTGCATCCCCTGAGCCGCGGCGAGGTCACCCTGCGCTCGGCAAGCCCGCTGGACCCGCCGAAGATCCTGATCAACGCCATGTCCTCGCCGATGGAGTTCGACGTCATGCGGCGCGGCATCCGCGAGGCGCGGCGGATCTACCGCACTGGCGCGCAGGGCAAGCTGACCGGCCGGGAGACCCTGCCGGGCGCCGAGGTGACCAGCGACGAGGCGCTGGACGAGTTCATCCGCAAGACCTGCACCGTCACCCAGCACCCGGTGGGCACCTGCAAGATGGGCCACGACGACATGGCGGTGGTGGACCCCCAGCTTCGCGTGCGGGGCATCGAGGGGCTGAGGGTGGCGGACGCCTCGATCATGCCGACGGTGCCCGGCGCCAACACCAACGCCTCGGCCATCATGATCGGCGAGCTGGCGTCGGACCTGGTGCGCGGGCGCAAGCTGCCGGCGGAGGAAGGGGTCTAGCCGGCGGCCGCCCCCTCCCCGGGCGGAGAGAGGGCGCGCCTTCGCATCGCGACCGGACTAGTCGTGACGGCCGTTGTGCTTCAGCCGGTAGATGGCGTGGCTGTCGCGGTTCTCCAGGCGGGCCAGGCGATGGCGCGCGCGCCAGCCCAGGTGGCCGCCGTGGCGGAAGCGGGCGCGGAACTCCATGCGGTGCAGCCGCGCCTCGCGCCGCTGCAGGCGGGCCGCCTCGCCGGGGGTGAGGGCGCCGCTGCGCTCGCCCTGCTGGATCCGCTGCTCCTGACGATGCTCGCGGACGTCGACCGGCTGGGCGCCGGCGGGAAGGGCGGTCGCCAGCGTGGCCGCGGCGACGAAGCCCAGGATCAGAGTCTTCATGGTTAGGTCCTCATGCTCACGGCCAGATCGGCCGTCGCTGTCCATCTATGGCCAAGCCCATGCACCCATCCTGAGCGGACCGTACAGGCGCCGTTCACCTGGGCGGAGGGGCCGCCGACGCGCTAGTCCGGCTTGAGCCCGAGCTTGCCGAACAGCGCCTCCAGCCCGCGGCGCAGGTCGCCGACCGCGGCCTGGTCGAGGCCGCTGACCAGCTCGGCGTCCAGGCGGGCGATCTCGGCGGCGCTGGCGCTGAGCGCCTCGCGCCCCGCGGCGGTGAGGTCGAGCTTCAGCGCCCGGCGGTTGCGCGGGTCCTGCCGGCGCGTGATCAGGCCGTGCCGCTCGAGGTTGGCGATCATCTCGCCCATGGTCTGGGGCGTGACCTCGAACCGCCGCGACAGCTCGGCCGAAGAGACGCCCTCCCAGCGCTCCATCCCCGCCAGGATGGTGAACTGCATAGGGGTGAGGCTGTGCGGCCGCAAAGCCTCCTCGGTGCGCGAACGCATGCCGTAGAAGACCCTGGCGATCAGGTAGATGAGTCCCCATTCGACCGGCGGCCCCGCGGCCGGAACCGGTGATGTCGCCTCGGGCGGAGATCCGCGCACGGCCAAGCCCCCTGCCCAGTTGCGGGCGTCACTGCGACGTTCGACTTCCGGCCCGGTCTGGTCTTAGATCGCCACCCAATTGTTTGGCAACCGCTGCGCCGGCCGCCGACAGCAAGCCGGAAACGTGGAAGGTGCGCCATGCGGGCATGGGCCGTGGTGGAGACGGAAAAGCCGCTGCAGGAGATCGAGCAGCCGACCCCCACGCCCACGGGGACGCAGGTGCTGGTCGAGGTCTCGCACTGCGGGGTGTGCCACTCGGACGTGCACTTCTGGGAAGGATTCTTGGACCTCGGCGGCCCCGAGAAGACGCCGATCTCGGCCATGGGGCTGAAGCCGCCCCTGACCCTGGGCCACGAGATCTTCGGCACGGTGGTGGCGCTGGGCCCCGACGCCGACGGCAAGGGCGTGCAGGTGGGCGACAAGCGGATCGTGTTCCCCTGGGTGGGCTGCGGCGACTGCGAGCGGTGCCTGGCCGAGGAGGACAACCTCTGCGCCAAGGGGGCGGCGATCGGGGTGCGCCAGCAGGGCGGCTTCGGCAGCCATGTGGTGGTCCCCCACCCGCGGCACCTGATCGACGCCGGGGACATCGACCCGGCGGTGGCGGCGACCTACGCCTGCTCGGGGCTGACGGTCTATTCGGCGATCCGCAAGATCATGCCGATCGCGCCGGACAAGCCGGTGGTCCTGATCGGCGCGGGGGGCCTGGGCCTCTCGGCGATCGAGGTCCTGAAGGCGCTCGGCCACCGCAACATCATCTCGGTCGACGTGTCGGAGCCCAAGCGGCGGGCGGCGCTCACGGCCGGCGCTTCCCAGGCCATCGACGGGACCGGCGAGGACGTGGCCGACCGGGTGAAGGCGGCGGCGGGCGGGCCCGTGCCGGCGGTGGTGGACCTGGTGAACTCCTCGGCGACGGTGAAAGTCGCCCTGGCCGTGCTCGCGCGCGGCGGCATGACGGTGCAGGTCGGCATGTTCGGCGGCCGGCTCGACGTCCCGCTGATGACCTTCCCAGGCCAGGGGGTGTCGATCCACGGGAACTTCGTGGGCAACCCCAAGGAGCTGCGCGAGGTGGTCGCCCTGGCGCGGAGCGGCAGGCTGAAGCCGATCCCGGTGGAGACCCGCCCCAAGTCGCAGGCCAGCCGCACCCTTCAGGAGCTGCGCGACGGCAAGATCACCGGCCGGGTGGTGCTGGAAGGCTGAGCCGGCGCGACGCCTCCTCCCCTCCCGGAGAGGGGGCGCGGACGTCAGATCGGGTAGTGGGCGTGCCCGGTCTCGATGGTGATCCATCGGAGGTCGGTGAACTCGGCCACCCCGGCCTTGCCGCCGAAGCGGCCGATGCCGGAGGCCTTGACCCCGCCGAAGGGCATCTGCGCCTCGTCCTGAACGGTCGAGGAGTTGATGTGGCAGATGCCGGCCTCGATGCGCCGGGCGATCTTCAGGGCGCGCGCGACGTCGCGGGAGAAGATCGCCGAGGACAGGCCGTAGTCGGTGTCGTTGGCGATGCGGATGGCGTCCTCCTCGTCCCTGGCGCGGACGACGGTGGTCACCGGGCCAAAGGATTCCTCGCCGTAGATGCGCATCTGCGGGGTGACCTGGTCGAGCACGGTGGAGTGCATGATCAGGCCGTCGGCCTTGCCGCCGGCGGCGAGCCGGGCGCCCTTGGAGACCGCGTCGTCGACCAGCTCGCCGATGTGGCAGGCGGCGTCTGAGGAGACCACCGCGCCCAGCGGCGTCTTGCCTTCGCGCGGGTCGCCGGCCAGCAGGCGCTCGGCCTTGGCGGCGAACTTCTGCACGAACTCCTCGGCGATCTCTGGCGCGACGATGATCCGCTCGGTCGACATGCAGATCTGGCCCTGGTTCATGAAGGCGCCGAAGCCGGCCGCCTCCACCGCGTCGTCGACGTTGGCGTCCTTGAGCACCAGCATGGGCGACTTGCCGCCGAGCTCGAGCAGCACCGGCTTCAGGTGCCGGGCGGCGATGCCGGCGATGATCCGGCCCACCTTGGTCGAGCCGGTGAAGTTGATGCGGCGCACCGCCGGGTGGGCGATCAGGGACTCGACCACGCCGGGCGCGTCGGTGGGGGCGTTGGTGACGACGTTGATCACGCCCGGCGGCAGGCCCGCCTCGCGCAGCACCGAGCCGATCAGCCAGTGCACGCGCGGGCACTGCTCGGAGGCCTTGAGCACCACGGTGTTGCCGCAGGCGAGCGGCACGGCCACGGCGCGCGTGCCGAGGATGATCGGGGCGTTCCAGGGGGCGATGCCGACCACCACGCCGACCGGCTGGCGGACGGCCATGCACAGGCGCGTGGGATGGTCGGACGGGATCACCTCGCCGGTGATGTGGGTGGTCACCGACGCGGCCTCGCGCAGCATGCCGGAGGCGAGCATGATGTTGAACCGGGCCCAGCCCTCGGTGGCGCCGACCTCGGTCATCATCGCCTCGACGAACTCGCCGGCGCGGGCCTCCATGATCTCGGCGGCCTTGTTGAGCAGGGCGCGGCGCTGATTGGGGCCGGTGTCGGCCCAGGCAGGGAAGGCGGCGGCGGCCGCGTCGCAGGCGGCGGTGCAGTCGGCCGGGAGGGCGGCGGCGGCGCGGGTGGCCACGTCGCTGGTGACGGGGTTCAGGCGGTCGAAGGTGGCGCCGCCCGCGGCCGGAGCGTCCTTGTCGCCGATCAGAAGGCCGATATCGTACATGGAGCTGTTCCCTCTTCAGGCCGGCGCGCGGCCATCTCTTCTTGCGTGTTCAGGACTTTAGCGGCCCTTGCGCGGCGCCGCCAGCATCGGCGGCGAGGTTGAGGCGCGCCGCCACCACCAGGCTCGCCAGGGTCCCCGCGGCCAGGGGCAGCAGCGGCAGCAGGAACAGGTCGCGCGCGGAGGCGACGCCCGAGGACACCATCGCCCCGGCCACCAGCGGCCCGGCCACCGAGCCGAAGCGGCCGACGCCCAGCGCCATGCCGACGCCGCGCGAGCGCACCGCGGTGGGGTACATCACCCCGGTTGTGCCGTTGAGCACCGCCTGGGTCCCGATCAGGCAGAAGCCGCAGGTGCAGATGGCCATGACCAGCCCGGCCGGGCCGAGCGGGGCGCGGGCCACCACCGCCACCGAGATCAGGGTCAGCACCGACATCGCCGCCACCAGCCTGGCGCCGAACCGGCTGAGCAGCGCGCCGCCCACCAGACAGCCGACCACCCCGCCGGCCTGGAACAGGGAGTTGGTCGTCGCCGCCTTGGCCGGGGTGAAGCCCGAGGATTCCAGCAACAGCGGCATCCAGTTGGTCAGCATGTAGATGGTCAGAAGCGTGGTGGCGAACATCAGCCAGAGCAGCGGGGTGATCAGCGCGTAGCGGCCGGCGAACAGGGTGGCGAAGCCCGCGTCGCGCTCCAGCGGCGCGGCGTTAACGGTGAACGCCGTCTGCGGAGAGACGGCGGCGCGGGGGTCGATCATCCGCACCAGCCGCGCGATCCGCTCGCGCGCCGCGCCCCGCCGCACCAGAAAGCCCACCGATTCCGGCAGGAAGGCCGCGACCAGGGCGGCCAGCACGAAGGGCGCGATCCCGCCCACCAGGAACAGCGCCTTCCAGTTGGCGGGGCCGACGCGGGCGGAGATCAGGCCGGGGGCGACGCCGCCCAGGGTGATGCCCGCGGCGATGGCGCTGGCCATGGCCGGGCGCAGTCGGCGCGAGGAGAGCTCCGCCGCCGTGGCGATGGCGTTGGGCAGGACGCCGCCGAGCCCGACGCCGGTGAGGAAGCGCAGCAGCCCCAGCACCAGAAGGTTCGGCGCCAACAGGCACAGCAGGCAGAAGCCGCCGTAGGCCACAGAGCTGATCACGATGCAGCGCTTGCGGCCGATCAGGTCCCCCAGCCAGCCGAACAGGCTCGCCCCGACCAGGATGCCGAGCAGGCTGGCGCTGAACACCGGCGCCAGCGACCCGCGCTGGACGTGCCAGGCCTTGACGATCCCCGGCGCCGCGAAGGCCATCACCTGCACGTCGTAGCCGTCGGCGACCAGGGCCAGCAGGGCCAGCCCGACCACGCGCACCGCAAAGCCGCCGAACCGCTGATGGTCGACCAGGTCGTCGACATTGATGGTGTCGGCCGCGGCCACGCCGTCCCCTCCCCACGCGAACCCTTCGGGCGGCGCAAGCTATAGGAGGACCGGTCGAATTCAATCGGGGCGGATGGACGAGCCCGGGCAGGGATACTGGGACGGCGCAGGCTCGCAGAAGCGCTTCGGCCATCCCCCTGGAGCTGGGCCGGCTCGCGGGACCATGCGGCCCGGGCCCTGCAGCCGCTGGCCCAGCGGACGTGACGCGTGGAAGACGCAGGGCGGCCCTGGGCTCAGGCGGTTTCCCGCACCCGCCCCGGCCTCGGCGCCGGGCCAGGCGGATCGAACAGCTGGTGCATGAGGCAGAGCGAGAACCGGTCCTGCCCCGCCAGCGCCGGATTCGGCGCCCGCCCCCCGCCGAGGCCGCCGATCCGAGGGTCCTCGAAGCGGCTCGCCAGGGCCCTGACCGGCCGCACCTGGAATCCCAGGAGCTCGCTCGCCGCCTCCACCGCCCGGCCGAAGGCCGCGAGCGCGCCGGCCGCGTCGGCGAACTGGCCCCAGAGCATGCCGAACGGCAGCGCTTGGATCTGGCCTTCGGCCAGCACGACCCAGAGCAGTCGATGCTCGACGGCCGCATCCAGGAAGCCGGCGGCCAGGGGCAGCTTCTCCGCCGGCCCGCATCTCAGCTCGAAATGGATCAGATAGGGATCGGGCAAGCTAGCCTCCCGCGACGGAAGAGAGCTGGGGCGCCGGGCGCTCCCGGGCCGACGCGCCCAGCCGGGCCGCCAGCCGCTCGGCCTGCAGGCGGATCTCCGGCACGGCGGTGACCTCGAAGAACTGGCCCTGGGTGGGCGGGCCGATCGCAAACAGGCCGGAGGTGGGCCGGCCGCCCTCGCCGATCACCGCGCAGTCGTCGTCCACCTTCAGCCCGAGGCCGAGCGGATCGGCCGAGGCGCGCCCCTGCGCGAGCAGGTCGAGGATCACCGGATTGCGCGAGCGGAACGGGTCCTGCTCTGGTCCCGTGCAGTTGACCAGCGCCTGGACCTCCAGCGGCTTGGGCCCGTCGCGCGTGGACACCGAGACCCGCGCCGCATCGCCCGCAAGCCCGTGCACCTCGGCCAGCCGGCCGCGCAGCACGGTGAACCGTCCGGCGGCGGCGGCGGCGCTCACCGCCTCGGCCTGGGCGGGCGGCACGCGGTGACGCTCGACGTCCCAGTAGCGGCGGAAGTGGCGCAGGAAGATCAGGCGTTCGGACAGCGGCAGCCCGGCCCAGATCTCGGCGGCGACGTTGCGCAGGCCCAGGAACACCCCGTGCCTCAGGGAACCGTCACCCTCGACGAACTCCGCGGCCGCGCGGAGCTTGGCGTAGAGCTCGCGGGCCGTGGTCGGATAGGGCGGCGAGAGCGCCGGGGCCGCCGCCGTGGGAGACGCATGGACCCTCGGCAGCATGCCGTGCCGCGAGACGGCGAAGACCCTGCAGTCGGGCGCCAGGCGCCAGGCGGAGACGGCCACGTCCAGGGCGGTGAGACCGGTCCCCACCAGCAGCACCTGGGCGCCGGAGCCCAGCCGCTCGACGGCGCCGCCGCTCCAGGGATCGTCCTGCACCACGGGCTCGATCTGGTCGCGGCCGTGGAACAGCAGCGGGCGCGGCCGGGCCCAGCCGGTGGCCAGCACGAGGACGTCCGCGGCCAGCCGCTGGCGCGACGCCAGGCGGACGGACCACCCCTCGGCCGTGGCCTCGGCGGCCTGGGCCGCCTCACGGACGACCCGGACGCCATCGGCTTGCAGCCTGTTCAGCCGCGCCTCGAGATAGTCGCCGAACAGGGCGCGCGGCGCGAAGTCGTCGGCCGTCC
>FTHL01000107.1_pt1 | contig 18402 bp, 21 predicted proteins | sample 1640951 | NCBI WGS metagenome assembly FTHL01 (sample SAMEA3914788, study PRJEB12502) | metagenome | biome: forest; material: soil | place: Canada | collected 2011-07-03 | depth 0.1 m
CGCATGACGGGCCGAACGGAGAGCGCCGAGGTCACTCGGCCCTCACTTTCGCTCTTTGGCCGAGCAGGGCCTTGAACGGCGGGATCAGCCGCTCGCCGTCGTCGTTGGCGTCTTCGTAGGAATCGCAGCACCGGATCAGGAAGGTGATGACGCCGAAGTCATAGTGGTCGAGCAGGATTTCGGCGACCTGGGCGCTCGACTCCGCGCGGCGGCGGCGCAGCAGGCCTGCGCGTCGGCCCGGAACGCGGAGGGCTTACGAGTGGTACCGCCTCCCCGGATCGAACGGGGGACCTCCAGAGCCACAATCTGGCGCTCTAACCAACTGAGCTAAGGCGGCGCTCTTCGGGGAGGCCGGTTCTAGTCGCCCGCATCTTGGCGATCAAGGCGCCGGTCGGTCGCGCAGCCAGGCCAGCACCGCCCAGGCGTGGCTGTCGTGGCGCAGTCGGCGCGTCGCCTCCGCCGGCTCCAGCCAGACCAGCTCGTGGTCGTCCTCGATCTTCAGCGCCGGATCCTCGCCGACGATCTCGGCGTTGAACAGGCCCGAGCGGTTGTTCACCGGGTCGCCATCGGTCTTGCGGAAATATTGGTCGGCCCGAGAGATCAGCGGCCCGGAGGCGACCTTCAGGCCGGTTTCCTCTCCGAATTCGCGCACAAGCGCCGCCCGCTCGTCCTCGCCGGGATCGACAGCTCCACCGGGCAGGTCGATCCAAGAGCCCAAGCCGGGCTTGGTCACCCGCACCACGGCGATCCGCCCGTCGCGCTCGGCGACCCCGAAAGCCGCCGGCCGGTCCTTGTAATCCACGCCCGGATCGGCGACCCCGAACTGTAGCGGGGCGGGCGAGAAGCCGGGGTCAGTTGGCGCCATAGAGCAGGTCATAGGCCGGCGCGCGGCCCGCTTCCACATCGCGCACCGGCGTCGGGGGAAAACCGATGGTCCCATAGGCGCTGGCGCGCCAGGCCTCGACCACCATGTCGCGCAGCTCGGAGGCGGCCGCCGCCAGCCGGGCGGCGGCGAAGGCGCGTCCCCGAGGGTCTCCATCGGTGAAGCCGCCGGCCTTCTCCAACTCATAGAACGGGACCACCTGGGCGTAGGTCTTTTGCAGGTAGCGCGCGGTACGCGCCTCAATCGGGCAGCCGCAGACCTGGAACGGCGCCATGCCCGACGCGACGTCCGCCGGCGTCACATTGGCGTGGACGAAGGCGCCTTCGAAAGGCGCATGCACCTTCTGCACGGTGAAGCCGCGCGGGTTCGGGCCGGGACCCCAGCCGTTGTAGTGGACCGACAGATGCAGCGGCTGGCTGCCGTCGCCGACATAGTGGGCGAACAGGCCAAGATCGATCTGGGTCTGCCGTTCGCGCCTTTGCCGGTCGGCCACGATCCACGCGCGGCGGGCCGGATCGGGCTCCAACCGCTCGCCCGCCACGTCCGCCCGCCAATAGCCGAAATCCTTGGCCAGCTGCTGCCAGCCGTCGACAATGGCGTAAGGCAAATAGCCGGCATGGTAGCTGTCGGTCTGGATGCGCTGGAGCGCCTCCTCATAGGCCTGCCTGGTCGGCGGCAGCTGGGCGAGGGGCGGCCCGCCCAGGACGCGTCCCTGGTCGTCCAGATCGAGGAAATGCCCGGGATCGCGGGCGCCGTCGTGCACCTTGCCTGCGTTCTTCGAGCGATCGGGCTCGCGCGCCAGCTCGCCGATGTCCGCGGCCGCGTCCGGGGCGCGCAGGAAGGCCGGAACCTCTTCAGGCAGGGCCTGGACCGCGAGCGTCCCGATGGTGCGGTGGCCATAGTCTTCCCAGGCCAGCGCCCGCCCGCCTGCACAGGCCGTCCAGGCCAGGGCCGCCGAAAGGGCCAGCGGCCCGCGCCAACTCCCGCGTCGGGTCATGGCGCGCCTGCATGGCCGATCCCGAGGGCTTGCTCGACCCGGCTCACCCAGGCGGCCACGGCGGGATAGTGCGCAAGGTCAAAGCCGCCTTCATGGGCCCAGCGCGTGTAGGCGACGAGGGCGATGTCGGCGAGGCTCAGGGAATGTCCGGCAAGCAGCGTCGCGCCGCCGAGCGCAAGCTCCAGCCGGCGCAGGGCCGCCTCGCCTCTCGTCACCAGCGCAGGGTCGAGCTCGCCGCGGGCGCGGCCCAGGAACCTCATCTGGAAGCGGGCCACCGCGATCGCCGGCTCGTGGGAGTACTGCTCCCAGAACAGCCATTCGAACATGCGGGCGCGCGCATAGGGATCGTCGGGGATCAGAGCCGAGCCCTCGGCGAGGTGAACCATGATGGCGTTGGACTGGGCCAGCGGCCGGCCGTCCGCCAGCACCACGGCGGGGATCTGCCCGGCGGGATTGATCGCCAGGAACTCGGCCGAGCGGGTCCAGCCGCTCATCACGTCGACCTCGCGCCACTGATAATCCAGGCCCAGCCGGTCGCAGGTCCACTTCACTTTCAGGCAGTTGCCCGAGCGGCTGTCGCCGTAGATCAGCATGCGGCGGCCTTACGCGAGCGCCGCAGCGGGCGCAACAAGCTCTGCTGCGGCGCCACAAACTTGCCCGGTTCGGCGGCCATTAAGAATTTGCCGTATATATTTGCGTCGGGACGGAACCGCCAAGGCCAGGCTTGCCGCCTGCCGATGGTCGGGCTAAAACCCTCCCACTCGAGACGCGCCACAGACGGGGGAACCCACCTTGAGACGCCACCTCGCTGGCCTCGCCGCACTGGCGATGGCCTTCCTCCCCCTGCACGCCGACGCCGCACCCGCCGATCCGATCGGGGACATCATCTATCAGGTGGAAGACGCCGCGGACGCGGCGCTGGAAGCGCCCAAGTGGCTGCTGAAGGCGACCCTGTACCATGCCGGACGTCACGGCGTCGGGGTGCGCGACTCCATGGGTTGCCGCGTCTCGGCGATGCGCACGCTCGCGGTCGATCCGCACGTCGTGCCCAAGGGCACCGTCGTCTACATCAAGGAGACGGTCGGCCTGCCGATGCCCGGCGGCGGCGTCCATGACGGCCTCTGGTACGCCTCCGACGTCGGCGGCGGCATCCGTGGCCGCCGCATCGACCTGTTCACCGGCTGGGGCCCGGGCTCCATGCGCGTGCTGCAGACCTTGAACCAGCAGCGCCTCACGGTGACGCCGGTGTCCACCTTCCACGGCTGCCCTCCCCTCGCCTGACGGACCGGAAACGGCCGGCCTTGGCCTTCCCGCGCCGCAGCGGCCTCAGCCGGCGGTCCGCGGCGGGAAGAAGCCCAGGCGAAACGCCTGTCGTCGCCTCGAGTAGCTCGAACGAAGTTGCGCCCAGTCGGTGTTCTTGGCGTCGGGCGGCGGCGTCTTCCCGGCTGCCCGATAGTGATCGGCCCAGTGGGACCTGTAGATCACTGTCCGCCGCCCGGTGCGCGCATGGCGGATCTTCCGATCCAGCATGATGTAGTAGAGCAGCCGGTCGCCGACCGACGCGATGACCGGATCGACCATCGCCCAGAGCGGCAGCAGGAACGCCGCGCGCGCGGTGACGAAGAAGCAGTTGGTGTCGATGTCCCGGCCGGTGTGGGCCGGCATCTCGTCACCGTCAGGAAAGACCACCCGGCGCTCGCTGAAGGCGATCGGGCAACCGGCTTGCTGACAGGCCGCCACCAAGCTTGAGACATGGTCGGGCTCATAGCTGTTGTCGGCGTCCAGGAAGGCGATCGCGTCGTAGCCCTGGTTGAGCGCGGATACGGCGCCGATCCCCCTCGGCGTGTTGCCGTAGTCGCGATGCGGCCCGGGCAGTCGCATGTGCAGGGCGTCCCAGCCCGAGATCTCCGGCCGCCACGGCCCGTCGGCCACCAGCATGTGGACGCAGCGATGGTCCTGGGCCAGCACGCTGTCATGCGCGCGGCGGATCGCCTCGAGGGGCTCGTCGCAATAGGGCGTGACGACCGCGACCTTCACCGACCTCTCCGCCCGCTACCTGACCCCGAGCTTCTCCTGCAGGTCGCTGGAGCTGGTGGTGTACTGGAAGTGCAGTCTCCGGTCCGGATAGACGTAGCGGAACGCCTGTTGCGCCATCAGGGCCGCCTCGTGATAGCCGCAGAGGATCAGCTTCAGCTTGCCCGGATAGTGGTTGATGTCGCCGATGGCGAAGACGCCCGGCGTCGAGGTCTCGAACTTCTCGGTGTCCACCGGGATCAGGTTCTCGTGCAGATTCAGGCCGAACTCGGCGACGGGGCCCAGCTTCATGGTCAGGCCGAAGAACGGAAGGAAGGCGTCGGCCTTCACCGCATGGTGGGCGCCGTCGTTGTCCTCGACCACCACGGTGTCGAGCTTGCCGTCCTCGCCCTTCAGCTCCAGCGCGCGGCCGAGCATGAAGTCCATCTTGCGACCCTCGACCAGGGCCTTCATCTGCGACACCGAATGGGGCGCGGCGCGGAAACCGTCGCGCCGGTGGATCAGAGTCACGCGCTCGGCCAGGGGGTGCAGGTTCAGCGTCCAGTCGAGGGCGGAATCCCCGCCGCCGGAGATGACGATGTGCTTGCCGCGAAACGGCTCCATCTTGCGGATGGCGTAGTGCACGCCTTCGCCCGGGCCCTGGTTCTCGAACCGCTCGAGGCCGGCCACCTGGGGCTTCTTGGGCTGGAAGGAGCCGCCGCCCGCAGCGATGACGACCACGGGCGCTTCGATGGTGGTGCCCGCGTCGGTGGTCAGCCGCCATTTGCCATCCGGGGTCTTCTGCAGGGCGGTGGCCATCTCGGCGAGGTGGAAGGTCGGGTGGAACGGGGCGATCTGCTCCATCAGCCGGTCGGTCAGGTCCTGGCCGGAGATCACCGGATAGCCCGGGATGTCGTAGATCGGCTTCTCCGGATAGAGCTCCGCGCACTGGCCGCCCGGCTTGTCGAGGATGTCGACGAGGTGGCACTTCATGTCGAGCAGGCCGAGCTCGAACACGGCGAACAGCCCTACCGGGCCGGCCCCGACGATCAGCACATCGGTCGAATGCGCTGCGCCCGGCTCGGAGGCGACGAAGTTACGAAAGCTGATGTCGTTCATGCGGTTGCGAGGCCCCCCTGGCGCCCGGCTTCAACTCGGCGGCTAGATGTCGCCGCCTACGTCCACGGCAGGGCCCGCCGGGGCGCGCGCCACGTGTATCCCGCATTCGGTCTTGTCGGAACCCGCCCAGCGGCCGGCGCGCAGGTCATCGCCCGCCTCGGCCGGCTTGGTGCAGGGCCAGCAGCCCACCGACGGATAGCCGAACTCCACCAGGGGGTGGGCCGGCAGGCCATGGGCCTGCGCGTACGCGTCGAGGTCGGCCTTGGCCCAGTTGGCCAGAGGGTTGAACTTGACCTTGCCGTCGGCGGCCTCGACCACCTTCAGCCGCAGCCGGTCGCCGCCATGGAAGCGCTTGCGGCCGGTGATCCAGGCGTCGAACTCTGCCAGCGCGTGGTCTAGCGGCGCCACCTTGCGGATGTGGCAGCAGGCGTTGCTGTCGGTCTTCCAGAGGTCCTGGCCCGGATCGTGGACCGCGATGTCCTGGTGGAACGGGCGCAGGTCGCGCACGTCGGTGAGACCGAGGTCGGCGGCCAGCCGTCTGCGATAGTCCAGCGTCTGGCCAAACAGCATGCCGGTGTCCAGGAACAGCACCGGGACCGAAGGCCGGATCTGGGCGGCCATGTGCAGCAGCACAGCCGACTCCGCGCCGAACGAAGAGACCAGGGCGACGTGGTCGCCGTAGAGATCGAACGCCGCCTTCAGGATTTCCTGCGGCGAGGCGTAGCGCAGCCGCGCGTCCAGCGCCCGCACGTCCACGCCGGGGTCGTTGGCGGCCGCTCGCGCCAGCTGGTCGAGGGCCACGCTCACGCCGGGAGTCCGCGCTCGACGAACGCCGGCGGCCGCCCGTCGGCGGCCCGCTGATACACGTGCCGGTAACGGCGCTCGGCTGCCGCGGCCCAGTCTTCCGGCCCGGAACCGTCGACCGGCTCGAATGCGTCGATGCCGCAACGGACCATGTGCAGGGCCTGCTCGCGCAAAACTTCGCCCACCGCCCGCAATTCGCCGAGATAGCCGAAGCGACCACGCAGGAGGCGCGCGGCTGAAAGATTTCTGCCGTCGTTGAACTTCGGAAAGGCCAGCACGATCACCGGCAGGCGGGCCAGGTCGTAGGCCAGATCCTCCACCGCCTCGCCCGCCTCGAGGCGCACGCCGACGGCGCGGTTGGCGAGCAACGCCTCTCCCTCGGCCATGAACCGCTTCAAGGACAGGATCACGTCGCCGGCCGGGATCGGGTCCTCGTCGGCGACCGAGGTGAACCGGTCCTCCGCCCAGGTGAAGACGCCGCCCTTCAGCCTAATGAGCTTCGGCATAGACGGCCTCCTTGAACGGCTGCGCGCCGACCCGGCGAAGCGTGTCCAGGAACCGCTCGTGCGGTTCGCGTTCGCGCATGTAGGCGCCGATCAGCGCCTCAACGGCGTCCGGCACCTGGGCGACGGAAAGGGCGGGTCCGAGGATTTGCGAAAGGCTGGCGTCCTCCGCGCCGGAGCCGCCAAGCGAGATCTGGTAGTACTCCTCACCCTTCTTATCGACGCCCAGGATGCCGATGTGGCCGAGGTGGTGGTGGCCGCAGGCGTTGATGCAGCCGCTGATCTTGATCTTCAGCTCGCCGATCTGCTCGGCCCGTTCACCGTCGGCGAAGCGCAGCGCGATGGCCTGGGCGATCGGAATGGCGCGCGCATTGGCCAGGGCGCAATAGTCGAGGCCCGGACAGGCGATGATGTCCGACACGAGGTTGATGTTCGAGGTCGCGAGCCCGATCGCCTGCAGCCCTTCGAACAGCGCCGGAACGTCGTCCAGCCGCACGTGCGGCAGCACCAGGTTCTGCTCCAGGGTGACGCGGACGTCGCCCTGGCCAAAGCGGTCGGCGAGGTCGGCGATGGCGTCCATCTGATCGGCCGAGCAATCGCCAGGCGTTTCGCCCGGCGCCTTCAGCGAGACATCGACGATGGCGTATCCTGGCGCCTTGTGCGGGTGCAGGTTGTGCCGCGCGAACCGGGCGAAGGCGGGGTCGGTCGCCTTGCGGGCCTCGAAGACGTCCGAACGCGCCGGCGCGGCCTGGAAGACAGGCTGGGCGAAGGCGGCGCGGATGCGCTCGACCTCGGCCGGAGGGATGTCGGACTCAGTCCCGACCTTGGCCCATTCCTCCTCCACCTGACGAGCGAACGCCTCGACGCCGAGGCTGGAGACCAGGATCTTGATCCGCGCCTTGAACAGGTTGTCCCGGCGACCGTAACGGTTGTAGACGCGCATCACCGCGTCGAGGTACGAGAACACCCGGTCCACGGGCAGGAACTCGCGGACGGTCGGCGCGAGGTACGGGGTGCGTCCCTGCCCGCCCCCGACCATCATCTCGAAGCCAAGTTCGCCTTCCGCATTCCGGTATAGCCGCATGCCGATGTCGTGCGAGCGGACCGCAGCGCGGTCCTTGTCGGACGCGGTGATGGCGATCTTGAACTTGCGCGGGAGGTAGCAGAACTCCGGATGGACCGTGGACCATTGGCGGATGGCCTCGCACCATACACGGGGGTCGTCCACTTCCTCCGGCGTCGCGCCGGCCCAGGGATCAGCGGTGACATTGCGGATGCAATTGCCGGAAGTCTGGATGGCGTGCATGTCCACCTCGGCCAGCAGGTCGAGGATATCGGGCATGTCGCGCAGCTTGATCCAGTGGAGCTGCAGGTTCGTCCGGGTGGTGAAGTGGCCGTAGCCCTTGTCGTAGGTGCGCGCGATATGCGCCAGCCGCCGCAGCTGAGCCGTCGACAGTGAGCCATAGGGGATCGCGACCCGCAGCATGTAGGCGTGCAGCTGCAGATAGAGCCCGTTCATAAGGCGCAAGGGCCTGAACTGCGCCTCGGTAATCTCGCCGGCCAGACGCCGGCGGCACTGCTCGCGAAACTCGTGCGAGCGGTCGGCGACGAACTCCTTGTCGATGGCGTCGTAGCGGTACATGGCGCTTCCTAGTGACGCTTGATCAGCGAAAGCCGGCCCGTGGACCGGGCGGCGCCCGAGGCGTGCGCCAAGGCCTCGATGTCACGGCCGCCCTCGGCCTGCTTGCCGTGGTGGAGATGGTTGGTGGGCCCAAGCGCCCTGACCCGTTCGCGGAAACTGACCGGGACAGGGCCGTCCGCCGTTTCCTGCAAGTCGATCAGGTAAGGCGCGACCACGACCGTGGGCTGAGCTTCGGCCGCCGCCAGCGCGGCGTCGGCCGGCTCGCCGTCCAGGATCTCGGCATCGGAAAAGCGCTCCGCCCAGCGGCCGCGGGTCCAAAACACCGCCTCGCCGGTGAGCAGGTCATTGGCGGTCAGGGCTTTCATGCGGTTCTCGTCAGGGCGAACGCGGGCAGGTCTTGGAGCTCGGCCAAGGCGGCGACCTCGCCGACGATAAGGATGGCCGGGCCGTCCAGCCCTTCAACGTCGCGCGCCAGGTCCCGCAGGGTGGTCAGCACCCGGCGCTCGTGCGGCAGGCTCGCGCTTTCGACCACCAGCGCTGGGGTCGAGGCCCAGCGCCCGGCCTGGATCAGCCGCGTCGCGATCGCCGGCGCGGTGGAGAGGCCCATGTAGACCACCAGAGTCTGGTTTGCCTTGGCCAGGCCTTGCCAATCCAGCTGCGGGTCGGCGCCAGACGCGGCGTGGCCGGTGACGAAGGTCACCGCCTGGGCGAGGCCCCGGTGGGTCAGGGGCGCGCCGGCCGAGGCGCCGGCCGCCAGGGCCGCGCTGACGCCTGGAACCGCCTCGCACGCCACGCCGGCGGCGCGGCAGGCCTGCAGCTCTTCGCCGCCGCGGCCGAACACGAAGGGATCCCCGCCCTTCAGGCGGACCACGCTCAGGCCCTGCAGGGCGAGGCCGACCAGGAGGGCGTTGATGTCGTCTTGCGGAAGGGTATGGCGCGACTTGCGCTTGCCGACGTCGATCAGGCGCGCGCCGGGCGCGGCAAGGTCCAGGATCGGCTGGGGGGTCAGGCGGTCGTGCACCACCACGTCGGCCGCCTGCAGCAGCCGCAGCGCCTTCAGGGTCAAAAGCTCCGGGTCGCCCGGCCCCGCGCCCACCAGCCACACCTTGCCCTGTGCGCCCCGGCCCGCGCCGCCGAGGGCGACGAGCCGCCGGGCGCCGCCTGCGCCGCGCCCTCGGGAAGAAGATGCACCGGGCATCGGGGTTTAGGTCCTCTATAGCCCGCTGAGTGAGGACGGGGCGGACTTTGAGGTCCGCCCCGCCGAGCCCGCAGCCGAAAGGGCCGATCTGGCGGCGGGCACTTGCCAATTGTGCCCCGAGAGGTCAATTCGCAAGGGGCTGATTTCTGCCTGCCTGTTTAGGAAAACTATGGATCGCCGTCGGCTCCCGCCGCTGAACGCCCTGCGCGCCTTCGAGGCGGCCGCCCGGCACATGAACTTCAGCCGAGCCGCCGACGAGCTGTCGGTGACCCCCGGCGCGGTCAGCCAGCAGATCCAGAACCTCGAGGACTACATAGGCGCGCCGCTGTTCAAGCGCACGCCCAAGGGCCTGCTCTTGACCGACGGGGCCCAGACCGCCCTGCCCGCCCTGCGCGAAGCGTTCGACCGGCTCGCCGAGGCCGCCTCCCTGCTCACCGCCGCCGAGGACGGCCGCCGGCTGACCGTGTCGGCCGCCCCCTCCTTCGCCGCCAAATGGCTGGTGCCCCGGCTCGGCCGCTTCGAGGCGGCGCATCCGGAGGTCGACGTCTGGCTCTCGGCCGGGCTGGAGCTGGTGGACTTCACCGGCGGCGAGGTGGACCTGGCGATCCGCTACGGCACCGGCCGGTATCCGGGGCTGGAGGTGACGCGGCTCCTGGGCGAGACCGTCTCGCCGGTGGCGAGCCCGAAGCTCGTGGCCGAGAGCCCTCTGGTCGCGCTCGACGATCTCGGCAAGCACATCCTGCTGCACGACGGCTCGCCCGACGCCGACGACAGCTGCCCCGATTGGTCGATGTGGCTGGCGGCCCGCGGGGTGAGGGGCGTGGACGGGGCCCGCGGGCCCCGGTTCAACCAGTCGAGCCTGGTGATCGAGGCGGCGGTGAACGGCCGCGGCGTGGCCCTGGCCAAGCAGACCCTGGCGCAGGCGGACCTGGACGCCGGCCGGCTGGTGCAGCCCTTCGACATCTCCACCGTGGTCGATTTCGCCTATTACATCGTCCATCCCAAGGCGAAGGGACGGCTGTCGCAGGTCAAGGCCTTCGTCGCCTGGCTCCTCGCCGAGGCCGAGGCGCACGAACGGACGCACCGGACCATCGACATCGGCGCGGGGATCTAGAGCGCCAGCGCCCGAAGCGGCGCGTATCGTCACGAAGAGGCAAGTGGTGGGTGTAGTAGGATTCGAACCTACGACCCGCTGATTAAGAGTCAGCTGCTCTACCAACTGAGCTATACACCCGTGCCGTCAGCCGCCCTTGAAGGGGGCGGCGCGAGCGGCCGCGGACCATACTGCAAACCTCATTGAAGGCAAGGCGCGGCGGCGCGGCGAATTGGGGACGGATCGGCCATGGCCAAGCGGGACCTGACCGGAGCGGTGAACTTCGCGCACCTGGAGCGCTACGCCGGAGGCGACCAGGCGCTGGTGGAGGAGGTGCTCGGCCTGTTCAGGGAGCAGGCTTCGCTCTGGGTCCGGCTGCTCGACCCGGCCGCCCCCGGCCAGGCCTGGAAGGACGCCGCGCACACGCTCAAGGGCTCCGCCCTCGGGATCGGCGCCTTCGCCCTGGCGGACGAGTGCGAAGCGGCCGAACAGGCGGCCGACGCGGACCTGGGGCGCCGGACCCTGCTGCTGCAGCACGTGCGCGACGCCCTGGACGCGGCCCTGGCGGACATCTCCGCCTATGAGCACGAGCAGGTTCTGCGCTCGCTGAAGACGCCGAAGCCCTAACGCACCTTCGCCTCCCGCGGGCCGCCGGTCCGCTTACCTCAAAGCCAGCGCCCCGTTGGCGTGAGGACCCGGCCGCAACCCGGTATCGGTAGCTGATCTTGCATATTTGGTGCGTCGATGCAGGTCGCCGGGGCGAGCCGCGAGCCAGCCAGGCCTATCACCGGATCATAGGGCTCAAGGCGCGTTCCGCTCAGGCGATCGCTGCCCGCGCCAGCGGACAGGCCTCGCATTGCGCGCGAGATGGGCCCCGTCTCAACTTGGGGTTGGACATGGGGACAGGCCATAAGAATACATTTGGGGTCTCGTTTTTGTATGCATTATAGATGGACACTTCGGCGGCCGCGGGATGCGGCCGGGATCGCGAGGACCCGTGGGACGACTCGACGGAAAGATCGCCCTGATCACCGGAACCGCGGGCGGCCAGGGCCGCGCGGCCGCCCTTCTGTTTGCGCGCGAAGGCGCGAAAATCGTCGGCTGCGACCTGAACCCCAAGGGCGCGCAGGAGACCGTGGAGATGGTCCGCGCGGCCGGCGGCGAGATGACCTCCATGGCGCCGGTGGACCTTTCCTCGGAGGAGCAGGCCGCGCGCTGGGTCGAGGACGCCGTGGCTGTCTATGGCGGCATCGACATCCTCTACAACAACGCGGCCACCGCGCGCCTGGGCCCGCTTGATTCCCTCGCCGTCGAATCCTGGCGCTTCACCCTGCGCAACGACCTGGAGCCGGTGTTCCTGGTGACCCGGGCCGCGTGGCCGCATCTGGTCGCGCGCGGCGGCGGCGCGATCGTCAACACCGCCTCGGTAATGGCGTTCCGCGCCGACGACATGCCGATGGGCGCGCACGGCGCGGCCAAGGCGGGGGTGGTGGCCCTGACGGTGCACATGGCCGTGGAGGGCGGGCCGGTCGGCATCCGCGCCAACACCATCAGCCCAGGCCTGATCGCGACCGCGCCCATCGTCGAGTTCCTGAAAGACCCCTACGACGGCATGCACAAACACGTGCGCGCCTCGCCGCTGGGCCGGATCGGCCGCGCCGAGGACGTCGCCCCGGTGGCCCTGTTCCTCGCATCCGACGAGGCCGCCTACGTGACGGGCGTCAATGTGGTGGTCGACGGCGGCCAGACCCTCGGCATCGGCATGCAGTTCGGCCGCGATCCCCGACCTCAGTCCGGCAGCGCCGGACCGGAGGCCGCGCCGGGGCAACCGCGGACCATCCGCACCCCGGACGGCGAGGCCGACGCCCTGCTGTTCGAGCCCCGCGGCAAGGGCCCGGGCCCCTGGCCGGGGGTGTTGCTCTATCCCGACATCATGGGGGTGCGGCCGGTGTTCCGCGCCATCGCCCAGCGCCTTGCCGACGCCGGCTTCGTCGTGCTGCTGCCCAACCTCTACTACCGCTCGACCAAGCCGTTCGACCCGCCCCTGTCGGTGCACAACTCCGGCGAGTTCGGCCGCCTGTTCAGCCTCAGCCACACCATCGGCCGCCCCGAGATCGAGCGCGATTCGGGCGCCTACCTGGCCGCTCTGCGCGCCGAGCCCTCGGTGGCCGCCGGCCCGATGGGCTGCGTCGGCTTCTGCATGAGCGCGGCGATGGCCATCTGGTCGGCGCACGCCCATCCGGAGATGCAGGTGGGGGCGCTGGCGGCGATCCATGGCGGCCATCTGGTCGGATCTGCCCCGGACAGCCCGGCGGCGCTGGCGGCGGGACTCCCCGCGACGCTCTATTTCGCCATGGCCGAGACCGACGCCTTCATGACGCCGGACATGATCGCCCGCCTGCGGTCCACGCTCGATGCGGCCGGCGCCCGCTATCAGGCCGACGTCTTCGCCGGCGCCTACCACGGCTTCGCCGTCCCCGACGCGTCCTACCACGAAGAGGCCGCCGAGCAGGCCTGGGCGCGGATGACCTCGATCCTCGGCGAAGCCCTCAGCCAGGGCTGACCGCCGTACCTAACCAGGCTGGAGACGCGGTCATGGCCCCAGGCGCAAGCGCCAACAAGCTGCAGCTCGGCGTGTTCGCCGCCAACCTTGACGGCGGGCTGACCGCCACCACCGCCCCTGAGCGGCAGAGCCTGAGCTGGCCCAACTGCGTGGAGATCGCGACCCGGGCCGACCGCGCGGGCTTCGAGATGCAGGTGCCGCTGGCGCGCTGGAAGCCGCTCGGCGGCGCGACCCATTTCAACGGCGTCAACTACGAGTCCCTGACCTGGGCCGCCGGGGTGAGCGCCGTGACCCAGAGCTCCAGCGTGTTCGCCACCGTCCATGTCCCGGTGATCCATCCGATCGTCGCGGCCAAGCAGATGACGACGATCGACCACATCTCGGGCGGCCGCTTCGGGCTGAACCTGGTCTGCGGCTGGTTTCCCGCGGAATTCGCCATGTTCGGCTCGCCGATGATGAGCCACGATGACCGCTACGCCTACGCCGGCGAATGGCTGGAGCTGGTGCGCCGGCTTTGGACCGCCGAGGAAGAGTTCGATTTCGAGGGCCGCTTCTTCAAGGTGGAGAAGGGTTGGCACCAGCCCAAGCCGCTCCACAAGCCCTACCCGCCGGTGATGCAGGCCGGCTCGTCCGGCACAGGCGCCCGCTTCGCGGCGAAATACGCCGACATCGCCTTCAAGAGCATCAACGAGGCCGAGCCGATGGAGGAGGCCGCGGCTAGGTTCGCCGACCTGCGCCGGCTGGGGCGGGAGGACTATGGGCGCAGTTTCGAGATCTGGACCGGGGCCTGGGTGATCTGCCGGCCGACCGAGCGGGAAGCCCAGCAGTTCCTCGAGCATTGCCTGGCCGACCACGGCGATTTCGCCATCCTCGACACCCTGCCGCCGGACGTGCTGCCGCCGGCGGGCTCGGTTCCGGCCGAGGAGCTGAAGCGGCTCCGCTACAAGGCCCTGGGCGGCTGGGGCGGCGCCCACCTGGTCGGAACCCCCGACCAGATCGTCGAGCGGCTGCAGGCCTTCAGCGACGCCGGGGCGGACGGGGTTGTGCTCAGCTGGGTCGACTACGTCGACGGCCTCGACAACTGGAACCGCGAGGTGATGCCGCTCCTCGAGCAGGCTGGCCTGCGACGTCCGTTCGCGGCGGCGGCGGGCTAGGCGTCGAACACGGCGAAGGCGCGCACCTCGATGCTGCTGCGCGGCGGCGTCCCGGCCGGACAGGTCGGGTCGTCGAAGGCGGTGTGCGGCACGATCCGCAAGCCCGGGGCCTTTGGATCGATCCCCGAGAAGATCAGCACCTCGTCACGGCGCATGTCCGGCACGTAGAACCAGCGGTGGGCCGGGTTGCAGCGGAAGCCGCACAGCTCCAGATCGAAGCGGGGCTGGCCCGCGACCTCGATCGGCAGGTGGTCGATGACGATGTCCTCGGGCGAGACCGAGCGGGCGTCGCAGAGCATCAGGGGGGTGTCCTGCGGCGGCGCCGACAGCGGCTGCCAGACGTTGAAGCAGCGCCAGCGCCGCGCGCGGTAATCGCCGACCTCAGCCTCGATCTCGCGGGCGATCGGATGGCGGATGGCGGCGCCGAAGTCGCCCGGGCCGAAGTCGCTGTGCCCCCGCCGCGCCGGCCGGCTGGCGATGCCCTCGCCCAGGTCCGGGCCGGCCGCCGCATGGCGCACATTGCTCGCCCAGGTGATCACCTGCGAGGCCCCGGTCACCCGCTTCAGCAGCGCCTCCACCTCCGGCCGCCAGACGCCGTCGATCTGGGCCGGGTCGCGCGGGTCGGTCATCCGGGTGGCCTGACGGGCGATGACGAAGCCCTCGCGGTCCAGCGACGGGGCGATCTTTCGGGCGTCGTGGACGAACACCGTGGCGGTCTCGGCGTTGTCGTCCTGGTCGGCGAAGGGGCGGTCGGGCTGCAGGGCCACCGGCGTCTCGCTGGCGTAGCGGATCTGCGCCGTCACCCCGGCGGATGGCTGCGGCTGCACAGCATGCGTTGACATGGCGTCCTCCATGGCGGCTCCCAGGCGTCGGGGGCTCACGCCTCCTTCAGGAACTCGAAGCGGTAGGCCGTCCCGTCGCGCCGCACCTGGCCGGCCGAGCGCCCGGGGAAGTGGGCGGGGAAGATCACCGCATCGCTGTCGGCATGCAGGTCGAACAGCCGCGCGCGGGTGACGGCCGCCTGCACCGGATCCTCGTCGGCGAAGAAGTGCATCGCCGGGCGCACGAGCTGCACCGGATGGTGGAAGGCGTCCCCGGAGAACACCGCCTGGCGCCCGCCCCGCTGGGCGTGGATGGTGACCGAGCCGGGAGAGTGGCCATGGGCCGGCTCCAGCCAGACGCCATCGCCGATCTCGTGCTGGACCAGGTGGTCGGCTTCGACGAGGTCGGCGAGCCCGGCGGTGATCACCGGCAGGATGCTGTCGTCGAAGGCCTCGCGGTGCAGGGCCTCGTGTTGCTGGGTGGCGTAGAACTCGTAGTCGCGGCGGGTGAACAGGTAGCGGGCGTTGGGGAAGGTCGGGACCCAGCGGCCGTTCTCCAGCCGGGTGTTCCAGCCCACGTGGTCGCCGTGCAGGTGGGTGCAGAGCACCAGGTTGATGTCCTCGGGCCGCAGGCCCTGGTCGGCGAGCAGCTCCAGGTAGGGCGTCTTCAGCTGGTGGGCGAAGGGCACGCTGCGGGTCTTGTCGTTGCCGTTGCAGCTGTCGACCAGGATGTTCATCCCGCCCGAGCGCAGCACATAGCTGTGCACGCTGATGCGGATGGCGGACGTTTCCGGATCGTCGGTCAGCTCCTCGCTCTGGTGCCAGCGGCGCAGCCCCGCCAGGTCGTCCCGGGACAGATCGGCGAAGGCCATGCGGATGGGCATGTCCGCCTGCATCTCGAACACCTTGTCGACGGTGATCCCGCCCAGGCTGATCCTGTTCATGCCGCCTCTCCTGGAGTCCGTTCCGTGCGTCGATGGCCGCACGCTCTGTTCGCCGAACTCGCCCCGGCTCCCGTCACCTGCCGCGGCCCCCGCGCAGCAGGTCGCGGCCGATGGCGATCAGCACGACCAGGGTGGCCGCCGCGAACGGGATGACCTCGTAGGGGTTCATGCGCGCGACTCCGCCCCTCCCGCCGGCCAGGGCTGGGCCCGGAGCCGCCACAGGGGCTGGATCTGGGTCCGGGGCCGGGCAAGGGGCAGGTAGCAGCCGGCATAGGCCGCGAGCAGGAAGCCGTTATAGAACAGCTCGCGGCAGCCCGTGTACACCGGCCGGCCGTGGCCCACGACCACCACGCTCAGATAGAAGATGCTGACGGTGATCGGGAACTCGACGATCAGGGCGGCCGGCACGAACAGGTTCGACAACAGGCAGAGCGCCACCACCGTCTCCACCACCTTGATCATCGCATAGAGGCCGATCCGATCCATCTCGACCACGAACGGCCCGGCCGCCGAGGCCCCGATCGGCGGTTGCGGCAGGATGTTCAGGAAGTAGTTGGCGCCGGAGATCAGGGCGTGGACGCCGAACGCGATGCGCACCCACAGGACCAGGTATTTGGTCGCCGAGCCGGGTCCCACCGCGCGCTCCCCTGCACTGGCGGGCGCCTGCGGCCCCGCTCAGACGTCAGACACTTTTGTATGCAAACATTGCAGCCAATGCGCCCGCCGCGTCAACCGTCGTCAACGTGTCGCGGACGCCCCGCGCGCGAATGCCCGGTGACGCGGCAGTGACTTACCACTAAGATATCCTTGGATGATGGCGGCGGCGCCGGTAGCCAGCGGACGAGGTGGCGGTCTTGGCTGAGCAGATGGACGACCAGACCTTCACGCTCCAGCTGGAGCCCGACTACTGCTGCGGCGGGGGCCATTGCGGCCCCCTGCCAGGCTACACCTTCACCTGCCCCAGCTGCGGCAAGGAGAGCGGCTGCCGGCTCGGCGACTACCTGCAGCCGACCCAGGTGCTCACCTGCTTCCTCTGCCAGCGCGAGATGCGGGCCGTCGACCAGCTCGGCGAGTTCGAATACCGCTTCGCCTACGCCAACTGACCGCGGGCGGCGGGGCGGCGAGCCGGACCTGATGGCCAAGGACCAGCCCGATCCCCCACCGGCCGATGCGGCCGAGCTCCGCCGCAGGGCGGACCAGGATCCCTACCTCGACGCCGCGGTGGAGATGATGCTGATCGAATGGTCGGGCGTGCTCCCCGAGCTCGACCAGGGCGTCAAGGCCATCGTCGCCCGCGTCGCCCGCATCGACAGCCGCATCCGGGTCGCCACCGCCGCGGTGCTGCGCCGCCATGCGCTGCTGGACAACGAGTTCCGCCTGCTGGCCGGCCTGATGCGCGGCGGCCCCCCCTATCGGCGCAGCCCCTCCGAGCTTGCCCCGCGATACGTGCCGGTCACCTCCGGCGGCCTGACCGGCATCGCCCACCGGCTGGAGCGGCGCGGGCTGATCCGCCGGGTGGCGCATGGCTCCGACCAGCGGGTGGTCCTGATCGAGCTGACCCGCGAGGGCCGGGCCCTGGCGCGCCAGGCGATGGAAGGCTTCGCCGAGGTCGAGCAGCGGTTGCTGGGCGGCCTCTCCAAGGCCGAGCGCGAAGAGGGCAACCTGTTCCTGCGCAAGCTCCTGCGCTCGATCGAGCAGTCGATCCTCTCGTCCTACCCCGAGTAGGCCCGCCGCCGGCGACTAGGCCGGCTGCAGCGCCGCGCGGGACCCGGCCGGCTCGGCCGACAGCACCACCGGCGCCTCGCCGACCTGGATCTCGTCTCCCTCGGTGCGGGCGAGCCGCACGTGCTTGACCCAGGCCTCGTCGGCCTCGGGAAAATCGGTCCGCCCGTGGCCGCTGCGGGTCTCCTCGCGGGCGAGCTTGGCCCGCGCCACCATCTCGGCGGTCAGCGCCAGGTTGGCCGCCTCCTCCGCCGCGAACGGGTCGTCGCCGCGCATTGACCCGGCGGCGTCCTCGCGCAGGGCCCGAAGCTTGGCGATGGCGTCCAGCAGCCTCGGCCGGTTGGAGACCACCCCGGCCTGTTCCCACATCAGGGTCTGGATGCTGCGCACCAGCTCGGCCGGGTCCAGCCCGGACCTGCGACCCGCGAGCCGCGCCGCCTCCGCGGCGATGGCCTCCGGGTCGAGCGGGACAAGGCCGCTGCGCGCGGCCAGGGCGGCGGCGCTCTGGCCGGCGATGCCGCCAAACACCTGGGTCTCGAGGAAGCCGCAGCCCTGCATCCGGTCCCCGCCGTGCACCCCGCCGGAGGACTCGCCGGCCGCGAACAGGCCGGGGACCTCGGTGGCCGCGGTCTCGTCGATGCGCGCCCCGCCCATCAGCCTCTGGAACATCAGGGTGATCGGCACGATCTGGCCGGGCAGGTACTGGTGGCCCACCGGCGCGCGCGAGCGGGCCACCTGGTTCTCTTCCACGGTCCAGGTCACCGGCCCGCGGCCCTCGAAATTCTCCCAGTAGACAGCGCGCGCCATCATGTAGCGGGGCGCGGTCTCGAGGTTGACCGGGTCGTACTTCTCCATCACCCGCTCGCCCACGGCGTTCATGTAGTGGGCGCCGAAGATCGGCCCGGCCGGCGGCGAGTCGCGGAACTGGGTGAACTCCATGTCGACG
>FTHL01000133.1_pt1 | contig 18165 bp, 20 predicted proteins | sample 1640951 | NCBI WGS metagenome assembly FTHL01 (sample SAMEA3914788, study PRJEB12502) | metagenome | biome: forest; material: soil | place: Canada | collected 2011-07-03 | depth 0.1 m
CGGCGGCGGCCGAGCTGGACCTGCCGGCGCTCGTGCACAACGCGCGCGCCGAGAGCCTGTCGTTTAAGGCGGATATCGTCACCGCGAGGGCTTGCGCGCCGCTCCCGCGCCTGTTCGAATTCGCTTGGCCCTGGATGCGCAAAGGCGCTACGGGTTTGTTCCTGAAGGGCCAAGATGTTGGGGTTGAGTTGGCTGAGGCCACTAAATCTTGGGCCTTTGAGGCCGAGCTCCTGCAGAGCCGCAGCAGTGCTGCCGGCCGCATCGTGAAACTGTCGAGGCTCGCCCGTGGCTGAGCACCGCCTGAGGGTCCTGGCCCTGGCCAACCAGAAAGGCGGTGTGGGAAAGACCACCACCGCGATCAACCTCGGCACAGCCCTGGCCGCCATCGGCGAGCGGGTGCTGACGGTGGACCTCGATCCCCAGGGCAACGCCTCCACTGGCCTCGGCTTCCCCCGGCACCTGCGCCGGGCCACCACCTATGACGTGCTGATGCAGGAGAAGACGTTGCTGGAGGCCGCCCTGCCCTCCCGGGTGCCGGGCCTGGACCTGGCCCCGGCAGACCCGGATCTCTCTGGCGTAGAGCTCGAGCTCGGCCATGCGGCGGGGCGCTCCTTCCGGCTGCGCGACGCCCTTTCGGGCCTGAAGGCCACCAGCAGCCGCTACAGCTACGTCCTGATCGATTGCCCGCCGTCGCTGAACCTGCTCACCGTCAACGCCCTCGCCGCCGCCGACGCGGTGCTGGTGCCGCTGCAATGCGAATTCTTCGCCCTGGAAGGCCTGTCGCAGCTGATGCGGACGGTGGAGATGGTGCGCGGCAGCCTCAATCCGCGGCTGCAGCTGCAGGGCATCGTCCTGACCATGTACGACCGGCGCAACAGCCTGTCGCTGCAGGTGGCCCAGGACGTGCGGGCCCACTTCGGGGAGAAGGTGTACGCGACCGTGATCCCGCGCAACGTGCGGGTGTCCGAGGCGCCCTCGTTCGGCAAGCCCGTGCTGATCTACGACCTCGGCTGCGCCGGGAGCCAGGCCTATATCCATCTCGCCCGCGAGGTGGTGGCGCGCGAGCGGGCCGCCATGACCCCGGCGTGAGGCGGCCATGACGCTGGAAGGACGCTCCCGCGGCCTCGGACGTGGCCTTTCGGCCCTGCTGGGCGAATCGGAGTCCGGCGCGCCGGCGGGCGGCGCGCGCGAGATCCCCATCGAGCTGATCCGGCCCAACCCGGCCCAGCCGCGCAGCGATTTCGACGACGCCGAGCTCGACGAGCTCGCCGCCTCCCTGCGCGCCAAGGGGGTGCTTCAGCCGATTCTGGTGCGGCCCTCGCGCAGCGCGGAAGGGGAGTTCCAGATCGTCGCGGGCGAGCGGCGCTGGCGGGCGGCGCAACGGGCGGGGCTGACGGCGGTGCCGGCGCTGGTGCGCGAGCTCGAGGACGAGGAGACGCTGGAGATCGCCCTGATCGAGAACGTCCAGCGCACCGACCTCAACCCGCTCGAAGAGGCTTCGGCCTATGCCGCCCTGACCGGCGATGGCCGGCGCACCCAGGAGGACGTGGCCGAGGTTGTAGGCAAGAGCCGCAGCCACGTGGCCAACGCCCTTCGCCTGCTGCAGCTCCCGGCGCCGGTGCAGGCGCTGGTGCGCGCCAAGCGGCTGTCGGCCGGCCACGCCCGCGCCCTGGTCGGCGCCCCCGACGCGGAGGGCCTGGCCCGGCGCATCGTCGAGGAGGGCCTGAACGTGCGCGAGGCCGAGGCGCTCGGGCGCGGCGGCGCCCCCGCGCGCCCGAGGTCCAGGCCGGGGGCCCGGCAGACGCCCGACACCCTGGCGCTGCAGCGGGACCTGTCGGAGCTGCTCGGCCTGAAGGTGCAGATCGCCGACCGCGACGGCGCGGGGGAGCTGCGCATCAGCTACGCGACGCTCGAGCAGCTTGACGACCTCTGCCGCCGGCTGGGCACGGTCCGCCAGGACGAGCGCTAAAGGCCCAGACGCTTCGCGCGTGCGGCAATAGTTAGCAAAAGTCGTTCAGCAATCAGGGCGTCGGGGGACCCGGTGCGCTTGCAGGCGCGGTCCGCGTCGAGCACCTCGGGCTGAACGACATCGAGGGCGTCAAGCGACCAGGCCCGGGCCTGGCGCAGGAACTCCCGCTCGTTCTTCCAGAATACCCCGGCGCTCTTGGCCGCCTCCTGCAGCCCCGCCCCGGCCCTGGACAAGATCAGCACCTGGCGCAACCGCCCCAGGTGCTGGCCGAGCGCCCGGACCGCCGCCGGGCCGCCCTCGCCTTCCGCCCGGGCGCGCCTGAGCGCCGCCTGCGCCGGCCCCAGCCGGGCGCCGAAGGCCAGGGTCGCGGCGTCGGACAGCGAGGCTTCCGGCTCGACCCCCAGATGATCCTCCAGGTCCTGCGGCCCCGCGATCCTGCCGCTGCCCGGCCCCAGGAAGAGCACCAGCCGCTCGATCTCCTGGCGCGCCACGCCGCGCTCGCGCGGCAGCCGCTCCACGAACAGCTGCAGGGCCTCCTGGGTGAGGCCGACCTGCTCGCGCGCCAGGGCCTCGCGCACCATCCGGGCGACGTCGCCCGGCTCGTCCTCGTAGCAGGGGATCACCGCCGAGCCCTTGGCCTGCTCGGCCGCGCGGCGAAGGCCCGAGTCGCGGCCGAGCGCCCCGGCCTCCACCAGGAAGAACGCCTCGGGATTGTAGGCGCCGGCCAGATGGGCCTTCAGCGCCTCGGCGGCGGCCTTGTCCGGCCCCGCCCGCTCGCCGTCCAGTCGCAGCCGGATCAGGCGGCGGCCGCCCATCATCGAAATGGCCGACAGCTCGTCCGCCAGCCGCCCGCCGTCGGAATCGAGATCGGTCTCGTTCAGCAGGGCGGCGTCGAACGGATCGTCCGGCCGGGCGGTGATCCGGCCGGCGAGCGCGCTGGCGCGCTCGCGCACCTGTCCGCGGTCGCGGCCATAGATCACCGCGGCGCGGACTTCCGCCGGCGGGGCGGCGAGAAAGCGCTCGATGTCGGGCCGCTTGGAGAGGATCACCGGGATCAGGGCCCGGCGTTGGTGCCCGGCGACTTCACGGCCTGGCCGGCGAAATAGGTGCCGAGCTCGATGCGGATGCGCTGGGCGACCTCGGCGGCGGCCCGCTTCTGGCCGTCCTGCTGGGCGACGATGCCGGCGTAGGGATCGTTCACCGCATTGTAGCTGACGCTGACGGGGGTGACGCCGGCGGTGAGGGTCTTGCCCGAGGCGATGTCGATCAGGCTGTAGCTGACCCGCAGCGACAGCTCGTACCAAGTCGCCACCTCTTCGGAGGAGAGGCCGCGGGCGTATCGCGTCTCGTTCACCGCCAGGGCGAGCCGATAAAGCGGCGGCTTGCCGCGGTCGACCGCCAGGTCGTCGCGAAGGTCCTCGCTGAGCAGGTGGCCGGTCCGGCCCTCCGGCGTGATCACCTCCACCCCCGCCAGGGCCGGGGTGACGCCGGGCTCGGCGTAGAGGGGGGTGAAGCCGCAGCCGGCCAGGGCCGGCAGCAACAGGGCGGCGGCCAGGGCCGCGCCGATCCGTCCCGTGCTGCGCCCGTCAGCCATTCAGCCCGCCACGATGTTGACGATGCGGTCAGGCACCACGATCACCTTGCGCACCGAGAGGCCCTCAAGATGCCTCGCCACGCCGGGATCGGCGAGGGCGATCTTTTGCACCTCGTCCTGGGGCGCGCCCGGCGCCGCCCGAATCTCGCCGCGGCGCTTGCCGTTGACCTGCACCGGCAGGACCAGCTCGTCCTCGGCCGCCAGGTTCGGATCGTGGACCGGCCAGGGCGCGTCGACCACCATCCCCTGCCCGCCGATGCGGGCCCAGCATTCCTCGGCCAGGTGGGGTGTGACCGGTCCAATCAGCCGCGCCAGCACGGACAACGCCTCGGCCCGCGCCTCAAGCCCGGCCGGGGACGCGGTCGCCGCAGGCAAGCCTTTGAGCACGTTCAGGAACTCATAGAGCCGTGCAATCCCGCTGTTGAAGCGGAAGCCTTCCAGGGCCTCGGTGAAGGCCTTGATCAGCCGGTGCGTCGAGCGGCGCAGCTCGGCCGCGGCCGGATCATCCCCGCCGCCGGACGCCGGCGCCGCCGCCCCGGCGGGCTGGCTGTCGAACTCGTTCCACACCCGGTGCACGAAGCGCCAGGCGCCCTCGATGCCGCCGGTTGTCCAATGCACGTCGCGCTCGGGGGGCGAGTCGGACATCACGAACAGACGCGCGGCGTCCACGCCATAGGCTTCGGCGATGTCCTCGGGCGAAAAGGTGTTGCGCTTGGACTTGGACATCTTCTCGACGTCGCCGATCACCACCGCCTCGCCGGACGCCACGAGCCGCGCGCGGCGCGTGGAGCCCTCGGCGACGATCTCCACGTCGCCGGGCTCGGCCCACTCGCCGGTCTGGCGCCGATAGGTCTCGTGGGTGACCATCCCCTGGGTGAACAGCCCCGCGAACGGCTCGGCCACCGAGAGCAGGCCGTCGTCCTTCAGGGCGCGGGTGACGAAACGGGCGTAGAGCAGGTGCAGGATCGCGTGCTCGATGCCGCCGATGTACTGGTCGACCGGCAGCCAGTAGTCGGCGGCCGCCTTGCCGATCGGGGCCGCGGCCCGCGGGTCGGTGAAGCGGGCGAAGTACCAGGAGCTGTCGACGAAGGTGTCGAGCGTGTCGGTCTCGCGCTCGGCGGGGCCGCCGCACCGGGGGCAAGTGGTCTTCCTCCATGCGGGGTGCCGCTCCAGCGGGTTGCCCGGGCGGTCGAAGCTCACGTCCCGGGGCAACTGCACCGGCAGCTGGTCGTCGGGCGCGGCGACCGCGCCGCAGGCCGGGCAGTGGATCACCGGGATCGGGCAGCCCCAGTAGCGCTGGCGGGAGATGCCCCAGTCCCTCAGGCGGAACACCGTGGCGCCCTGGCCCTGGCCGGCCGCCTCCACCCGCCGGATCGCGGCGGCCTTGGCCGCCTCGACGTCGAGCCCGTCCATGAAGCCGGAATTGTAGATGCGGCCGGGCCCGACATAGGCCTCCGCGTCGACCGTAAAGCTCTGCGGGTCCTCGCCCGGCGGCAGCACCACGGGGCGCACCGGCAGCCGGTACTTGCGGGCGAAGTCGAGGTCGCGCTGGTCGTGCGCCGGGCAGCCGAAGATCGCCCCCGTGCCGTAGTCCATCAGGATGAAGTTGGCGATCCACACCGGCAGGCGCCGCTCCGGGTCGAACGGGTGCGCGACCTCCAGCCCGGTGTCGTAGCCGCGCTTCTCCGCGGTCTCGATGTCGGCCTCCGAAACCCCACCCCGCCGGCAGGCCTGGACGAAGGCCTCCGCATCCGGGTCGGCGGCGGCGATCTGGGCCGCCAGCGGGTGGTCGGGCGCCACCGCCACGAAGCTCGCGCCGAACAGCGTGTCTGGGCGGGTGGTGTAGACCTCCAGGCCCTCCGCAAAGCCCGGCGGCGGAACGCCGTGGAAGGCGAAGCGCAGGCGCAGGCCTTGGGACTTGCCGATCCAGTTCTCCTGCATCAGCCGGACCTTCTCGGGCCAGCGGTCGAGGGTCTTCAGCCCCTCCAGCAGGGCGTCGCCGTAGTCGGTGATGCGCAGGAACCATTGGGTCAGCTTGCGCTTCTCCACCACCGCGCCGGACCGCCAGCCCCGGCCGTCGATCACCTGCTCGTTGGCCAGGACCGTCTCGTCGACCGGATCCCAGTTGACGGTGCTTTCCTTGCGGTAGACGAGGCCGCGCCGCCACAGGTCGAGGAACCAGCGCTGCTGCTGGCCATAGTAGTCCGGGTCGCAGGTGGCGAACTCGCGCGACCAGTCGATCGAGAGCCCGAGCCCCTGCAGCTGGCCGCGCATGGCGTCGATGTTGGCGTAGGTCCAGTCGGCGGGATGGCCGCCGCGCTCCTTGGCCGCGTTCTCGGCCGGCAGGCCGAAGGCGTCCCAGCCCATCGGATGGAGCACGTTGAATCCGGTTGCGCGCTTGAACCGCGCCACCAGGTCGCCCATCGCATAGTTGCGCATGTGGCCAACATGCAGGCGCCCCGAGGGATAGGGGAACATCTCCAGCACGTAGTACTTCGGCTTGCCCTGGGCCTCCCCAGGCGTACGCGTGCGGAACGCGCCGGCCGCATCCCAAGCGGCGCGCCATTTGGGTTCGACCTCCTTCGGATTGTAACGAGCCATGAAGGGGGGCGGTCGACCCTAGCCTTGGATGTTGGACAGCCGAAGCTGCCGGGCGCGGGTGAGTATGGCGTTCTCAAGGTCCGTCTCGGTCTGGTCGGCGGCGGCCGCGTCGGCCCAATTGCCCGAGGCGTCGCGCACCTGCTTGAACACGGTGACCTTGAGGCCATCGGCGCGCAGGCGGGTGTCCAGGATATAGACGGTGGCCTTGAACCGTTCGTCCGGCTTCTCGGGATTGGCGTACCAGTCCGTGATCACCGTGCCGCCCCAGGGGTCGGCCGACGCCAGCGGCATGAAGGCCAGGGTGTCCAAGGTGGCGCGCCACAGATAGCCGTTGACGCCGATATTGGCCGGAGTTTCCCGCGCATGGCCGATCAGCCGCCCGCGCCCGTGAGAGCACGCGGCCAAAGAGACTGCGGTCAGCGCCGCCAGACCGGCGATCGACGCCTTACGCATCCAACCCATGTGTCGCTCCAAGCCCTTCGCGCCGCGGTTGCGGCTGCGCCCCCCTCGGCCCGCCGGAAGGGCGCTCTATATCATGCGTCCCTCCCCGCCCAACAGGAATCGCGTTGCCCTGCGGACACAGGGTCGCGCCCCTTCGTGGTGAATCGAGGGCGCAACGGTTGACCCGGCGACGCAGAGCCCTTTAATCGACGTCCAACACCACGCGCACGGATATTTAATCGTGCTGTGGCGTTTGGGGGGATCGAGTAGGTGGCGAGTACCATGGTTGGGCGTGGCTTCATCGCGGGCGCGTTTGTCGCCGCCATGATGGCGGCCGCCACCGGCGTGGCTCAGGCCGAAACCCTCAGCCCGCTGCCCAATCCGACCTTCACCGCCCGCGACGCTTTCGCGCCGGACCTCAACCAGTGGGGCCCGCAGGCCGGCCGTCGCAGCCTGGAATGGGACTCCAAGAAGGCCCGCTGGGGCGTCAAGCTCGACCTTGACCGCCGGGTGGGCCGCCCACTCAGCTATACCGACCGCGACGTACAGGCCGGCGCCTATTACAAGATCACCCCCTCGTTCCGCGTCGGCGGCGCCTTGAGCCTCGGCTCGACCCCGGACCCGCAGGCGACCATCCCCGCCGACCGCGCGCCGAAGGTGCGGCTCGAGACGGCCTTCAAGTTCTAGCCAGCCCCTCCACCGCCGCCAGTCCCGCCGCGCCCGAGCCGGCCAGCCGGACGGCGGTTCGCGCATTGACCCCGCCCAGGGCGTAGACGGGAAGGCCCGCGCCGCGCACCAGGGCCGCGAACCTCGCCGCGCCGAGCGGCCGCCCGGCCGAGGCGCTGGCGCTCGCGAACACCACGGAGACCAGCACGGCCTGGGCGCCCGCCAGCTTAGCCCGGCGCACCGCGGCCGGCCCGTGCGCCGCCGCCGTCACCAGCCAGGATGGCCGCCGCCGCCGGATGCGCCCCGCCAAGCCGGCCAGGCGCTCGGGAAGATGCACCCCGTCCGCCGCGAGGAGGGCCGCGAGCCGGTCGTCGGCCCCGACCATAAGCAGCACGCCGCCTGTTCGGCAGGCCGAGCGCAGCCGGGCGCCCGTCGCCAGGGCGTCCCGCGCGCCGAAACTTCTGAACACCACCCCGGACCCTTTCGGCAGGCGGCCCGCCGCTGCGGCCGGATCGGGCGTGCGGTCGGGATCGGTGAGCAACAGCAAGGCCGGCAGGCGCCGGGCGTCCTGGGCGGACAACCCCGCCCTTGCGCGAAGGCGCCGTGCGGCGCGATGGAGGCGCTCCAGCTCGTCCGTAGGCGCCTTCTCCATGCTCGCCGCTTCCAATTCCGCCTTCGACCCCGTCACCGCCCGCGCCGAGATCCTGGCGCGCATCGCCCGCGCGGCCCAATCCGCAGGTCGGGACCCCGGCGACATCACCCTGACGGCGGTCAGTAAGCAACAGCCGTGGGAGCGGGTGGCGAAGGTGCTGGCCGCGGGCCAGCGCGTGTTCGGCGAGAACCGGGTGCAGGAGGCGTTGGAGCGCTGGCGCGAGCGGCGCGACGGGCTGGAATTGCGCCTGATTGGACCGCTGCAGAGCAACAAGGCGCGCGAGGCGGTCGGGCTGTTCGACGTCATCGAGACGCTGGACCGGGAAAAGCTCGCCCACGTCCTCGCGCAGGAGATGGCGCGACAGGGCCGCCGGCCGCGGCTCTACGTCCAGGTCAACACCGGCGAGGAGCCTCAGAAGGCGGGCGTCGCGCCGGGGGCCGCGGACGGCTTCATCCGCGCCTGCCGCGAGCAGCACGGGCTCCAGATCGAGGGGCTGATGTGCATCCCCCCGGAAGACGAGCCCCCCGCGCCCCACTTCGCGCTCCTGGGCCGCATCGCCGCCCGCAACGGGCTGGCCGGCCTGTCCATGGGGATGAGCGCTGATTTCGAGACGGCGGTCAGGCTTGGCGCCACCGTGGTGCGGGTCGGATCGGCGCTGTTCGGCGCGCGCCCGCCGCCCGCCTAGGCCTAGCGCGCCACCTCGAGCACGGAGCCGGGGCCGGCCAGGGCCATCACCGCCTCCAGATCCGCCCGCGCCAGGGCCACGCAGCCTTCGGTCGGGGCGTAGCCGGGCCTGGCGATATGCAGGAAGATGGCCGAGCCCCGGCCGGGGACTGGCGGGGAGTCGTTGTAGCCGAGGACCACGACGAGATCGTAGAGGCCGTCCTCGCGCCACATCCGCTCGGCGCTGGCGGGGTAGGGTAGGACGACGGGCTGGTTGTAGGCCGCATCGCCCGGCGCATCGCACCATCCGTCGTCGGGGGCGATCGGCGACATCGGCAGGGCGGTGCGGGGGGCCGGCGCCCGATCGGGCCGGTAAAGTCCGCGGCGCATGGGCCATGCGCCCGCCGGCGTCGCACCATCCCGCTCGCGCTTGTCGGCCGCCTCGACCACGCCAGCGGGCCCCAAGGCGCAGCGCACCACGCGGCCGGGCTCGATCTGCAGCCTTCCATCCGACCAGGCGCGGAAGATCATGCCTGATTCCTTTGCCTTTTTTGGCTTAGCGTGCATGTTCGCCGCCATGGCGCAACAGAAGACGATCCTCATCGTCGACGACGATCCGGACCTGCGGGGCGCCCTGGCCGAGCAGCTTCGCCTGCACGAGGAGTTCCGTACCGAGGAGGCCGCCAGCGGCGGGGACGGCGTGCGCCTCGGCCGCGAGGGCAAGCCCGACCTGATCCTGCTGGACGTCGACCTGCCCGACATGGACGGCCGGGAGACCTGCCGGCTGCTGCGCAAAGCGGGGGTCTCGGCCCCGATCATCATGCTGACGGCCGCGGTCAGCGATTCCGACACCATCCTCGGCCTCGACGCCGGCGCGAACGATTATGTGACCAAGCCCTTCAGGTTCGCCGTGCTGCTGGCGCGGGTCCGCGCGCAGCTGCGCAGCCACGAGCAATCCGAGGACGCGGTGTTTCGCATCGGTCCGTACGAGTTCCGCCCGTCCGGAAAGGTCCTCACCGACGCCAAGGGCCGCAAGATCCGGCTCACCGACAAGGAAACCAACATCCTGAAGTACCTCTACCGCGCCGGCGGCAAGCCGGTGTCGCGCGAGGAGCTGCTGACCGAGGTCTGGGGATACAACGCAGGCGTCACGACCCACACCCTCGAGACCCACGTCTACCGCCTGCGGCAGAAGATCGAGCCGGATCCCGCCAGCGCCAGGCTCCTGCTCACCGAGGCGGGCGGCTACCGGCTGGAGCCCTAGCCCCAGAGCGCGAGGTCGGCGCTGACCGGCGCGTGGTCGGACGGCCGTTCCCAGGCCCGGACGTCGTCATGCACCCGCGCGGCCGGCCGGCCCATGTGGAACGCCGCCTCCTTCAGGCCGGGCGTCACCCAAATGTGGTCGAGCCTCAGCCCCCGGTTAGAGGCGCGAAAATCGGCGGCGCGGTAGCTCCACCAAGAGAAAAGCTTCTGCGGCTCCGGCGTGGTCTCGCGGACCAGATCTAGGAAGCCGGCCGACGCCTTCAGGGCCTCCATCGCCGCCACCTCGGCCGGCGTGTGGCTGACAATCCTGGACATGTAGCGGTGGTTCCAGACGTCGTTCTCGCCCGGCGCGACGTTGAGGTCGCCGAGGATGGCCAGGGGGGCTTTCGGGTCACGCCGCGCCATCTCGGCCGTCAGGCGCTCATAGAAGTCGAGCTTGTGGTCGAACTTCGGATTGGCCGCGCGATCAGGCGTGTCCCCGCCGGCGGGGACGTAGAAGTTGTGGATCTCGACGCCCGCCGCCTTGGCCGAGACACAGCGCGCATGGCCCTCGCGGCAGACGTCGAGCGGCGGAGCATCCTCCAGCGGAACGCGCGAGGCGATGGCGACGCCATGCCAGCCCTTCTGGCCGCGGATCCGCACGTGCGGCAGGCCCATCTCGGCGAAGGCGGCCAGGGGAAACTCCCCTTCGCGGCACTTGATCTCCTGCAGGCAAAGCACGTCCGGCGCCTGCTCATGGACGAAGCGGGCGGCTTGTTCGGCGCGCAGGCGCACGGAATTGACGTTCCAGGTGCAAAGGCGAAGGCGCATCGGGGCGATATAGGGAGTCGGCAAGAAAACGCCCGGCCGGCTCGCGCCGACCGGGCGTAAAAGTTGTCTCTCATGCCGCCGCCGGGAGGGGATAGGTTCCGGCACGGTTAGCAGGGAGAACGACCGTTCCGCCTGCCATGTGCCATTATTGCCACTGCACATCCGAAAAAGTCAAGGAGACTTCATCGGGGCCTTGGCTGTTGTGCAAATGTCACATTATCCGACGGGGCTGGGTAGGATCGTCCAGTTCGAACAGCTTCGGGTCGAGCCCCGACACAGCGTGCAGGTCGCTGAGCCGCACGGTGGTGCGCCCACCCTGGACGTCCAAGATCGACCATTCGCGCAGGGCCATGGGCGCGTCGCCGAAGGTCAGGGTGGCGCGGCCCTGGGCGACGCGGCGGCCGTCGCGGATCGAGATGGAGAAGCCGCCCGGCGCCCGTTCGACATCGGTGACCACCACCTTCTGGTCCAGCCGCACGTGCCGCTGCAGGAAAAGGGCGAGCGGCGTGGAGGCGAGGGGATAGCGGTCGAAGCTCTTCAGCCGCGGATCGTAGACCAGCAAAGTGTGGCCGTTGGAGACGACGATGCGCCCGCCCGGGCCCTCATACTCGAAGCGCGCCTTGCCCGGCCGGCTCAGGTAGAGGCGCCCGCGGCTCACGCCGCCGCGCGCGTCGGTCTGCACGAAATGGCCCTCGACCTGGCCCAGGCCATCGAGGTAGGCCGCGGCCCGGTCGACCAACGCCTGCTCGGCCGGCCCCAGAGGCGGCGGCGGTGCGGGAGCGGCCGCTGGCATGGCCGCGCGGGCCCCGGCGTGGATCAGGCCGCCCCCAAGGGCGCAGGCCGCCACGGCGGCGAGGATGGCGCGACGATGCATCGAGGTCTCCAGCGAAGCCGGACAGGGCTCGCACTCAACGCCTAAGCGCCTCGCGAGGTCCAGCGGTGGCGAGAGCGCGGCGGAACTTGGGCGTCAGACCCCGGGCGGCGGTCCGGCGAGGATGTCGCGCTTGCCGGCATGGTTGGCGGCGCCGACCACGCCCTCGCGCTCCATCTTCTCCATCAGCGAGGCGGCGCGGTTGTAGCCAATCTGCAGGCGGCGCTGGATGTAGCTGGTGGAGGCCTTGCGGTCGCGGGTGACCACGGCCACCGCGCGGTCGTAGAGGTCGTCGCCCGAGCCGCCTTCGCCGCCAAGGTCCCCCTCGCCGTCCTCGTCCTCTTCGGGAGAGGCCGTGACCTCATCGAGATATTGCGGCTGGCCCTGATCGCGCAGGAATTTCGCCACCGCCTCCACCTCGCCGTCCGACACGAACGGACCGTGCAGGCGGGTGACGCGGCCGCCGCCGGCCATGTAGAGCATGTCGCCCTGGCCCAGCAGCTGCTCGGCCCCCTGCTCCCCCAGGATGGTTCGCGCGTCGATCTTGGACGTCACCTGGAAGCTGATCCGGGTAGGGAAGTTGGCCTTGATGGTGCCGGTGATCACGTCCACCGACGGCCGCTGGGTGGCCATGATCAGGTGGATGCCGGCGGCCCGGGCCATCTGCGCCAGCCGCTGCACGGCCCCCTCGATGTCCTTGCCGGCGACCATCATCAGGTCGGCGACCTCGTCGATCACGACCACCAGGTAGGGCATCGGCTCCGGATCCAGCCGCTCCTCCTCGTAGGTGGGCCGGCCGCGATCGTCGAAGCCGGTCTGCACCGTGCGCACGAAGTGCTCGCCCTTGGCCGCCAGTTCGGTGGCCCGCTCGTTGTAGCCGGCGATGTTGCGCACGCCGATCTTGGACATGCGCCGATAGCGGTCCTCCATCTCGCGCACCGTCCACTTCAGGGCGACGATGGCCTTCTTGGGATCGGTGACCACCGGGGCGAGCAGGTGGGGGATGCCGTCATAGACCGACAGCTCGAGCATCTTGGGGTCGATCATGATCATCCGGCACTGCTCGGGGCTGAGCCGGTAGAGGATCGACAGGATCATGGCGTTGACGCCGACCGACTTGCCCGAGCCGGTGGTGCCGGCGATCAAGAGGTGCGGCATGCGGGCGAGGTCGGCGATGTAGGGCTCGCCGCCGATGGTCTCGCCCAGGGCCATGGGCAGCACGTGGGTGGTCCGCTCGTAATCGGCCGAGGAAAGCAGGTCGCGCAGATAGACGGTCTCCCGCTTGGGGTTGGGCAGCTCGATGCCGATGGCGTTGCGTCCAGGCGCCACCGAGACGCGGCAGGAGACCACGCTCATGGAGCGGGCGATGTCGTCCGACAGGGCCACCACCCGGGCGGTCTTCACGCCCGGCGCCGGCACCAGCTCATAGAGGGTGACCACCGGGCCCGGGCGGATCTGGTCGATGCGGCCGTTGACGCCGAACTCGGCCAGCACGCTTTCCAGGAGGCGGGCGTTCTGCAGCAGCGCGCCCTCGTCCACGGCCGAGGCGCGGGGCCTGGCCTTGGACAACATATTGAGCTCGGGAAGCTTGAATCCCGGCGCGGCGACGAACGGCAGCGACGCCTGATTTTCGCGCTCCTCCCGGCGGGACGTCTTCTGCGGCTTCGAGCCCAGCACCTGGGGCGAGCCGTCGTCGCCGTCCTCGTCCTCGGCGTCGTCACGATTCTGATCCTCGCGACCGGAGATGGCGACGGCTTGGCCTGCATCCGCGTCCTGGCCTTCCTCCACCACCGCTTCAGCCTTGCGGCGACGCTTGCGGGCCGCCTTCGGCGTCTCGGAGTCGGCCGGGCGGCGGAGCCACAGGCCCAGCTCGACGAAGTCCTTGGCGCGCAGCCCGAAGGCGTAGCCCAGCGCCGGGGCGGCCATCAGGCCGAAGATCGAGGCGGCGATCCACCGCGCCGCGGGCAGGCCCACCAGCTGGAACAGCGACTGCACCGCGCCCAATGTCGCGTCGCCCCAGAAGCCGCCGAGCCCGCGCGCCAGCGGCCAGAGCGCCGGGGGAGCCGGCGCCGCCAGCAGCCCCGACAGGCAGAACACCCCCAGCAGGCCGACCCACACCGCCGGCCTGCGGCCCCCGTCACGCTTGCGCGCCGCCTCGCTCGCGGCCTGGGCGCAACCTGCCAGGATCATCAGCAGCGCCAGGATCCAGGCAGAGAGGCCCACCGACTGCATGAACAGGTCCGCGAGCACCGCGCCGGCCCGGCCCATGAAATTCATCGGCGCCGCGGCCGAGGCGGCGTTCAGGCTGGGGTCGCGGGCGTCGTAGCTGGCGAAGGCGAGGATCAGGCCGAGGCCGAGCACGGCCTCCACGCCCCCGCGGGTGCGCGATGCGAAAGGGTGGCGCCACGCCGCCGCCAGGCCGCCCGCCACCCCGGGCTTCCGCTTCGCCGCCGGCCTTGCCATCGCTCCCCCGCCTGGTGCTGTGAGCGCATTGATGCGGCCATAGGGTTAAGGGGCGTTTACCCGATTCGCCGGCGGCGCTGGACACGCCCGATTGAGCCGCCGCATATCGCCGCATGGCCGAGACGATCGACGCGGACGTGATCATCGCCGGGGCCGGCATGGCCGGCGCCACGCTTGCACTCGCCCTGAAGACCGGAGGGCTCGAACCGGTGCTGGTCGATCCGCAGCCGTTCGGGGCCCAGCTGGAACCCGCCTTCGACGGCCGCGCCTCGGCGGTGGCCTTTTCCTGCTTCCGGCAATGGCGCGCGCTCGGGGTCGCCGGGTCGATCGAGCCCCACGCCCAGAGAATCGAGCAGATCCTGGTCACCGACGGCCGCTCGCCGGGGGCCGCCGGTGGGCTGGAGCTGGCCGCCGCCCTGCGCTTCGACGCGTCCGAGATCGCCGACCGGGTCGAGGGCGAGCCGCTCGGCTACATGGTGGAAAACCGTCACATCCGCGCCGCCTTGGCCGCCGGCGTCGAGGCGGCCAAGATCCCGACGCTCGCCCCGGCGCGGGTCGCGGCCGTCAATCTGGACGGACCGTTTGCCGAGGCCCGCCTCGAGGACGGCCGCCGCCTGCGAGCGCCGCTGGTGGTCGGTTCGGACGGCCGGCGCTCGGTGGTCCGCGAGCAGGCCGGAATCGGCGTCGTCGGCTGGCCCTATCCCGAGGTCGGAGTGGTGACGACGGTAAAGCTGGAACGGCCGCACGAGGGGGTCGCCCACGAGCATTTCCTGCCGTCCGGGCCCTTCGCCATCCTGCCGTTGACCGGGGATCGGGCGAGCCTGGTCTGGACCGAGCGCGCGGCGCGTGGGCGCGCCCTGGCCGCGGCCAGCCCGGAGGCCTTCCACGCTCACCTGCAGCGACGCTTCGGCGACTATGTGGGCCGGGTCGAGGTGTCCGGGCCGCGCTTCGTCTATCCCCTGGCCCTGGAGCTGGCGGAGCACATGACCCGGGCCCGGGCGGCCCTGCTCGGCGACGCGGCGCACGGCATCCACCCGATCGCCGGCCAGGGCCTGAACCTCGGCCTCAAGGATTGCGCCGCCCTCGCTGAGATCCTGACCGAGGCCGTGCGGATCGGCGAGGACATCGGCGCGGAGGCGGTGCTGGAGCGCTACGCGCGCTGGCGGCGCACCGACAACGTCGCCCTGGCCGCAGCGACGGACGGCTTCAACCGGCTGTTCTCCAACGACCTCGCCCCCGTGCGGCTCGCGCGCGGCCTGGGCATGGCCTTGGTCAACCGCATCGGCCCGGCGCGCCGCTTCTTCATGCGCGAGGCGGGCGGCGCGGTGGGCGACCTGCCGCGGTTGCTCAGGGGGCAGCCGATCTAACGGATCAGCGCGAGAGGCCCTGCCGGTCCAGGTCGGCCAGGTACTTGCCCCACAGCCGCTCCTGCTGGCTGCCCAGGTCGTAGAGGGCGTCCCAGCTGTAGAGCCCGGTGTCGTGACCGTCGTCGAACCGGATCCGCACAGCGTAGCGGCCGATCGGGGTGATCTCGGCGATGGCGACATCCTTCTTGCCGGCCACCGGCGGGCGATCACCGGCGCCGTGGCCGCGGTCGAGCGCCGAGCCGGTCATCACCCGCACATATTCGGCCGGAAGCACGTAGCGCTCGCCCGTGTCGAAGCTCAGCGCCAAGGTCCGATTGGACCTGTTGACCCTCAGCTCCAGAGGCCAGGGACGGCTCATTCGCCGTCGTCCAGGCTGCGCGCCTCTTCGGGCAGCATCACCGGAACCCCGTCGCGGATGGGATAGGCGAGGCGGGCGGACGCGCTGACCAGCTCGGCCTTGTCGCGGTCATAGGTCAGAGGCCCGTGCGTCACCGGGCAGACCAGGATCTCCAGCAGGCGCGGATCCACCTCGGGGACGTCGCTCATGGGGCGGTCTTACTGCAGCGCCTGCGGCGAGTCTTCGTCGTCGACCGACATGGCGTCGATCTCCATCAGCGCCACCAGGGTCTCGCGGCGCCGGACCGGATCGGGCGCTTCCAGCAGCGCCTGCTTCTCCTGGATCTCGAATGGCAGGGCCATGGCGAGGCTGTTGACCAGGGCGTCGGGCGGCGCCGCCTTGGCGGTCTCCCAGTCCACGTCCAGCGAACGCCGCTCGAGGAAGGCCTTGAGAGCGTTCAGCAGGCGCAGCCGGTCGAATCCCTCGTCGGCGTCCTGGGGCGGCTCCAGGTCCTTCTCGAAGGCCAGGAAGTCGGCCCGCACCTGGCGATAGGGCGTCGCCACCGGCAGCTCCTCGCGCAGGGCGAAGCGGGAGAGGCCCGTCAGGGTGATCAAATAACGGCCGTCGCTGGTCTCGCTGAAGGCGGTCAGCTTGCCCGCGCAGCCCACCTGCTGCAGCACCGGGCGCTCAGGGTCGCTGCCGGCGCGCGTCTGGACCATGCCGATGATCCTTTCGGTGGCCATGGCGTCGTCGACCATGGTCAGGTAGCGCGGCTCGAAGATATTCAGCGGCAGGGCCGCGTGCGGCAGCAGCAGCGCGCCGTCGAGCGGGAACACCGGGATCACCAGCGGCAGGTCCTGGGCCTTCTTGAACGGGCTTGCGACCATGACGGGCTCCCTCAGGAGAACAGGATCGACGACAGGCGGCGGCGGCCGCGGCGGGCGGTCTCGGAGCCGTGGCCGGCTGCTTCGAAAATGGTCAGGAGCTGCGCGCGCGCCGCGCCGTCGTTCCAGTCGCGGTCGCGTTCGATGATCTTCAGGAGCTGGTCGGCCGCCTCGTCGAGCTGGCCGCGGCCGGCCAGCGCCTTGGCGAGGTCGAGGCGCGCGGCGTGGTCGTTCTCGTCCTTGGCCAGGCGGCGTTCGAACTCCGAGGTGTCCGAAGGCGCGTCGGCGGCGAGGGCCAGCGCCGCCTTGACGCTGTCCAGCTCGGCGTCCTTGGCGCCGGCGGGCGCCATCTGCACCACCTCGCGGGCCCGCTCCTCGTCGCCGCCCAGCAGATAGCAGCGGGCGAGACCGGCGATCGCCTTGACGTTGGCGGGGTCCATCTGCAGCGCCTGGGCGAAGGCCTGGGCCGCGCCGCCGACGTCGCCGAGCGCCAGCGACTCGGCCGCCAGCGCCAGGAGCTCGTCCAGGTCCGACGGTCCCGACGGCCCCGCCAGCTTGTCGATGAAGGCCTTGATCTGGCTCGCGGGGATGGCGCCCTGGAAGCCGTCGACCGGCTGGCCGTCGACGAAGGCGTAGACGGTGGGAATGGACTGCACCTGCAGCTGGGCGGCGATGCGGGGGTTCTTGTCGACATCGACCTTGACCAGCTTCACCGCGCCCTTGGCGTCGGCGACCGCCTTCTCCAGGGCCGGGCCGAGCTGGCGGCACGGGCCGCACCACGTGGCCCAAAAGTCGACGATCACCGGCGTGGTGCGCGACGCCTCGATCACGTCGGCCATGAAGGTCGCGTCGGTGCTGTCCTTGATGAGGTCGGGCGCGAGCGCCGTCCCGGTCTCGCCCAGCATGGGTCCTCCTGCGGGAGCTCTGTCGATAATGCGTCAGGCCATAAATGGTCGCGGAGGGGGCGGACCGCAATCGGCGCGGGACCTAGGGCGCCGCTTGCGGTGCCTCAAAATCCACCACCAGCGGCTGGGCGCCGACCGCGTCCAGGAATCGCAGCAGTCCGTCGCGGCTGATGGCGGTGGTGGCGGTGTTGGCCAGAGGATGGAAGTTGACCAGCTCGTGCGCCAGCAGCGCCTTGTCCAGCACCAGCCGCACCCGGCGCGCGCCGTCGTTGATCAGGGCGAAGACGGTGACCGAGCCAGGCCGCACGCCCAGCGCCTCGCACAGACGCTCCTCGCTGCCGAACGACAGCCGGGCCGAGCCGATCAGCGCCGGCAGCGCCTTCAGGTCGATGCGGGTCTCGCCGAGCGCGCAGATCAGCCAAAGCTGACCCTTGGCGTCCTTCAGGAACAGGTTCTTGGTGTGGGCGCCGGGCAGGGTGGCCTTGATCTGGAGGCCCTCCCCGACCCGGAACACCGCCGCGTGCTCCAGGGTGCGGTGCTCGACGCCCAGCTTGTCCAGCAGGGCGAAGAGGGTTTCGGCGGTGGCAGGCGGACTCATGGCCGCCGCCTGCGCGGCCTGGACGCGGCGCCGCGGGCGCCGCTATGAGCCGCCCTGGTCCTGGCGCGCGAGGTGTCTGCA
>FTHL01000057.1_pt1 | contig 17848 bp, 13 predicted proteins | sample 1640951 | NCBI WGS metagenome assembly FTHL01 (sample SAMEA3914788, study PRJEB12502) | metagenome | biome: forest; material: soil | place: Canada | collected 2011-07-03 | depth 0.1 m
GGTCTCGCGGGCGATGATCTTGCCGCCGATCGCCGCCTGGATCGGGATCTGGAACAGGTGGGGCGGGATCAGCTCCTTCATCTTCTCCACCATGGAGCGGCCGCGCGCCTCGGCCCGGCCGCGGTGCACCAGCATGGAGAGGGCGTCCACCGGCTCGGCGTTGACCAGGATCTGCATCTTCACGAGGTCGCCCTCGCGGTAGTCGCCGATCTGGTAGTCGAACGAGGCGTAGCCCTTGGAGACCGATTTCAGACGGTCGTAGAAGTCGAACACCACCTCGTTCAGCGGCAGGTCGTAGACCACCATGGCCCGGGAGCCGACATAGGAGAGCTCTCGCTGGGCGCCGCGGCGGTCCTGGCAGAGCTTGATCACCGAGCCCAGGTACTCGTCCGGGGTGATGATGGTGGCCTTGATCCACGGCTCCTCGATGTGGTCGATCCGCACCGGGTCGGGCATGTCGGCGGGATTGTGCAGCTCCAGCATCTCGCCGTTGGTGAGGTGGATGCGATACACAACCGAGGGCGCGGTCGCGATCAGGTCGAGATCGAACTCGCGGCTCAGCCGCTCCTGCACGATCTCCAGGTGCAGGAGGCCGAGGAAGCCGCAGCGGAAGCCGAAGCCCAGGGCCGCGCTGGTCTCCATCTCGTAGGTGAAGGAGGCGTCGTTCAGGCGCAGCCGGCCGATGGCGGCCCTGAGGTCCTCGAAGTCGGCCGCGTCCACCGGAAACAGGCCGCAGAACACCACCGGCTGCACTTCGCGGAAGCCCGGCAGAGCGGACTCCGCCGGCCGACGCTCGTCGGTGATGGTGTCGCCCACCGCCGCGTCCGCCACTTCCTTGATCGAGGCGGTGATGAAGCCGATCTCGCCCGGCCCCAGGGAGTCGATGTCGGTGCGCTTGGGACGGAACACGCCCAGCCGCTCGACCTGGTAGTGGGCGCCGGTCTGCAGGGTCTGGATCTTCTGGCCGACCCTCAGCACCCCGTCGAACACCCGCACCAGCACCACAACCCCGAGGTAGGCGTCGTACCAGGCGTCCACCAGCAGCGCCTTCAAGGGCGCCTCCGCGTCGCCCCTGGGCGGCGGCAGGCGGGTGACGATGGCTTCCAGCACGTCCGGAACGCCGAGGCCGCTCTTGGCCGAGACCAGCACCGCGTCGGAGGCGTCCAGGCCGATGACGTCCTCGATCTGCTGCTTGACCCGCTCCACATCGGCGGCCGGCAGGTCGATCTTGTTCAGGACCGGCACGATCTCGTGGTTGTTGTCGATGGCCTGGTAGACGTTGGCCAGGGTCTGGGCCTCCACGCCCTGGGAGGCGTCGACCACCAGGAGCGAGCCCTCGCAGGCGGCCAGGCTGCGGGAGACCTCATAGGCGAAGTCGACGTGGCCGGGGGTGTCGATCAGGTTCAGGACGTAATCCTGCCCGTCCTTGGCGCGATACTCGAGCCGCACGGTCTGGGCCTTGATGGTGATGCCGCGCTCGCGCTCGATGTCCATCGAGTCGAGCACCTGCTCCTTCATTTCGCGGTCGGCGAGCCCGCCCGTGATCTGAATCAGCCGGTCGCTCAGCGTCGACTTGCCGTGGTCGATGTGCGCCACGATGGAGAAGTTGCGAATCCTGGAGAGCGGCGCGGTCATGGGGGCCGTCGTCTAGCACATCCGGGCGCGGCGGCGAGCCGCCTCTCGCCCCGGCCCGATTCCCGCTTTAGCCTGGGCGGGTGTTTGAGCTCCGCTCCAGCCGGTTCGCCGAAGGCGACACCTTCGAGGTGGCGGGCGTGCCTGTGCGCCTGAAGGTCGACCGGCGCTCGCGGCGGGTGAGCCTGAGGCTGGATCCGGCGCGACGCGAGGTGATCGCCACCGCCCCCTCCGCGCGCCGGCTGAAAGAGGCGGTCGCCTTCGCCGGCCAGCGGGCCCAGTGGATCGGCGAGGCGGTGAGCAAGCTGCCGGTCCCCCAGCCGCTCGCGCCGGGCGGGACCATCGAGGTCCTGGGCGAGCCCTGCCGGCTTGTCGGCGCGCCTGGCCGGCGCGGCCAGGGCCTCGTGCGCGAGGGCGGATTGCGGCTCGTGGCCCATGGCGAGGACGAGGCCTTCGTCCGCTCGGCCGTGCGGGTTCTGCGGGGCGAGGCGCTGAAGGTGCTGTCAGCGCGAACCGCCCTGCACGCCGCGGCCCTGGACCGTCCGCTCCCGAAGGTCGCCCTGACCGACGCCCGCTCCCGCTGGGGCTCGTGCACGCCGGCGCGCGGGCTGCAGGCGGCCAGCGTCCGCTATTCCTGGCGGCTCGTGCTCGCGCCCTTCGAGGTGATGGACTACGTGGCTGTCCACGAGTGCGCTCACCTTGTCCACGCCGACCATTCCGACAGGTTCTGGGCGGTGGTGAAAACCCTGGCCCCGGACGTGAAGGGCCCGCGCGCCTGGCTGCGCGCGCACGGGGCCCGGCTGCACGCCTTCGGGCGCTAACCCCTAATAGAGGTCGCTGGGCTCGGGCGGGCGCTGCGGCTGCGGCGGCTGAGGCGGCTGGCCCGGCGCGGGCGGCGCGATCGGCTCGCCTTCCCCGTTCACCCCGCCTTCTGCCGCGCCGATGGTGCTCAGCAACTGCCCGATCTGGTCGCCCTCGCCCGGCTGGGGCGGCGGAGCGGGACCGCCGGGGATGACGCTCACCTGCAGGCGCGGCAGGGCCTTGGCCATGAAGGCGCGCCAGGCCGCCGCGGGCGCGCCGCCGCCGGTCACCTTCTTCATCGGGGTGTTGTCGTCGCGGCCCATCCAGACCGCGGTGACGAAGCCGCCGGTAAAGCCGACGAACCAGGCGTCTCGGTAGTCGGATGTGGTGCCGGTCTTGCCGGCGATGTCGTAGCCGGGGACCGCGGCCCGCGTGCCCGTGCCGGACGCCACCACCTGGCGCAGCATTTGGTTCATGTACTGCAGCGCAGGCGCGCCGATCACCGTGCTGCGGGCGGGCGGCTGCAGGGCCCGGTCGAACAGCACCCGCCCGTTCGAGGTGCGGATCCGCTCGATGGCGTAAGGCGTGACGCGGACGCCGCCGTTGGAAAAGGGCGCGTAGGCGGTGGCCATCTCCATCGGGCTGACCTCAACCGCGCCGAGGGCCATCGAGGGCCCGGTCTGGATGGGCGAGGAGATGCCCAGCCGGTGAGCGGTGGCGGCCACCGCCGCCGTGCCCAGGTCGTTGGCCAAGCGCGCGGCGACGGTGTTGATGGACTGGGCCAGGGCCGTCTGCAGGGTGATCGTCCCGAGGTAGCGGCCGGTGTAGTTCTTCGGCTCCCAGTTCCCGATCTTCAGCGGCTCGTCGACCACCGTCATCTCCGGGCGGCGGCCCTGCTCCATGGCGGTGAGGTAGACGAAGGGCTTGAAGGCGGAGCCGGCTTGGCGGCGCGCGGCGCTGGCCCGGTCGAACTGGCTTTCGGTGTAGTTGGCCCCGCCCACATAGGCCCGGATGCGGCCCTCGCCATCCATGGCCACGAGGGCGGACTGCTGCACGCCACGCGCGCGGCCCTCCTCGGCCAGGGTGGTGGTGATGGCGCGCTCGGCGTCGGCCTGGATCGGAAGGTCCAGGGTGGTCTCCACCACCAGATCCTGCTGGGGCTCGCCGACCATCTGGCGAACCTGGGAGTCGACCCAGTCGATGAAGTACTGGGCCCGCTGGCTCGCCAGCACGGGGGAGATGCGCACCGGCTCCCTGAAGGCCGCCTCGCGCTCTTCGGGCGTGATGTTGCGGGTGGCGACCATCTCGTCGAGGACGATGGTGGCGCGGCGCTCGGCGCGGTGCAGGTCGGACATCGGGCTGTAGCGCGTGGGCGCCTTGAGCATGCCAGCCAGCAGCGCCGCCTCGCCGAGCGTCAGCTTCGATGCGGGCTTGCTGAAGTAGCGCTGCGAGGCCGCCTCGATGCCATAGGCCCCGGCGCCGAAATAGACCCGGTTCAGATAGAGGGCGAGGATCTCCTTCTTGGAGAACTTGGCCTCGAGCCACAGGGCCAGCACCAGCTCCTGGGCCTTGCGCCGGGGGGTCTGGGCCGGGGTCAGGAACAGGTTCTTGGCCAACTGCTGGGTTAGGGTCGAGCCGCCCTGCACCACCCGGCCGGACCTCAAGTTGGTCACTGCCGCGCGGGTGACGCCCACCGGATCGACGCCGAAGTGGTGGTAGAAGCGGCGGTCCTCGATCGCCACCACGGCGGCGGGGACGTAGGGCGGCAGGGTGTCAAGATCGACCGGCGGCGCGTACTGGCTGCCGCGCACCGCCAGCAGGGCGCCGGAGCGGTCGAGATAGGAGATCGAGGGCTGGCGCTTGATGTCGTAGAGCTTGGAGGTGTCGGGCAGGCCGCGCGCCAGCACGGCCACGGCGGCCACCAGCAGGATGATGCCCCAGATGGCGGCGACGCTGGTCCAATAGAGCACAGCCTGGAACAGCGTCCGGCGGGGCCGCCGCGGTGGGCGCGGTCTCGGCCCAGCGGGCCGGCCCGGGCTTGCTCCGGCCCCTTCGTTCGCCATCGTCACTCGTCTCCGGGCGGCGTCCGCCCCGGCGGTTCTTACCTAAAGGCCCAGGTGCGCTCCAGCAGATTGAGGAGCGTCGAAGGGTCTCGGGCCACAATGCCGCCGGTCTTGGCTATATAGCTGAGATGATGAACCGCGCCGCGCTCGCAATCGTGCTGGCCTGCACCCTGCTCCCCGCGGGCGTGACCCTGGCGCGCGAACCGTATGACGATCTGTTCTTCGTCAAGCGCGGCGGCACCGGCGCCCAGATGTTCGCGGACCGAGCCTCATGCCGACATCAGGCGGTCACCATCGGCGGCGGGGGCAGCGGCGACTATTCCAACCCGAATTACGGCGCCCTGGCGGCCATGGGCCAGGCGCTGGACTCCGACCAGCTGCACAGCGAAGGTATCGGCCGGCGCATGCAGCTTGCGGTGCTGAACAGCTGCATGAAGGATCTGGGCTGGACGCCCCTGCAGCCCGCCGAAGCCGACGCCCGGGCGGTCTCTCGGGCCAGCGAGCGCCATCCGGATGCCCTGGACGGCTGGATCAAGGCGCACGAGCCTCCGGCCCCGCCGCCCGCGCCTGTCCCCGCGGCAGCGGCGGCGCCAGCAGTCCAGGCCGCGCCAGGGGCTGCGGCGGCCGTCGCCGCCGGCACGCCACCGTCAACGCCCAAGCCCTAGACGTCGACCTCGGCGTCGAGGGCGTTCTCCTGGATGAACTCGCGCCGCGGCTCGACCAGATCGCCCATCAGCCGGGAGAACATGTCGTCGGCGTCGTCGGCGTGCGAGACGCGGACCTGAAGCAGGGTGCGGGCGTCGACGTCGAGGGTCGTCTCCCAGAGCTGCTCGGGGTTCATCTCGCCGAGGCCCTTGTAGCGCTGGATGGACAGACCCTTTCGGCCAGCGTCGAACACCGCGGCGACGAGGTCGAGGGGTCCGCGCACGGTGACGGTCTTGTCCTTGCGCCGAAACACCGCCGGCGCGGAAAACACTTCGGAAAGCACTGGTGCGCGCTCGTTCAGCCTTCGCGCATCGAGTGCGTGGATCAGGGCGTCCTCCAGCACCACGCGCTCGGAAACGCTGCGCTTGATGCGGGAAAAGACGAAGCCGCCCAGACCACCGTCCTCGGCCTTGGAGCCGCTCCACGGCCCGTCGCCTTCCTCGGCATAGAGGTCGAGCCGCGCCGCGGTGGCGGCCGGGTCGGGATTTGGGCCGAAAAGGCCGGCTATGGCCGCCTGCTCGATGGCGAAGGCGGGCGCGCGCGTCGCCAGCCGGTCGACGTGCTGGCGGGCGATCTTGCACTGCTGCACGAGCTCGTGAAGGTCGCGCCCAGTGCGCCGTTCGCCCGACGCGAGGTCGAGCTCCGCGCCCTCGATGCCCTCCTGCGTCAGGAAGGCCTCCATCTCGATGTCGTCCTTGAGGTAGCGGGAGAACTTGCCCTTGGCCGCCTTATAGAGCGGCGGCTGGGCGATATAGAGGTAGCCCCGCTCGATCAGCTCCGGCATCTGCCGGTAGAAGAAGGTGAGCAGCAGCGTGCGGATGTGCGCCCCGTCCACGTCCGCGTCGGTCATGATGATGATCTTGTGGTAGCGGACCTTCTCGGCGTCGAAGTCGTCGCGGCCGATGCCCGCCCCCAGGGCGGTGATGATGGTGCCGATCTGGTCTGAGGTCAGCATCTTGTCGAAGCGGGCGCGCTCGACGTTGAGGATCTTGCCGCGCAAGGGAAGCACGGCTTGGTTTTCGCGGTTGCGGGCCTGCTTGGCCGAGCCGCCGGCGGAATCGCCTTCCACCAGGAAGATCTCCGACTTGGCCGGATCGCGCTCCTGGCAGTCGGCGAGCTTCCCGGGCAGGGACGAGATGTCGAGCGGCGACTTGCGGCGCGACAGCTCGCGCGCCTTGCGGGCGGCCTCGCGGGCCATGGCGGCCTCGGCGATCTTCTGGACGATGGCGCGGGCCTCGGCCGGGTGCTCCTCGAACCACTGGGAAAGGCCTTCGCCGACCAGCCCCTCGACCGCGGGCCGGACCTCGGAGGACACCAGCTTGTCCTTGGTCTGGCTGGAGAACTTGGGATCGGGGACCTTGACCGACAGCACGCAGGTCAGCCCCTCGCGCGCGTCCTCGCCGGTGACGCCGATCTTGTCCTTCTTGGTCAAGCCGGAGCTTTCCGCATAGCCGGTGATCACCCGCGTCAGGGCGGCGCGGAAGGCCGACAGGTGCGTGCCTCCATCCCGCTGGGGGATGTTGTTGGTGAAGCACAGCATGTTCTCGTGGTAGCCGTCGTTCCACCAGAGGGCGAGGTCGATCTCGACCTTCTCACGGCGCCCGCGGACCACGATCGGATCCCGGATCAGGGGCTGCTTGGCCTTGTCGAGGTGGCGCACGAAGGCTTCCACCCCGCCCTCGTAGGACATCACTTCCTCGAACGGGTCGGCCCCACGCACGTCGCGAAGGCGGATGGTGACTCCGGAGTTCAGGAAGGCGAGTTCGCGCAGCCGGTGCTCGAGCGTCTTGCGGTCGAACTCGATGGTGGCGAAGGTCTCCAGCGACGGCATGAAGGTAACGCTGGTGCCGGTCTTGAAGGCGTCCCCCGCCTTGGGGGCGGGGCCCGTCATGGCCATGGGCGCCACCGCGTCGCCGCGGCGGAACTCGATCTCGTGGGTCTGGCCGTTGCGCCACACCTTAAGCCGCAGCCAGTCCGACAGGGCGTTGACCACCGACACGCCCACGCCGTGAAGGCCGCCGGAGACTTTGTAGGAGTTCTGGTCGAATTTTCCGCCCGCGTGCAGCTGGGTCATGATGACCTCGGCCGCGGAGACGCCCTCGCCCTCGTGGATGTCGGTGGGAATGCCTCGCCCGTCGTCGGTGACGGTGACCGAGCCGTCGTCGTTCAGGCACACCTCGACCGCCGAGGCGTAGCCGGCCAGAACCTCGTCGATGGCGTTGTCGACCACCTCATAGACCATGTGGTGCAGGCCCGAGCCGTCGTCGGTGTCGCCGATGTACATGCCGGGCCGCTTGCGCACGGCGTCCAAGCCCTTGAGGACCTTGATGGATTCGGCGCCGTAGTCGTCGCCGTTGGGAACATGCGGTTCGTCAGTCATCAATCTTCCAAGACGGTCAGCACCCCGGCGTCCACGCGAACGCCCCGGGCGCGGCCTTTCAGGCCCGAGAACAAGGCCTCGTCCACGCCGGTGAGGAAGGCCTGCAGGCCGAGCGCGTCCAGCTCGTCGAACAGGCCGCCGCGCCGGGAGGAGTCCAGGTGCGCGGCCACTTCATCCAACAGTAATATAGGGTTTGGCGCTGATTCTGCACGCGAAAGCCGCGCCGCCTGGGCCAGAACCAGGTTCAAAAGCAGGGCTTTCTGCTCCCCGGTGGAGCATTCCGACGCGGGCCGGTCCTTCTGCCGGTGGATGACGGCCAGATCGCCCCGGTGCGGGCCGGTGAGGGCGCGGCCGGCCGCGGCGTCGCGCTCGCGGGAGCGCAGCAGCGCCTGGGCGAGGCGCGCCCGCATCTCGGCCTCGGAGTCCCCTGTCCCGGCGGCGCGCTCCCACTCGCCGGTCAGATCGAGCCCCGCCTGGGGAAACGGCCGGTCGGTTCGACTGTCGATCTCCGCCTGCAGCACGGCGAGCGTACGCGCCCGGGCCGACGCCAGCGCCGCGCCATGTTCGGCCATGTGCGCCTCGAGCGCCGTCAGCCAGACCGGATCGGCCGAGGGTTCCGCGAGCAGGCGGGTGCGCTCGCGCATGGCCTTCTCATAGGCCGAGGCATGGGCGGCGTGCGGGGGCTCGGCGGCGAAAACCAGCCGGTCGAAGAACCGCCGCCGTTCGCCCGCGGCTTCGAGGAACAGCCGGTCCTGCGCCGGCGTGAGCCAAACCAGCCTCACCAGGTCGGACAGGCGCGCGGGCGGCACGCTCTCGCCCTCCAGCCGCACCAGCCGTCGGGCGGCGCCGGGCGTCTCCACCCCGGTGCCCAGCCGCGCCTCCTCATCTCCGACCTGCAGCCGCACCGACACGCTCCAGGCTCGGCCCGAGGACTCTCCAGGCAGCCGGCGGCCCAGCTCGACCATGGCGGCGCCCCTGAGCCCCCGCCCCGGCGACAAGAGGGAGACGGCTTCCAAAAGATTGGTCTTGCCCGCCCCGTTGGGCCCGAACAGGAACACCGAACGACCGTGCGGCTGCAGCTCCGCGCCGACGTAGGAGCGGAAATCGGTCAAGGCCAGGGCGTTCAGGGCGGCGGTCGCCATCGGGGCGCTCTTAGCATCCCGTCCGGCCCCGCGCGCGCAGCCGTGATCGGCCCGACGCACGGCCACCTTGCGAGCCGATGAACAAAACTTAATACGCACGCCCGCATCCGCCGCCGCCGCCGGCGGCCCCTTAGGCTCAGGGCCCGTGGCGGCCGCGGCAACTTTGGGAGGGGGCGATGAAGGGACGGACGGGGGCGGCGATGAGCGTTGCGGTTCTGGCCCTGGCGGCGTTCGGCTCGGCCTGCGTCCCCACGGCGGCGACAAGGGACCCTCGTTCCACGGCAGAGACCACGCGGGTGCTGCCCTGGACGGGGGGCGACCGGCTCGGCGTCGAGGTCGGCGCTGACGTGCGCTACGTGCCGGGCGCCGACGCCCAGGTGACGGTGACCGGCCCACGCGACGAGGTCCAGGACATCGTCGTCGACAACGGCGAGATCAGGCGCGCCCATGCCTACGGTTGGCGCTGGCGGTGGCGACGTGAGCCCTATCGGCGGGTCCGCATCGTGGTCAGGGCCCCGCGCCTGTCGGCCGCCAGCCTCGGCGGATCGGGGCGGCTCGACCTTGGACAGCTCTCGCAGGATGAGTTCGACCTCGTGGTCTCCGGATCGGGCCGGGCCACGGCCGGCGGGGCCATCAACATCCTGCATCTGGTCCTCTCGGGTTCGGGCGGCGCCGAGATCGAGGCGCTGAAGGCCAAGACCCTTGACGCGTCCTTGTCCGGCTCCGGCTGGATGACCGTCGCGGGAGCCTGCGACGCGCTGCGCCTGTGGATCTCAGGCTCGGGCCGCGCCGACATGAGCGGTCTCGACGTCGGCGACGCCGACGCGGTCCTCTCCGGAAGCGGGCTCGCGACCCTCGCGCCCCGTCGCTCGGCGCACCTGCAGATCGCGGGCTCTGGCGGCGTCAGGCTGACGACCGACCCTACGCAGCTCGCCGTGCAGCGGTCCGGCTCGGGCTGGGTGATCCGCCCGAACGGGGCGACCTAGCCCCCTCAGGGCTCAGACTCTCAGGGGCATCAGGACGTATTGGACCCCGGAGTCGGAGGGGTCGAGCACCAGCGTTGGCGAGGCGGGGTCGGCGAAGCGAAACTCGGCGGTTTCACCCTGGATCTGGTCGGTGACGTCCAAAAGGTAACGTGCGTTGAAGCCGATCTCGAAGGAATCGCCCTCGTAGTCGACCTCCACTTCCTCCACCGCCTGGCCGGCTTCCATGTTGCGCACGGTGAGGATCATGCGGCCGGGCTCGATGGCGAGCTTCACGGAGCGGGACTTCTCCGCCGAAATGGTCGCCACCCGGTCCACCGCCTGGGCGAACAGCTGGTTGTCCACCGTCAGGCTCTTGGGATTGTCCTTGGGGATCACCCGCACATAGTCGGGAAAGGAGCCGTCGATCACCTTCGAGGTGAGTGTCGCGCCCCCGAACTCGAAGCGGACCTTGGCCTGTGAAAGCTGCACCTCCACCGCTTCGCCCGAGTCGTCGAGCAGCCGGCGCGCCTCCTGCACGGTCTTGCGCGGCACGATCACGCCCGGAAGGCCGGCGGCGCCGTCCGGCGCCGGCATCTCAGCGAGGGCCAGCCGGTGGCCGTCGGTGGCCACGGCGCGCAGCCGCGGCGCCCCCTCGGTGGCGACCGTGTGGAGGTACAGCCCGTTCAGGTAATAGCGGGTCTCCTCGGTGGAGATGGCGAAGCGGGTCTTGTCGATCAGCCGGATCAGGTCCGAGGCGTCCATGCCGACCCGTGAGGAGAGCCCATCCTGGGACATCACCGGGAAGTCGCCGGCCGGCAGCACCGGGAGCTTGAAGTTGGATCGGCCTGCCGACACCTGAAGCCGCGACTCCTCGGCGGTGAAGCGCAGCTCCACGTCCGACCCTTCCGGCAGCTTGCGCACAATCTCGTAGAGGGTGTGGGCCGGGGCGGTGATCTGACCGGACCCTTCGACGTGGGCCGCGGCCTGGTCGATGATCTCCATGTCGAGGTCGGTGGCCGAGAAGGACAGGGAATCCCGGTCGGCGGCCAGCAGCACGTTGGAGAGGATCGGGATGGTGTTGCGCCGCTCGACGACGCTCTGCACATGGCCGAGGGCCTTCAGGAGCGCAGCGCGCTCGATGGTCAACCTCATCTCGTCGTCCGATCCCACAGAAGAAAACAGCCTCAAACGAGGCCGACCCGCGCCCACCCTCCGGGACGCGGGGCGCGCAGATTATCCCAAATCAGGCGCCGTGGAAGAGGCGAGGATCGGGACCTTAAGGACTCAGCCCCGCAGCTTGCGGATCAGGGCCTCGAGGTCGGCGGCGAGGGGTGCATCGAGGGCCTTCAGCTCCTCGATGCGGCGCACCGCGTGCAGCACGGTGGTGTGGTCCCGTCCGCCGAAGCGGCGGCCGATGTCGGGCAGGGAGCGGGTGGTCAGCTGCTTGCACAGCCACATCGCGGCCTGCCGCGGCCGGGCGATCGCGCGGTTGCGGCGCTCGGACAACAGGTCGGCCTGCTTCAGGCCGTAGTATTCCGAGGTGGCCTTCTGGATGTCATCGACGGTGAGCCGGCGTTCGCCGGCGCGCAGATGCGGCCGCAGCACGGCCTGGGCCTCGTCCAGCGTCACGCTCGCCAGCCCTTCGCCGGTGCGCGCCACCAGGGTGTTCAGAGCCCCTTCCAGCTCGCGCACGGAGTCCACGAAACGATCGGCGAGGAACTGCAGCACCTCCGGGCGGGCGACCATCGGTCGAAGCCCCTGCTGGCGGCAGAGCACGTCGAGCTTACGCTCCAGGATCGCGAGCCGGAGGCTGCGGTCCGCAGGCTCCATGCCGCAGACCAGGCCAGACGAAAGGTGCGAGCGCAGCCGCGCATCCATCTCGGTCAGGGCCGAGGGCGGCCGGTCTGAGGACAGCACCACGCGGCGACCCTCGCCAAGCAGGGCGGTCAGGGTCTGGAACAGCTCTTCCTGGGTCGAGGTCTTGCCGGCGACGAAATGAGCGTCGTCGATGAGCAGCAGATCCGCCGCCCTCAGCTCTTCCTTGAAGCCGGCCGTCGAGCGCTCCATCACCGCCTTGACGAAGCTCGACAGGAACTTTTCGGCGGTCAGGTAGATCACCCTCTTGTCGGGACGCGACCGGGCCGCTTCCCAGGCCAGGGCGTTGAGCAGATGGGTCTTGCCGAAGCCGTAGGGCGCGTGGAACAGCACCGGGTTGAAGTGGCCGTCGGCCCAGGACGCCACCCGGCGGGCGACCGCGTGGGCGAACTCGTTGGTGGGGCCCGGCACGAAGGTGTCGAAGGTGAAGCGCTCCTGCAGGCCCGTGGGGCGCGGCATGCGGGCCGCCTTGTCGGGTGCGCCAGGGGCCGGCGCCTCGCCGGCGCTGCGGCCGTCGACCGTGGCGAGCCTCAGGGCGCCGCGGCCGGAGGCCTCCAGCTCGACCTTGGACTTCAGCAAGAGGCAGCGGCCGTCAGGGTCGTTCTGGGCCCAGACCTCGGAGATGCGCCTCCAAGCGTTGCGGCGGATCCAGTCCGCGGCGATCCCGGTGGGAGTCACCAGCACCAGCCCGCCGCCCGGCTCCTCGTGCAGTGCAGCCTGAGCGACCCACGACCCGAAGGTCGCCTCGCCGAGCTCGCTCCTCAATGTGGCGCAAGCCTTCAGCCACACAGATCCAGCCTCAGTCTGCATGTCTCTCGCCGCTATGTTCATATGGCCCAACCCCAAAGCTCCGCCGTCCGCGGCCAATACTGCCCAGCCACGGGCAAAACCTTGTACAAATACAGTTCTTTATCGTGCGAGCCCTGCTTCGGCGCCGCCGTTTTTTCGCGTTCGAAAAACCGAAGGAGGAACCCTGTGGCCCGAAGACTAGTCGGCGGCCTCGACCGGTCAATGGTTAAAAATATGTGACCGGGCGGATAAAATCCTTGACACCCGGAGACCCCTCTACGGCCAAGGGAAACTCGGCTGTGCGACATTCCGTCCACGCTGTTTCGGCCTCAAAGTCGCCGCCAAATCGCGGCCGGCAGGCGACGCCACCGAACGGCGAGCGACGAGAATTGTCCAGATAAAACAAATCATTACCGAGGCCAGAGACAGATCGTCGCCGCCGCGCGGTCGAGGATGACGGACTGCGACACCGTTGCAGCCGGCAAAAAACACGGGCGACAATTCGAGGCCTCCGGGGCGGACAAACCGCGGGTCCGGCGCGCCGTTCCGGTCAGCCGGTCTCTGGCTCGCGCGGAGCTTTCCGACCGAGGCGACAGAACCATATGAGGAAAGGCCGGCGCCGCCGGCCTCGCCGGCTCAGGCGACCGACAGCTTCTTCAGCTGGGCCGCCAGACGCGAAACCTTGCGCGAGCCGGTGTTCTTGTGGAGCACGCCCTTGGTGACGGCGCGCATGAGCTCCGACTCCGCCTGGATGAAGGCGGCCTTGGCCGCGCCCGCGTCGCCGGTTTGCAGCGCCTCCTCGAACTTGCGTACGAAAGTGCGCATGCGCGAGCGGCGTGCGGTGTTGACCTCGGTGCGGCGCGCGATCTTGCGGATCGCCTTCTTTGCGCCGGGCGTGTTGGCCATGAGCTGTCTTGCCTCGTCGTCGCGCGAGCCTGGCTCACGCGGGGGAATTTCAGGAGGCGCGGGATATAGCCAAAGCGACCCGGGGGGTCAATCAGAGCCGGCGCGCGGCCAGCCCGCGCCCGGCGCCGCCTGGAACAGGCCGAACACATTGCCCTCGCTATCCCTGTAGTAGGCATAGCTTCCGAGCCGGGGCGTGGTCTGCTTGGCCAGCGCCAGCCGCGCGCCGAGGGCCTTGGCCCGGCCGATGTAGGAATCGATGTCGTCGACGCCGATGGTGCAGACCCAGGCGTTCACCGGGGTGCTGGCGTCCTGATCCAGCGCGCCCATGCGCTTGACAAGCCCGCCGTTCACGCCGGGCCCTTCGCCGGTGATGACCATCCGGAAGTCCACCCCGGGCACCGCCTCGATGCGCCACCCGAACATGGCCTCGTAGAAGGCCTGGGCGCGGTCGAGGTCCTCGCAGTGGATCTGGAAGCTCACCAATCGGGGCATGGCCATCCTGTCTCGCCAAAGACGCCAGCATAAACGGTCGGGCTCGGGCGAGCCTAGAGGAAGCTGTAGGGGTCCACGTCGAACACCACGCGGATCTGGCCCGGCGGCCGTCCGGCCCGCGCCCGCCATGCGGCGAGGAAGGCCTGCAGGTCGACGCTCCGGTCGGCCCTGACCAGGAACCGCTTGCGCCGCCGTCCGCGGATCAGGCCCAGGGGCGCGTCGGCCGGGCCATAGACCTCCAGCCCCTCGGCGTTGGGCGCGGCCTGACCCATCTGGCGTGCGAAGAGCTCCAAGGCGGCGGCGTCAGGTCCCGACAGGATCACGGCCGCGAGCCGACCGAACGGCGGCAGTCCCGCCGCCTGGCGCTCCCCCATCTCGGCGGCGACAAAGGCGTCGCGATCCTGCCCCTTCAAGGCCTGCATCACCGGGTGCTCGGGCATGTAGGTCTGCAGCATGGCCCGGCCGGGCCGGTCCGCCCGGCCCGCCCGTCCGGAGACCTGGGCCAGCAACTGATAGGTGCGCTCGCCCGCGCGAAGGTCCCCGCCCCTCAGGGACAGGTCGGCGTCGACCACGCCCACCAGGGTCAGCTTGGGGAAGTTGTGGCCTTTGGCGGCGGCCTGGGTGGCGACCAGCACGTCGATCTCGCCGGCCTCCATGGCCCCGATCAGGGTGCGAGCCGACTGCGCGTCCATCACGGTGTCGGAGGAGAACACCTCCAGCCGCGCCTCCGGAAACAGCTGGCCGACCTCCTCGGCCACCCGCTCCACGCCCGGCCCGATCGAGGCCAGGGAGTCCTTGGCCCCGCAATGGGGGCAGCGGTCGGGCTTGGGCATGGAGAAGCCGGTGAGGTGGCAGACCAGCCGGCCGGTGTAGCGGTGCTCCACCAGCCAGGACTGGCTGTCGGGCGCGCACATCCGTTCGCCGCAGGCCCGGCAGAGGACCAGGGGCGCATAGCCCCGGCGGTTCAGGAACAGCAGGGTCTGCTCGCCGGCCTGCAGCACCTCGGCCATAGCCTGGACCAGCGGCCAGGAGAGCCAGCGGCCGCCCTCCGGCGGGGTCTCGCGCAGGTCGATCAGGCTGACCTCGGGCATGCGCGCGGCGCCGTGGCGCGCCTTCAGGCGCAGCCAGCGGTAACGGCCCTGCTCGGCGTTCCAGAGGGTCTCGAGCGAAGGCGTGGCCGACGCCAGCACCACGGCGGCGTCTTCGATCTTCGCGCGCGCCACCGCCAAGTCGCGGGCTTGGTAGATGAAGCCCTCTTCCTGCTTGTAAGAGGCGTCGTGCTCCTCGTCGACGATGACCAGCCGCAGCTTGCGGAACGGCAGGAACAGGGCCGAGCGGGCGCCGATGACGAGCCGGCAGCGGCCGGCCACCACCGCCTCCCAGACTCGCCGGCGCCTGGGCGGCGGGACCGCGGAGTGCCATTCGCCCGGCTCCGCGCCAAAGCGCTCCGACAGCCGCGCGATCACCGCCTGGGTCAGGGCGATCTCCGGCAGCAGCACCAGGACCTGGGCCTCCGGATCCGCAGCGAGGGCGGCGGCGGCGGCCTCCATATAGACCTCGGTCTTGCCCGAGCCGGTCACCCCGTCGACCAGGGCGACCTGGAAGCCGCCTTCGGCCAGCATGGCCTTCAGCTCCGCGGCGGCGGCCGCCTGGCTGTCGTTGAGCCTGGGCCCGGGCCGGGAAAGGTCCGGCTGGGCGAAGCTCGCCTCGGCCTGGACCAGCTCGATCCGCAGGGCCCCGTCGTCCAGCAGGCCCTTGACCACGCCGCTGGAAACGCCCGCTCGGGCGGCGAGGGCGGCGGGTGGGGCCGGCCCGTCGGCCGCGGCGTCCAGCACACGGCGCCGGGCAGGGGTCATTCGCGCCGGCTCCGATCCGGTGGCGACGGCGACGCGCATCGGCTTCGGCGGCGGGCCCCGAAGGCCCCTCAGGGTGATGGCGAGCGGCTGGCCCGGGCTGTCGACCGCGTAGCGCGCAGCCCAGTCGATGAAGGCCAGGGTGCCCGTCGGGAGCGCGGGCTCGTCGAGCCGGCCGGCGATGGGCTTGAGCGGGCGGTTTTGCCCGGCGGCGTCCCTGAGCGAAGTTACGGCGCCGCACACGGTGCGCGGCCCCAGCGGCACGGCGACAAGGTCGCCCGCCTCGAGCCCCAGCCCTTCAGGCTCGGCGTAATCGAAGGCCTCGGGCAGGGGCAGCGGCAGCAGGACCTGGGCGATGCGGCTCATGGCGATGGAGACAAGCCCTCGCCATCCGCTAGATAGGCGCGCGCAAAGGACCCCGTGATGAAGATCTTCCTCGACACCACAGACACCCAGGTGCTGCGCGAGCTCGCGGCGACCGGCCTCGTCGACGGCGTCACCACCAACCCGTCGCTGATCATGAAGTCGGGCCGGCCCATGCTTGAGGTCATCGCCGAGATTTGCCGCATCGTCGAGGGGCCGGTCTCGGCCGAGGTGGCCGCCGTCACCGCCGAGGCCATGCTGCGCGAGGGCGAGCACCTGGCGCAGGTCGCCTCCAACGTGGTGGTCAAGGTCCCGCTCACCTCCGCAGGGCTCACCGCCACGCGGGCCCTGGCCGATAAGGGCATCGCGGTGAACGTGACGTTGTGCTTCTCGGCCGCCCAGGCCCTGCTCGCGGCCAAGGCGGGCGCCGCCTACATCTCGCCCTTCATCGGCCGGCTGGACGACCAGGGCGAGGACGGCATGGCCCTGATCGCCCAGATCCGCACGATCTACGACAACTTCGACTTCGAGACCGAGATCCTGGCCGCCTCGATCCGCTCGGCCGAGCACGTCACCCGGGCGGCGATCATCGGCGCCGACTGCGCGACCATCCCGCCTGCGGTTTTCAACGACCTCTTCAAGCACCCATTAACCGAAAAGGGGCTTGATCAATTCCTGAGCGACTGGGCCAAAACTGGTCAGTCGATCCTCTAGAAAAGGGGACGGGGATGGGGGTTAATGAACAGGGCCAAGTCTTGGCCCAGAACGACGATCGTGCGCCGACCTGGGACCAGGTCCGCGCTTTCCTGAGCGCCGATCCGGGACTGATCCGGGACGACAGCGAGCTCTTGCAGGAGCTTGGGCTGCGCATCCATGCAGCCAATGTGGTGGACTTCATCCCGCCGGCGCTGGCCCGCCGGGCGCTGTCGCATGTGCACGACGCCCGGCGCGAGCTGGAGGCCGTGGCGCGGGCCAACTTCGCCGCCCAGGCCCAGACCCACGCCGCCGTGGTCGAGCTTCTGGAGGCCCGCAACCACGCCGACCTCGCCCGCCGCATCGACGAGATGGCGCGCCTGCGCTTCGACCTGGCCGCGGGGGTGATCGCTCTGGAGCAGCCGGGCCGCATCCCGGCGGGCTGGCGGCCCCTGCCGGACAACATGGCCGACGCCCTCCTGGGTCCGCAGGGCCTGGTGCGGATGGGCCATCCCATATTCGCCGAGGGCCTGTTCGGAGACGCCGCGGAGCAGGTGAGGAGCGTGGCGATGATCCGCCTCGCCATCTGGGAGCCCGCGCGCCAGGGCGTCCTGGTGTTCGGCTCGCGCGAGACCGACGGCTTCACCGGCGACATGGGCGCCGAGCTGGTGTCCTTCCTGGCCAGGGTGACCGAACGCACCGCCGAGCGATGGCCGGTGCTGTAGAGCCCTCGCCGCGGACGGGCGCCGAAGCCCTCGGCGCCTGGCTGCAGCATCTGGCGCACGAGCGCCGCGCGTCACCGCGCACGGTCGAGGCCTACGCCGATTGCGTCGGCCGCTATCTCGGCTTCCTGCAGCAGCACCGCGGCGAGGCCCCGACGCTGGGCGACCTCGCCGACACCCCGGCCGCGGACGTGCGCGCCTACCTCGCCTACCGCCGGCAGGGACCGCGGCCCCTGTCGCCGCGGTCGATCTCCCAGTCGCTGTCCGCCATCCGCGGGTTCCACCGTTACCTCGACCGTCGCCACGGGGCGGCCAACGCCGCCCTGGAGCTGGTGCGCGGCCCGCGGGTCAAGCCGTCTGCACCCAGGCCCGTCAGCGAGGACCAGGCGCGGGGCCTGATCTGGGAGGCGCAGTCCGATCCCGACCGCGAGGGGTGGGAGACCGCCCGCGACTCGGCCCTGCTCACC
>FTHL01000373.1_pt1 | contig 17843 bp, 18 predicted proteins | sample 1640951 | NCBI WGS metagenome assembly FTHL01 (sample SAMEA3914788, study PRJEB12502) | metagenome | biome: forest; material: soil | place: Canada | collected 2011-07-03 | depth 0.1 m
CACGCAAGGCTCGGTGGCATGCGTACTCTCGGGGGCCATCCGCAAGTTTGCGCTTCGGCCTAACGGACAAAGGCAGATCATCGATCTCGTCGTTGCAGGGGACTATTTGGGATTTGCGCCCGCTGATCCGACATTCTTCCTGGAAGCCGTTTCGAATAACACGCAGGTCGTTTCGTTTACGCGAGAGCAGATTGACGAACTCGCCTCCCGCTTCCCGGCCGTTGCTTCGCTGATGCAACACTGCGCAGGCGACGCGATCCGCCGGCTCGAACATCACCTGCTCGCACAAAGCCGGATTACTGCGAGCGAGAAAGTGGGAGCCTACCTTGCGGAAATGTCGCGGAGGGTGAACCGCAGCGGAACCAACGCGATCGTCCTTCCGATCACACGCCACGACATCGCCGATCATCTCGGCATTGCTGCAGAGACAGTGAGCCGCACGATCACCGTTCTACGCCGCCGCGGATCGATCACGCTAAAGACCCCTCGAGACGTGGAGATCTGCGACCCGTCTTTGCTCTCCGACACCGCGCATCTCAGGGACGTCCGTGTCGCCTGCGGGGGCTCCGACCCTTGAAAACGTGATGAGCCTTCATGCGGAGAATGTCGTGCTCCGACATGCTCCGGCAGGCTCCCGCCACCCGATGGTTCAGCGGCTAAGCCAGCCTCAAGGTCGTCGCCCCTGGACCGATTTCGTGCACGCCACAAGCGGTGCGGCTTAGGCATCAAGCCCTCGCTTCGAGTCAGGAGGTGATCGTGGAAACCTACAACGGCCATCCCGGCCCGGTCGGGGACGATCCCCGCGGCTCGACGGCGGGGAGATCCCGCAAGTTCGCCAGTGCGGACGACTTAGGGGTCGCCGCTTTAGGGTTGATGAGCGCGGGCCTTGCGCATGATCTCGGCAATCACCTTCAGGTGGTGGCCAGCGCGGTCAGGTTGATGGACAGGGACGCGCATCCCCACGACGCGCTCCTGCAGCGCTCCAGGCTGCGCAGCGCCCTGACTGCAATCGAACGCGCAAGTCTCTTGGCGCGTCGCATGTACGGACTTTCAACGTCAGAGGATAACGCCGAGATCTTATCGCTGAATGCGGTGGTCTTGAACCTTGTCGATGCGATCACGCTGGTCGCCGGACCTTCCGTGGTCGTTGAGGCGCGCCTGAGCCCGCAGGCGCCCCTAATCCTCTGCGATACAGGGGAACTGGAGAATGTGATTCTGAACCTCGTCATCAACGCGCGCGACGCGATGCCTAGCGGTGGTCAGCTGACGCTTTCCACTGGCCTCGACGCGTCGCACGATGGCGACGGCCGCGCGTTCGTCCGGGTCGAAGACACGGGCCGAGGCATGAGCGACGAGGTTCTTCGACGTGCGTTTGAGCCTTTCTTCACCACGAAAGCGACCCACGACACGGGGCTCGGCCTGGCCACAGTGAGCGACTTCGTCCGTCGGGCAGGCGGGTCGGTGCAGATCGAAACCGCGCAAGGAGTCGGAACGTCTGTCATGCTGAGCCTACCGGCCTGTGGGTGAGCGACCGCCGTGGACCAGGCGCTGGTTGCGGCGCTGTTCAGGGAGCCGCACCCTCTTTGCCCTAAAGCGGACGTCGCCAGGGACCGCCTTGAGTCAATCGGGTCGCCCGGCGCCGGGCGGCCGACACGCGATTGCTGAGGCTTGTACAGAGCGGAAGGGTCAATTGGCGATGTACCCGCAACGGTATCATCGTCTTAGGTTCTTGTTTTTGTCGGCAAACAGATGCCAAGCTACTCCCACTCGATGGTGCCCGGCGGCTTTGAGGTCACGTCGTAGACCACCCGGTTTATGCCCCTGACTTCGTTGATGATCCGGGTGGCGGCCTTGCCCAGAACCTCCCAGGGGAACTCGAAGAAATCGGCGGTCATGCCATCGGTGGAGGTGACGGCGCGGAGGGCGCAGACCTCGTCGTAGGTGCGCGCGTCGCCCATCACGCCCACGGTGCGCACGGGCAGCAGCACTGCAAAGGCCTGCCAGATCTCGTCGTAGAGGCCGGCCTTGCGGATCTCGTCGAGGTAGATGGCGTCGGCCTTCTGCAGCACGGCGACGCGCTCGGCGCTGACCTCCCCGGGGATGCGGATGGCGAGGCCAGGCCCGGGAAAGGGATGGCGGCCGACGAAGGCCGGCGGCAGCCCGAGCTCGCGGCCGAGGGCGCGGACCTCGTCCTTGAACAGCTCGCGCAGGGGCTCCACCAGCTGCAGCTTCATGGTCTCGGGCAGGCCGCCGACATTGTGGTGGCTCTTGATCACCGCCGAGGGCCCGCCGCGGGCTGAGACGCTCTCGATGACGTCCGGATAGAGCGTGCCCTGGGCCAGGAACTGGGCGCCCTCGATCTTCGAGGCCTCCCGGTCGAACACCTCGATGAACAGCCGGCCGATGGTCTTGCGCTTCTGCTCCGGATCGGAGACGCCCTCGAGCGCTCCGAGGAATTGTTCTGCCGCATCAACGTGCACCAGCGGAATGTTGTAGTGATCCCGGAACAGGCTCACCACCTGCTCGGCCTCGTTCAGCCTGAGCAGACCATGGTCGACGAAGACGCAGGTGAGTTGCTCGCCGATCGCCTCGTGGATCAGCACCGCCGCCACCGAGGAATCCACCCCGCCGGAGAGGCCGCAGATCACCCGGCCCGCGCCCACCTGCGCGCGGATGCGGGCGACCGCCTCGTCGCGGAACGAGGCCATGGTCCAGTCGCCCCCTAGGCCGGCGATGCGGTGGGTGAAGTTGCGCAGGATCAGGGCGCCCCTGGGGGTGTGGGCGACCTCGGGGTGGAACTGCACGCCGTAGAAGCGCCGGCCCTCGTCGGCGATCACCGCGAACGGCGAGCCCTGCGACGTGGCGACCACCTCGAAGCCGAGGGGGATGGCGGTGATCTTGTCGCCATGGCTCATCCACACCGGCTCTTCGTGGCCGACGCTTCCCAGGCCCTCGACCAGGGGCGAGGGGCGCTCCAGCCGGATCTCCGCCCGGCCGAACTCGCGCTGGTGGCCGCTTTCCACCGCGCCGCCGAGCGCCGCGCACATGGTCATCTCGCCGTAGCAGATGCCAAGGAGCGGAACCCCGAGCTCGAACAGGCGCGCCGGCGCGGCGGGGCTCTCGGCCTCGTGCGCGCTGGCCGGGCCGCCCGAGAGGATCACCGCCTTGGGCGCGAAGCCGTCGAGGATGGCCTCGACGCGGTCGTAGGGATGGATCTCGCAGTAGACGCCGCTTTCGCGGACCCTCCGGGCGATCAGCTGGGTGACCTGGCTTCCGAAGTCGACGATGAGGACGCGTTCGTGGAGGGGGGCCGTCATGGCGGGCAGATAGGGCAGAATCGCCCCGCCGTCACCCGGCGCCGCAAACCTGCGCCACCTTTCGCGTGAGCCAGGCTTTGGAAATCGCGACGGTTGAGTCAGTCTTGAGACCGGAAGCGGGTCAGGATGCGACAGCTCGACTACCGCGAATTGAAGCAAAGGCTTGGGCGCGTGCGCGCAGCCCAGTTCGCTCAGCTTGCCAGTGTCGAGCTACCCAAGGCGCTGAGCGATCTTTGGGGCCGGGCCTATGAAGACGCGTGGCCGCAGGCAGACCTAGTCAGCGTGACCCTTAGCTCGTTCTCATATCTATTTGATTTATCGCTTGATCGTTGCGTCGGAGCCTACGGGGTCATGATCGGCCGCAATCCCATTCCACGGGACCACGCCCGGATGGCCGGGTATCCCAAGGGCGAGGGCGCCAAATACCATCGCGGGCATCTGATCCCGCACAGCGGTCATGGCGGAACGGACATCAATCTCTTCGTGCAGTTGGGAAAGGTGAACATCGGTCCGTTCCGCGCGCTGGAGAAACGCGCGGTGGAGGCGCCTGGAGCGTTCTATTTTGTTCGGTTGCTTTATCGCTCGGCCGATCCCGCGCTTCGGCCGGCCGGCGTCGAGCAGGGCCTGATCCTGCCGGGCGATTCCCCGCAGCTTGAGCTGAGGGCGTTTCCCAACTGACGCGCTAGGCGCGCTCTAGCACCGCCACGAAGAAACCGTCGGTGTCGCCCGAGCGAGGCGACAACCTGAGGAACCCGACCGGGGTCTGGCGCTCCGAAAGCGCCTGCAATCCCGCCTCCGCGACAAGGCCGGAGGCGGCGATCGCCTCCAGCGCCGGCCGCATCGAGACATCCGGGGCGGCGGTGAGGAATGCTGCAACCTGATCTTCGTTTTCTTCGGTAAGCACCGAACAGGTCACATAAATCAGGCGGCCGCCCGGCCTGACGAACGCCTGCGCGGCGGCCAGCACGGAGGCTTGTTCCGCCCGCCGGCGCTCAAGCTGCGCGGGGGTCAGCCGCCACTTGGCGTCGGGATGGCGCCGCCAGGTCCCCGAGCCGGTGCAGGGGGCGTCCACGAACACCACGTCCATGCGGCCGGCCAGGTCGTCGAGCGCGGCGGCCTCGCGCGGCGAGCGGACCTGTAGGTTGCGCACCCCGGCGCGCTGGGCGCGCCGCACCACCTCCGACAGACGCCTGGGATCGGCGTCATAGGCGTAGAGCTGCCCGGTGTTGGCCATGGCGGCGGCCAGGGCCAGGGTCTTGCCGCCGCCGCCTGCGCAGAAGTCGAGCACCTGGCGGCCCCTCACCTCGCCCGCCGCGGCCGCGGCGACCTGCGAGCCCTGGTCCTGCACCTCGAACCAACCCTTGGCGAAGGCCGGCAGGCTCTCTACCGCCGGCGCGCGCTGGGCGGCGTCGGGCGCTGGGATGCGGACGGCGTCCGCCAGGAGGCCGGAAGGCTCGGCGCCGGCGCCCTCGAGGGCCTTCATCACCCGTTCCGGGTCGGACTTCAGCCGGTTGACCCGCAGGTCGACCGGCGCGCGGCGAGCCAGCGCCTGGCCCTCCTCGGCGCGCGCCTCGCCGAACGCCCGCGCCATGGGCTCGTCCAGCCAGTCCGGGTAGTCGCCGCGGACCGCGGCCGGCGCCGCCTCCAGCGAGCGCGGCTCGGCCAGGGCGCGGGCCTCCTCCTGCGTCAGCGGCCCCGGGCCATGCGGCTCGGCCGCGGCCGCCTCCGCCAACGCGGAGGTCTCCCACCCCCAGGCGAACCGGAGCGCCGCCAAGACCGCGGCGCGGGGCGTGTCCAGGCTCATCCGCCACGCGAGGGAGCGGCGGCGACGCAGGCTGTCCAGCGTCAGGCCGGAGACCGCCGCCCGGTCCTTGGCGCCCGCATAGCGGGCCTGATCGCCCCACGCCTTAAGCGCCTGGCGGACCGGCCTGTGGCGTGCCTCGACCTCCTGCAGGACCTCGATGGCGGCGGCGAGACGGGCGGCGGGCGTCACGCCAGGCCGAGCACGGCGGCCAGGATCATCAGGAGCCCCGCCAGGCTCACGATGAAGGCCAGCGAGCGGGCGTAGGCGACGCCGAACGCGTAGAGCGGCAGGTATACGAGGCGGGCCAGGAAATAGAGCTCCGCGCCCAGGGCGGTGAGCCGCCCCTCGCGGCCCGCGACGTGGGCGATCAGCACGGCCGCCGCGAACAGCGGCAGGGTCTCGAACAGGTTCCGTTGCGCCCGCTCGAGGCGGCCAGTGAGCTTGCCCGGCGGCGGCATGGGCTCGTCGCGGGGGCCCGCGTTCCACTTGCTGCCGTACTCACGGGTCCGGAAGATGGCGGCCAGGAAGATCTGGACGAGGGCCAGGACCAGAGTCCAGGCCAGCAGGGTCAGCTCTATGGTCATCGCAGCGGTCCTTCGGAGACCCGCTGGTTAAGCCCTGGACCGGGCGGCGACAACGATGTCCTGCGCCAAAGCTGGACCGTGAGCGTGGCCATCCGGCCGCCGCGGTTGTGGTAGGGCCGCTGCAAGACGGCCTCGGACGCGGCCGGGCGGAACGCCGGCGCCAGCTGGCGCTCCAGGGCGACGGCGGCGTCGGGGGTGTCGGCCACCACCAGTACCAGGTCCGGAAGCGGCCCGTGGTCGTAGATCCTGGCGCCCGGGATGTGCTGGGCGAGGTTGGCCGAGGTCTCGGGCCGATCCGACACGATGGTGTAGGGCGGAGCCGCCATGGCCCGCACGTCGTCGGCCATCTCCGCATAAGGGAAGGTCAGACGGTTGTCCGTGTGCAAGGCGAGGACCGGGCGTTGGACGGTCGCGCCGCATCCGGCCGCGAAGGCGGTGGCCACCACCAGCAGCACGGCCATCGGCCGGCGGTCCAGCGGCCACTGCAGCGCCAGCCACACCGGAAACGGGGGAAGCAGCGCCAGGAGGTAGCGCTCGTGCACCTGACGGAATCCGCTGGTGACCACGGTCAGCGCGAAGGCCGACAACAGCAGGAGCAACAGCATGGCCATCACCCGTGCGACGGTGATGCGCAGGACGGGAAGGTCCGCGCGCGAGGCTCCTGCCCCGCTCCGGGCCGCCAGGCGGGCCGCGCCCCAGATCAGGAGCGGCGGACCCACCGACACCAGGGTCACCGCGCCAAGGCTCAGCAGGCCGTCGACCACCGAATGCGTGGCGCCATAGGGCCAGGAGCTGACGTCCTGGGTCAGCTCGGTGATGCGCTGGGCGGCCAGGCCCGGGTTGGCCCGGACCCAAAGCCAATGAGGCGCTGTCAACACCAAGGCCACGGCCGGGGTGATCAGGGCCGGACGGACAAGGAAGGCGTGGCGAGCGGCGTTCACGCAGGCCACCGCGCCCGCAAGGGCCACCACGAAGAGGGCGAAATTGTATTTCGACAACAGGCCCAGGCTCAGGGCGAGACCGAGCCAGGCGAAGGCCATTCGCCGACGGGTCTGCAAGACCAGCACGACCGCGTGGACCGAGGCCGCCGCCGCGGCGAACGCCGCGATCGAGTGGGTGAGCTTGGTCTGGGTCTTCCACAGCACCAGCGGGATCAGGAACAGGCACGCCGTGGCCAGGGCGCCTGCGGTTCGCGATCCGCCGGCGCGGCGGGCGGCGTCGTAGACGAACAGGAAGCCCAGGCAGAGGAGGCCGTACTTGGCGCTGGCGAGGGCGGCGGCCCAGTCGCCGAGCAGGTCGTGGCAGACCCTCACGATCCAGCTGAACAGCGGCGGATGGGAATTGGCGTAGCCCAGGGCCCAATAGGCCTGGGCCGGCAGCTCGGCGTCGTCGACCTCCAGATTGTGCGGCAGCAGGCCGACCCTGATTATGAGCTGGCAGACGAAGTAGGCGCAGATCGCCGCCGGAGCATGGCTGGCCAGCCGGTCGAGCCGGCTGGGGGCCGCGCCGGATCGGGACGTCAACGGCCGGGGCCCGGTGATGCCGGGGCGGCTGGCGCAAGCTCGAAACAGTCCATGACGCCGCCGGCGAACCCATTGCGAATGATCCGCAGTAACGGGCGCGCGACCGGATGGTTTCGCCGACGATACGCGGATCAGGCCTTTCGGGCGGGCCTGGCGCGCGTCAGGGCAGGATCAGGCGTTCTGGCTCGGATAGTTGGGCGCCTCGCGGGTGATCATCACGTCGTGGACGTGGCTCTCGCGCAGGCCGGCGCCGGTGATGCGCACGAAGCGGGCGCGCTCGCGGAAGGCGGCCAGGTCCGGGGCCCCGACATAGCCCATGGCGGCCCTTAGGCCGCCCACCAGCTGGTGCAGGATCTGCCCGATCGGCCCCTTGTAGGGCACCTGGCCCTCGATGCCTTCCGGCACCAGCTTCAGGGTGTCGCTCACCTCCTTCTGGAAGTAGCGGTCGGCCGAGCCGAGGGCCATGGCGCCCAGCGAGCCCATGCCGCGATAGGCCTTGTAGGACCGCCCCTGGTAAAGGAACACCTCGCCCGGCGCCTCGTCGGTGCCGGCGAACATCGAGCCCAGCATGGCGGCCGAAGCGCCCGCCGCCAGGGCCTTGGCGAGGTCGCCGGAATATTTGATGCCGCCGTCGGCGATCACCGGCACGTCCGACCCTTCCGCCGCGCGGACGGCGTCCATCACCGCCGTCAGCTGGGGCACCCCGACCCCCGCCACCATACGGGTGGTGCAGATCGACCCAGGGCCGATGCCGACCTTCACCGCGTCCGCGCCCGCGTCGATCAGAGCCCGCGCGGCGTCATAGGTGGCGACGTTGCCGGCCAGCACCTGCACGCGGTTGGATTCACGCTTGATGCGACGCACCGCGTCGGCGACCTGCACGGAATGGCCATGGGCGGTGTCGACCACCACCACGTCCACGCCGGCCTCGATCAGGGCGAGCGAGCGCTCGTGCCCCGCGTCGCCGACGCTGGAGGCGGCGCCGACCCTGAGCCGACCGTGCTCGTCCTTGCTGGCCAGCGGGAAGGCGTGGGCCTTTTCCATGTCCTTGACGGTGATCAGGCCGACCGCGCGGTAGTCGTCGTCGACCACGATCAGCCGCTCGAGTTTGTGCTCGTGCAGCAGCGCCTTGGCCTCCTCCTGGCCGACCCCTTCGCGGACGGTGACCAGCCCCTGGGTGGTCATGATCTCGGAGGCGCGCACGGCGGGATTGGCCTCGAAACGCATGTCGCGGTGGGTGAGGATGCCGCAGAGCTTGCCGGTGCCGGGCTCGACCACGGGGAAGCCCGAGATCTTGCGCCGCTGGGTGATCTCGCGCACCTCGCCCAAGGTGGTGTCGGGGTTGATGGTCAGGGGATTGATGACCATGCCGCTTTCGTAACGTTTCACCTCGCGAACCTGCTCGGCCTGATCGGCGGGGGACATGTTGCGGTGAAGCACCCCGAGGCCGCCGGCCTGGGCCAGGGCGATGGCCAGGCGGCTCTCGGTCACCGTGTCCATGGCGGCGGACACGATCGGGATGTTGAGCGCGATGTCCTTGGTCAGGCGCGAGGCGGTCGAAACCTGGCCTGGGACCACTTCGGAACGGCCGGGTTCAAGCAAAACATCGTCGAAGGTGAGCCCTTCGCGAATCTCCATCGGAGTCTCCGTTTTGCGGCGCGGGTATGCCCGACCGCCCCCCAAACGGCAACCCCCAGCGCCGCACGCCCTAGCTTCGGCCGCCCTTGAAGCCCGTCGCCACCAGATAGAGCTCCGAGCTTTCGGCGCGGCTGGCCTTGGGCTTGAAGTGCCGCACGTCGGCGAAGGCGCCCTTCAGCCGCTGCAGCACTTCGGCGGTCTCCCCGCCCTGGAAGGCCTTGCTGACGAACACCCCGCCGGGCTTGAGGGTCTCGATGGCGAACTCGGCGGCCGCTTCGACGAGCCCGATGATGCGCAGGTGGTCGGTCTGGCGATGGCCGGTGGTGTTGGGCGCCATGTCCGAGAGCACCAGATCGGGCAGGCCGCCAACGCGGGCGACAAGGTCCGGGCCGCAGGCGGGGTCGGTGAAGTCGCCCTGGACGATGACGGCGGGCGGCAGCGGATCGATCGCGAGCAGGTCGACGCCCACCACCGCGCCGGCCCCGCGCTCGAGCGCCACCTGGAGCCAGCCGCCAGGCGCGCAGCCGAGGTCGATCACGCGGGCGCCCCGCCGGAGCAGGCGCAGCCGGTCGTCGATCTCGACCAGCTTGAAGGCCGCGCGCGAGCGGTAGCCCTTGGCCCGCGCCTGGGCGGCGAACGGATCGTTGATCTGCCGCTCCAGCCACGCCTGGGACGAGGCGGTGCGCCGCTTGGCCGTCTTCAGCCGCTCTGGCAGGGCGCGGCCGGACGCGTCGCCCGCCGGCGGCGGACGCACCATGCGCCGGCGGCCCTCCCCGTCGCCGGTCATGCCGCCACCGGCCGCGCGCCGCGCCGCCCGCGCCGGCGCCGGCGCGGCGGCTTGGCCATCAGTGACATCAAAAGCCCTTCGCGCAAGCCGCGGTCCGCGACGCGGACGCGGCTGCAGGGCCACAGCTCCTGCACCGCCTGCAGGATCGCCGCGCCCGCCAGCACCAGGTCGGCGCGGTCCGGCCCGATGCAGGGCTGCGCCGCGCGCTCTGCCGGATCCAGCTGGATCAGCCGCTCGGCGGCGGCGTCGCACTCCGCGCGCGACATCCAGAGCCCATCCACGCGGGACCGCTCGTAGCGCGGCAGCCCGAGGTGCAGGCCGGCGATGCTGGTGATGGCGCCGGAGGTGCCGATCAGGTGCGCGCGGCCGGCGTCGAAGGCGCGCCGCAGGTCGTCGGCGCGGCGGAAGCCCTCGATCTCGCTCTTCACCGCCTGCACCATCCGGGCGAACCAGGCGCGCCGCTCGCCGGACAGCTCGGGGAAACGGTCGGCGAGGGTGACCACGCCCACCGGGATCGACAGCCATGCCTTGATCGGCAGCCGCTGCGGATGTGGCGGCCGCCGGGCCGGATCGAGCGTCAGCTGCGTCAGATCGACCCAGGAAAGCTCGGTCGAGCCGCCGCCGACGTCCACCACCAGCGCGGCGTCCGCCTCGCGATCCAAAAGGGTGACGCAGCCCGCCACCGACAGCCGGGCCTCCTCGCCCGGACTGATGATGTCGAGCTGCAGGCCGGTCTCGGCGCGAACGCGGGCGATGAAGGCGGCGCCGTTCTCGGCCGTGCGGCAGGCCTGGGTGGCCACCGCCCGCACGTGCGGCACGGCCCGCTTCCTGATGCGGTCCGCGCAGACCTTCAGGGCCGCCACGGCGCGGTCCATGGCGGCCTCGTCGAGCCGGCCGGTGTGCGCCAGCCCGTCGCCCAGCCGCACGATGCGCGAGAAGGCGTCCAGCACCCTAAAGCCCCGCACCGTCGGCGCGGCGATCAGCAGCCGGCAGTTGTTGGTGCCGAGATCGAGGGCGGCGTAGGCGCGCGATTCGCCGCCTGTCGAGGCGTCGCCCGAACCGTGGCCCGCATGAGGCGCGGCCGCCTGCGACATCGACCAACCTCTGTCAGCAACTAGGCGCCCGCCCCGCCCACAACCTAACAAGCTCCCCTGTCAGCCGAAAGAAGTTGTGCCGAATCCGGACAAGATATTCATCTTTCGGTCAGGTACGGGGGTTTAGGTTCGCGTCATGGACATGCGTACAGACCATGTCGAGAGGATGATCGCCGATGCCCTCAACGGGCGGCTGGTGATCGCCGCAACGGCCAAGTTCGCGATCGGACAGCTCGTCCGCCACCGCATCTTCCCCTTCCGCGGCGTGGTGTTCGACGTCGATCCACAGTTCGCCAACACCGAGGAATGGTGGTTGTCGATCCCCGAGGACGTGCGCCCGCGCAAGGACCAGCCGTTCTACCACCTGCTGGCGGAGAACGAGCAGTCGAGCTACGTGGCCTATGTCTCCGAGCAGAACCTCTTGCCCGACTTCTCTGGCGAGCCGGTCGGCCACCCGCACACGGCCCTGCTGTTCGCGGGCTTCGAGGACGGCCACTACGTCCTGAGGCCGAACGTCACCCACTAGGTCTTGCAGCCGGCTCCCAGCCCACCTCAGGCGCGCCACGCCTCGGCGACCTGCGCCGTGTCGGCGAACTCGGCGAAGCTCGTGACCTTGCCGTCCCGCAGCCCGAAGACGTGGACCCAGTCGGTCTCGACCCGACGCCCGTTGCGCCTGAGGCGCGCCGCGGTGTGGCCCAGCACGAACACCCTGTCCGCCACCGCATGCACCTCCAGCGGCGTGAACGCCTCGAACTCCAGCTCCGAGCGGAACAGGCCCAGCACCTCGCGGACCTCGGCGTGGCCCTTGCGCGGCCCGAACGCCGGGAAGTCCTCCAGGCGGCCGTGCTCATGCCAGGTCACGTCGGGCGAAAGCCCGGCGACAACGGCCTCGATGTCGCCGCGGCCGTAGGCCGCGTACAGGGTGTTGACGATGTCAGCGTTGGACATGGGCGATCCCTCCGGTGCGCCAGGCGGCCGGTGATCACAGCCGCCCGCTCAGCTTACGCGTGCAGAGAGGGAAAAGTCGCCCGTTTAGTCCTCTTTGGGCGTGATGACCTGACGCCCCTTGTACATGCCGGTCTTCAGATCGATGTGGTGCGGCCGGCGCAGCTCGCCGGTGTCCTTGTCCTCGATGAAGCTGTTGGCTTCGAGCGCGTGGTGCGACCGGCGCATGTTGCGGCGCGAGGGCGAGGTTTTTCTCTTGGGAACGGCCATGGCGGTCTTCTCAGGTCTTTTTGGGGATCGGGCGAGCCGGCGAGCGCGGGTGTATGCCGCAAGCGTCCTTTCGGTTCAAGCGCGGCGGACGCGCCAGGCCAGGGCCAGGGCGCAGGCCAGCACCCCCGAGGCCAGGCATTGATGGCCCAGCGCGAGCCGCAGCGGCGCGGCGTGCATCAGGGTGATGATCCCCAGGGCGGCCTGGGCCAGCACCGCCAATCCCAAGACCAGAGCGAGCTGCTGGGCCTGCGGGGGCAGCCGGCGGGACCGCTCCGCCAGGAGCGCGGCCGCCAACGCCGCCGCCGTGAGCAGATAGGCGCCCATGCGATGGTTGAACTGCACCGCCGCCTGGCTGTGCAGCAGGCTGTGCGCCAGCCCGCCGGGGACCAGATAGTCCCTGGGCAGGAAGCGGCCGTTCATCAGCGGCCAGTCGTTGTAGACCAGGCCCGCATTGTTGCCGGCGACGAGCGCCCCCAGCAGGATCTGCACGAACACGAGGGCGAACAGCGCCGAGGCCGCCAGCGGCCACCGCCGCGTCAGGCCCGGTTCGGGTGGGCCGGCCCAGGCCTCCAGACCGGTCCAGATCAGGGCGCAGAACAGCACCAGGGCGAGCCCCAGGTGCAGCATGAGCCGTTCGGGCGCCACGGAGACCCGCCCGGCCAGGCCGCTCGCCACCATCCACCAGCCGACCACGCCCTGCAGGGCGCCCAGGGCCAGCAGCACCCAGGTCCGCCACACCAGTCGCCGAGGCACCACCCGCAGCCACATGAAGAAGATCAGGGGACCGATGAACACCAGGCCGACCAGGCGGCCCAGCAGCCGGTGGCTCCACTCCCAGCCGTAGATGATCTGGAAGTCGTGCAGCGACATGCCGCGGTTGACCAGCTGGTACTGCGGGATGCGCTGGTAGCGGGCGAACTCGGTGACCCAGCCGGCGTGCGACAAGGGCGGGATGACGCCGGTGACCGGCTTCCACTCGGTGATCGACAGGCCCGAGCCGGTCAGGCGCGTGGTCCCGCCGAGCACGACCATGGCGAACACCAGGACCGCGGTGGCGAACAGCCACAGCGCCACCGCGCGCGAGGACTCGGAGCTTCGCGAAAGCCGCATGAACCTGGAATCGAACCGCCGAACCTGGCCCAGCCCTAGTCGCTGGCGCTCGTTCCGTCCATGCCGAGCGGGCCCTGGACGATGCGGCGTGGGGCTCGCCGCGGCTCCCCGTGGGAGGAATGGTCGGAGCGGCGGGATTCGAACCCACGACCCCTAGCGCCCCATGCTAGTGCGCTACCAGGCTGCGCCACGCTCCGACGAAGGCGGGCTTATAGAGAGGGCGCCCCGCCCCGTCCAGCACGGCGCCCGCCGCCGCCCCCAGAAAGCCGCTTTCCGGCACGACTCGTGCTAGCGGCCTGATAGCGAAACCTTTCCGGTTTCAGGGCTTTAGTCGTCGGCGCCCGATCAGGGCAAAACCTCGGAGACCAGCGTGGTGGGCGATCCCGCATCGGGACGGCGAAGCAGCTCCGGCCGGCGCGGCAGGCGCTGGCTGCTGTGGCCGCTGGCGCTGGCCGCCTTCATCCCCCTCGTCCCCGCCCTGCCGACGATTCCGCGGCTGTGGGAGGCGTCGGCCCAGCCCCCGGCTGCGAAGCCGGCCGCGCGCATCGCGCCGCGCAAGGCCGAGCCGGCTCGGCCCCCCGCCCCGGAGGCTTTGCAGGAGAAGCTGGCCAAGCTCGCCGCGGGCTACAAGGAACCGGTCGGCATCGCCGTGTCCGACGTCAGGGCCGGCTGGATCGCCGGTGTCAACGCCCAGGACCTGTTCCCGCAGCAGAGCGTGTCGAAGGCCTGGACGGCCTTGCAGGTGCTGGACGAGGTGGACAGGGGGCGGCTGCACCTGGGCGACCCCGTGCTGATGGCGCCGCAGGACCGCAGCGTCTTCTACCAGCCGATCGCCCGCCACATCGGCAAGCAGGGCTTCGAGACCTCGGTCGGCGACCTGCTGTACGAGGCGATCACCCAGAGCGACAACGCCGCCAACGACAAGCTGATGCAGCTGGCGGGCGGGTCCGGCGCAGTCACGGCAGGCCTCGCGGCCAAGGGCCTGGACGGCATCCGCATCGGCGGTCCCGAGCACGACCTTCAGGCGAAGATCTGCGGCATGACCTGGCGGCCCGAGCTGGGCGTCGGCGGCCGCTTCAAGGCGGAGCGCGCGCTTCTGCCCGAGGCGCTGCGCGACAGCGCGATCCGGGCCTATCTGGCGGACCCCGCGGACGGGGCGACGCCCATGGGCGTGGTCAAGGCGCTGTCGGCCCTGCAACGCGGCGAGCTCCTGTCGCCGGCGTCGAGCGCCCTGTTCCTGGACATCCTGAGGCAGGTGAAGACCGGCCGCCACCGGCTGATCGCCGGCCTGCCGCAGGGCTGGAGCATCGGCCACAAGACCGGCACCGGCCAGGACTGGAGCGGCGGCTCAATGGGCATCAACGACGTCGGCCTGCTCACAGCGCCGGACGGCCGCACCTATGCGGTGGCCGTGTTCATCCGCAACACCCGCCAGCCCCTCTCGGCCCGCTCGGCCCTGAGGCAGAAGGTCGCGCGGAGCATCGTCGAGCAATGGCGCAGCGACGGCGGGTCGGCGAAGCTCGCGGCCGCCGCGCCGGATAACGCTCGCGGCAAAGGCTGAGGCCGGACAACCATCGCTCAAGGCCCGCGTTGTGTGTCGGCAACAGGGACCGATCGCCTATGAATGCGGAAGATGTCGGAACACCCCGCTGGGCGGCGGCGAAGGGAATCGGCTTGGCCGCCGCGGCCCTGCTCAGCCTCGGCCTCGGGCTCGAGGCCTGCAACAAGGGGGGGGCTCCGACGGCCCAGGCCCCCGGGGCGCCCGGACAGCTCGGCCAGCAACAGGCGCAGGTTCTGCTCGCGGCGCTGCAGGACGCCCCGAGCCACGGATTCGCCGCCGATCGGTTCGGGGCCGCGGCGATCGCCCAGCAGCTGGGCTCCGGCGACGCCGACACGCGCCAGCAGGGCCTGCAGCGCCTGCGCAGCGCCATCCTCGCCTATGCCCGCGCCCAGCACGGTTTGGGATTGCCGGCCGGCGCGATGGACAAGAACTGGGGCCAGCGGCCGGCGCGCTATGACGCCCAGGCCGAGTTCAACGCCGCCCTCGCCCAGAACAAGCTGCCGGAGTGGCTCGCCAGCCTGCCGCCGCCCGGCCCCGCCTACCAGGCGTTGCGCGCCGGCTACGCCGCCTATCTGAAAACGGCCGCGGCGGGCGGCTGGCAGCCGATCCCGGACGGCCCGCCGCTCAAGCCCGGGGCCTCCGACCCGCGTGTTCAGGCCCTGCGCAGCCGCCTCGCCTTCGAGGACCCGGCCGTCGCCCAGGCCGACCGCAACGCGCCGTTCGACGCGGCGCTGGGCCAGGCGGTGCGCGCCTATCAATCACGCAACGGCCTGACGCCCTCCGGCGTGGTCGACGCTGCGACGCTGAAGGCGCTGAACGTGAGCGCCGCCGACCGCGCCAACCAGATCCGGGCCAACCTGGAGCGCTGGCGCTGGGCGCCCCGCAACCCCGCCGCCGACCGCATCGAGGTCAATAGCGTCGCGGGCACCTTCGACCTATACCTCGGCAATGCGCCGGCGATGCACATGCTCGCCGCCGCCGGCAAGCCGGGCGACGAGACCCCGATCCTGACCTCGACCGTGACCAGCGTGGAACTCAACCCGCCCTGGAAGGTGCCGGACTCGATCGCCGACAAGGAGCTGTTCCCCAAGGAGAAGCGCAGCCCCGGCTATTTCGAGCGCGAAGGCCTGCAGGTGCAGCCGCCCGGCCAGGGCGTGAAGCTGATCCAGAAGCCCGGGCCGAAGAACGCCCTGGGCCAGGTCAAATTCCAGTTCGCCAACGACTATGGCGTCTATCTGCACGACACGCCGGCCAGGGCCGCGTTCTCGCGGCCGCAGCGGTCGGTCAGCCACGGCTGCGTGCGGCTGGAGAAGGCGGTGGACCTGGCCAAGCGCCTGCTCGGCCGCGAACCGGGCTGGTCGGACCAGAAGGTCGACGCGGCGCTGGCGGCCGCCGACACCCAGCAGGTCCCGCTGACCCATCCGGTGCAGGTGAGCCTGTTCTACTGGACCGCCGTTCCCTCCGCTGGAGTCATCGGCTTCCGTGACGACGTCTATGGCTGGGACGCCGAACTGGTGCGACTCCTTGACGCAAGAGGCTCCAGCAACGGTTGATCTCGGCCCCAGTCGTGCACAGCTGACCCGGATTGCAACGAGTCGGGACCCCTGGCGTGGCCGCCGGGGGATGTGCGCATGGTGCTGGCGAGACGAAATCTTCTGCTCGGCGTGGGCGCTGCGGCGGCCGCCGCGGTGCCGGCCATGGCCAGCTCCTCGGTCCTGAAGACCGTCCTGGGCTCTCCGAGCAAGATCGCATCGCCCGCCATCATCTCCGCCTCCACCGCCACGTCAGCGGAGGTGCGCCGGGTCGCCGTGCACAACCTGCACACCGGCGACAAGCTCGACGCCGTCTATTTCGAGAGCGGCAAGTACGTCCCTGATGCCCTGGCCGAGGCCATGCGGGTGTTGCGCGACTGGCGCAACGGCGAAGAGCACGTGATGGATCCGCGGCTGTTCGACGTGCTGCACCGCCTTGGCGGCAAGGTCGAGGCCCGCGCGCCGTTCCAGATCATCTCAGGCTACCGCTCGCCGAAGACCAACGCCATGATGCACGAGCGCAGCCACGGCGTGGCCGCCCACAGCCAGCACATGCTCGGCAAGGCCCTCGACATCCGCGTCGACGGCGTCCAGCTCGCCGACCTGCACAAGGCGGCGCTCGGCCTCGGCGCAGGCGGCGTCGGCTTCTATCCGGTGTCGAACTTCGTGCACGTTGACGTGGGACCCGTCCGCACCTGGCAGGGCGTGTAGGCTCGGCTAGTCCTTTTTCGCCAGGGCGGCGTCCAGCCGCGACTTGGCGGCCTCCAGCGTCTCCAGCAAGGCCTCAAGCTTGCCCCTGCCGTCGGCGGCCTCGATGCGCTCCGGGTCGCCCGCTTCGGCCAGCGCAGGCTCGGGGACGGCGCCCGACCCGCTCTTCACCAGCCGGCCGACGCCCTGCTCGCGGGCCAGCCGCTGGACGCCCATGATGGTGTAGCCTTCCTCGTGCAGCAGCCGGCGCACGCCGCGCAGGACGGCCAGATCCTGCGGCCGGTAGAAGCGCCGCCCGCCCGCCCGCTTCATCGGCCGGATGAAGGCGAACTTGGTCTCCCAAAAGCGCAGCACGTGCTGAGCGACCCCGACCTCGGCGGCCGCCTCGGAGATGGTGCGGAATGCGTCCGGTCCCTTGGGCACGGCTGCGGCGCTCCCTAGGAGAGCGCGCCGTCGATGCGCGCCTTCATCACCTGCGAGGCGCGAAAGCCGATGACGCGGCGCGGCTCGATCGGCGCCGGCTCGCCGGTCTTGGGATTGCGGCCCTCGCGGGCGCGCTTGGCGCGGACTTGGAACACCCCGAAGCCGGAGAGCTTGACCATCTCGCCGCGGTGAAGCGCCTCGGCGATGAGGTCCAGCGTCCGCTCGACCAGGCCGGAGCAGTCCTGCCGCGTCAGCCCCACCTCGTCGTGCACCGCCTCGCACAGGTCGGCGCGGGTCAGGGTCTCGGTTTTCATGGGCAAGCCCCCCTTGCTTGCCTCAGGTGATGCCGCGAATAGCCGTAGGAGTCAAAGGCTTCGCCGCGCAGGATGCGGCGCCGCCTAAAGCCGCACCAGGCAGGCTCCCCAGGTCAGCCCGCCGCCCATCGCTTCCAGCAGCACCAGGTCGCCCGGCTTGATCCGCCCATCGTTGATGGCGACGTCCATGGCCAAGGGGATGGAGGCGGCCGAGGTGTTGGCGTGCTGGGCGA
>FTHL01000374.1_pt1 | contig 17660 bp, 15 predicted proteins | sample 1640951 | NCBI WGS metagenome assembly FTHL01 (sample SAMEA3914788, study PRJEB12502) | metagenome | biome: forest; material: soil | place: Canada | collected 2011-07-03 | depth 0.1 m
ACCGCACCCATGTAGACGACGCAGGGTAGGCCGAAGCGCGCGCAGACCGTGGCGGTGGCCACGCCGTGCTGGCCTGCGCCGGTCTCGGCGATGATGCGGGTCTTGCCCATGCGCTGGGCCAGGAGGATCTGGCCCATGCAATTGTTGATCTTGTGCGCGCCGGTGTGGTTCAGCTCCTCGCGCTTGAAATAGATGCGCGCGCCCAGCCGCTGGCTCAGGCGCTCCGCGAAATAGAGCGGGCTCGGCCGGCCGACATAGTGGGTCAGATAGCCGTCCAGCTCGGCGTGGAAGGCGGCGTCGGCCTTGGCCTCGGCGTAGGCGCGATCGAGCTCCAGCACGAGCGGCATCAGCGTCTCAGCGACATAGCGGCCGCCATAGTCGCCGAACCGGCCCTGCGCGTCGGGCATGGCGGCGTAATCGTTGCGGAGGGGAGCGTTCACCGGAGCTGTTTCGTCCCTGGCCGTCACGCGCGGCGGACGGCCTGCAGGAAGGCCGAAATGAGAGCCGGGTCCTTTACGCCCGGCCCGCGCTCCACGCCAGAGGAAACGTCCGCCATCGGCGCGCCCGAGATGCGCACCGCCTCCGCCACGTTCCAGGGATCTAGACCGCCCGCCAGGAACCAGGGACGCGCGAACCGGCGACCCTGCAGAATCGACCAGTCGAAGGCGGAGCCATTGCCGCCGGGCCTGCTCGCCCCTGCGGGCGCCTTGGCTTCAAACATCAGGTGGGCGGCGACTCCGTCGAAGTCCGCGGCGCAGTCGAGGTCTGCGGCGTTGGTCACGGCCAGCACCTTGATCACCTGGGCGCCGGTGCGTGCGGCGATCTCGGCGGCGCGGGCGGGCGGCTCCGATCCGTGCAGCTGGACAAGGTCGGGCTTTAACACCGCCGCGATCCGGTCGACCAGGGCGTTGTCCGGGTCGACGGTCACCGCCACCACCTTGGCGCGCCCGCCGACCGGCTCGGTCAGCCGCGCGGCGGCCTCGGCCGATATGTTGCGCGGACTGGCGGCGAAGAACATGAAGCCGAGATGGCTTGCGCCGCCGTCCAGCGCCGCCGTCACCGCCTCCCGCGTCGTCAGTCCGCAGATCTTCGCCGTCGCCATGGGCGTGATTAGGGTGCGCCCGGCCCGCCGCGCAAGCGGGGAACCGCCGTCGGGGCCATGGGTTCAGCCTGGGCACCGAAGGAGGCGCGAGATGAAGGCTCACCACGCAGCACGGATCATCGGGGCCGCGGGCATGGCCGTGCTCGGCGTCGCCGCCGGCCTGGCGATCGGCCGCGCCAAGCGGTGGGGCGTCAAGGCCCACATGGCGTTGAGCGGAGACTGGGAGAAACAGCTGAAGTCCGAGCACGCCGCGGTGAAGAAGCTGCTCAAGGCGATGGCGGACAGCGAGGTCGGCGAAAGCGCCAAGCGCGTCGCGCTCTTGGAGGCCGTGGCCCAGGCCCTGACCCGCCATGCCGTCGAGGAAGAGAACATCGTCTATCCGGCGCTGCGCGAGGTGGCGGGGGGCGAAGCGGTCGACCAGCTGGTCCACGACCACACCGAGATGAAGACCCTGATCCGCCGGATGCAGGAGGTGTCCGCGGAAGATCCGCTGTGGACGGACGCCGCCAAGGCCCTCAAGGCCCTGGTCACCCGCCACGCCAGGCGCGAGGAGATCGAGCTGTTCCCGCTGCTGCATGCCGACCAGGAGCCGGACAACAAGACCATGACCAAGCTGGTGCGCCACCAGGGCGCGCAGGTGATGACCTAGAGCCGGGCGTAGGCCTCGGGGTCGTAATAGTCCTCGTTGGGGCGATAGCGGATCCCGGGCGTCGTGTCGTCTGGCGGGGTCCCCTGCTCGACGCGGCTGTCGAAGATGATCTCCAGCTGAACGCCGGACGGGTCGAACACGAACAGCTGCCACAACGGCGTGCCCGGCACGATGGCCTCGCGCCAGGGCAGGCCGGCGTCGCGGATCCGGTCGCGCATGGCCTGGAAGCCCACCGCCGTGAGCGAGATGTGGTCGATGGCGCCGGTGCCGTGCGGCGTCGGCGACCCGTTCGGGCCCTGGGCCGGTTCGCCGGCGTAAATGTGGAACAGAGCCTCGCCCACCGGCGTCGGCACCGCCAGCCACGCGCCGGGGAATCCGAGCGGCGGCCGCGCGGTCTCATGGCAGCCGATGACGTCGCGGTAGAACCGCAGGGTCTTGTCCAGGTCTGCCGTCTTGATGGCGACGTGGAACAGGCCGGTCAGGTTTCCGGCCACTAGGCGGCCTCGACGGGCTCGGGGGCCGGGCTCAGCACGCCGGCCTTCGTGTAGTGGATCGCCGCCTGGCCGGACTCGTGGATCTTGTCCATCGCCCGCGCCCGTTCGGTGAAGCTGGGGTGCATGGGGCGACCGCCCGGCACGTTCAGCCACAGCCGCAGCAAAAGCCGCTTCTGCTCGGGCGTGTCGCTGAAGGCGGTGCGCGAGTGCAGCATCAGGAAATTGTGCCAGAACAGCATCTCGCCCGGCTCCAGCATGAAGTCGGCGCGGATATCGGGCCGGGCGGCGATGGCCGAGAAGGCCTTCTGGGCCTCTACCAGCTCCGGGGGCACAGGCACGCCGAGGGTCTTGGCGGCGGCCATCTGGAACAGGCCGTGGAAGTAGCAGCTGACCTTGCCGTCCACGTTGCAGAACACCGGCACCTTGTCGGCGGTGACCTGCTGGGTGCCCGCAAGCTCGTGGAAGAATCCCTCGTAGAGCGCTTCGAGGTGGTGCGGGGCCTCTTCCAGGAGGACGTTGTGGATGGCGAGGCTGGAGACCACGCCGCTCTCGCCGCCCTCGGGGGCCTTGCGGAAGGACGCGAGGCTCAGGATCTCGTGGAAATCGGTGTGTGAGCGGAGCTCGACGTCCATGAGGTAGCCGCGGCCGGTGGGGTTGTCCTCTTCCTTCTGGACGTGGCCGATCCGGTCGCCGCGGTAGCTTTGCACCGCGCCCTGGCCCAGGTGCGCGCCCAGGCCCCAGTAGACGCGGCTGTAGTCCTCCAGCGAGGTGCGGCCCATGTCGAGGCCCTGCAGCACGATGGCGCCGCGGCCGTTCATCAGCTCGAAGCGGACGCCCTTCATCAGGTCGTTGATCAGCGGATGGTCGAAGTCGGCGCGGGTGACGGCGTCGGGAGCAAGGTGGCGGGTCCGCTCGACCAGCTCGGCGAGCGCCTGGACGTGCTCGGGGCCCATGCGGTGGGTCAGGCCCTCCTTGCCGCCGATCTCGGCGCTGGTCCAGGCGGCGGGGTGGTCGATGCGGCGATCGTAGATCGGGTTCATGGTCTTGGAGCCGACGCGGTGTGGGAATGGGTAGCACTATAACCAATTCGGCCGGTCCGGACACCTCCCAACAACCGTCGGCGTAAGTTGCGCGGCAAGGGGCGGCATGGTCTGTAAGCGCCGCGGGGCGGCGTCCGGCGGGCGCTACAGAGACCAAGAAACCGGGAGTGACGCCGATGCGGGCGGTGCGCAGCATTGCAATGCTTGTGGGGCTGGCGCTGGCCGCGACGGCCTGCGGGCGACCCGATCCCCTGACCAACGCCGACAACCCCGTCGCCGCCGCCGCGCCCGGGGACTGGGTCAGCTATGGCCGCACCTATGACGAGCAGCGCTTCAGCCCGCTGGACAGGATCAACGCCGCCAACGTCGCCCAGCTCGGCCTGGCCTGGTTCGCCGACCTCGACACCACCCGCGGCCAGGAGGCCACGCCGCTGGAGCGGGACGGCGTGGTCTACGTCTCCACCGCCTGGAGCAAGGTGAAGGCCTATGAGGCCAAGACCGGCAAGCTCCTGTGGGCCTACGACCCCAAGGTGCCCGGCGAATGGGGCCCCAAGGCCTGCTGCGACGTGGTCAACCGCGGCGTCGCGATCTGGAAGGACAAGGTCTACGTCGGGGCGCTGGACGGCCGGCTGATCGCGCTGGACGCCCGCAGCGGCGCGCCGGTCTGGATCGCCCAGACCTTCGACCGCGCAAAGTCCTACGCCATCACCGGCGCGCCCCGGATCGTGAAGGGCAAGGTGATCATCGGCGCCGGCGGGGCCGAGTACAACATGCGCGGCTTCGTCTCGGCCTACGACGCCGAGACCGGCAAGCTCGCCTGGCGGTTCTGGACCGTACCGGGCGATCCGGCCAAGACCGACGGCCAGCCCTCCGACAAGCCGCTCAGGGACATCGCCGCCAAGACCTGGGCGCCCGGAACCTGGAAGCTCGGCGGCGGCGGCACCGTCTGGGACGCCATCGTCTACGACCCGGACCTGGACCTGCTCTACTTCGGCACCGACAACGGCGACCCCTGGAACCAGGGCTACCGCGGCGGATCGGGCGACAACCTGTTCCTGACATCGATCATCGCCGTGCGGCCCGACACCGGCGAGTACGTCTGGCACTATCAGGTGAATCCCGGCGACGAGTGGGACTTCTCGGCGACCCAGCCCCTGATGCTGGCCAATCTCAAGATCGGCGGCCAGCTGCGCAAGGTGATCATGCAGTCGCCGAAGAACGGCTTCTTCTATGTGCTCGACCGCACCAACGGGAAGCTGATCTCGGCCAGGAACATCGTGCCGGTGAACTGGGCCAAGGGGATCGACCTGAACACGGGCCGGCCGATCGAGAACCCGGACGCCCGCTATTCCCAAACCCACAAGCCCTGGATCGGCTCGCCCGGGCCGCTGGGCGCCCACAGCTGGAATCCGATGGCGTTCAGCCCCAAGACGGGGCTGGTCTACATCCCCGCCAACGAGGCGGGCTTCCCCTACATCGCCGACGAGATGTTCAAGCCGCACCCCATCGGCTTCAACGTCGGCATCGACTTCGCCAAGGGGGCCATGCCCAACGACGTCGGCATCCAGAAGGCGACCCTGGCGAGCCTGAAGGGCTATCTTCTGGCCTGGGACCCGGTGAACCAGAAGGAGGTCTGGCGCGCGGACCATCCCGGGCCGGCCAACGGCGGCGTCGTGGCCACGGCGGGCAACGTGGTGTTCCAGGGGACCTACGCGGGCAGGTTCGAAGCCTATCGCGCCGACACGGGCCAGAAGCTGTGGTCCTTCGACGCCCAGGCGCCGATCATCGCCGCCCCCGCCACCTTCGAGGTCGACGGCGAGCAGTACGTGGCGGTGCTGACCGGCGGCGGCGGGGCCTATTCGCTGAACACCGGCATCGTCGCGCTGAAATCCGGCAAGCCGCGGCCGATCGGCCGGCTCCTGGTGTTCAGGCTCGGCGGCGCGGCCAGGCTGCCGCCGGTCGCGCAGACGCCCAGGCCGGTGCTGAGCCCGCCGCCCCCGACCGGGACGCCCGCCCAGATCGACGCGGGCTTCCGGACCTACAGCCACTATTGCGCGGTCTGCCACGGCGACACCGCGGTCTCGGGCGGCGTCACCCCGGACCTGCGCTACAGCCCGCTGCTCGCCTCGGACGGCTTCTTCGACGTGGTGATCGGCGGGGCGCTGAAGGACCAGGGCATGATCTCGTTCGCGCCGGTTCTCACGCGCGAAGACGCCGCCTCGGTGCGCGACTACCTGATCCAGCGGGCGCACGAGACCCAGGCCGCCCAGGCCAGGGGGCAGGACCTCAGCGCGGGCTAATGGCTTGAACCTTCGTCGCGGTTGCGGCTAGTGCGCCGCCTTCAGTGAAACGAGGAGGACGCCGCATGGCCGCGCTCGAACCGATCGGCATCGTTCCCGGCTCAAAGCCCGCCCAGGCGGCCTATCTGCGGATCGCCACGGAAGAGGCGTTCTGCCCGCCGGAGATGTTCGAGATCTACGCCAAGATCCTCGACGAGAAGCGGGTCAACGATCCGGGCTTCGAGAGCCTCTGGGGCTTCTATCTGAAGAGCCCGAGCGAGCGGACCACCTTCATCCGCGACTGCATGACCGACCTGGGCGAGCGCCGGCTGCGGCACATGGACGAGAGCGGGATCCACAAGCAGGTCCTCTCCCTCACCGGGCCTGGCGTGCAGGTCATGGACCGGGACACCGCGGTGGGCTTCGCCGCCTACGCGAACGACTGGCTGGCCGAGGGCATCGCGAAAAACCCGGGCCGGTTCGCGGGCCTCGCCGCCTGCGCGCCGCAGGATCCGGCCGCCGCGGCCAAGGAGATCGAGCGCGGCATCTCCAAGCTCGGCCTCAAGGGGGTGATCATCAACTCCCACACCCACGGCGAATACCTCGACGACCAGAAGTTCTGGCCGATCTTCGAGGCGGCCGAGGCCCTGGACGCACCGATCTACATCCACCCGCAAGGGCCGTCGAAAGGCCTGATCGGGCCCCTGCTCGAGCGGGGCCTGGACGGCGCCATCTTCGGCTTCGCGGTCGAGGTGGGGATGCACGTCCTGCGCATCATCGTCGCCGGCGTCTTCGACCGCTTCCCCAAGCTGCAGATCGTGATCGGCCACGTCGGCGAGTCGCTGCCGTTCTCGCTCTACCGCATCGACTACATGCACAACGCCTCGGTGCGCTCGGGCCGCTACGCGCACATGCAGCCCTTGAAGCAGAAGCCCTCCGACTACTTCCGCCAGAACATCTACTGCACCAATTCCGGCGTCGCCTGGGCCCCGCCGATCCGCTTCATGCAGGAGGTGCTGGGCCCCGAGCGGGTGCTCTACGCGCAGGACTATCCCTACCAGTACCTGGTGGAGGAGGTCGCCGCCCTGGACGCCATGGAGATGAGCCCCGAGGCCAAGAAGATGTTCTTCCAGACCAACGCCGAGCGGGTGTTCAAGCTCTAGGCCGGCGGCTCACAGGTCGCGGCCGAAGTAGACCTCCACCGACTTCAGCTTGCCGTCCTCGAAGCTCAGGACCTCGGTGTTGCGGAACCAGCCGCCGGCGGCCCGCTCCGCCTCGTAGAGCACGAACACGTCCGGGGCGTCCTCGACCAGCTTGATGAAGCGGAAGCGCCGGATTCGCTCGGCGTTGGGCCAGCAGCGCTCGAAATAGGCCGCCCGGTCGATGTGGTCGTCGCGCGGGCTGGAGAAGGTGAAGTCGGCCGCCAGCAGATCCTCCAGGATTTGCCGGTCCTTGGTCTCGTAGGCGCGGTAGGCCGAACGGGCGAGCTCGGCGAGTCGGGCCGGCGCCGTCACCTTGGGACCATGTGCAGGAAGGGCGCGGCGCCCTCCCGCGCCCGGGCCACCGACGGGCGCGCCTGCAGCCGGTCGAAATAGGCCGCGAGGTGCGGGTGCCCGGCCCGGAACGGCTCGACCGTGTCCAGGAAGAACAGCGGCGGCGCCGCGGCGCAGTCGGCCAGGCTGAACGCCTCACCCATCGCCCAGCTGCGTCCCGCCATCTCCCGGTCGATCAGGCCATAGGCGGTGCGCACCGTCCGCCGCGCCTCCTCGACGCCATAGGCATCGTGCGCCCCTTCGGGCCGGCGGCGGTCGCCGATGATCTTCTGCATCTGGATGTGGACGTAGTTGTCGAAGAACCTGTCGCGCAGCCGGGTCTGGCGGGCGAGGTCGGGATCCTCGGGCAGGAAGCGGGTGGCCCCGGGATAATGCCGGTCCAGGTACTCGATGATGATGCTGGATTCCGGGATCGTGCGGTCCTGCGCGTCGTCGCGCAGCACCGGCATCTTGCCGACCGGCCACAGCTCCAGGAAGGCCGCGCGCGAGGCCTCGTCGCCGAGGTTGACGATCACCTCGTCGAATGGGGTGTCGTTCTCGTAGAGGGCGATCAGCGCCTTCTGGCAGAAGGAGGCCAGCGGGTGGAAGTGCAGGGTGAGCGACATGCTTGGCTCCTGGGTCGGGCGCGCGGGGCGCCGGCCTAGTTCGGCGCCCATTGCGCCAGCCAGTCCGCCACGGCCTGCGGGGTCATGCTCCGGGCGTCGGCCAGGGACGCGATGTGTCCGCGGTTCACCAGCGCCCCGGAACGCGGATTCACCACCAGCACACTGGGCACGCCTTCGAGGCGCCGGGTGATGCCGTAGCGGGCGGGAATCTGCAGGTTGGTGTCGAAGTGGCCGACGTCCACGCTCACCACCTCGTAGTGGGCGTCGATGAAGGCCTTCACCTCGGGCAGGGCCATGACGCCGGCCAGGATCCGGCAGTCGGCGCACCAGTCGCCGCCCAGGTCGATCAGCAACAGCTTGCGCCGCGCCCTGGCCCGCGCGGTGGCGGCGGCCACGGCGGCGTTGGCGTCGGCCTTCTCGTCGTAGGGCAGGGGCAGCGGGGTGGTCAGCTGCGCGAAGCTGGAGATCCCCACCTTCGGCGCCGGCGCCGCCAGGGCGTTCGCGGACGCCAGCGTCAACGCGGCGCACAGGCAGACGCGGGCGAGGAGGCTGGTCATGGGCGGGCTCCGATGCGGACGCCTTTCAAACGGCCGGCGCGAACTCCAGTCAACTGCTCAGCCGCCGGCGCCGAGTGGATCGCCGAGCGCAGGATCTTCGACGGCGCCATGGGCTCGGGCGACTACGACCAGTCGGTGATCCTTCTGCCAGGCTGACTCCGGAGCCCCTAAAGCCGCGACGCCCGCGTCTCCTTCGAGGTCATGAACTCCAGGAGCGCCGGGACGCCGTTCCGGGTCTGCTCGATGCCGCGCCGGATGGCCGGGACGATGTCCTCGGGCCGGGTCACCCGCTCGCCGTAGCCGCCCAGGGCCCGGGCGAAGTCGGCGTAATTGCCCGAGATGTCGGTGGACCGGTACTTGCGGGTCGCCACCGGCATGACGTTCAGCTCGATGGCCATGGCCTCGTTGTTGAGGAGGATCGACAGGATCGGGGCCTTCTCCCGCGCGGCGGTCTCGAAGTCCATGCCGGTGAAGCCGATGGCCGCGTCGCCCCAGACGTTGATGCAGAGCTTGTCCGGGCAGGCCAGCTTGGCCCCCATGGCCAGGCCCAGGCCGTAGCCGAGCTGGGTGGTCTTGCCCCAGCCGATGTAGCTCAGGGGCGCGGTCGACTTCCAGAACGGGGTGAGCTGGTCGCGCGGCGAGCCGGCGTCGTGGGTGATGATGGTGTTCGACTTGTCCACCGTCTGCTGCAGGTCCCACAGCACCCGGTAGGGGTTCAGGGGCGTTTCGCCGGAGGTCAGCAGCGGCAGCCACTCGGCCATCCATTCGGCTTCCACCGCCTTGATCTCGGCGGCGACCGCCGAGGGGTCGCGCGGCCCGCCCGGGATCAGCCGGCGGCAGGCCTCCAGCAGCGCCGCCAGGGTCAGGCGGGCGTCCCCGATCAGGGCGTATTTCGTCGGGTAGGTCTTGTTCAGGTCCGCCGGGTCCAGCGTCGCGTGCAGCAGGGTCTTGCCCTGCGGCATGGAGACCCCGAACGCGGTCTGGGAGAAGCTGCAGCCGATCCCGAAGATCAGGTCGGCCCCGTTCAGGAAGTGGCGCACCGGCTTGGGGATGGCCGCCCCGCCCGAGCCCAGGGCCAGGGGGTGGGTCTCGTCGAAGGCGCTCTTGCCCTCCAGACTGGTGCACACCGGCGCCGCCAGCAGCTCGGCCAGGGCCTTCAGCTCGCCATAGGCCTCGGCCCAGTGCACGCCCTGGCCGGCGTAGATCACCGGCCGTCCGGCCTCGACCAGGGCCTTGGCCGCGACCTCGACGGCCGCCGGGTCCGGCCCGAAGCGGGTGCTCAGCACCGGCTCGTAGACCAGCGGCTCGGGGACCTCCTCGTCGTTGACGTCGTAGGGGATCTCCACCACCGCGGGCCTGAGGCGGCCGTTGCGCAGGGCGGTGAAGGCGCGCCGCAGCACCGCCGGGGTCTCGGCCGGCAGGTTGATCGGCTCATGGGTCTTGGACACGCCGGCCATGGAGATGGTCGAGTTCCAGTTGTCGGGCACGTGCGCGAGGCGGCGGGCGTAGCCGGCCGGCAGCACCAGCACCGGCACCGATTCCGAATAGGCCTGGGCGACCCCGCCATAGGCGTTCTCGGCCCCCGGCCCGTGCTGCATGGCGAACACCCCCATCCGGCGGCCGCGGGTCATGCGCGAATAGGCGTCGGCCATGTGCAGGCCGGTGCGCTCCTGGCGGACGATCACGGTGCGGATGTCGGCCTCCGCCGCCGCCTCCAGCACCGCGTTGCGCGGGTAGCCGAACAGGATGTCCACGCCCTCGCGCCGGAGGATCTCTGCGATCGCCGCCGAAACTTTCATGTTGCTTTCCGTCCCCTCGCCTCTAGCTCCTACGATCCCGATCACCCCGGCGGAAGAGGGCAGATGTCAGAGGCGCAGCTCACTGGGGCGCAGCTCACCGGCGGCGAGGCGATCGTGCAGGGCCTGCTCGACCACGGCGTCGACACCGTGTTCGGCCTGCCCGGCGTGCAGGTCTACGGCCTGTTCGACGCGCTCAAGCGCGCCGAGCCCCAGATCCGAAACATCGGCGCCCGGCACGAGCAGGGGGTCGGCTACATGGCCTTCGGCTACGCCCGCGCCTCGGGCCGCCCGGGCGTCTATGCGGTGGTGCCGGGTCCCGGCTTCCTCAATTCCTCGGCCGCTCTGCTCACCGCCGCCGGCTCGACCACGCCGGTGCTCTGCGTCGCCGGCCAGGTGGAGACGCAGTTCCTCGGCAAGGAGCGCGGCGCCCTGCATGAGATGCGCGATCAGCTCGGCGTCATGCGCTGCATCGCCAAATGGGCGGACCGCATCGACCGGCCGGCCGACGCGACGCGGCTGGTGGCCGAGGCGTTCGCGCAGATGACCTCCGGCCGCATGGGGCCGGCGGCCCTGGAGATGCCCTGGGACGTGTTCACCCAGAAGGCGGCGGTCGATCTGCGGCCGCCCTCGCCGCCCGAGCCGGCGCCCGAGCCCGACGCCGACCTGATCGACGCCGCCGCCCGGCTGCTGCGCGGGGCGCGCATGCCGATGATCTTCGTCGGCGGGGGGGCCTTCGAGGCGTCCGAGTCCATCACCGCCCTGGCCGAGGCGCTGCAGGCCCCCGCCGTGCCCTGGCGAAGCGGCCGGGGCGTCGTCTCCGAGCGCCACCCACTCGGCTTCACCTGCGCCTCGGGCGCGCGGGTCTGGCCCGAGTGCGACGTCGCCCTCGCCATCGGCACCCGCTTCGAGCTGCTCGACATGCGCTGGAACTGGCGGCCGCCGGGGCTGAAGCTGATCCGCATCGACATCGATCCGGCCGAGATGGACCGCCTGCCCGCCGACATCGGCATCGTCGCCGACGCCGACGCCGGGGCCCGCGCCTTGCTCGCCGCCCTCGCCAGGGCCGGCGTCGACGCGCCCGGACGGACCGGGCGCCTGGCCGAGGCCAAGGCCGCCACCACCGCGGCGATCCAGAAGATCCAGCCGCAGATGGCCTACCTGAACGCCATCCGCGAGGTGCTGCCCGACGACGGCTTCTTCGTCGACGAGATCTCCCAGGTGGGCTTCACCGCCTGGTACGGCTTTCCGGTCTACCGCCCGCGCAGCTACGTGACCGCCGGATCGCAGGGCACCCTGGGCTCGGGCTTCCCGAGCGCGCTCGGGGTCAAGGCGGCGTTCCCGGACAAGCCGGTGGTCTCGATCGCCGGCGACGGCGGCTTCATGTTCGCCGTGCAGGAGCTGGCGACGGCGGTGCAGTACGGGCTGAACGTGGTCACCGTGGTGTTCAACAACAGCGCCTACGGCAACGTCCGCCGCGACCAGATCGAGGGCTTCCAGGGCCGGGTGATCGGCTCGGACCTGGTCAACCCCGACTTCGTGGCCCTGGCCGAGGCCTTCGGCGTGACTGGCTGGCGCGCGACCAGCCCGGACGAGCTGAAGCGGATGCTGGCGGGCGCCTTCGAGCTCGACGCGCCGGTGCTGATCGAGGTGCCCGTGCCGCGCGGCTCCGAAACCAGCCCCTGGGAGTTCCTGGCGCCGCGGTTCGGACCGGGGCCCGCCTAGGCCCGCCTCAGAACACCTTGCCGGGGTTGAGCGTGCCCTTGGGGTCGAGGGCGGCCTTCAGGGTGCGCATCAGCGCCAACTCCTCGGGCGTACGCGAATGGTGCAGGAACTCCTTCTTGTGCACCCCGATGCCGTGCTCGGCCGAGACCGAGCCGCCCCAGTCGCCCACCGCCTGATAGACCTCTGTCTCGATCTCGTGGTCGCGGTGCGGGTCGGCGTCGGTCTTCACCGACAGGTGCAGGTTGGAGTCGGCGACGTGGCCGAAGAACACCGTCGGGATGCCGGGCCACCTGGCCTCCAGCCGGGCTTTGACCATGTGCATGAAATCGCCCATCTGGCCGGTCGGGATCGAGACGTCGAAGCTGAGCTGCGGCCAGTAGCCGGCCTTGGAGAACTCCCCGGGGCAGTCGCGGATGGCCCAAAGGTCGCGGGCCTCCTTGTTGGACTTGGCCAGCACCGCGTCCTGCACCGCGCCGGCCTCGATGGCCTCGCCGATCACCGCCTCGAAGCGGGCCTGGTCGGCGCCCTCGTCGTCGCCCATGGTCTCCATCAGCACATACACCCCGTGCACCGGCTCGATCGGCGGGCGCCGCTGCAGGGCGGTGGTGCCGAGGTGGTAGAAGTCCGGCCACATCATCTCGAAGGCCGAGAGGGTGGCGCCCAGCCCGCGGCGGGCGCGGGCGAGCAGGTCGAGCACCGCCGGATAGTCCTTCAGGGCGCAAAGGCCGGTGCAGACGCTGGGGGCCTTGGGGTAGAGCCGCAGCACCAGCCGGGTGATCACGCCCAGGGTGCCCTCGGTCCCGATGAACAGGTGCTTCAGGTCGTAGCCGGCGTTGTTCTTGATCATCTTGTTGAGCGAGGTGACGATGGTGCCGTCGGCCATCACCCACTCCATGCCCAGCACCAGCGCCCGCATCATGCCGTAGCGCACCACCCGGTTGCCGCCGGCGTTGGTGGAGGTGTTGCCCCCCACCTGGGCCGTGCCGCGGCCGCCGAGGTCGAGCGGGAAGAACAGCCCCGCCTCGTCGGCGGCGATCTGCACCGATTCCAGCGGGGCGCCGGCCTGGACGGTGATGGCGCCGGCCGCGACGTCGACCTCCTCGATCGCCCGCATCCGCTCCAGCGACAGCACCACGCAGGTCCCGATCGGCACCCCGCCCCCGGCCAGGCCGGTCATGCCGCCCTGCGGCACCACCTTCAGGTCATGGTCGTTGCAGAAGCGCAGGACCTGGGCGACCTCCTCGGTGGAGCGCGGCCGCGCCACCCCCAGGATGTTCGCTTCCGGCGGCGCGCCGGTGGTGAAGTCGTGCAGCAGCGGCGCGGGGTCGAACTCGCCGGGGATCAGGAAGACGTCCTTGCCGAGGACGTCGCGCAGCGGGGTCAGGGCGTTCATGGCGTGCTCCCAAATCTCGCCTCTCACTTGGGGAGAGGGAGTCGAAGTTAAAGCGCGGCCGGGGCCATCGTCGGGCGGCCGCGGATCATGTCGGCGGCCTTCTCGGCGAGCATGACCACCGGCGCGGTGGTGTGGCCGCCGATGTTGGTCGGCATGGCCGAGGCGTCCACCACCCTCAGGCCCTCGACCCCGCGGACCCTGAGCTGCGGATCCAGCACCGCCTCTTCGCCCACGCCCATGGCGCAGGTGCCGACGGGATGGTGGTCGAGGTCCAGCGACTGGCGCAGATAGGCGTCGATGTCGGCGTCCGACACGATCTCCGGGCCCGGCTTGATCTCCTCCTCGATCATCTCGGCCAGGGGGCCGGTGGCGTACATCTCGCGCACCAGCCGCACGCCCGCGCGCATCGCCCGCACGTCGTTGTCGCTCTTGAGGAAGTTGAACAGGATCTTCGGCGCGTCGGCGGGATTGGCCGAGCGGAGGGTCACCTCGCCCCGGCTCTCGGGGTGCAACAGCGAGGGGCAGGCCTCGAAGGCGTGGGTCAGCGGCGGCTTTATCAGGGGGAACCAGACGTCGGCGTCCAGCCGCACCGGGTTGCAGAAGATCTCCAGGTCCGGCCGGTCGAGCTCGGGCCGGCTCTTGACGAAGCCCAGGGCCGTCAGCGGCTGGTTGGCCATCATGCCCTTGTTGAACATCATCCACTGCAGGGTGGCGAAGGCGAGCTTGTCCCAGCGCAGCTCCTTCAGGAAGGTGACCGGGCCCTTGGTGGCGAACTGGATGAAGGTGAGGACGTGCTCCTGCAGGTTCTGGCCGACCCCGCCCAGCTCGTGCGCGACCGGGATGCCGTGCCTCTTCAGCTCGTCGCCCGGCCCGATGCCCGAGAGCATCATCAGCTGGGGCGTGTTGTAGGCGCCGCCGGCCAGCAGCACCTCCCGCTCGGCGCGCACGGTGTGCGCCTGGCCGCCGCTGCTGTACTCCACCCCGACCGCGCGGCCGTTCTCCATCACCACCCGATGGCTCAGCGCCTGGGTCTTCACGGTCAGGTTGGGCCGCGACATGGCCGGACGCAGGTAGGCGGTGGACGCCGACGCCCGGCGGCCGTCCTTGACCATGATGTCGACGGGGGTGAAGCCCTCGCTGTTCGCTCCGTTCACGTCGTCGGTGAGCGGCAGGCCCGCGAGCCTGGCGGACTCGGTGAAGGCGTTGAAGTGCAGCTTGGTGACGTCGATGGCGGTGGTCCCCATCGGCCCGGATCCGCCGTGGTACTTGCTCTCGCCGCGCCAGCTGCCCTCGGACTTCTTGAAGTAGGGCAGCACGTCCGCGTAGCTCCACCCCTCGCACCCCATCTGCCGCCACTGGTCGTAGTCGTGGGGGTGGCCGCGCAGGTAGAGCATGCCGTTGATCGAGGTCGACCCGCCCAGCGTCTTGCCGCGCGGGGCCATGAAGCGCCGGTCCTCGCAATAGGGCTCGGGCTCGGACAGGTAGTTCCAGTTGTGCATCGGCCCGCGCCAGATCTGGCGCCAGCCGAGCGGCATGTGCATGTACAGCGACCGGTCCTGGCCGCCGGCCTCGAGCACCAGCACCTTGATGTCCGGATCCTCGGTCAGTCGCGCGGCGAGCACGCAGCCGCCCGCCCCCGCGCCGACGATGACGTAGTCGTAGGCTTCAGACGCCACGCTTCCTCCCCCGGCCCTTTGCGGGCCTGGGCGCGGTATCGCATGCCGGTTCGGACCGCGCTACTCAGCCGCCCATGGCGTCCCGGTAGGCCTGCAGACGGGTGAGCCTGCCGGCGCCGTCGCCCTCGGCCTGGTCGGCCGCCAGCGCCCGGTAGAGCTCGGCGGCGCCGCGGAAGATCTCCGGTCCACCCGGATCGGCGGACAGGAACTTGGCGATCTCCTCCATCTCCCCGTCCCAGCGGTAGGCCTTCTTGAGGATCGCCGGCAGCTGGCGCGCGGCGGCTTCGAGGCGGCCGGCCTGGCTGTCCTTCATCTCGGCGATGAACGCCTCGCCCACGCCGGCGCGCATGGCCCCCAGCATCATCGAGACCATCACCGCCGAGGCGCCCTTGGTGGTGCCGGCGTAGGCCATCTTCAGGGCCGAGGCGTCGCCGACCGCCCCCGACAGCACCGGGATGTCCAGGCCGTGCGCGCCCAGGGCCGCAAAGGCTTCGGCGTCGGCGCCGGAGGCATAGATCCGCGGCGTGTAGCCGGACGCGGTCGGCGGGCCGCCGACGATGCCGGCGTCGACGAAGCTCACGCCCGCCTCGGCGAAGGGGGCGGCGATCGCCTTCACCGTCTGCGGCGCGACGGCGTTGCAGTCGACGTAGACCGCCCGGGAATCGACCGCCCGGATCTGGGGCAGAAGCCGCCTGGCGAGGTCGGCGGCCCGCGCCGGCGGCACGATCGAGAGCACGAAACCCGCATCGGCCACCAGCTCGGCGTCACCCGACACGACCTGCGCCCCCGCCGCCGCCGCGCGCCTGGCGCTGGCCTCGCTGCGGCCCTGCAGGCTGGTGAGCACCCGCGCGCCGCGGGCGGTCAGCCGCGCCGCCACGCCCGCGCCCATCTCGCCCATGGCGACCACGGCGACCGTCACGCTCATCCTGATCGCCTTTCGCGCAGCCGTTCCGGGCCCTCGCCGCCTATCCTATACTGCGAGGCCGTCGTTCGTGGAGGACCGCCATGCTCCGATCCGAGCCCGCACCGTCGCGGCGGGGGGCCCTGGCCGCCTCGCTCGGCCTCGCCGCCGGCGCCGCCCTTCTGCTGCCCGCGTGCTCGAAGGGCGGCGGCGCAGACGGCGTGTCCGCCACCGAGGACCTGATGCGCGAGCACGGGATCCTGCGCCGCATCCTGGTCGTCTACCGCGAGCTCGTCCCGGCGCTGCGGACGGCGCCCCAGGCCGTCGACGCCCGCGCCCTCGGCGACGCGGCCGAGCTCTTCCGCGCCTTCGGCGAGGACTATCACGAGCGGCGGCTGGAGGAGCAGCACATCTTTCCTCAGGTGCGGCGCCTCGGCGGCGAGGCCGGCGGGCTGGTCGACACCCTGCTGGCCCAGCACGTCCGCGGACGGGAGATCACCGTCTTCATCAAGTCGCGCTGCGCCGCCGGCAAGCTGGGCGCGGGCGACGGCGAGCCCCTGGCGCGGGCGATGGAGGGGTTCGCGCGGATGTACGAGGCCCACACCGCCTTCGAGGACACCATCCTGTTCCAGGCCTGGCGCGCCTCGCTGTCGAAGCATCAGCTCGACGAGGCCGGGGATCAGTTCGAGGACATCGAGCGCGAGCAGTTCAAGGGCAACGGCTTCGACATCGCCGCCCGCGAGATCACCCGCATCGAGCAGCGCCTGGGCCTGCACGACCTCGCCCGGCTGACTGCGCCGCGCCTCGCCTGAGCATCGCCGACACATTCTTGCGCCTGCCACGTCGGCTCATTAGGGTCGCGCCGACCGCCGTGGAGAGCCGCAAGCGCTCGGGGCGGCGGCCCGCAATCCCCGGAGGATCTCCATGAACGCCCCCGTCATGACCGATCGCATCAAGGCGCTCGAGACCGGCTTTTTCGCCGAGACCCACAAGCTGTTCATCGGCGGCGAATGGGTGGACTCCGAGTCCGGCGAAACCATCGACGTCATCAATCCCGCCACCGGCCTGGTGATCGCCAAGGTCCAGGCGGCGTCGGCGGCCGACATCGACAAGGCGGTGAGGGCGGCGCGCAAGGCCTTCGAAAGCGGGCCCTGGCCGCAGATGAACCCCACCGAGCGGGCCAAGCTCCTGTGGAAGCTGGCCGACGCCCTGGAGGCCCAGGGCGACGAGATCGGGCTGATCGAGAGCCTCGACAACGGCATGCCGATGATGATGGCGCGGTTCGGCGCCGTCGGAGGCTCGGCCAACAACCTGCGCTACAACGCCGGCTGGGCCGGCAAGGTGCTGGGCGAGACCATCGAGGGCCACACGCCCAACCGGCACGTCTACACCCTGAAGCAGCCGATCGGCGTGGTCGGCGCCATCACCCCCTGGAACTTCCCGCTGCCGATGGAGGTCGCGAAGATCGCGCCGGCGCTGGCGGCCGGCTGCACCGTGGTGCTGAAGCCCGCCGAGCTCACCCCGCTCACCGCCATCAAGCTCGGCCACCTGATCCAAGAGGTCGGCATCCCCGCCGGCGTGGTCAACATCGTCACCGGCTACGGCGACCCGGCCGGCAAGGCCATCGTCGAGCATCCGGACGTGGACAAGATCTCCTTCACCGGCTCCACCGCTACCGGCAAGTGGATCGTGCAGACCGCGGCGGGCACCCTGAAGCGCGTCTCCCTGGAGCTCGGCGGCAAGTCGCCGGTGCTGATCTTCCCGGACGCCGACCTCGAGAAGGCCATCCCCGGCGCGGCCATGGGCGTGTTCGGCAACGCCGGCCAGGTCTGCGTCGCCGGCTCGCGCCTCTATGTGCACAAGGACGTGTTCGACAAGGTGGTCGACGGC
>FTHL01000256.1_pt1 | contig 17570 bp, 14 predicted proteins | sample 1640951 | NCBI WGS metagenome assembly FTHL01 (sample SAMEA3914788, study PRJEB12502) | metagenome | biome: forest; material: soil | place: Canada | collected 2011-07-03 | depth 0.1 m
CAGATCCTCGAGCCGGCCCTGGGCGATGAAGCGGCGGGAGGTCAGGATCCGCTTCACGCCGGCCGAGGCGCAGGCCGCCCGGCCGTTGCGGGCGCCGGCGGTGAAGTTGAGCATCACCGGAACGCGGCCGATGGCATGCAGGGCGAAGAAGGTGGCCGTCACCCCGATGCTGGTCGGCAGGAGCACCCCGACATGCTCGCCAGGGGCCGTCATGGCCTCCAGCTTGCGGCCGAGGGCGAAGGCGGCGCGGATCAGATCGGTATAGCTGAGCGGCCGCCGCTCCTGGTCCTCGATGATCGCGGTCTTGCCGCCATGCTCGGCGCGCGCCTCGATCAGGGCGTCGAACAGGGTCCGGCGGTCGCCGGCCGGGTCGAAGGCGGTCGGGGGCGTCACGATGGGCGGTCTCCTCAGGAGGCGAACCTAAGCCGCCGGCGGCGCCGGCGCAAAGCCGCCGGTGCGCGCCTCGATGAAGCGGCTCACCGCATCGAGCCATGGCCGCCGGATCCCGTCGGCTTCGAGCGGAAGGGCGGTTCCGGCGCCGGCGAAGCTGCGGACCATGCAGTGGCGCAGGCGGCGACAGAGGTTGGCCGCAGCCCGCGCCTGCCCGGAGGGCGCCGTGACCAGGACCGGCGCCGCGACCGCTTGCATCGAGCCGTCGGCCGCCCGCGCCTGCAGGTTGGCGAAGGCGGCGCGCCAAGCCCAGGATGGCCCCCCGGAGCGGAGGTCAGGGTTCGCGGTCTGCCACGCCAGCCGGAGCCGCCCCCGCTCCGCGTCGTGGGTCAGGCCGAGCGCGCGGTCGTCCGGACCCTGCCGGCTCCAGGCCGACCCACCGGCGGCGCGAACGCCGCCCAGCCCGAGCGAGCGCATCAAGAGAGCGCGGCCGGGGGCGGGGGTCAGCACCGGCGAGACCAGCACCACGCCGTCGGGCTGCAGACCCCGCTCAAGGGCGCGGACGGCGACCGGGCCGGCCGTCGGCGAGGCGATCAGGATCAGGGGGCGGCGGCCGATGAATCCCACCGCCATGGCGGCGACGGCCTCCACGTCGGGCGCCAGGCTGGGCGCGTGCACCAGATCGCGCGGCAGGGCGTAGTGGCCTGAGCCGCCTTGGCCGGTCGGCTCCAGCACCCAGACCACGTCCCCGCGCGCGTTCAGGTCCGCGGCGGTCTCGAACCACACCTCCGCCGGCTCTCCGTAGCTGGCAAGGATCAGCACGTCGGCGCGCTGGCGCCCGGCCGGCGCGGAGACGCCATAGCGGGCGGGCGGCGCCTTGCCGGCCCTGATCAGGCCCCAGGCCCAGCCGTGCGGCGGATAGAACCGCGTCGCCAGACCGGGCGGCGGCCGGGTGTCGGTGAACGGCGCGCGCGGGTCGGGGACCCGGCAGCCGGTGAGCAGGCCCGCGGCGCTGAGAGCGAGGATGCAGATGAGAGGGCGGAGAATCGGGGCTTGCCTGGACTGCGGCGCTGAGGCTTGCAGATGACAATGCGCTGCGCGCAAACGCCAGCGGCGACACCCTGGGGAAGAATGACGTCCGAGGTCTTCACCACCGACGCGCCGGCGCGGCTCGACCGGCTGCCCTGGGGCCGGTTCCATTGGCTGGTGATCACAGCGCTCGGGGTGACCTGGATCCTCGACGGGCTCGAGGTGACCCTGGTTGGGGCGCTCAACGGGGCCCTGACCGACCCGCGCGCCCTGGGCCTCGCCAGCAGCCAGGTCGGCCTGGCCGGCAGCGCCTATCTCGTCGGCGCGGTGCTGGGCGCCCTGGTGTTCGGCCGCCTGACCGACAGCCTCGGCCGCAAGCGGCTCTTCACGGTCACCGTGGTCGTCTATCTGGTCTCGACCCTGCTCACTGGGCTGTCCTGGGACGCCGCTTCGTTCATGCTCTTCCGCTTCCTCACCGGCGCGGGCATCGGCGGGGAGTATGCGGCGGTGAACTCCGCCATCGACGAGCTGGTGCCAGCGCGCCGCCGCGGCTTCGTCGCCCTGGCGGTGAACGGCAGCTTCTGGGTCGGCGCCGCGCTGGGCTCGCTCGGCTCCGTCGTGGTGCTGGACGAGCGGATATTCCCGATCGGCCTCGGGTGGCGCCTGGCCTTCGGGGTCGGCGGCGCGCTGGCGCTCGTGATCATCTGGATCCGGCGGTTCCTGCCCGAAAGTCCACGCTGGCTGATGACCCACGGCCGGCCGGAGGAGGCCGAAGCCATCGTCAAGGGGATCGAGGGCCGGGCCGGACTTGCCGGAACCGACGCGCCGCGCATCGCCTTGACGCGGCGCAACGGAATCGGCCTGCGCGAAGTCGCAGGCGTGATCTTCTTCCTCTACCCCAGGCGTGCGGTCCTGGCCCTGGTGCTGATGTCGACCCAGGCCTTCTGCTACAATGCGATCTTCTTCACCTACGCGCTGATCTTGACCCGTTTCTACCGCGTGCCGAGCGGCGAGGTGGGCTGGTTCCTCCTGCCGTTCGCCCTGGGCAACTTCGTCGGGCCGCTGTTGCTGGGACCGCTGTTCGACAGCGTGGGCCGCAAGCCCATGATCGCCGTCACCTATGGGCTCGCCGGCGCGCTGCTGTGTCTGACCGGCTGGCTGTTCAGGCTCGGCGCCCTCGGCGCGGTGGAGCAGACCGTTGCGTGGTCGGTGATCTTCTTCTTCGCTTCGGCCGGCGCCAGCTCTGCCTACCTGACCGTAGGCGAGTGCTTCCCGCTGGAGGTCCGGGCCATGGCCATCGCCCTGTTCTACGCCATCGGCACCGGCGTGGGCGGGGTGGCCGGGCCGGCGGTGTTCGGGATACTGATCGGGCAGGGATCGCGCGGAGGCATCCTCTGGGGATATCTGTTCGGCGGCGCCCTGATGCTGCTCGCGGCGGCGACCGAGCTTTGGCTGGGCGTGAAGGCGGAGAGGCAGGGACTGGAGGCCGTGGCCAGGCCGCTCTCGCAGGCGCAGGCCGGGCCCGGCGCCCCCGCGGCTTGATCCCACAGCGAGGAAAGCCGATCTAAGCGGCCATGGTGACGGTGATCGATACCGGCGCGGCGCGGGCGCTGCGGCACCCGGAAAAGCAGGCGCGGCCGGATTCGCCCGTGCTGAAGAAGCCGGACTGGCTGCGCGTCCGCGCGCCCGGCTCGCCGGGCTATCTGGAGACCCGTGACATCGTCAAGGGCCACGGCCTCGTCACCGTCTGCGAGGAAGCGGCCTGCCCGAACATCGGTGAGTGCTGGTCGATCAAGCACGCCACCTTCATGATCATGGGCGAGGTCTGCACCCGCGCCTGCGCCTTCTGCAACGTGCGCACCGGCCTGCCTGAGCCGCTGGACCCCACCGAGCCCATGCGGGTGGCGGACGCCACCGCCAGGATGGGCCTGCGCCACGTGGTGGTCACCTCGGTGGACCGCGACGACCTCCGGGATGGCGGCGCCGATCACTTCGCGCGGACCGTGTCCGCGATCCGCCAGGCGGCGCCCGACACCACCATCGAGATCCTGACGCCGGACTTCCTGCGCAAGGAGGGCGCGGCCGAGATGGTGATCGACGCAGGCCCCGATGTGTTCAACCACAACCTCGAGACCGTGCCGCGCCTCTACCTCAAGGTTCGCCCGGGCGCGCGCTACTATCATTCGCTCCGCTTGCTTGAACGAGTGAAGGAACGCGATCCGCAGCAGTTCACCAAGTCCGGCCTGATGGTCGGCCTCGGCGAGGCCAAGGAAGAGGTTATGCAGGTGATGGACGACATGCGCTCCGCGGGCGTCGACTTCATCACCATCGGCCAGTACCTGCAGCCGACCCGCAAGCACGCGCCGATCGACCGTTTCGTCGAGCCGTCCGAGTTCGAGGCCTACGCCACCATCGCCCGCGCCAAGGGCTTCCTGATGGTCTCGGCGAGCCCGCTCACACGCTCCTCCCACCACGCCGGTGAAGACTTCGCCCGGCTGAAGGCGGCGCGGGCGGCCGCCGGCTGAGCCGTTGCATTCCACCAAGGTCACTCGCCGGCTCCCCTACGAGCCCGACGCCCTTTTCCGGCTGGTCGCCGACGTCGACGCCTATCCGCAGTTCCTGCCGTGGGTCTCGGCGATGCGCACCTGGAACCGTACGGCGCCGGTCCAGGGCGTGAGCACGCTGGACGCCGAGGCCACGGTCGGCTTCGCCTTCGTGCGCGAGACCTTCGCCACCCGGGTCCGGCTCGACGAGCCGAACCGGACGATCGAGGTGAGCCTCCTCTACGGCCCTTTCCGCAAGCTCAGGAACGTCTGGCGCTTCAGCCCGGCGGAAGCGGGCTCGCAGGTCGAGTTCGAGATCGACTTCGAGTTCAAGTCCAGGCTGCTCGACGCCCTGCTCGCGGCCAATGTCCGGCAGGCGGCGGACCGGCTGATGCACTGCTTCGAGGCGCGCGCGAAACAGCTCTACGGCTCGGCGACCCGCACCGCCTGATCGGGCGCGTCCGGCCGACCCGACAGCTCGGCGATGCGGGAGTCCAGGTCTTTCAGATTGGCGAGCAGGCTCTCGAGCGCGAACACTAGGCCGAACACCCGAGCCGCAACGTCGAAGCCGAGGTCGGCGGTCAGCCTGGCCTGGCGGATGCGCTCCACCGCCTCCTCGAAGGCCGCCCGCGGCTGGGCCAGCGGTGCGGAATCGGGAATGCGCCGGTCCCGGAGGGCCCCGCCGCCGTCGCGCAGCGCTCGGGCCATGGCGGTGAGCAAGGCGGTCGCGGTCGGCTGCAGCGCCTCGGCGGCCGCCTCCGGCAGGGGTTGTCCGAGGGCCCGGCCGACCATCACCGCATCGCTGCGGACCCGCAACAGCGACCGCACCAGGCCTTCGGGGATCGCCAGGGAGCTGAGGCCGGACTGGCTTTCCCGCGCCGCCTCGGCCGCCGCCTGTTCGACCTGGGCCAGGGCCTTGCGGCTGGCCTGCTGGGATCTGTGGATCTCGTCCTGCCGCTCGCGGCCTTCGAGCCGGTGGCCGTAGAGCTCGAGCAGGTCGGCCATCAGGTCCATGGTCCGCGCCGCGCGCTCGGCCACGGCGCGGCGCGCCCGGGCCGGGAACACGAAGAGGGTCGCCGACAGGCCGATGAAGCTGCCCAGCAGGATCTCCACGACGCGCCAGCCGGCCGCGAGCAGCGGATCCATCCGCCCCGTGCTGCCGCCCACCAGCACGATCGCCGCCGTGATCGGTGCCACCCGCAGGCTCGGGCGCACGGCGGCGGCGAAGGCGAGCAGGGCGACCGCGCCAGACAGTACGAGTCCTTCCTCCAGCACGGTCTTGGCCTTGAGGTAGGCGCCCACGACGCCTACCAGCCCGCCGACGATGGTGCCGAGGAGCCGCTCGATGCCTGCCGTGAGGGTGCCGCCGATGCTGGTCTGCACCACGATGACCGCGGTGAATACCGACCAGTAGCCCTGCGGCAGGTGCAGCAGGGTCGAGATGGCGAAGGCGGCCCCCACTGCAGCGGACACCCGCACGGCGTGCTTGAGCTCAGCCTCCCGTGCGGCCGCACGGGTCCAGGCGCGGCGCGTCCAGCCGGCCCGGTCCTCCTCGTCAAGACTCATCGGCCAGCCGGATCTGCAGCAGTTCCAGCGCCGTGCGCAGGGCGGAAAGACGCACCCCCTCCCGGCCAAGCTCGCCGAAGCGCCGCTCCCGCGCCAGGGTCGGGCCCCCGCGCAGGGCGGTGGCGAAATGGACCAGGCCGACAGGCTTCTCCGCGGTACCGCCGCCCGGCCCCGCCACGCCGGTGATGGAGACCGCAAGGTCGGCCTGCAGGCGGACCAAGGCGCCCTCCGCCATGGCGCGGGCGACCGGCTCGGAGACGGCGCCGTACTGGTCCAGGACCTGGAGCTCGACGCCGAGCAGGCCCATCTTGGCGGAATTGGCGTAGCTCACCACACCGCCCTTCACCACATCCGACGAGCCGGCGATCGCGGTCAGCGCCGCGGCGACGAGGCCGCCGGTGCAGCTCTCGGCGGTCGCCATGGTCAGGCTGCGCGCCCGGGCCCTGGCGAGCACCTGTTCGGACAGGATCTGGATGTCTTCGGGGAACAGGACGGCGTGCTCCGTGGGCTGAATTGCCAATAGCCGAATGCGGCCGCAAGATCGCACATCTCAGCCTGGGGGCTGGAGCAATAATGAGCGTGGCCGCGCGCGCCGCTGGGGAACCGGCGCAACGCTTCGCCTTGACCGACGGGCTGTTCGCCGCGGCGGTGTTTTCCGGTGCGGGCCTGGTCTTCCTGGTCGAGCCACTGATCGGCAAGCTGCTGCTGCCCTTGCTCGGGGGGTCGCCCGCGGTGTGGAACACCACCCTGGCCTTCTTCCAGGCGGCACTGCTCGTGGGCTACGCCTATGCGCATCTGCTGCAGCGGATCGGCTCGATCCGCCGGCAGGCGGCGATCCATCTCTGCGTGCTGGCGCTGGCCGCCCTGGCCCTGCCGCTGCGGGTGTCGCAGGCCTTCGGCGCGCCCTCGACCGGGGCGCCGGCGCTGTGGCTGCTCGGCGTGCTCAGCCTGACCGTGGGTCCGCCTTTCGCGGCGCTGTCGGCCACCGCGCCGTTGTTGCAGGCATGGTTCGCCCGGACCGGAGAGAGCAGGGGCGATCCCTATCGCCTTTACGTGGCCAGTAACCTCGGCAGCGTGCTGGCGCTCGCCGCCTATCCCACGCTGATCGAACCCGCGCTCGGCTTGAAAGCCCAGGCGCAGGTCTGGAGCCTCGCCTATGCGGTTTTCTGCCTGCTGCTCGCCGGCGCGGCCCTGAGGGCGTGGCGAAGCGCGCCGCCTGCGGGCGCGCATCCCGCCGTCGCGCCGGCGGAGGGGACGGCGTCGCCGTGGCGCGATCGACTGCCCTGGCTGCTTCTGGCCGCTGCGCCTTCGAGCCTGCTGCTCGGGGTGACCGCCTGCATCACCGCCGAGGTGGCGTCGGCCCCATTCCTCTGGGTGCTGCCGCTCGAGCTCTATCTGATCGCCTTCATCGTCGCCTTCGCCCGCGGCGCGGAGCGGCCCCCGAGCTGGCTGCTGGGCCTGCAGATGATCGCCACGCCCGCGGCCCTGGTCAGCCTGAGCTCGCCCTACAGCCCGTGGCCAGGGCAGCTCCTGGTCCATCTGGCCGCCTTCTTCCTGGCGGCCTTGGGCTGCTGCCTCGCCCTGGCGGCGCGGCGTCCCGAGCCCCGTCGGCTCACCGAGTTCTACCTGTGGATCTCCATCGGCGGCGTGGTCGGCGGCGCCTTCAACGCCTTCCTGGCCCCGGTGCTGTTCGACCGGGTGTGGGAGTACCCGGCGGTGTTGATCCTGGCGCTTCTGGCCTGGCCCGAGCCGCGCGAGCGCCTGACGATCGAGGAGATCGGCCGGCTGGTGGTCGGCCTGGCCTGCCCGGCGCTGCTGCTGATCCCCGTCTTCCGCCCGCCGGACTTCATCCGCTGGGCGCTGCTGCTGACGCCGGCGGTGATGGCGGTGCTGATGCAGCGCCGACTGCGGTTGGCGGCCATGCTCCTGACCATGCTGACCTTCGTCGGCCAGGTGGAGGGGTTCGGCGACTACCGGGAGCATTTCCGGAGCTTCTTCGGCGTGGTCCGACTGGGCGAGGGCCGAGCCCAACCGCTGGGGCCGGTGCGCGTGATGGTGCACGGGGTCACCCTGCACGGGGTGCAGGCGCTCGCGCCCCGGCTGCGGTGCACGGCCACCAGCTACTATGCGCCCGACACCGTGATCGGCTCGGTGATCCGGCGCGAGCAGGCGGGGAAGCCGGCGATGACCATGGCGGTGGTGGGCCTGGGGGCGGGGACGGTGGCGACCTTCGTGCGGGCGGCCGACCGCATGCGGTTCTTCGAGATCGACCCCTTGATGGCCCGCCTGGCGTTGGACCGCCGCCGCTTCACCTTCCTCAGGGACTGCGCGCGCGGCCCGGTCGACATCGTGCTCGGCGACGCGCGGCTGTCGCTGAGGCGCGAGCGGCCCCACAGCTACGACCTGATCCTGGTGGACGGCTTCTCCTCGGACAGCATCCCCACCCATCTGCTGACCGTCGAGGCGGTCAGAGCCTATTTCAGCCTGTTGAAGCCGGACGGCGTGCTGCTGTTGCACCTGTCCAATCGCAACCTCCTGCTCGAGGGGCCCGCGGCCGCGGCGGCGAAGGCGGCAGGCGGCCATGCGCTCTACGGCGAGCACTGGGTCTATGGCTCGACGTCGGCCTATGTGGACGCTTCTGGCGCGGCCCTGCTGGCCGCCAGGACGGCGGCGACCCTCGCGCGCTATCACGACGATCCCCAGTATCGGCCCGCGCATCCCGACGCCCGGCCGTGGACCGACGACCACACAAACGTCTGGGGCGCCCTGATGGCCCGCATCGCGCGCGGCGAGGACGGCTAGCCTCATCGATCTCGCGGTCGATCATGCCGCGGCGCAGAGCCCAAGGCGGATGGTCTGGCCGACCTAGGGCGTCTCCACCGTGACGATCGCCTGGCCCATCACGCCTTCGCGGCGGCCGGTGAAGCCCATGCCCTCGGTGGTCGTCGCCTTCACGCTGATCCGGTCGACCGACAGCTCCAGAAGCTCGGCGACCCGGGCCCGCATGGCGTCTCGGTGAGGGCGCACGCGTGGCGCCTCGCAGACGAGGGTGATGTCGGCATTGATCACCCGTCCGCCGGCCCGGCCCACCAATTGGACGGCGTGGCTGACGAACTGGGCGGAGTCCGCGCCCTTCCAGCGGGGATCCGAGGGTGGAAAGTGCTCGCCGATGTCCGCCTGGCCGACCGCGCCAAGCAGGGCGTCGGTGAGGGCGTGCAGCCCCACGTCCGCATCGGAATGGCCCACGAGCCCGTGCTCGTGCGGTACCTCGACGCCACAGAGCCACACCGAAGAGCCTGGTCCGAAGCGGTGGGCGTCCAGGCCCTGGCCGACGCGGATGATGCGCGCCTGCCCAACCAGACGTTCGGCCAGATCGAAGTCTTCCGGATAGGTCAGCTTCATCAAGAGCGGATCGCCGGGCGCGGAGACCACCCGGCCGCCGGCCTGTTCCACCGCCGCGGCGTCGTCGGTCGGCGGCTCGGCGCCGCTCCAGCCCTCGTAGCCTTGCAGCAGCCTGTCGAAGCAGAACGCCTGCGGCGTCTGGACCCGCATCAGCCCGTCTCGCGAGACGGTGGCGAGCCGGCCGTCGGCGGCCTCCCGCTTCAGGGTGTCGGCCACCGCCAGCACAGGCACGGCGCCGTCGGCGTCCTGCAGCCTCCGGAGCAAGGGGCCGACGTGGCGCGGCGCGACAAACGGCCGGGCGGCGTCGTGGACCAGCACCGCCTCCGGCGCGGAGGGCGCGAGGGCGCGCAGCCCGGCCCGCACCGAGTCCGCCCGCGCCTCACCGCCGCGCACGACCTCAACCTGGTCGAAACCGGCGAGAGTCTGCCGGGTGCGCTCTTCGTCCCCGGCGGCAGTGACGACGATGAGACGCTCCGCGCCGGCCGCGGCGAGGCCCTCGACCGACCAGCGCAGCACCGGCCGGCCGCCGAGCTCGCGCCACTGCTTGGCGATCGCGCCCCCGGCCCGGCTGCCCGAGCCGGCCGCTGCGATGACTGCGGAAAAGCGCATGGCGCCTGTTTCCTTGACGCCGCGATGGTTGTCCAGGGTGGACAAAGGCTGCTGCAACTGCCTAAAAACACGGCGATGCGCTTGATCAAAAACTAGGCAAACGGAAAATGCCCCATTCCGAGGCCTTTGCGGCGGCGGCCTTCGAGGCCAGTCCCGACCCGGCGCTCATCGTCGGCGCGGACGGCATGCTGCGCGCCGCCAACGAGGCGGCCGAGACTCTGTTCGGCCAGAGTTTCGGCCCCTTGTCGCGCAACCGGCTCAAGGATTCCCTGGGCGCCGGGCAGGGGCTCGTCGAGCTGATCGACCAGGTCGCCGCCGACGGAGGCCCCGCGCGCGGCCGCGACCTCGAGATCGCCGTGCACGGCCAGTCGCCCTTCCACGCCGACGCGATCGTCACGCCCCTGGCGGAGGGCGCCGTGCTCGTGACCCTGCGGCCGCAGGGGCTCAATTTCGCGCGCCGCACGGTGGACGCACAGAGCCTGCGCTCGATCGGCGGTCTGGGCCGCATGCTGGCGCACGAGATCAAGAACCCCCTGGCCGGGATCCGCGGCGCCGCCCAGCTCCTGAAGAGCGGTGTGAAGGCCGAGGACGCGCCCCTGGCGGAGCTGATCGTCGAGGAGACCGACCGCATTCGCCGCCTGGTCGACCGGGTCGAGGCCCTGGGCTGGGACGCGCCGTTGCAGGCGCAGGAGGTGAACATCCACGCGGTGCTCGACCGCGTGCGCGCGCTGGCCGCCAACGGCGTGGCCGACGGCCTCGCGCTCCGCGACGCCTACGACCCCTCGCTGCCCCCGACGCGGGGTGACGAGGACCAGCTGGTGCAGGTGTTCCTGAACCTGGTGAAGAACGCGGCCGAGGCCGCCCATGCCCGCGGCGACGGCCGCGGCGAGATCGTCATCTCCACCGCCTTCCGCCACGGACTGCGGGTCCGCAGCGGCCAGGACGGACCGGCCAAGCCGACGCCTCTTGAGGTGCGGATCCAGGACAACGGACCCGGCGTGGCCCCCCAATTGCGCGAACAGCTGTTCGAGCCGTTTGTCAGCTCGAAAGCCTACGGAAGCGGCCTGGGATTAGCCCTTGTCGCCAAATTGGTCGCCGGTCACGGCGGTCTGGTCGATTTCGAGTCAGAGCCCGGCCGGACCGTATTCCGCGTGCTGTTGCCGGTGCAATCCCAGGACGCGGCGGGCTAAGGCGGACCCATGACCATCCAGAGCAAGATCCTGATCGCCGATGACGACGCTTCGATCCGGCTGGTCCTGAGCCAAGCCTTTTCGCGTCTGGGCTATCAGGTGCGCGCCACCTCCAACGCCGCGACCCTGCTGAAGTGGGTCACGGACGGCGAGGGCGACCTCGTGATCACCGATGTCGTCATGCCCGACGAGAACGTGTTCGACGTGCTGCCGCGGATCAGGAAGCAGAGGCCGCGCCTGCCGGTCATCGTCATGAGCGCCCAGAACACCCTGCTCACCGCCGTCAACGCGGCTGAGATCGGGGCCTACGACTATGTGCCCAAGCCGTTCGACCTCGACGACATGACCGCCGCGGCCAAGCGGGCCCTGGCCCGTCCGGCCGACACCGAGGTGGCCAAGGCCCAGGCCCGCGCGGTCCGCGACGAGCGGCTGCCGCTGATCGGCCGCTCGCCGCCCATGCAGGAGGTCTACCGCACGGTGGCGCGCCTGGTGGGGGCCGACCTGACCGTCCTGATCACCGGGGAGTCCGGCTCGGGCAAGGAGCTTGTGGCGCGGGCGCTGCACGACCTCGGCCGCCGCCGCGACGGCCGCTTCGTGGCGGTGAACCTCGCCGCCACCCCGCGCGAGCGGGTGGAGACCGAGCTGTTCGGCAAGGGCGACGACACCGGCAAGCTGGTGGAGGCTGACGGCGGCACGCTGTTCCTGGACGAGGTCGGAGACATGCCGCTCGACGCCCAGACCCGCCTCCTGCGCGTGATCGACGGTTCGGAAAAGGCGCTCAATCCCAAGACCGGGCGGCCGGCGGACCTTCGCGTCATCGCCGCCACCAACCGGGACCTCAGGGGGCTGATCCAGCAGGGCCTGTTCCGCGAGGACCTGTTCTTCCGCCTCAATGTCGCGCCGGTGCGCCTGCCGCCGCTGCGCGACCGCACCGAGGACATCGGCGAGTTGGCGCGCGCGTTCCTGCTGCGCGCCCACCGCGAGGGCCTGCCCGCCAAGACCATCGACCAGGGCGCTCTGGATCGGCTGAAGCTGCATCCCTGGCCCGGCAATGTGCGAGAGCTGGAGAACCTGATCCGCCGCATGTGCGCGCTCTACGCCGAGGACGTGATCTCGGCGCGGATCGTCGAGCGGGAGCTGCGCGAGGAGACCACCCGCGCCGTGGCGGGGGAGGGGCCGGTCACCCTGGGCGCGCTGGTGGAGCGCCACCTGGCGGCCGACTTCGCCTCGCAGCCCGACGGCATCCCTCCCAAGGGGCTCTATGACCGCGTGATCGAGGAAGTCGAGGCCCCCCTGATCCGGCTCACCCTCGCTGCCACCCGCGGCAACCAGATCCGCGCCGCGGAAATCCTGGGCCTGAACCGCAACACCCTGAGGAAGAAGATCCACGACCTCGGCATCCAGCCCGTGCGCGCCAAGAGCTGAAGCTTCTCTGCAACGACACTGTTGAAATCAGGGCACAGGCGCCGCTAGACTCCGGCCAATGGGCGGCGTCCGGTCCTTAGCTTCCGTTTGGTCGGTTCCGGCGTGGCGCCGCAGGCTCGAGCCGCGCTTCTGGCTCGGCCTGGGCTATGGCCTGGCCGTGGTCCTGACCGCCGCGGCCGTCTACCTGTCCTCCCGCGCGCCGGTCGCCGGTGACGCGGCGCCCACCGGCAAGACCATCCTGGTCGTGATGATCGCCAACATGGCGCTGATCCTGGCCCTGGCCGCGGGCGTGGGCTGGAGCGTGGTGCGGCTACTGCGCGAGCAGTCGGCCGACGCGGGGGCGCGGCTGCACCTCAGGTTCGTGCGGATGTTCGCCCTGGTGGCGCTGGTCCCGGCGATCGTGATCCTGCTGTTCTTCGGAGCCCTGGTGACCCGGGGCATCGACAACTGGTTCTCCAACCGGGTCCGCTCGGTGGTCGAGAACTCCGCCACCGTCGCCCGCTCCTACGTGGAGGAGCAGACCAAGACGCTCTACGGCGACGTGCTGGCCATGGCCACCGACCTGAACCGCGCCGAGCCGCTGTTCCGCACCAGCCCCGTCACCTTCGGCCGCATCCTGGAGGGCCAGGCCGCCAACCGCTATTTCCCCTCGGCCTATGTGGTCGACCGCGAGGGACGGGTGCTCGCGAGCGCCGAGGCGGACGACGCGCCCACCTTCCTCATCCCCAGCCCGCAACGGATCCACTCGGCCCAGAGCGATGTGGTCGAGTGGTTCGACAACCCCGACGTCATGCGCGGCCTCTATCGCCTGAGGACCTATGACGACGCCTACCTCTATGTGGTCAGGCGGGTGGGGCCGGGCATCCTTGGCCATCTGCGCGCCGCGGAGAGCGCGGTCATCGCCTATCGGGAAGCGGCCCAGGACCGGCGGCAGATCCAGGCCATCTTCCTGCTCACCTACCTCGAGACCGTGCTTCTGGTGCTGGTCGGGGCGGTCTGGCTCGGTATGGCGGCGGCGAGCGCCATCTCCGCGCCGGTCTCGCGGCTGGTGGCGGCGGCCCACCGGGTCTCGGCCGGCGATCTCACTGCCCGTGTCGACACCGAGATCGATCCGGAAGAGATCGCCGTCTTGTCCCGTGCTTTCAATAAGATGACCGGGGATCTTCAGGAACAGCAGATGGCCCTCACCGCCGCCAGCGTGGAGGCCCAGTCGCGCCGTCAGTTCATCGAGACGGTGCTGGCGGGGGTCAGCGCCGGCGTCCTCGGCCTGGACGAGGAAGGACGCATCTCGGCGGCGAACGAGCCTGCCCACGCCCTGCTCGGCCTCTCCGGCGACGCTTTGGGCCAGCCCCTGGCCGAGGTCGCGCCCGAGCTGCAGCCCATCGCCGAGCAGGCGGCGCGCGCCGGCGGCGGCGCGGAGGCCGAGGTCGACCTGATCCGCGGCGAGGAGACCCTGCGGCTGCGGGTGCGGGCCGCACGCACCACCGAAGGCGGCCTGGTGCTCACCTTCGACGATATCACCCGCCTGGTCACCGCCCAGCGCAGCGCCGCCTGGCGCGACGTCGCCCGCCGCATCGCCCACGAGATCAAGAACCCGCTGACGCCGATCCAGCTGTCGGCCGAGCGGCTGCGGCGCAAATACCGCAGCGAGATCACCAGCGATCCGGAAATCTTCGACCGCTGCACCGACACCATCATCCGCCAGGTCGGCGACATCGGCCGCATGGTCGATGAGTTCTCCGCGTTCGCCCGGATGCCGACGCCGAAATTCGAGCGGCATAGCGCCAACGAACTGCTGCGCCGGGCCGTCTTCGCCCAACGAGTGGCCGAGCCGGACATCACATTTGACCTACAGGAGCCCAACGAAGACATCGGCCTGATCTGCGATGGACGCATGGTCGGCCAGGCCCTGACCAACCTCCTGAAGAACGCCGGCGAGGCCATCGCCGCCCGCCGCCAGGCCAGCGGCGGCCCGCGCGGCCGGATCAAGGCGCGGCTGGAGCTCGACGCCCGTGGCCTGGCCTTCGAGGTCGAGGACAACGGCGTCGGCCTGCCGGCGGCCAACCGGGAAAAGCTTACCGAGCCCTACGTGACCACCCGCGAGAAGGGCACGGGCCTGGGCCTGGCCATCGTCAAGCGCATCCTGGAGGAGCACGGCGGCGAACTACTGCTGCTGGACGCCGCCGAGCGCCCTGGCGCCCTGGCGGTGCTGAGATTCCCTGCGACCGCGGTGATCGAGACCGCGACCGAACCCGCCGACGAAAGCGTAGTCTGAGAGGGCCCATGGCGACGGACATCCTTGTGGTCGACGACGAGGCCGACATCCGCGACCTCGTCTCCGGCATCCTGACCGACGAAGGCTACGCCGTGCGCACGGCGGCGGACTCGTCCGCAGCCCTGGCGGCCATGCGCGCGCGCAAACCGGCGATGGTGCTGCTCGACATCTGGATGCAGGGGGGCGGAATGGACGGGCTGGAGCTGCTCGACCTGGTCAAGGAGCTCGATCCGGAGCTGCCCGTGGTCATGATCAGCGGCCACGGCAACATCGAGACCGCCGTCAGCGCGATCAAACGCGGCGCGTATGAGTTCCTGGAGAAGCCGTTCAAGTCGGACCGGCTGCTCCTGGTGATCGAGCGGGCGCTCGAGGCCTCGCGGCTCAGGCGCGAAAACCGCCGGCTGCGCTCGCAGGCGCGCGCCGCCGACGAGCTGATCGGTCATTCCACGGCGGTGCAGCAGCTGCGCCAGCTCATCGCCAAGGTGGCGCCCACCAACAGCCGCATCCTGATCGCCGGGCCGCCGGGCTCGGGCAAGGAGCTGGTGGCGCGGATGATCCACGACCACAGCCAGCGGGCCCGCGCCGAGTTCGTCCCCATCGGGGCCGCCGGCATGACCCCCGAGCGGGTGGACATCGAGCTGTTCGGCGAGGAAGGCGAGAACGGCCGGCCCAGCAAAATCGGCGTGTTCGAGCGGGCTCACGGCGGCACCCTGTTCCTCGACGAGGTCTGCGACATGCCGCTGGAGACCCAGGGCCGGATCCTGAGGGTGCTGGTGGAGCAGCGCTTCAGGCGCGTCGGCGGCACGACCGACGTCCAGGTCGACGTGCGGGTGATCTCGGCTACTTCGCGCGAGCCCCGGACCGAGATCGCCGGCGGCCGCTTCCGGGAGGACCTGTTCCACCGGCTGAACGTGGTCCCGGTGCGGGTGCCGGGCCTCGCCGAGCGCCGCGAGGACATCAGCGAGCTGGTCGAATATTTCATCGACAAGATCAGCAGCGCCACGGGCCTGGCCAAGCGCCGGCTGGGCGAGGACGCCCTGGCCACCTTCCAGGTGCATCCCTGGCCCGGCAACGTGCGCCAGCTGATCAACAACGTGGAGCGGCTGCTGATCCTGGCCTCGGGCGACCCGGCCGAGGTGATCAGCGCCGACATGCTGCCGGCCGAGGTGGCGACTTCCGGCTCGGCCGGGGCGGTGGGGGCCGAGCGGATCATCGCCTTGCCGCTGCGCGACGCGCGCGAGGTGTTCGAGCGCGAGTACCTCAACGCCCAGATCCTGCGCTTCGGCGGCAACATCTCCCGCACCGCCGCCTTCATCGGCATGGAACGGTCGGCGCTGCACCGCAAGCTGAAGTCCCTCGGGGTCGCCTCGCGCGGCGCGGAGACCGAGGAGGCCTGATGCCGCGGCTCGCCTATGTGAACGGCCGCTTCCTGCCGCTCGCCGAGGCCTCGGTGAACATCGAGGACCGCGGCTACCAGTTCGCCGACGGGGTCTATGAGGTCTGGGCGGTGTTCGACGGCCGGCTGGCCGATTGCGAGGGCCACTTCGAACGGCTGGAGCGGTCCTTGGGGGAGCTGCGGATCCCCATGCCGATGGACCGGCGGGCGCTCGCCGTGGTGCTGAAGGAGGCCGTCCGGCGCAACCGCGTGCGAACCGGCCTCGTCTACCTGCAGGTCACCCGAGGAGTCGCGGCCCGAGACCACGCCTTTCCCGCCTGGCGGGTGCGGCCGAGTCTGGTGATCACCGCCAAGTCGATCGACTGGGCCGCGACCCAGGCCAGGGCCGGGCAGGGGATCGCGGTGATCACCCTGCCCGAGAATCGCTGGGGCCGGTGCGACATCAAGAGCACCGCGCTGCTGCCCAACGTGCTGGCCAAGCAGGCGGCGCGCGAGGCCGGCGCCGGGGAGGCCTGGTTCGTCGACGAGCTTGGCCTGGTCACCGAGGGCGCGTCCTCCAACGCCTGGATCATCGACCAGGACGGGGCGGTCCGCACCCGCGACCTCAACGCCAACATCCTGAGGGGCATCACCCGCCGAAGCCTGCTCGACCTCATCGCCGGCGAGGGCCTGCAGCTCTCGGAGCGGCCGTTCACGGTGGAGGAGGCCAAGGCGGCCAGGGAGGCCTTCATCACCGGGGCCGGGACCCTGGTCATGCCCGTGGTGCGCATCGACGGGACGCCGCTGGGCGATGGGCGGCCCGGCCCGGTCGCGACGCGCTTGCGCGCCCTGTATGTGCATCATGCCGAGGCATCGGCCGTCTGAGCGGCTCACGGTTGTTGCGGAGCCTTAAGGGCGCGGCCTAGAGTCCGGCTCGTGTGTGGAGGCGCCTGCCTCCGATCTCCAACCGAAAGACCTCCCCTCATGTCAACCGACAAGAAACAGAACCTGCAGGACACCTTCCTGAACAGCGTTCGCAAGGCCAAGACCCCCCTGACCATCTATCTGGTGAACGGGGTGAAGCTGCAGGGCGTGGTCGCCTGGTTCGACAATTTCTGCGTGCTGCTTCGCCGCGACGGCCAGGCCCAGCTGGTCTATAAGCACGCCATCTCCACCATCATGCCCTCGCAGCCGGTTCAGCTCTACGAGCCCTCGGACCAGGAAGACGATTGACCGACCGTTCCATTGACCGCCGTCCGAAAGTCGAGACCGCGCTCGTCGTCCATCCCATTCGCCCCCGCGCGAGCGGGCTGAGGTCTCCGGAACAGCGGCTCGAGGAGGCGGTCGGCCTCGCCGAGGCGCTCGACCTGAAGATCGCCGACGCTCTGCTGGCGCCGGTCCGCGCGGTCGCGCCCGCCACCCTGTTCGGCAAGGGCAAGACCCAGGAACTGGCGACCGTCTGCGCCGGGCTGAAAGTCGACGTGGCGGTGGTCGACGACGCCCTGACGCCGGTGCAGCAGCGCAACCTCGAGCGGGCCTGGCAGGTCAAGGTGATCGACCGCACCGGCATGATCCTGGAGATCTTCGCCCGCCGCGCCCGTACGCGTGAGGGCCGGCTGCAGGTCGAGCTGGCGCGCCTCGCCTACGAGCGGTCGCGGCTGGTGCGCACCTGGACCCACCTGGAGCGACAGCGCGGCGGCTTCGGGGTGATGGGCGGCCCGGGCGAAACCCAGATCGAGACCGACCGGCGGCTGCTGGCCGAGCGG
>FTHL01000266.1_pt1 | contig 17267 bp, 14 predicted proteins | sample 1640951 | NCBI WGS metagenome assembly FTHL01 (sample SAMEA3914788, study PRJEB12502) | metagenome | biome: forest; material: soil | place: Canada | collected 2011-07-03 | depth 0.1 m
CCTTGACGCAGTCATTCGTCGAGATCGGGCGCCAACGGCGCGTTCCAGCCTGCATAACGAATCGCTGCTTCGACCAGCGGCGATGATTGCACTTGAGCACCCCATCATCAATAACCGGAGTCGAAACGACTCCTCCCGGATCTCCACATGCGACCGCAGGTCACGACGTATTTTTCCGCCGATGCAAAGCAATGGCTGGCGACGTATGCGCGGGCGCTAGGGCTAAAAGAGTCTGAGGTTCTGCGCCTCCTCGCGGCACGGGAGCGCGAGGTGCAGTGGCTCCGGTGGGCTTGTACCGTTCCGGATCCAGAACAGGGCAAGCCTTCGCCAATTCGGCACCCTTCAAACCGCCCAAGCCGCCGGTCGCGCCGCGACCTTGGCCCCAAGGGCGCCATTTGATCGCGTGTTTACCGGGGTCGCGGAAGACGGGGCGCGGCGGACCTAGGTACGACGAGGCCGCCCGCGGCGTATCTATGTGGTATCTGACGCCCGAACTCGCGCCAGCCGGCACCAGGTAAGTTTTTGAAAATCAGGGAGTTATTGGTGGAGCCGAGGGGAGTCGAACCCCTGACCTCTACATTGCGAACGTAGCGCTCTACCAACTGAGCTACGGCCCCACGCGCCCTGGCTTCAGGGAGGCGGCACATAAGGACCGGCCCTCTTGGGTGTCAAGGCGGCGGCCGGGCGGCGAGATTGCCGCAGGGCGGCGCGGTCGCTACAAGCTGGCGCCGCTTCGGGAGGCTTCCTTGGACAGTGTGCTCATCGCCGTCTTCTATCTGCTGCACGGGCTGATCCAGCTCCTGATCCTGCTGATCATCATCGCCGCGGTCTGGAGCTGGCTGGTCGCCTTCAACGTGGTCAACCGGCGCAGCCCGGCGGTCTACCAGATCGAGCGGTTCCTGATGGCGGTGACGCGGCCGGTGCTGTGGCCGATCCGCAAGGTCATCCCGCCGATCGGCGGCGTCGACATCACGCCGATCATCGCCATCCTGATCCTGCAGGCGATTTCTGTGGGCCTGGCGCACCTGGAGGTCAGCCTCCTCGCGCGGCCGGTCTGACGGCGCAGCCGCCTTGCCCGGGCCGGGCCGGGCGCCTATACACCCGATCCCGCTGGCGAGATGGCTGGGTAGCTCAGATGGTTAGAGCGGAGGATTCATAACCCTCAGGTCGGCAGTTCGATCCTGCCCCCAGCCACCAAGCGTTTTTTCGATCACCTAGCCGATCAGCCAGGCCGCCCCGTCAAGCAAGGGGCGCGCGTGGGGCGCCGCCGCCGCATGTGGGAGCCGGCGCGGCCACGAGGGAGTGCCGACGACATGGCCGACAGCGGCAAGATCAACATCGATGCGCTGCGCTACCGAATGGCCGCGCTTGAAAGCGTCGTGATCGATCTGGTGAGGCTCGCCGCCATCCACGACCCCCGGGGGGTCAGCGAGATCCTCGGCCGCGAGCCGGTCGGACCGGTCGCCAACGAAGCCAGCCTGTCACGGTTGCTCGGCAGCTCGTCCAAGCGCAGGCGCGAACGATTGCTGCGGGCGGCGGAGCTGCCGAGCCGGTAGGCCGGCCTCACGGCGTCACGACGCCATAGCGAGCCCAGAGGCGCCCAAGCGCCGCTGGGACCAACAGGCCACACCTGCGCCGATGCGGTGATGGGCCTATCTGGGGCCGGCCCCCGGACGTCGGTGCTGCGCCTCGTCCCCGCCGCCGGATGAGCCGGCCACGGCCGTGATGGCCAGCGCCCCGAGCCCCAAGAGGGTCCGGTGAGCCATCAGGTTGCGGCCTATGCCGTGTCCTGGAACGCCACGGTCGGGAACTGGCCGGCGGGCAGCGGCTCACCGGTCTGCAGGCCGCGAGCCTTGAGCTGTTCATGTCCCCCGGCCCGGTCCCGGTACACCACGTCGTCGCCGATCCATCGGGTGGCCAACGCTCGCCGCCGGACGCCCAGGGTTGTGTTTCCGCCCGCGCCGTGGACCGTCAGGCCGTGATGCACCAGGCAGTCGCCAGGCTGCATGTCCCAGTTCAGCATCTCGCAACGGCCGATGATGGCGCCGATGTCCGGGACCTCGCCGCGCGCGACCTGCGGCCAGCGATGCGATCCGGCGACGTACTCCAGGCCGCTCGACTGCTTCGTCACCGGGTCGAGCGCGAGCCAGATCGAACATACCTGGGCGCCTGCGATCGGATAGAATGGCTGGTCGTTGTGCCAGGCGCTGGGGGCCAGCATCCCTGGCTCCTTGTTGAAGATCTGGTCGAAATAGAACCGGACCGTTTGGGATCGCATCATCCTGGCGGCTATGGCCGCGGCAGGGGACTCGAAGACGAAGTCCCGAAAGTCTTGATCGGTCCGCCACATGAACAGTTCGGTGAACGAATAGGCGTCGGCACGCTTGGAGTGCGTCTGGGCGCCCGCGCGGATGCGCCGCTCGATCGCCTCCCTCAGCCGGCCGACCCATTGGTCGTCGAACAGCCCGCGCAGGCAGATCGCGCCGGCGCGCTCGTACTCCGTGATCTGCGTCTCGTCGATTTGCGCTGGGGCGCACGCCATCGCGACCTCCGCGCCGGTCAAAAGACCGGGGGATTGAAGCTGCTGATGCGCAGTTCGTGCACGACGATGTCTGAAAATTCCCCCGCCTTGAAATAGGGGTCCTCGCGCGACAGCTTCTGCGCCTCCTCTTGGTCCCTGGCGTCCAAGATGACGAGGCTCGAGACGGCCTCCTCGCCTCGGCCCGGACGGAACAGCGGTCCGGCCAGGACGATGCGCGCGCCGAGGGCGCGCCTGTAGTCCGCGCGCGCCTTCTGGGCCGCTTCGTACTCTGGGGTCCGGCTGCGCAGACTGGGGCCTGTCCCCGGCAGGTATTGGATCATGAAATGCGGCATGAACGTCCCCTCGCCAACCCCAGCCACTTTGCCAGGCCCAAAAGGGTCTAACGAAACAATATGCAAACTATCAGCGGCAGGGATCGTCGATCAAGCGCCATCTCCGTCCCGCAACATTCACTGTGAACTGCCCGCGAGACCAGCGGCGCTCAGTACGACACCTTCACCTCAGTGCAGCGTTGCGCCAGCGCGAGACTGTCCGCAAAAAGGGTGGACGGTCATTTGACGTCTGGCGGGCGTTTCCGAGCGCCAGGCAAGTCGTCATCCAGGACCTGGACGCCAACCCGTAGAAGCCGTCCACGATTCCCCAGGCGGCGGCGGCTAGCCGAACTCGCCGCCGCCCTCCAGGCCGATCACCGCGTCGTTGTGGTCGATGTGGCCGTCGTGGTTGGTGTCCCAGAATAGAAGCTGCCCGTCGTGGCCGCTGACCGTGTCGTCGATCCCCACCACCACGAAGTCGACACCATTGGCATGGTGCGCGGTGAAGTCGTTGCCGGCGATCAGGAAGGCTTCGTGCGCCGACGTGGCCACGGTGGGGTCCACATAGACATTGGCCGAGGCGACCTTCTCTCCGGCGACCTGGATGGTGTCGTCGTGGGAGTTGAAGTCGGTGATGTAGTCCATGGTGTTGAGGTCGTTCGTCGAGTCGTCGCTGGTGAACACGAACAGGTCGTGGCCCCCGGCGGTGTCGCCCCCGTCGCCGCTCAGCACGTCCTGGCCCGGGCCCCCGCCATAGAGCACGTCGTCGCCCGCCCCGCCGTAGAGGGTGTCGGAGCCGTGGTCGCCCATCAGGGTGTCGTTGCCCGTGCCGCCGTCGAGCACGTCGTTGCCCTGGCCGCCGCGCAGGAGGTCGTCGCCGCCGTCGCCGTAGACGTGGTCGTTGCCGACGTTGCCCTGCAGGAAGTCGTCGCCGTTCCCGCCGTAGAGGGTGTCGGCGCCATCGCCGCCGTAGACGGAGTCCTTGCCCTCGCCGCCGTACAGATGGTCGTCGCCGACGTCGCCGCGCAATAGGTCCGCGCCGTTGTCGCCGTGCAGGCTGTCGTCGCCCTGGCCGCCGCGGAGGGTGTCGTTCCCGTCGCCGCCAAACAGGGTGTCGTTGCCGGTGTTGCCCTGCAGGAAGTCGTCGCCATTGCCGCCGAACAGGTGATCGTTCCCGGCGCCCCCCTTCAGGCTGTCGTCGCCATTGCCGCCGTAAAGCTGGTCGTCGCCCGCGCCGCCGAAGAGCGTGTCCGCGCCGTCGTTCCCGTGCAGCGTGTCGTTGCCGCCATCGCCGCTCAGGAGATCCTCACCGTTGCCGCCGAACAGGACGTCGCCGTCGTCCCCGCCATAGAGGCGGTCATTGCCGTCGCCGCCGACCAGGCTGTCGTCGCCGGTCCCGCCGTACATGGTGTCATTGCCGGCATCGCCGTGCAGCGTGTCGGCGCCGTCGGCCCCTTGGAGGACGTCGTTGCCGACGCCGCCGTAGAGGTGGTCGTCCCCGTTGCCGCCAGACAGCGAATCATTGCCGGCGCCGCCGTAGAGAATGTCGTCGTTCTCGCCGCCATAGAGGCTGTCGTTGCCGTCGCCGCCGTAGAGCGTGTCGGCGCCGTAGCCGCCGTACATGGTGTCGTCGCCGGCGTCGCCGTACAGCTTGTCGTCGCCGGAATCGCCCCAGAGGATGTCCTGGCCATTGCCGCCGTAGAGCGTGTCCGCGTCATAGCCGCCGTAGAGGATGTCGTCGCCGTTGCCGCCGAAAAGGTGGTCGCTGCCGGCGTCGCCGGCGAGGCTGTCGTCGCCGGGACCGCCATAGAGGCTGTCGGCGCCGTCGCCGCCGTCCAGCGTGTCGGCGCCGTCGTTGCCGATCAGGCTGTCGTCGCCGTTGCCGCCGAACAGGTGGTCGTTGCCGGCGCCGCCGAACAGGGTGTCCGCGTCGTCGCCGCCGTAGAGACTGTCAGCGCCATCGCCGCCGAACAGGTGGTCGTCGCCGGCGCCGCCATTGAGCTGGTCGTCGCCATTGCCGCCGAACAGGTGGTCGTCGCCATTGCCCCCGAACAGGGTTGCGTCCCCGCCGTGGGCCGTCAGGGTGTCGTCGCCGTTGCCGCCGTAGGCCACGTCTTGGCCGTACACATCGAGGTGGTCGTTGTTCTCGCCACCGAACAGGGTGTCGGAATCGCCGTGCGCCGTCAGGGAATCGTTGCCGGCGCCGCCGGCGAGGAGCGAGCCGCCCGCGGCATTGAGGGAATCGTCGCCGTTGCCGCCGAACAGGCTGACGGAGTCGTTGGCGCCTATGAGGGTGTCGCCGTCGTCGCCGCCGTAGAGCGTGTCGCCGGAGCCTCCGAACAGCGTGTCGGCCCCCGCGTCGCCGTGCAGGGTGTCGTTGCCGCCGTCCCCGTTGAGCTGGTCGTCGCCGTTGCCGCCGAACAGGGTATCGTTGCCGTTGCCGCCGTGCAGGACATCGTTCCCCTCGCCGCCGTAGAGGAGATCCTCGTCGTTGCCGCCGTAGATGAAGTCGTGGCCGGCAAGCCCCCAGATGGTGTCGTTGCCGCTGTCGCCGTAGAGGATGTCGTCGTTCGGCGTGCCGACGATGGAGTCCGGGCCATCGGTGGTGGGGTTCGACATTTCGCAGTCTCCACAGAGACTGTCGCCGCGACCTGCGCCGTCGTCCCGGACAGATTTAAGCACAGTCCGCCGCACCGCGCGACGGGTCTCGGGAAGCTCATTTCCCGCACACGCCCGCCGGGGCCGCGCCCGGCGGGCGCACGATCGGGGCCGCCGATTCCCGGCGGGCGCGCGCGCCCGGCGCCAAGCCCCTGCCGTTCGCGGCTTTCCGGGAACCCGCGAGGGCGTCGGGCCTTTTCCCAATCAGGACCAGGTTTCGCAGCGAAGCTGCGCCCGCAGGACCGAAAGGCCGGCCGATGAGCGATGTTCTGCCCCCCGCCGCTGCTCGCGCCGCCCAGTATCGGAAACAGGCCGAGGAGGCCGAAGCCGTCTCCGAGCAGGTCCCCTCGGCCCTGCTGGCCGAATCCTACCACCGCCTCGCCATGCAGTGGCGCGAGCTCGCCCAGGACGCCGAGCGCTTCGTGCATTGACACGGGCGCGCCCAGGCGCGCGGCTCACCGCTCAGACGACATCGCCGGCCGGCCCAGACTTGTAGCCGCGCCAAGCATTCTTCGAGCGGATTGCGTGGGCAATTCAGGCAAAATCTCGGCAAGGATGACGCCTGGATTGTAACTTAGAGAATAGTGTTATCCGATTATGTGGCGCCGCTGACGCACCTCTCTGAAAAGCGAGGGGAAGTCCGAGCATCGAGGCGGTGAAGCCTTGCTCCCGGGCCGCGCATCCAGATAACCGCGCTCACCAATCGATAGGGTGGAGCACGACCATGCGGGTCGGCTCTGGCCGGCCCGCTCAGCCCGCGCCCGCCAGAGTCTTCGCAGGCTCGTTCACCCCCCAGGAAAACGAGGGAGACGAAAAGCTTGTCACAAACATTGTCGAAGCGCGTGCGTGAAGGCCTCTGGATGGCCGGCGCATCCGTTCCCGTGCTGGCCCTGGCGCTCATCGCCACGCCGGCCTTGGCCCAGGACGCCGGCGGCGCCGGGGCGGCCCAGCCGCAGACCAGCGGCGGGCGCAACGCCCCCGAGGCGACGGCCGCGGCGCCCGGCAACGCCATCGGCGACGTGGTGGTCACCGCCCAGTTCCGTCGCGAGAACGTGCAGCAGACCCCGATCGCGATCACCGCGATCAACGCCCAGATGCTGCAGAACCGCGGCCAGACCTCCATCGAGCAGGTCGCCAACCAAGCCCCGAACGTGACCCTCAAGCCCCAGGGCGCGGCCTTCGGCCCCTCGCTCGGCGCCTCGATCCGCGGCGTCGGCCAGTACGACTTCAACCCGGCGCTGGAGCCGGGCGTCGGCCTCTATGTGGACGACGTCTACTATTCGACCCTGACCGGCTCGATCCTGGACCTCCTGGACCTGGACCGGGTCGAGATCCTGCGCGGCCCGCAGGGCACCCTCGCCGGCCAGAATTCGATCGGCGGCGCGGTGAAGCTCTATTCCAAGGCGCCCGACGCCAACGAAGGCGGCTATCTTTCGGCCACCTACGGCGGCCTGAACCGCCTGGAAGCGCGCGGCGGGGTCGACTTCGTGGTCGTGCCCGACCAGCTGTTCGTCCGGCTGTCGGCGGTGACCAAGCATTATGACGGCTACGTCACCCGCGAGGACTACGGCTGCACCCATCCCGGCTCGGGCATCCCGAACATGGCCTCGCAGACCAACTGCGAGCTCGGCAAGGAAGGCGGCAAGAGCTACAGCGCCATCCGCGGCGCGGTCCGCTACGCGCCCAACGACAAGCTCGAATTCAACGTGATCGCCGACTACACCTACGACGACTCCGAAAACCCGGCGACCACCCTGATCCACACCGTGCCGCTGAGCACCGCGGCCGGGCCGTTCGGCATCTCGCCCTCGGCCCTGACCAGCATCAACGGCGTCGTCTACGGGCCGCAGTTCATACCGTCGGACCCCTACGTCTCCTACGCCAGCTTCACCATGCCGGCCGGGACCACCGGGCCGTTGCACGCCGACGCCCTGACGGCGCCGGATCGCAGCCTCTACAAGGGCTGGGGCGTGTCGGCCTCGGTCGACTACAAGATCTCCGACACCTTCGCCTTGAAGTCGATCACCGCGTTCCGCGGCTACACCACCGACTTCGCCGAGGACAACGACGTGTCCCCGCTGCCGCTGGGCCTTGGCGTGGAGCACCTGACTCACCAGCAGTTCAGCCAGGAGCTGCGGCTCAACGGCGCGGTTGGAAGCCTGATCGACTACACCCTGGGCGGCTACTACTTCCGCCAGAAGTCGATCTACGCCACCCACCAAGACCTCTGGTACCCGGGCCTGGTGCTCGACTTCCTGGGCGACGACCCGGTGCTCGCGCACACCAAGGCGGTGTTCGCCGACGCGGCGGTGCACGTCACCGACAAGCTGACCCTGCACGGCGGGGTGCGCTACACCGACCAGGACAAGGACTACACCTACACCCGCGTCAACCGCGACGGCTCGTCCAACCTGATCGTGGGCGCCCTGAACGGCCAGACCGGCAGCTATTCCGGCACCCGCTGGGACTGGCGCGGCGTGGTCCAGTACCAGTGGACCCCGGACTTCATGACCTACGCCCAGATCTCGACGGGCTTCAAAGGCGGCGGCGTGAATCCCCGTCCGTTCGTCGTGCAGCAGGTCCAGCCGTTCGGGCCGGAGACGCTGACCGCCTATGAAGCCGGCTTCAAGAGCTACTGGCTGGACCGCAAGATCCGCCTGAACGTCTCGGCCTTCTACAACAAGTACAAGGACATCCAGCTCACCCTCCTGAGCTGCCCGCAGTTCGGCGGCCCGGGCCCCTGCGCCCTGCCGATCAACGGCGGCAACGCCAATGTGAAGGGCGCGGAGTTCGAGACCGAGATCCACCCGGTGGGCGGGCTCGAGTTCGACGGCTCGCTGAGCTACCTGAAGTTCGACTATGTCGCCTCGAGCCTGAACCCGGCCACCGGGATCCTGCCGGGCATGACCACGCCTTATAATCCCAAGTGGAAGTGGAGCGTCGGCGCCCAGTACGAGTTCCCGGTGGGCGAGATCGGCACCCTCACGCCGCGGGTCGACGTGTCCTACCAGGACTCGGTCTACTCCAACGCGCTGAACGGGCCGCTGAACCGGATCCCGGCCTATACGGTCGGCAACGCCCGGCTCACCTACCGCAACAACAAGGGCGACTGGGAAGCGGCGGTGGAAGTCACCAACTTCACCAACAAGCTCTACTACATCACCACCTTCGACCTGACGGGCGCCGGCGGCGGCTCGGTGGCGGGCCAGCCGGCCATGCCGCGCGAGTGGTCGGTGTCGCTGCGCAAGAACTTCTAGGACCCGGAGCTCGCCGCCGCCGGTTCGCCGGCGGCGGCGGCCTCTCGTCGAGCCCGCAAGACGGCTACATCGCCGCCGGCGGCAGGGTCCGCAGGCGCTCCGCCGTGGCGGCCGTGCTGTCGCGCCGGCCCTCCGCGATCTCCTCGATCAGCTTGGCGTTGAAGGCCGGCAGGTCCTTGGGCGTGCGGCTGGTGACCAGGCCCTCGTCGACCACCACCTCCTGGTCCAGAACCTGGGCCCCGGCGTTGGCGAGGTCCTTGCGGATGGCCGCCACGCTGGTGAGGGTCCGCCCCTCCACCGCGTCGGCGTTGATCAGCAGTTGCGGCCCGTGGCAGATCGCCCCCACCGGCCGGCCAGACTTCACGAAGGCCTTCACGAAAGCGACGGCCTTGTCCTCGGTGCGCAGCTTGTCGGGACTGAACAGGCCGCCCGGGATGACCAGGGCGTCGTAGTCCTGGGGCCGCGCCTGATCGAGGGTGCGGTCCACGGCGATGGACTGGCCCTTCTCGCGGTGGCGGTTGGCCTCGATCGCGCCCGCCTCCAGCGAGACGACCTCGACCTTGGCGCCGGCGTCCTTGAGCGCCTTCAACGGCTCGAACAGCTCGGCCTCCTCGAATCCGTCGGCGGCCAGGATGGCGACGGTCTTGCCTTCGATGCGGCTGGACATGAGACACCTCTCGGGTTGCAGGCGGGCCATTGCGGACCCGTCCGGAAAACCGGCGGGCGCGGCGAGGGGTTCCGAAAGAGAGAGAGGCGGAAGCAGGCCTACGACTTGCCGGGGGCGAGGTGGGCCTGCAGGAAGCCGTCGATCTCGGTGAGGGCGGCCTCCTCGTCGTGCTCGGTCCAGTCGGCATGGCCTTCGCCGGGGTAGACCACCAGGCGGACGTCCTTGCCGGCCGCCCTGAGCGCCTGGGCCATGGCCTCGGACTGGGCCAGGGGCACCGAGGCGTCCTTGGAGCCGTGGATCAGGAGCACCGGGGGGCGATAGGCCGCGACGTGGGTGATCGGGGAGGCGGCGGCGAGGCGGGCGCTCTCGTGCGCGGGGTCGCCGATGGCGGTCAGGGCGTAGCGGTAGCGGCCCTCGTGCCCCTTGGTGGCCTTCTCCCAGCGCACCAGGGCGTTGAGGTCCGACACACCGGCGAAGCTGGCGACGCACCTGTAGAGCTCCGGGGTCTGGGCGCCGCCGAACAGGGCCGCGTAGCCGCCGAAGCTCGCCCCGAAGATGCAGATCCGCTTCGGGTCGGCGAGGCCGTCCTTGATCAGCTGGCGCACCCCGTCGGTGATGTCGTCCTGGCTGCGGCCGCCCCACTGGCCGTAGCCCGCCCTGGCGTAGGCGCGGCCATAGCCGGAGGAGCCGCGGAAGTTGGGCTGGAACACCAGATAGCCGCGGGTGGCGAAATACTGGGTCCAGATGTCGAAGGCGTAGGAATCGCGCGCTTCCGGCCCCCCGTGGGGCATGACCAGGAGCGGCAGGGGCCCCTTGCCTGCGGCCGGCGGGCGGGTGAGGTAGCCGGGAATGCGCGCCCCGTCGCGCGCGGCGTAGCCGTAGAGCTGCATGGCGCCCAGGCGCGCGGCCGGCAACCCCGGGCGCCGGTCCGCCGCCAGGGTCATGGTCCCCGCGGTGCGGTCGAACACATAGTAGGCGCCCGGCAGATCCGGGCCGGACACGCCGAACAGCCAGAAGCGCCCGTTGTCGGACATGGACAGCGGAGTCAGGCTGCGAAGGCCGCCGAGCGACTTGCCCGCCCGGGCGTAGTCCTCGTTGAGCTTGGCGTCCTTGAAGACGCAGGTGTAGGCGTCGGCGGTGTAGCAGACCCCGGCCAGGGCGTTGTCGCCTTCGTGGTAGACGATCTCGGAGACGTCGTACTTCAGCGCCGGCCACACCGGATCGCTGAGGGTCTTCTTGCCGAAGTCGTAGACCCGGATGGTGGTGGTGTCGCCGTCGGCCGGCCCCCGCGGCGGCAGGGCCACGAACGCCTTGCGGCCGCCGTCGGCGGGGCCCAGCACGTCGAAGCCTTGCGCCTCGGCCGGCGCCTTGTGGTCGTAGCGGACGATCATGGCGCCGCGCGGCAGGCGGCCGTCGGCGTCTCCCTCCCCTTCGGCGACGAACTCGCCGGAGCCGGAATGGACGTCCACCTTCCACAGGCTGGGCGCTCCCTTGGCGTCGGGCGCGACCACCAGCACGTGGGCGGGATCGCGGCTGAGCGCGTCGGCGATGCGCATGGACTTGCGAGCCCGGGCGACGGTCTGCTCGCCCGCCTGCAGGGTGACGGGGGCGCCGCCGTCGCGGTCCAGGGCGGTCAGCACCTCCGCTCCCCCGCCGCCGCCGTCGAGGTCGTCGGCCCCGACGTCGTCGTCCGGCCCGCCGTGCGCCGCCAGGCCGGCCAGCAAGCGGTCGTCGCCCTTCCAGCGGACCCAGTCGACGCCGCGGCCATCGCCGGCCTTCAGCGCCATGGTGGTCTTGCGGGTGTCGAGGTCGAGCACCGCCACCGCGTCGCCTTGGTCGGTCATCTCGATCAGGGCCAGGTAGCGGCCGCTCGGGGAAAGCTGGGCGCCGCGCGAGGCGGGCGGCTGGAAGAAGGCTTTTATCGGGAGGGGCGCCGAGCACGCTGCGCCGCCGGCTGCGGCCGCCATAAGCAGGCTGGCCGCGCTTGCGCGCCACAAGCTCGACGCCCCAACCGAACCGACGCCCCGTCGAAACACGTGGCTATTGGTGGACTCCGTCGAGTCGGCCCGCAATTGAACGCATTGTCGCAGCGGCGCCCGGGCGCAGGGGCGTCAGGCGGCAGGCGCGTTGGCTTGTGTTGCGTGCGGGGGGACTGGCTGAGATGGAGCCGCAGCCTGCGCCGACGCCGGCCCGATGTGGGCGTCGAGGAACGCCAGGAGCTCGGTGAACATCTCGGTCATGTTGGCCTCGGTCCAGCCGCCGTGCGCCTCGCCGCGGAACACCTTGAGCCGAACGTCCTTGCCCGCCGCGCGCAGGGCGCGCTCCATCGCCTTCGACTGGTCCACGGAGACTGTCGTGTCGACATCGCCGTGGAACAGCAACACCGGGGGTTGATAGGTCTTGGCATAGTTGATTGGCGAGGTCTGCTCCAACCGCGTCCTGTCTTTGGAGGGGTCGCCGACGGAGGTGAGCAGATATCTGTAGCGCGGCGAATTCTCTCCCCCGCCTCGCTCCCGCTCGAAGCGGTGCATGGCCTCCAGGTCCGCGACGCCAGCCATGCTGATGACGCATCTGAAGAGCTCCGGGGTGGTCGCGCCAGCGTACAGGGCGGCATATCCGCCGTAGCTCGCGCCGAAGATGCAGATCCGCTTGGGATCGACCCGACCGGTCCGGATCAGAGCGCGGACCCCGTCGGTGACATCGTCCTGCATGCGAAGGCCCCACTGGCCATAGCCGGCCTGGGCGTAGCTCAGGCCATAGCCGCCCGAGCCCCGGAAGTTCGGCTGCATGACCATGTAGCCTCGCGAGGCCAGGACCTGGCTGGCGGGATCGAAGTCGATGGAGTCTCTGGCCTCCGGCCCGCCATGGGGCATGACGACCAGCGGCAGCGGTCCCTTGCCCGGATGCGGCGGGATGGTGAGGTAGGCTGGGATCGCGGCCCCATCGCGGGTCCGGTACTCGAACCGCTCCATCTTGCCTAGCTGTTCGGGCAGCAGTTCGGGGCGAGACGTCGCCACGGGCTCAGCCTCGTGGGCCTTTGTATCGTAGATGTAGTAGGAGCCCGGATCTTGGGGGCCGGAGACCTTCAAGAGCCACCAACGCCCGTCCTGAGAAAACGAGACCGGCCGGATGTTCCGCTCGCCGCCGAAGAACCGCTCGAGCCCGCGAAAATTGGCCTGGGCGACCTTGTCCTTGAAATCACAACGCTCCGTGTCTGCCACGTAGCAGACCGCCGCAGCTTCGGCTGCGGGATTTGGGCGCACGACCACGTCTAGGTCGTATTTGAGGTCGGGCCAAAGCGGCGCTGACAGCGTGCGAGCCGCGATGTCGTACAAATAGAGATTTCGCGCCTCGCCCTCGTTGGGCTTGAGCGGCTTGACCGCGACATAGACCGTACCGCGCCGAAGGCCAGGCCCGAGCACCTCAAACTCCGACAGCTCCCGCGAATCCCGATCGCGGACCCGGCGGATTTCTGTCCAGCTCTTGTCACCGGGCGCCCGGGCCTCGATCTGAACCGACGTTGAGAACCGCCGGTACCTGATGACCAGATTGCCCTCGGAATCGGTGACCCAGCCCGTCGTGTGTGGGTCACCCTCCTCCACGCGTTCGGCCGCCCCAGTCCGGAGATCCACCTTCCAGACCGTTGAACGGGCCTCCTTATTCGGCGCCATCGCCAGGACGTGATCGGGATCTAACGGCAAGAGCCCGACGAAGTTGACGTAATCCGCCGCTCCCCGAAGAGCGCGCTTGTCGTCGCGGAACATGACCACGGCCTGCTGGCCGTCACGGTCTGCCGCGACCATGAACCTCCCGTATTTGTAGCTCTCGATCGCCCCGCGCGGATCGTCCCCTACCCGCCTGAGCTTCAGGACCGTGATTCCGAGCAGAATCCGGTCCTCGGACATCCAGTAGGCCCAGTTGATCGAGAACTGGCTGCCGTGGAGGAGCAGGGCTTGGCTGGTCTTCTGGGTGTCGCGGTCGACCACGCCGACGGCGACCGCGTCTGCGTTCTTTGCCACGAACGCGATATAGCGACCGCTCGGCGAAAGTACGGCGTCGGACACCGCGCGGTTTGTGAAGAACGCTGAGACAGGCGGTGGCGCGGGCGCCGACTCCGAGGCGGGTGCGGCGGGGGCCACAAAGGAGACGGACAGCGCCAGGACCAAGGCACTCAAACGCAACACGGCAGCCCCCTCGACAACCCCTGGTCGCAGTTTGGCTTGCGGCTCGCGAAATGGTCAAGCCGCCCGCCTGGACTTGCGCGGCGCCCGGGGTTAGACACCCCCGCTTTCCGGCCCGACCGGCGTCCGAGCCGCCGGCGCGCGAGAGGCGACCTCCATGAAACGCGATCACAGGGGCGGCAAGTCCCCGAAGGCGGCGCCGCGAGGGCCGTCGCAGCGGCAGCTACGCGCCGGGGAGCTGGTCCGCCACGCCCTGGTCGACATCCTGCGCGACGGCGACCTGCACGACGCGCTGCTGCAGAGCGCCTCGGTGACCGTCACCGAGGTGAGGCTGTCGCCCGATTTCAAGCAGGCCCTGTGCTTCGTCGAGCCGCTCGGCGGGACCCAGGCGGGCGAGGTGGTGGCGGCGCTGAACCGGCACGCCCGCTACCTGCGCGGCAGGCTGGGCCGCGAGATCGAGCTCAGGTTCACCCCCGAGCTGCGCTTCGTCCACGACGAGAGCTTCGCGGAGGCCCAGCGCATGGCCGCCCTGTTCGACAAGCCGGAGGTGAGGCGCGATCTCGGCGCGCCGGCGCAGGCCCCGGCGGACGGGAATGGCGAAGGCGACAAAGGCTCGCCCGCGCCGTCGCGTCGCGACATCTCCCCCGGTGGCGGGGGAGGGGCGGGCTAGTGGGCCGCCGCCGCAAGGGGCTGGCGGTCTCGGGCTGGCTGGTGCTCGACAAGCCGCTGGGCGTGAGCTCGACCCAGGCGGTGTCGCGGGTGCGGCGGCTGCTGGACGCCCAGAAGGCCGGCCACGCCGGCACGCTCGACCCGCTGGCGAGCGGCGTCCTGCCGATCGCGCTCGGCGAGGCGACCAAGACCGTCGCGTTCCTGATGGAGGCGGACAAGGCCTACCGCTTCACCCTGGAATGGGGCCGCTCCACCCGCAGCTTCGACGCCGAGGGCGACACCACCGCCACGTCGGACGCGCGGCCCTCGCCCGAAGCGGTGGCGGCGGCCCTGCCGGCCTTCGTCGGCGAGATCCAGCAGACCCCGCCGGCCTTCTCGGCGGTGAAGGTGGACGGCGAGCGCGCCTACCACCTCGCCCGGCAGGGGCTGGAGCCGGAGCTGAAGGCGCGCACCGTGACCATCCACGAGGCCCGCATGCTCGGCGCGGCCGACGCGGACCACGTCGAGATCGAGATCGTCTGCGGCACCGGCACCTATGTGCGGGCCCTGGTGCGCGACCTCGCCGAGGCGCTCGGGGCCTGCGGCCACGTCAGCCGGCTTCGCCGCACCCGCGTCGGCCGGTTCGGGGAGGCCGGGGCGATTTCGATGGAATGCCTGGAGGATTTCTGCCATAGGGGCGCCGGCTTGGAGGCCCTGCTTCCGGTTGAGACCGCGCTGGACGACATCCCGGCGCTGGCCGTGACCACTGAAGACGCCTTCCGGCTCTCGCAAGGGCGAGCGGTCGTTCTGCTTCCCCGTCAGGTCGAAACCCTGCGCGCGCGTCTGAAGCCCCGCACCGTCGGCGACAAGGACGCGTCCCGCACTGTCTTGGCCACGGAAGGCGGACGGGCCCTGGCTCTCTGCGAGATGCGCGCCGGGCGGCTGTCGCCCACGCGCCTGTTCAATCTTCAAGGAGAACCCGATGTCGATCACGGCCGAACGCAAGGCTGAACTGATCCAGTCCCATGCCCGCGGTGCGGGCGACACCGGCTCGGCGGAGGTCCAGGTGGCCATCCTGTCCGAACGGATCGCCAACCTGACCGAGCACTTCAAGACCCACAAGAAGGACAACCACTCCCGTCGCGGCCTGTTGAAGCTGGTCTCCCAGCGCCGGCGACTGCTCGACCACCTGAAGGAGTCCGACCAGGGCCGCTACCAGTCCCTGATCGAGACCCTGGGCCTGCGCCGCTAGGCCATGCCGTTTTTTCCGCCGCCCGCCCTTGCGACAGGCTCGGGGCGCGCCGCGGACGGGCCCGATCGCCGGGCCCGGCTGACCGCCGAGGGTTCAAAGAAATCCTCGACCGAGCCTGTCCCCGGACCCACGCCATCTGGCGGCTCCGGGCTTTGCAACTGGAGAGGATTTCGGTCCCGCTGAGAAAAGCCGTTCGGAACCTGTCCGCCCCCGCTGGGAATGGGCCCTCGGGATGAGAGAAAGACGAAAATGTTCGACATCAAGAAAAAGACCATCGACTGGGCCGGCCGCAAGCTGACCCTGGAGACCGGCCGCATGGCCCGGCAGGCCGACGGCTCGGTGCTGGCCACCTACGGCGAGACCACGGTGCTGGCCACCGTCGTATTCGCCAAGCAGCCCAAGCCGGGCCTCGACTTCTTTCCCCTTACCGTGAACTATCAGGAGAAGACCTACGCCGCGGGCAAGATCCCCGGCGGCTTCTTCAAGCGCGAGGGCCGTCCGACCGAGAAGGAGACCCTGGTCTCCCGCCTGATCGACCGCCCGATCCGCCCGCTGTTCGTGAAGGGCTTCAAGCACGAGACCCAAGTGGTCCTAAACGTGCTCTCCCACGACCTGGAGAACGATCCGGACGTGGTGGCCATGGTCGCCGCCTCCGCCGCCCTGACCATGTCGGGCGTGCCCTTCATGGGCCCGATCGGCGCCGCGCGGGTCGGCCACATCGACGGCGAGTTCGTGCTCAACCCGACCATCGACCAGATGGAATCGAGCCGCATGGACCTGGTCGTGGCCGGCACCGCCGACGCGGTGATGATGGTCGAGTCCGAGATCAAGGAGATGAGCGAGGACGAGGTCCTCACCGCCGTCATGTTCGCCCACAAGGGCTTCCAGCCCGTGATCGACGCCATCATCGAGCTGGCCGAGCACGCCGCCAAGGAGCCCTGGGACTTCCAGGCCCCCGACGACAGCGCCACGGTCAAGGCCGTGCGCGACCTGATCGGCGCCGACCTGCGCGCCGCCTACGGCATCAAGGAGAAGGCCGCCCGCCACACCGCGATCGACGCGGCCAAGGCCAAGGCCGTCTCGGCGCTGGGCCTGTCGGAGGCCAACCCGCAGGGGCTGGACCCGGCCAAGCTCTCGGGGGCCTTCAAGGAGGCCGAGGCCGAGATCCTGCGCCGCGACATCATCGAGAACGGCCGCCGCATCGACGGCCGCAAGGTCGACCAGGTCCGGCCGATCGTCTCGGAGGTGTCGGTGCTGCCCAGGACCCACGGCTCGGCGCTGTTCACCCGCGGCGAGACCCAGGCCCTGGTGGTCGCCACCCTGGGCACCGGCGACGACGAGCAGATGATCGACGCCCTGCAGGGCACCTACTACGAGCACTTCATGCTGCACTACAACTTCCCGCCGTTCAGCGTCGGGGAGACGGGGCGCATGGGCTCGCCGGGCCGCCGCGAGATCGGCCACGGCAAGCTGGCATGGCGGGCGATCCGGCCGATGCTGCCCAAGCAGGACGAGTTCCCCTACACCATCCGCCTGGTCTCGGAGATCATGGAGTCCAACGGCTCCTCCTCCATGGCCTCGGTCTGCGGCGCCTCGCTGGCGCTGATGGACGCGGGCGTGCCGCTGCACAAGCCGGTGTCGGGCATCGCCATGGGCCTGATCCTGGAGAAGGACGGCTTCGCCGTGCTCTCCGACATCCTGGGCGACGAGGACCACCTCGGCGACATGGACTTCAAGGTGGCCGGCACCGA
>FTHL01000338.1_pt1 | contig 17203 bp, 15 predicted proteins | sample 1640951 | NCBI WGS metagenome assembly FTHL01 (sample SAMEA3914788, study PRJEB12502) | metagenome | biome: forest; material: soil | place: Canada | collected 2011-07-03 | depth 0.1 m
AGTCAGGGCCCCGGCGGCCAACGCGGCGGCGCCGGCGATCAGGCAGGCAAGCGATCCGGCTCTCATCCAGGCGTTCCTCCCGCTAGGTCGTCACGGCTCTGGCGGCCGCTGGCTGACGGTTGTTTCCGCCAGCTTCGGACCCTCACGGACTTGGACGGGCGCCGTCAAGCCGTCCAAGGCCCCGCCGGGCGGTTTGGGTCTTCAGTCGTCGAAGATCGCGAAGGCGCGCGCCTCGACGCTGACCCGTCCCGGGGCCTCCGGCGGACAGGCGGGATCGTCGAAAGCGCTGTGCGCGGTGGCGGGGCGCTCGTGGGGCGCATTGTCGTAGGCGCGGAAGATCAGGGCCTCGTCCGGCCGCATCTCGCTGAAATAGAGCCAGCGGTGCCGGCGGTTGTGCGCCAAAAGATAGGCCTCCGAGGTCCACCAGGTCGACGGATCCCCGTCGTCGTAGACCCCGTCCGCGACGACCAGGTCCTCCATGCCGATCGATCGGGCGTCACAGATCGCCAGGGGCACGTCCTGCGGCGGCTCGGAGATCACCCGCCAGACGTTGTAGCCCACCAGCCGCTGGCCGGGCCGCAGCGCCGCCGCGTGCTCGGCGCCGAACCGGCTGGCGTCGCCGATCCCAGGGGCGGTCTTGCGGGTGAAATCGATGTGCGGAAACCGCGCCGGCTGGGTGTTCATGCCCGAGCCGAACCACGGCGAGCGCTCGGCGTAGCGCACGAAGCCGCCGCCCGGCAGCACCACCACCTGCCCGGCCCCGGTCGCCGCGCGGACCAGCGCCTCCACCTCCGCCAGGTAGACCCGGGCCACCTCGTCCGGGTCACGGAAATTCTTGACGGCCGTGTCGTGCGCCACCAGCGCCACGCCCTCGCGGGCCAGCGACGGAGCCTCGGCGAGCCTCCGCGCGTCTTGGATCGGCATCACCTGGGGATCGGAGAGGATGTTGTCGCGGCCATGGTCCTGGGCATGGAAGCGCGGCCGCTCGCTCATGGGCCCGACGTAGTTGATCAAGCCGGCCACCACGCCGCCGACCTGCGTCCGCGACCGCCCGCGCACGTCGGTCATGGCGCTCTCCCTGGTCTTGTTTGCAGCGACGGTGTGCCTGACGGCGGCGGCTGTCAAACCGCCGGCTGGGCGTAGCCGAGCCGCTCGTTCAGCCGGTCGAGCACGACGATGGCCGCCTCGGCGATCGGGGTTCCGGGGCCGAACACCGCCGCGACGCCCATGTCGAGCAGGGGCTGGACGTCCTCGGGGGGGATGACGCCGCCGACCACCACCATCATGTCGCCGCGGCCCAGGCCGGCCAGCTCGGCCATCAGCTCCGGGATTAGGGTCAGGTGGCCGGCGGCCAGGGTGGAGACCCCGAGCGCCTGGGCGTCCGCCGCCGCCGCTTCGCGCGCGGCCTCCGCCGGCGTCTGGAACAGGGGACCGATGTCCACCGAGAAGCCGAAGTCCGCGAACGCGGAAGCCACCGCCTTCTGGCCGCGATCGTGGCCGTCCTGGCCGAGCTTGGCGATCATCACCCTGGGCGGTCGGCCTTCCTCCTCCGCGAAGGCGCGGACCATGCCCCTGGCGCGGGCGACCTGCGGGTCGGCGCCGGCGGTGTCCAGGTAGACCCCCCTCACCCCCTCCGGCCTGGCCTGGTGCCGGCCGAACACCTGCTCCAGCGCCAGGCTGATCTCCCCGACAGTGGCCTTGGCCCGGGCCGCCTCGATCGAGAGGCCCATCAGGTTGGCCCCGCTCCTGGCGCCGGCGGAAAGCGCGCCCAGCGCGGTCTCGACCGCCCCGCTGTCGCGCTCCGCCCGCAACCGCCTCAGCTTCTCGATCTGGCGGGCGCGCACTGCGGTGTTGTCGACCTTCAGGGTGGCGATCTCGTCGGCGTGGCCGGTGCGGAAGCGGTTGACGCCGATCACCGCCTGCTCGCCGGTGTCGATGCGCGCCTGGGTGCGGGCGGCGGCTTCCTCGATGCGGCGCTTGGGCAGGCCCGCCTCGATCGCCTTGGCCATGCCGCCGAGGGCCTCGACCTCCTCGATGTGCGCCATGGCCGCGTCCGCCAGCGCCTGGGTCAGTCGCTCGACGTGGAAGGAGCCGCCCCAGGGATCGATGGTGCGCACGAGCCCGCTCTCGGCCTGGAGGACGAGCTGGGTGTTGCGCGCTATGCGGGCGGAAAAGTCGGTGGGCAAGGCGATGGCCTCGTCCAGGGCGTTGGTGTGCAGCGACTGGGTCCCGCCGAACACCGCGGCCATGGCCTCTATGGTGGTGCGGGCGACGTTGTTGAACACGTCCTGCGCCGCGAGGCTCCAGCCGGAGGTCTGGCAATGCGCCCGCAGCGCCAGCGAACGCGGGTCCCTCGGCTCGAACCGCCGCATCAGGCGCGACCACAGAAGCCGCCCCGCCCGCAGCTTGGCCGTCTCGGTGAAGGCGCCCATGCCGACGCCCCAGAAGAAGCTCAGCCGGGGCGCGAAGGCGTCCACCGCCAGGCCCGCCGCAAGGCCGGCGCGGACATATTCCACCCCGTCCGCCAGGGTGTAGGCGAGCTCCAGGTCGGCCGTCGCACCCGCCTCCTGCATGTGGTAGCCCGATACCGAGATCGGGTTGAACCTGGGCATCTCCCGCGCCGCGTAGGCCAGGATGTCCGCCACGATCCTGAGCGAGGGCTCGGGCGGATAGATGTAGGTGTTGCGGACCATGAACTCCTTGAGGATGTCGTTCTGGATGGTCCCGGAGAGCTGGCTGCGGGCGACCCCCTGCTCCTCCGCCGCCGCGATGTAGAGCGCCATCACCGGCAGCACCGCCCCGTTCATGGTCATCGAGACGCTGGTGCGCTCCAGCGGAATCGCCTCGAACAGGGTGCGCATGTCGTAGATCGAATCCACGGCGACCCCGGCCATGCCGACGTCGCCCTTCACCCGCTCGTGGTCGGAGTCGTAGCCGCGGTGGGTGGCGAGGTCGAAGGCGATGGAGAGCCCCATCTGGCCGGCGGCGAGGTTGCGCCGGTAGAAGGCGTTGGACTCCTCGGCCGTGGAGAAGCCGGCGTACTGGCGGATGGTCCAGGGGTTGGTCACGTACATGGTCGGGTAGGGCCCGCGCACGAACGGCTCCAGACCCGGCCAGCTGTGGGCGAAGGCGGGCCGCTCTCCCGCCGGCGCCTCCTTGGCCTCGAAATCGACGCGGGCGAAATCGGGAAAGCCGGTCATGGGTCGAGATCCGCGAGGACCTGCTCGGCCTGCGCCGCGAGCCTTAACGGCGTGAGCGGCGCGCATCGGCTGTCGGCCCCTGCCAGCCGGACATCCAGCTCCGCCCCTGATGGCGGAGAAGCGGCCTCGACCTGAGCAGGCGCCGGGATCGGATCGGGAAACAGGTTGACGCCGACGATGCCGATCTCGTCCGCGGCCATGGCCTCGGCGCGCGACCGGCGGACGCTTTCGACCTCGCGGGCGATCAGGCCCGAGCTCAAGGCCGCCGCGAGCCCCCCTCCGGCCTCGATGGCCTGGAACAGGCGCCAGGCCTCGCGGGCGAGCTCAAGGCTGAGCGCTTCGAAGGCCCAGGCTCCCGCCGCGGGATCCGCCGCCCGGCCGAGCATCGCTTCGTCGAGCAGGATCAGCTGGGTGTTGCGGGCGAGCCGCCTCGCCCGCTTCGTCGGGGGGCCGATGGCGTCGGTGAAGGGCGCGAGCACGATGGCGTCCGCGCCGCCGACGGCTGCGGCGAAGCCGGCCGTCGTCAGACGGATCAGGTTGCTCCAGGGGTCCCGCGCCGTGAGCATGCGCCGCGAGCTCCGCACCTCGATGACGGCGGGCGCATCCACCGCGCAGGCGTTCGCGATGTTCGCCCACATCAGCCGTGCGGCTCTGAGCTTGGCGATGCTGACCAGCACGTCGCCGTCCGCGGCCACGCCGAGCACCAGCCGCTCGAAGGCGCCCTGCCGGCTCATCCCCGCCGCCGTCAGCGCCCTGGCGTAGGCGACCGCTGCGGCGGCGGCCATGGCAAGCTCCTGGGCGGCGGATCCGCCGGCCTCGTGCGCGGCGCGCCCGGAGGCGAGAAACAGACTGGCGGCGGGATAGGCGGGAGCCAGGGCGGCGGCGGCTTGCGCCGCGGCCTCGACGTGGCCCCCGATCGGGCCCGGGCTGGACCCGGTCAGGGCGAAGGCCCCAAGGGGGTCAAGATGCAGGGCCAGCCGCGCAGCTGGGGCGTCCTTGGCCAGCGCGCCGAGCCAGCGGGCCGTCGCCGGCCCGGCAAGGCCGGCGTCCACCGCCACCGTCGCGGCCTCCAGAGCCACGCCCTGCAGGGCGCGCGCGAGGGCCTCGGCCGAACCGACGGCGCAGCCCGCCTCGCCCGTGGGATCGATCCTCAGCAGCACCGAGGCGCAACCGCCTTCCAGGGCCTCGAGGACGTGGCTGTTCGCCTGGGCCGGATCGCCCTCGCCGACCTCGCCGCGGATGTCCCAGCCCGCGCCGTCCGGGCGGCCGGGCGCCAGGGCGTTGTCCGCCGCCTCGGGCCCGTAGAGCGGCTGGATGGGCAGGCCGTCGACCGTTGGCCGAGCCAAAGCCTCGACGTCCGCGCCCTTCAGCGCGCGGCGGGCGGCGTCGCGCCAGGCGTCGCGTCCAGGGCTGTCCGCGCCGCTCACGCCGGCCTAACCCGCGCTCGCCGCCCACGGCAGGGCCTTGGGCATGTCGACGTAGAAGGTGCGCTCCTGCAGCAGCCAGAGCCCGTCCTGCTCGACGCAGCGGCTCAGGCGCCAGCCGATCGAGCCGAAGCCGCCGCCCAGGCGGCGCTCGATCACCGCCCGGTAGCTGGCCGCCAGATAGCCGTCGGCGACATCGCTCAGGCAGGCGCGGTCGCAGGGGCCGTCCGCCGCCCGCGCCGGCCCCGCAAGCAGCAGCGCGGCGGCGGCCATGGCCAGATGACGAGACTGTGCGGCGATCGGAGCCTCCCGGCTGCGCTGCGGACGCGCCAACATAGGCTTGACGCCGCCCCTCGCGCGACCTGTCTCTGCGTCAAACCCCTGCCATCAACCAAGAGGCGCAGCCATGCCGCCGCACGACTTCATCGCCGACCGCAAGCGGCCCTACACGGGCGCCGAGTACATCGAGAGCCTGCGCGACGGGCGCGAGGTCTACATCGACGGCGAGCGGATCAAGGACGTCACCACCCACCCGGCGTACCGCAACTCCGTCCGCTCGATGGCGCGCCTCTATGACGCGCTGCACGACCCGAAGACCAAGGACGTCCTCACCTGCCCCACCGACACCGGATCGGGCGGCTACACCCACCGCTACTTCCGCATCGCCCGCAGCGCCGAGGACCTGGTCGGCTCGCAGGGTGCGATCGCCGAATGGGCCAGGCTCACCTACGGCTGGATGGGCCGCACCCCCGACTACAAGGCGGCCTACACCAACACCCTCGGCGCCAATCCCGGCTATTACGGCGACTACGCCGACAACGCCCGCGCCTGGTACAAGCTCGCCCAGGAGACCGTCCCCTTCATCAACCACGCCATCGTCAACCCGCCGGTGGACCGTCACCTGCCAGCCGAGGCGGTCAAGGACGTCTACGTCTCGGTGGACAAGGAGACCGACGGCGGCATCGTCGTCTCCGGCGCCAAGGTGGTCGCCACCTCCGCGGCCATCACCCACTACAACTTCATGGGCCAGAGCTCGAAGACCGCCACCGAGGATCTGGACATGTCGCTCATGTTCATCGTCCCGATCGACGCCCCCGGCCTGAAGCTGATCTCGCGCACCTCCTACGAGCGGGCGGCGGGACTCTACGGCTCGCCGTTCGACCGGCCCCTGTCCTCCCGCTTTGACGAGAACGACGCGATCTTCATCCTCGACAAGGTGTTCGTGCCCTGGGAGGACGTGATGATCTATCGCGACCCGGAGCGGATCCTCACCTTCTATCCGCGCTCGGGTTTCATGCCGGGCTTCCTGTTCCAGGGTTGCACGCGCTTCGCGGTGAAGCTGGACTTCATCACCGGCCTTCTGGCCAAGGTGCTTCGGGCGTCCGGCCAGGACGATTCCAAGAGCGTGCAGGCGCTGCTGGGCGAGGTGGTGGCCTGGCGCAACCTGTTCTGGTCGCTGAGCGACGCGATGGCCCACAATCCCGACCCGTGGATGGGCGAGGCCGTGCTCCCGCAGATGACCGCCGCCCTGGCTTACCGGGTGTTCGCACCGGACTGCTATCCACGCATCAAGGACATCGTCGAGCGGACCGCGACCTCCTCGCTGATCTACCTTCCCTCCTCCATCCGCGACTTCAAGAATCCGGCGACGCGGCCGCTTCTGGACCAGTACGTGCGCGGCTCCCACGGCATGGAGGCGATGGAGCGGGTGAAGATCATGAAGCTCCTTTGGGACGCCGTGGGAACCGAGTTCGGCGGCCGGCACGAACTCTATGAGCGCAACTACGCCGGCGGCTGGGAGGACATCCGCCTGCAGACCCTCACGGGAGCCGAAAAGGGCCCCAACATGAAGCGGATGCAGGCCCTCGTGGACGAGTGCCTCGCCGACTACGACGAGGACGGCTGGGCCCGAGGCCCCTGGATCGATCCGGCCGCCCCGGAGGCCGTCGGCTGACGCCCAAGGTCAAGGCAGGCTGCGGATGAAATTGTGGCCTCGCCGATACAGCTTTGCCTTTAGTGTGCGGTGCGGTGGAACCTGCGACTTGCGACGCTGTTGTGTCAGCAGATTGCACTGGGGACTTCGAAGGAGGGCTGCATGCGTGCGCTACTGGCCGCCGCGCTGATCGGATCGACATCATTGACCGCCGCGGCCGCCGCACACGCGGAAGGCTGGATCGTCACGGTCGGCGGCCGGGTGGCCGCCGCGCCGCCCTATGAGGGCGCCAACCACGACGTGATCGCCCCGTCGCCCACCTTCTCGCTGCGCCGGGAAGACAGCCCCGACCGGTTCGAGCCGCCCGATGGCGGCACCACCATCGCCCTGCTCTCCACCCGCTACATCGTGATCGGCCCGATGGCCCGGTTCCGCTATTCGCGCGGCAACCAGGGCAACCTCACCGGCTTCGACAAGATCGACTGGGCCGCCGAGCCCGGCGGGTTCGTCGAGCTTTGGCCGACCAACTTCATCCGCGGCCGCGCTGAGGTCCGCCGGGGCGTGGTCGGCCATCATGGCTGGGTCGGCGACGGTGCGCTGGACCTGGTCTACACCGGCCCTCGCTGGGACGCCTCGATCGGCGGCCGCGTGGGCTATGGCGACGCCAAGTACATGGACACCTACTTCGGCGTCACGCCGGCGGAGGCGCTGGCCAGCCCGCTGATCACCACGCCCTACGAGCCCGGCAAGGGCCGTCGCTACACCGGGCTGGAGGCGGCGGTGGCCTACCGTCTGGTCGGCGGGCTGTGGACCACCGTGGACGTCGGCTACCATCGGCTGTCGGACAAGGCGGCGTTCAGCCCGATCGTCATGCTCGACGGCAAGCGCGATCAGTTCTCCGGCGGCGTGGAGCTGTCCTACAGCTTCGGCGTCGGCACGCACCATCACGCGCCCGAGCACTAGGCCAGCGCCGCGTTGACACCCCCTGGCCTGCGCCGGATCATCCGGCCGGACCAGGGGCGTGCGCCGATGCGATGGATCCTGACTGCGGCCGCACTGGTCTTCGCCCCCGCCATGACGGCGGCAGATTCGCAAGCCGTGGCGCCCGTGACGCCGGCCGTCCCGATCTGCGGCGCCCAGGCCAGTGCCCCGCCCGCGCCCGCCGAGGCGCTTCTGGACGGCTACGGGACGGGCGGCTTTATGGTCCGCACGCGCAGCGCCGAGGCCCAGGCCTATTTCGACAACGGCATGCAGCTCGGCCACGCCTTCGCGCACAAAGCCTCGGTCGCGGCGTTCCGCAAGGCCGAGCAGCTCGACCCGTCCTGCGCCATGTGCGCCTGGGGCGAGGCCTGGGCCCGCGGGCCGACCCTCAACTATCCGATCGACGACAAGACCCAGGCAGCGCTCGCGGCCCTGGCCGACCGCGCCGCCGTCCTGGCCAAGGACGGACCTGACAAGGAGCGCCGGCTCGCCGCCGCCCTGCGCCTTCGCTACCACGACGGCGGCGCCCGGGGGCCTGGCGACTTCGCCTACGCCCGCGCCATGGACGCCATCGCCCGCGCGGCGCCCGACGACAACGAGCTGGCCATCCTGGCGGCGGACGCCTGGATGATCCCCACCGCGCACCGGGGCGGACGGGCCAACCTCGACCGGGCCCTGGCTTTCCTGGAGCCCGCGCTCCGGCGCAAGCCGGACGACACCGGAGCGATCCACTTCTATATCCACGCGACCGAGCTGGACGGCGTCCCGGGCCGCGCCACGCCCTATGCCGAGCGCCTGGGGCAGCTTGCGCCAAGGGCCAGCCATCTGGTGCACATGCCGTCGCACACCTTCTTCTGGGTCGGGCGCTACGCCGACGCCGCGCGCGCAAACCTCGACGCCGTGGCGGTGGATGAGGCCAACCTCAAGCGCCTGAAGCTGGGCGACGATCCGTTTTCGCTGACCTACCACGGCCACAACGTGGCCTTCGGCATCGGCGCGGCGATGATGGATGGCGACGCGGCCGCGGCCATGGCGCTGGCCCGTCCCCTGCTGGCCGAGCTCCCCAAGCTGAAGCCCGACCCGAACGGCGCGCAGTTCGCCGCGGGCAAGGCCTATTTCGTCGAAGGCCGATACGGCGACCAGGCCGAGGTGGCCGCCCTTCCGGACCCCGGACGGCCGCGCCCTACGCCCGCGCCATGTGGCGCTACGCTCGTGGCGAGGCGGCGGCCCGGCGCGGCGACGCCCGGGCCGTGGCGGCGGAGGCGGAGAAGGCGGTCTTGAGCCCGGCGGACCTCAAGGCGCTGGGCGACGCCTCGCCGATCGCCCAGACCCTGGTCGGCGTCGCGCGGCTGACCCTCGTGGGCCGCGCCGCCATGCTGGACGGACATCCTCAGGACGCCGCCAGGGCCTTCGCCAAGGCCGCCTCGCAGCAGGAAGCGGGGCTGAAGGACTACACCGACCCGCCGGCCTGGTGGTATCCGGCGCGCCGCAGCCTCGCGGCCGCCCAGCTCGCCATGGGCCGTGCGGCCGAGGCCAAGCGGCAGGCCCGGGCGGTGCTGGCCCGCTCCCCCTTGGATCCCGTGACCCTGGCGATCCTGGCCAGGGCCGAGCGCGCCCAGGGCCGCGACGCCGACGCGCAACGGGACCTGGCTGAGGCGCGCCGCGGCTGGCGCGGCGAGGCGGCCGCCCTCGGCCTCGAGGACCCGGCGAGGGCGTCGGCCGGCTAGCGGCGAGCACGGCGCGCCGGCGCCGCACTGCAGCGGCAACGCTGACGCTTTCGTGACGTTTGCTGGTCATGGACATGCTGCGCGCGGTCATCGGTCCCGACGAAGGCCACCAGAGCTGGCAGCAGCTCTGCATGCGAGCGGTGCTGATCTTCGTCTTCGGCGTCATCTGCGTGCGCGTCGCCGGCCGTCGGACCTTCTCCAACACCACGCCGCTGGACATCGTCGTAGCCCTGATCGTCGGCTCCAACCTCAGCCGGGTGATGACCGGCAAGGCGCCCGTCGTGCCGGCCCTTTCGGCCACCCTGGTCCTGGTGGCGCTGCATCGGATCCTGGCGATGTGCACCCTGCGCTGGAATGGCCTGTCCTACTGGCTGAAGGGCCGGCCGGCCGTGCTGGTCAGGGACGGCGAGGTCGACGAGCCGCTCATGCGGCGGCACGGCCTTTCGCGGGGCGACCTCCTGGAAGGCCTGCGGCTGGAGCAGGCCGAAACGCCCGATGATGTTCGCCTGGCGACCCTGGAAGGCGGCGGCAAGATCAGCGTCGTGCGCAAGTCCGGCGGTTAGCCCAGGGGCGCGAAGGCCGTGGCGGAACACGGGGCCGCCCGAGCCGTTGCCCCCGTTGAGGCAGGAGGCGTGCGCGTGCCCGACAGCAACGAAACCGTCCACTACGACGGCCCGGCCGGCGGCTGGGGCTCGCTCAGCGGCATCGCCCGCATCTTCGGCAAGGAATGGAACACCCCGGAGGTCACCGAGACCCTGCTGCGGCAGAACAAGCCGGACGGGGTCATGTGCGTGTCCTGCGCCTGGGCCAAGCCGGCCGAGCCGCATCCCTTCGAGTTCTGCGAGAACGGGGCCAAGGCCACCCTCTGGGAGCTGACCCACCGGCGCTGCACGCCGGACTTCTTCGCCGAGCACACCGTCAGCGAGCTGCGCGGCTGGTCGGACTACGACCTCGAGCAGCAAGGGCGCCTCACCCACCCCCAGCGCTACGAGCCCGCCTCGGACAAATACGTCCCCTGCGCGTGGGACGAGGCCTTCGCCGCCATCGGCCGGGAGCTGAAGGCGATCGATCCCAAGTCCGCGGTGTTCTACGCCTCCGGCCGGGCGAGCCTGGAGACGGCCTACCTCTACGCCCTTTTCGCCAGGCTCTACGGGCACAACAACCTGCCCGACAGCTCCAACATGTGCCACGAGACCACCTCGGTGTGCCTGAAGAAGGTGATCGGCTCGCCCGTCGGCACCGCGGTGCTGGACGACTTCAAGCACTGCGACGCGATCTTCTTCTTCGGCCAGAACACCGGATCCAACAGCCCGCGGTTCCTACACGACCTGCAGGACGCGGTGCAGCGGGGCTGCAAGATCGTCACCTTCAACCCGGTGCGCGAGAAGGGGCTGGAGAGCTTCGTCAATCCGCAGAACCCGACGCAGATGCTGACGGGCAGGCCGACGGCCATCTCCTGCCAGTACCACCAGGTGAAGGCGGGGGGCGACATCGCCGCTTTGATGGGGCTGTGCAAGCACGTCCTCGCCGCCGAGGACCGCAGCGTCGCCGAAGGCGGCGTCCACGTCCTCGACCTCGACTTCATCGCCCAGCACACCACCGGCTTTGAGGCCTTCGCCGCCAAGGTCCGCCAGACCTCCTGGGAGGAGATCGAGCGGGAGTCGGGCCTTGCCCGCGCGGCCCTGGAAGAGGCCGGCGAGGTCTATGTGCACGCCGAGCGGGTGATCGGCATCTTTGGCATGGGCCTGACGCAGCACGTGCACGGCTTCGAGAACATCGCCACCCTGGTCAACCTCCTGCTGATGCGCGGCAACCTCGGCCGCCAGGGCGCCGGGGTCTCGCCCGTGCGCGGCCATTCCAACGTGCAGGGCCAGAGGACCGTCGGCATCAGCGAGAAGCCGGAGCTCGTGCCCAACGACAGGCTGCGCGAGCTGTTCGGGTTCGAGCCGCCCATGGACAAGGGCATGAACACCGTCGAAGCCTGCGAGGGCATCCGCGCAGGCAAGGTGCGCGCCTTCATCGGGCTCGGCGGCAACTTCGTCCGCGCAATCCCCGAGCGCGAGGCCATGGAGGCTGCCTGGACCGGACTGCGGCTCACCGTGCAGATCGCCACCAAGCTGAACCGCAGCCATCTGGTGAACGGCGAGGTCGCCTACCTGCTGCCCTGCCGGGGCCGCCTCGAGGCGGACCTTCAGGCGTCGGGCCCGCAGGTCGTGAGCATGGAGGACAGCCTGAGCTGCATCCACGGCTCGCTCGGCAAGCATACGCCGGCCAGCGAGCACCTGCTGTCGGAGCTGGCGATCGTCGCAGGTCTCGCCAAGGCCACCCTGCCGCCGAACCCGAAGGTCCTGTGGGACGCCTGGACCGACGATTACGCCCTGGTCCGTGACCTCATCGAGGCCACCTATCCGGACCAGTTCAAGGACTTCAACAAGCGGCTGTTTACCCCCGGCGGGTTCTATCGCGGGAACTCCGCCCGCCAGCGGATCTGGAAGACCGAGAGCGGCAAGGCGGACTTCACCACCCCTCGGATGATGTCGGCGATGGGCGTGGACGAGGCGCCGGGCCGCTTCCGCCTGATCACCATGCGCAGCAATGACCAGTTCAACACCACCATCTATGGCTTCAGCGACCGGCTGCGGGGGATCGAGGGCGCGCGCGACGTGCTGCTGATCAACCCGGACGAGATCCGCCGCGCCGGGCTGGAGGAGGGCCAGGTGGTGGACCTGGTGTCGGACGCCGGGGACGGCGTGCACCGCGAGGTCCGCGGCCTGAAGGTCACGTCCTTCTCCCTGCCGGACGGTTGTGTGGGCAGCTACTATCCGGAAATGAACCCGCTGATCCCGCTCTGGTACCACGACCAGGCCTCCAAGACCCCCGCGGCCAAGGGCGTGCCCGTCAAGATCCGCGCCTGACGTGGCCATGGCGGCGGGCATGAAGGCGTGGCTCGCGGCGCACCGGCCGCTGGCGTGGGCCTTCGTCGCCGGCGCGGCGACCGCCATCGCCGGGGCCGGCGCGTTCGGGCTGGCGGTGGTCGAGCTTGGCGCCTTCAACGCGAGCGCCAGCAAGCCGCACGAGCCCCTCGTCTACTGGTCGACCCATGAGACCATGATCCGCTCGGTGGAGCAGCGCGCCGCGGGCATCGCCGCCCCGGCGCGGTTCACAGCGGCGCAGGTGCAGGCTGGTCTCGCCACTTACCAGGAGCGCTGCGCCATGTGCCACGGCGGCCCGGCCACCGACCGCCAGCCCTGGGTCGCCGGCCTGAACCCCACCCCGCCCTATCTGGTCGACTCCGCGCGCCACTGGAGCAAGCCCCAGCTCTACTGGATCATCAAGCACGGCCTTAAGATGACGGCGATGCCGGCCTGGCAGGACGTCCTGTCCGACCAGGAGGTCTGGAACACCGTGGCGCTGCTGGAGGCCATGCCCGACCTCAGCCCGGAGGCCTATCTCAAGATGGTCCAGGCCGCCGACCGGCGTGGCGTCACGCCCGTCGACGCTCAGTCCTTGGGCGCCGACCTCAGCCCGGCGACGAGCGCGGCCAGGGCGAGGGCGCAGAGCACGCCCGCGAGCACCGCCGAAGCTGCGGTCAGCCCCCATATCTGAGAGATGATCCCGACCCCGACGGTCGGCACGGACACCCCGGCGTAGCAGCAGGCGAGGAAGCTTGCGACCACCTCCGCCCGCCGGTCCTCGGGCGCGATCTTGTTCACCACCTGCAGCGCCCCGCGGTAGCCGAGCGCCACGCTGGCGCCGCCGATCAGGGTGGCGAGCGCCAGCAGCCAGGCAGAGCGCGCGCCCTGGGCCGCCGCCAGCAGGAGCACCGCCGGCGCCAGCAGCACCAGGCCCGCGAGCATGGCCGTGCGGCTCTTCAGCCGCCTTGTGGCGACCAGGGCCGCCACTCCCGCCGCGAAGAAGGCGAACACCGCCGCCCCGCCCACGGCGTGGTTGCTGATCTTCAGCGTCTCGCCCACCAGGCTGGGCGTGACGGCCGAATAGAAACCCATCAGAGCGAAGGTCACGAAGGCGGTCACCGCCGGCGAGACGAACTCGGGCAGGATGTCGCCGGGGACCCCCATGCGAGGCGTCAGCGAGAGCTCGCGCAGGCCCTTGCGGTCCTCGACCGTCTCCTCGACCTGCAAGGTCAGCAGGGTGATGACAGCCAGGCCCGCCAGGAACACCAGATAAGGCGTCTTCAGCGGCCAGGGCGCGTATTGCGCCAGGATGCCGGCCAGCAGGGGCCCGACGCCCAGTCCCGCGACGTTGGCCCCCGCCGAAACCAGGGCCGCCGCCTGCTCGTCACCCTGCGGCTGCAGCTCGGCCACCCAGGCGGTGCCGGCGGCCGCCACCATGCCGATGGAGAAGCCGCTGAGCAGCCGGGCCACGAACAGCATGGCCGTGTCGCCGACCAGCAGGAACAAAAGGGTGGCCAGGACGGTCAGGCCGACGCCGAGGTAGCTGATCGGCCGGCGGCCGAGCTGGTCGGACAGGCGGCCGAGCAGGATCATGCTGAACAGGGCGCCCGCCATGTAGACGGCGAAGGCGAGCGTCAGGGTGATCTCGGAGAAATGGAATTTCTGCCGGTAGATCACATAGAGCGGCGTGGGCAGGTTGGCCGCCGCGAACAGCGCCGCCAGCTCGACCGCGACCATGGCCATCTGCCAGCCGGACCCCTTGGGGGCCGCGCCCTGTGCGGCGCCGACATAAGCGTTTGGCATGGGCAAGATGTGAGTGAAGCGCCGCGGACGATCCTTGCAACGCATGAAACGCAGCCATGGCCCAGCTGGGCCGCCTTTTACCGGCAAACCCGAAATGCGCCGATTTCCTCGAGCGGCGGCTTGGTGCAGCTTCCCCCGTGCGGTTGACGCGCCGTCGGGCCCGGCGAGCCGAGCAACGCGACCAAGGGCGAGGGGCCGAAATGGCGGGCATGAACGACTCTTCCGGCAGGGCCGTGTTGATCACCGGCGGCGCGACCGGCGTCGGGCGCGCGACGGCACTGGCCTTCGCCGCCGCCGGCGCCAGCGTCATGATCGGCGACACCGACGACCGGGCCGAGGAGACGTGCAGGCGCCGAGGGCCGCTTCTTCCTAGCCGTCTGCCGAAGACTCCCTCTGCGACTGCCAAAAGGCCCGCGTCTTGGCCCGCGCCGTCGCACTAGCCGGAGCCCGGGTGTTTTTCCAAGGAGGGAGTTGGACAAGATGTCTTACGGCACGCCACCGCCGTTCAGGTGGTCCTTGGATTGGCGACTTGATCCAGCTTCCTGCTAGAGGGACCCTTCACGGCAGTAAGGTCGCAGGCGGAACGCGAGTATCTGTTGGAAGCATCAGACGCGGATATGCTGAGACGGGCCGAAATCGGCCGCCAGAGACGGGCGCGAACCCGGGCGAGGATCGTCGCCGCCGCATTCGATCTCTTCGGGGAGGAGAACGGTCTTTACTCGCGGATCGAAGACATCGCCGACCGCGCCGGCATCACGCGGCCAACGTTCTACAACCACTTCGCGGGCATGGAAGATCTGCGCGAAGCGCTCACGCACGAGGTGACCCATGATTTCCTCGTCGCCGTGACGCGGACGGTGAATTCGCTGCCCGATCCACGCGACCGCGCTGCGACGGCGCTGCGCTATTACCTTCATCGCGCCCGGGAGGACCGGCGTTGGGCGTGGTCGATGATCAACATGAGCGCGAACGGTGTCTTCCTGGGTTCGGAAACCTACCGCCAGGCGGAGCAGACGGTCAGGGAAGGTATCAAGGCCGGCGTGCTGACCATTCCCTCGAGCGCCCTGGGCCGCGACATTGTCCTCGGCACAGTCCTCGCGGCGATGACTTCCCTTGTGAAACAGGACATGCCCCAGGATTATCCTGAGCAAATCGCTGAGTTCATCCTGCTGGGCCTGGGCGTCCCGGCGGCTGTGGCCCACGGCACTGCGCGGATCGCACCGCCGCCGCTCGCCTATGCAGACGGCGGGGCTAGCAAGACGGAAGTTGACGGCCCGTAGAAATCGCCTAGCTTCTCTCCAAATTTACAAAGTGTCGTATTTGGGCGCTGTCGCCGTGGCGCTCAGAGGACTCGGTCAGGAGGGGAACATGGGACTCGCTCATCTTTTGGACCGATGCTCGAGGCGGGGCCTGATGGCGGCGGTGATTTTGGGATGCATCGCCGTCCGGTCTCTTCCGGCCGCAGCCGCGGTTCCCGGCGCGCCGCCCGCGCCGCCGCTCAAGGTCGAGGTTCTGCAGACCAGCGCCGGTTCGCTCTACGCCAACATCTCGCTGATCGAAGGCGCCAGGGATGCCGTTCTGGTCGACGCGCCTTTCACCATGGCCGATGCTCACCGGGTGGCGGCGATGGTGCTCGAGAGCGGCAAGCACCTGACCTATGTCTTCATCACGCACGACCATCCGGACCACTACTTCTCGATGGAAGTGATCCGCCAAGCCTTCCCCGACGTCCAGATCGTGGCACACCCGACGGTCGTCGCCGACATCTGGGCCTCCTTGCCGCTCAAGGTGAAGCGGTGGAGTCCGATGCTCGGCGTCAACGGGCCCCGCAGCCCCAACCGCGCCCTCGCCGCTCCAGGGCGACACCATCATGCTCGAGGGCCAGCCGCTGCAGGTGCTGGGGCCCATGGCCGGCGACCATCATCACGCCACGGCGCTGTGGGCGCCCTCGATCAAGACCCTGTTCGCCGGCGATCTTGTCTTCAACCAGATGTACCTCTGGATGGGCGAGCATCACCCCGAGGACATCACGGCCTGGAGCCGTTCGCTCGACGAACTGGCCAAGCTCCATCCGGAGATGGTCGTCGCCGGCCACTCAAAGCCGGGGCTGCCCAACGATACGTCCGGGCTCGACTTCAGTCGCCGCTACCTGGCGGCCTGGCCGGGGCTCGTCGCACAATCCAAGGATTCCGCCGAACTGCGCACCAAGGTGAAACAGGCTTTCCCCCAGGCGATTGACGTGCTCGGCGGCTTCCTGCTCGACAACTCCAGCAAGGTCGCCAAGGGCGAGGAGCCGATATGGCAGGAATGAACGACTTCTCCGGCAAGGCCGTGGTGATCACTGGCGGCGCCACCGGCATCGGTCGCGCCACCGCCCTCGCCTTCGCGGCCGCCGGCGCCAGCGTCATGATCGGCGACACCGACGCGCGGGCCGAAGAGACGGTCAAGGCGATCCACAACCACGAGGGTCCAGCCGCGTGGATGAAGGCGGACGTCCGCGACGCCGACGCCATGACGGCGCTGGTCGACGCGTGCGTGGAACGTTTCGGCCGAATGGATGCAGCCTTCAATAACGCCGGCATCCTCACGCCTCAGCGACCGCTTCATGAAATCACGGCGGAGGAATGGGCGCTCACCATCGACGTCGACCTCAAGGGGGTCTTCTTCGCCATGCAGGCCGAGATCCGGCATTTCCTCAAGGTCGGCGGCGGCGCCATCGTCAACACCGCCTCGGTCGGCGGCCTGATCGCCGACCCGGGCATGTCGCCCTATATCGCCGCCAAGCATGGCGTCGTCGGCCTGACCAAGGCGGCAGCCGTTGACTATGGCCGGCTCGGGATCCGCGTGAACGCCATCGCTCCTGGTTTCGTCGTGACGCCGATGACGCAGCACTGGGCCGACAGCAAGGCCTTCACCGAGATGTTCTTCGCCAACAACGTGAGCGGGCGGGCGTCGCAGCCCGAGGAGATCGCCGCGACCGTGCTGCATCTCTGCGGCGACGGAGCGAGCTTTATTAACGGCGCGACCTTCACCATCGACGGGGGCCAGACGGCGCACTGACGCCGGCCCGCCCAACGTGATGTTCTGAAGATTGGGCTGGTCGCCACTCCGCGCGTTTTGGCGTACGGACTGCATCGATCCGGCTCGCGAACCAACCCGAACCCCACGAGAAGACGTCTGCAGAATCAAGCCCATAGGTTGTGCGTGGCCCCCATGATGG
>FTHL01000237.1_pt1 | contig 17090 bp, 22 predicted proteins | sample 1640951 | NCBI WGS metagenome assembly FTHL01 (sample SAMEA3914788, study PRJEB12502) | metagenome | biome: forest; material: soil | place: Canada | collected 2011-07-03 | depth 0.1 m
CCAGCACCTGCAGCAGGGCCCGGGCCCGGCCTGGGCTCAACAGCCCCGACCTCAGGCAGGTCGCCTTGAGCGCCTGCAGAGTTAGGCCCGCCGTCTCGTTCAGGTGGAAGGCGGCCGTGGCGCCGATGTAGCGGCCGCCATCCTTGAACACGCTGTCGAGCGCTTGGTCCTGCGCAGCCAACTCCAGCATGCCGCGCGCGAGCGTCCGGACCGCGGCCGGCAGGGCCGGGTGGCTCGCGACACGGGCGAGCCCGGGTCCCACGTCTTGCCCGGGACCGGCCCACCACCGCAATCCCTGCAGCTCTCCGTCCTGGTCCACGCCTGTCTCCACTGCAGAACGCGCACGCGCCGGGCACTGCAGCCTTGAGCCAGGCTGTGCGTCAGCCTTAGCGCCAGTCGGCGGCGGTCGGTCAAAAATGTGCAGGGGACGGACGTCTGGCCGTCCTTTTCGCGGCAACCGGCTTGACGGCGCCTCCGGCGGAGGCGGAGCCTGGGCGGCGCTTCGCCATGCCCACCAACCGTTCGACGCCGACCTCCCTGTTTTCCTATGGCACGCTGCAGCAGCCGGCGGTGCAGCTCGAGCTGTTCGGCCGCCAGGTGGAAGGGGAGCCGGACAGACTCCCCGGCTACCGGCGCGGAACGGTCACCCTCGCCGATCCCGAGGGCGACGGGCCGGAGGTGCACGCCATCGCCATCCCCAGCGGCCATCCCGCCGACGAGATCGCCGGGACCCTGCTGTGGCTGACCGAAGCCGAGCTCGCCGCCGCCGACGCTTACGAGCCCGACGCCTACCGACGCGAGATGGTGACCATGAGATCGGGCCGCCGGGCCTGGGCCTATGTCCAGGCGTCGCCTGTCAGCGTCTGATTGCAACCCTCCCGCGAACCCGGCTTAATGCGCCGGGGCTGAGGGGCGGGCGCATGCGAAGGTGGACGATCGGCTTGGCCGCGGCGCTGGCCGCGTTGCTCGCGGCGGCTGGGGCCCAGGCCGGTTCGCCCAAGGTCGGCAAGCCCGCGCCGGACTTCCAGCTGGAGACCTTTGACGGCCGGCACATGCGGCTCTCGGACTTCCGGGGCCAGGTGGTGGTGCTGAACTTCTGGGCCACTTGGTGCACGCCCTGCCGGCGGGAGATGCCGCTGCTGGACGGCTATTCGCGCGCGCGGCAGGCCTATGGCCTGCAGGTGCTGGCCATCGCCACCGAGGATTCGGTGCCCCCGGACAAGCTGAAGCCGCTGGCGGCGGCGGTGTCCTTCCCGCTGGTGCGCCGCCTCAAAGGCCCGTACGGCGCCATGGGCGCCGTGCCGACCAACTACGTGATCGATCGCGCCGGGGTGGTCCGCTACGCCAAGGCCGCCGCTTTCGACCTCGACAGCCTGAACGAGATCCTGGTCCCCCTGCTCCGGGAGCCGCCGCCCGACGACAACCCGACGCTCGCAGCGGCCAAGCCGACGTCCTGATCGCGGGTTTCCTCGGGCATAGCCGCCCATCCGCCCGGTGGAGGCAGCGTGGCGCAAGTTCGTGCCCGAGCAGTCCTGACCCGATGGTGCCGCCTGCGTGACTCGAACACGCGACCTACGCATTACGAATGCGCCGCTCTACCGGCTGAGCTAAGGCGGCCCACGATCCTGAGGCCAGGGTCCCTCGCGAAAGGGGCCTGCTATGTAGCGGCGGCGAGGACAGGCGCCAAGCCTGGGTTCCTGGGCGCCAGCCGCAGCTCAAGGGCCGGGCTGGGGCGATGCGCCAGGCGGGGCCGAAGGACCGGGGTGCTGCGGCCAGAGGGTGGGGCCGAGCTTCACCAGGGCCGTTCCGGCCAGGATGCACAGCAGGGTGAAGGCCATCGCCGCCCAGAAGCCGGCGCTGAACAGGGGGCGGGGCCGCTCGTCAGCGGGGCCGGGCGGCGGCTCTGTCGGGTCGGGCTCGCGGGGCGCGGTCATGCGCTGTGCAGCAGGCTGAGCAGGCTGGTCTCGTTGGGCAGAGGCGCCACGGCCACGCCGCCGAAATCGGCGCCGGCGAGGGCCTCCGCCGCCGCCGCCGAGATGCAGAACGCCTGCAGGCGGTCGGCCACGGCCGCCACCGCGGCGATCTCGCCCAGTCGCCGTCCGGCGCGCGGCGAGTGCACCAGCACGGCTTCGAGCTCCAACGGGTCGGAGGCCAGGGCCGCGGCCACCGCCGGGCCGAGTTCACAGGGAAACGTCCGGTAGACGGCGCCGAGCCGCGCCTCGACGCCGGCGGCGGCCAGGGCGCCCACCAGGTCCCCGGCCGGCTCGTCGGGGCCGGCGTGGACCACGGGGCCGGCGAGGCGGCCGCGATGGGCGCCGATCAGGACGGCCAGCGCTTCGACGTCGCCTTCGGCCGAATGGACCTCCGCGAACCCCGCCTCCCGCGCCGCCTGGGCGGTGGCGGCGCCGACGGTGAAGGCCGGCAGAGCCCGCTCGCCGCTGAGGCTGGAGAAGGTCCGCACCCCGTTGCGGCTGGTGAAGGCCAGGGCCCCGGCGCCTTGGAGGTCGGGCGGCGCGGCGTGCGGCTCCAGCCGCAGCACTGGGCCGACCAAGGGCGCGTGCCCGAGGCCCCTCAGGCGCTCGGCGGTGGCTTCCGCCTCGGGCGCCGTGCGCGTGACCCAGATCCTCATGGCCGAGAGTGTAGCGCCGTTCGAGACCGCGCGCGTCCGTCGGCGCGATTCCCCGGCGCGCCTAGCCGAACTCGATGCGGTCGCCGGCTTCCTCGCGGATCTCGCGGCCCAGGCGCAGGCCGAGGGCGTAGGCCTCGGAATGACCGGCCAGACCCGGCGTCAGACCGGCGGCCAGCCCCAGTCGCCCCTCGCGGCGGACCTGGTAGCGCCCGTCCGGCGACAGGGCCTCCACGGTCAGCCCAAGGTGGTCGGGCCCGATCGAGGCGTAGGCCCCCATTGCGGTCCGGCAGGAGCCCTCCAGCGCCTCCAGGGCGCCGCGTTCGGCCGCCACCGCAAGGGCGGTGGGCGCATGGCGCAGCGCCTCGAGCCATGAGGCCGCGGCCGCGTCTGCGCGGGTCTGGATCGCCAGGGCGCCCTGGCCCGGCGCCGGCGGCGCCTGCTGTGGATCCAGCGGCTCGCCGGCCCGGCCGTGCAGGCCCAACCGGTTCAATCCGGCCATGGCCAGGAGCAGCGCGTCCACCTCGCCGCGGTCGAGCTTCGCCAGGCGGGTGTCGACGTTGCCGCGCACCATCTCGATGCGGAGGTCCGGCCGCACGGCCAGGGCCTGGGCCTGGCGGCGCAGGCTGGCGGTGCCGAGCCGCGCCCCTTCAGGCAGGTCCTGCAGGCGGCCGCAGAGGCCGCTGACGAAGGCGTCGCGCGGATCCTCCCGCTCGGGGATGGCGGCGAGGACCAGCCCGTCCGGCTGGGCGGCGGGCACGTCCTTCAGGGAGTGGACCGCGCAGTCGATCCGGCCGTCCAGCAACGCCTCCTCAAGCTCCTTGACAAACAGCCCCTTGCCGCCGGCCTCGAGCAGCCGCCGGTCCTGGATCCGGTCGCCGGAGGTGGTGATGACCACCAGCGGGGCGGCGTCCTCGGCGTCTTCGGGCCCGGCCCCGAGGGCGGCGGCGATGCGCAGCTGCATCTGGCGGGACTGGGCGAGCGACAGCTTGGAGCCGCGGGCGCCAATGCGGACGGGCGGTTGCGAGGCCATGGCCGGACAGCTACCTGCTGGCGGGGCTGGCCGCCAGCGCCAAGCCGGAGCCGCCGGAGCATGACCGACCTGCTCGTCCTCGGAATCGAGACCAGCTGCGACGAGACCGCGGCCGCGGTGTTGCGCCTGCCCGGCTCCGGCGCGCCTGAGGTGCTCTCCTCGGTCATCTCCAGTCAGATCGCGGCGCACCGGCCGTATGGCGGGGTCGTGCCCGAGATCGCCGCCCGCGCCCACGTCGAAGTGATCGACCTGATCATCCGCCAGGCGCTGGACAAGGCGGGCGTCAGGCCCGCCGAGCTGTCCGGGATCGCCGCCACCGCGGGCCCGGGCCTGATCGGCGGGGTGATGGTCGGCCTCTCGGCCGGCAAGGCCATGGCCCTGGCGCTGGAGCTTCCGCTGATGGCGGTGAACCACCTTGAGGGGCATGCGGTCTCGCCGCGGCTGGCTGAGGAGCTCGCCTATCCGTTCCTGCTGCTGCTGGTCTCCGGCGGGCATTGCCAACTCCTGGAGGTGGAGGGCATAGGCGCCTGCCGACGCCTGGGCTCGACCATCGACGACGCCGCCGGGGAGGCTTTCGACAAGATCGGCAAGGTGCTGGGCCTGCCCTATCCCGGCGGGCCGGCGCTGGAGCGGCTGGCCGAGGGCGGGGCGGCGGACCGCTTTCCCCTGCCCCGGGCCCTGCTGGGCCGGGAAGGCTGCGACTTCTCATTTTCGGGCCTCAAGACCGCGGCCGCCCGGCTGGCGGAGGGCCTGGCCGAGCCCGGCGACAAGCGCGACCTCGCCGCCGCCGTGCAGTCGGCCATCGCCCGCCAGCTGTCCGAGCGCACCGACCGGGCCATGGCGCTCTATGTCCGCCGCCGGGGCGGCGCCGGCCTGCGCTTCGCTGTCGCCGGCGGGGTCGCCGCCAACGCCGAGGTGCGCCGCCAGCTTCAGCAGACGGCCCAGGCGCGGGGCTTTTCCTTCACCGCCCCGCCGCTCGCCTACTGCACCGACAACGCCGCCATGATCGCCCTCGCCGGGGCCGAGCGGCTGCGCGCCGGCCTGATCGACGGCCTGGACGCCCCGGCCCGGCCGCGCTGGCCGCTGGACGAGGCCGCGGCGGCCGCCAGTCCCACCCACGCGCCAGGCCGAAAGGGGGCCAAGGCGTGAGCGCGCCGCGCACGGCGGGCGTCATCGGCGGCGGCGCCTGGGGTACGGCCCTGGCGCAGGTCTGCGCCCGCGCGGGCCTGGACGTCATGCTGTGGGCGCGGGAGCCTGAAGTGGTGCATGAGATCGCGTCCTCCCACGAGAACCGGCTGTTCCTGCCGGGCGTGCGGCTGGAGGACTCGGTCTCCGCCACGGCGGAGATGGCCAGGCTCGGCGGCTGCGACCTGGTGCTGGCGGTGGCGCCGGCCCAACACCTGCGCCCGGCGCTGGCCACCTTCGCTCCGCACGCGCGGCCCGGCCTGCCGGTGGTGCTCTGCGCGAAGGGCGTGGAGCAGGGCTCGCTGAAGCTGATGACCGAGGTCCTGGCCGAGACCCTGCCCGGCGCGGCGCCGGCGGTGCTGTCCGGGCCGAGCTTCGCGGGGGAGGTGGCGCGCGGCCTGCCCACCGCCGTCACCCTGGCCTGCCCGGACGAGGCCCTGGGCCGCTCCCTGGCCGAGGCGATCGCCACGCCCGCCTTTCGGCCCTACCTCAGCGACGACATGATCGGGGCGGAGGCCGGCGGGGCGGTGAAGAACGTGCTCGCCATCGCCTGCGGCATTGTCGAGGGCAAGGGGCTCGGCCGCAGCGCCCACGCGGCCCTGATCACCCGCGGCTTCGCCGAGCTGACCCGGCTTGCGACGGCCCTCGGCGGCAAGGCGGAGACCGTGGCCGGCCTGTGCGGCCTGGGCGACCTCGTGCTCACCTGTTCCAGCCCGCAGTCGCGCAACATGAGCGTCGGCCTCGCCCTGGGCCGGGGCGACAGCCTGGAGGCGGCCCTGGCCGGCAAGCTCTCGGTGGCGGAGGGGGTCAGCTCCGCTCCTGTGGTGCGGGCCCTGGCCGAACGTCTTAAGGTGGAGGCGCCGATCTGCGCCGCCGTCGCCGCCATAGTGGCCGGCCGGATCGGCATCGACGAAGCCATCGAGGGCCTGCTGTCCAGGCCCCTCAGACAGGAGAGCTGAACGCCGCATGGCATTGTACGTCATCCTCGGCATGGACAAGCCGGACAGCCTCGAGCTGCGGATGGCCACGCGCGAGGCTCACTTCGCCCACTTGGCCAAGTACAGCGAGCAGGTGCGCCTGGGCGGCCCGTTCCTCGACGAGGACGGCCGCATGACCGGATCGATGATCATCCTCGAGGCTGAGAGCCTGGAAGAAGCCCGGGCCTTCCACACGAGCGATCCGTACACGACGGCCGGCCTGTTCGAGAGCTCGGAGGTGCGGCCCTGGCGCGCCACGGCCGGCGGTCTCGGCGGCCGGCGCTCGACGGTCTCTTAACGTCCGCGCGGTAAGACGGCGGTCCACGCCCCCCGCAAGGACTTTGCATGGCCGATCCCCTGCGCGCGCTCGCCTCGATCAACGGCCGCTTCGCGCCCGCGCTCGCCCAGACCATGCTGGCCTCGCCGAGGACCCAGGCCGACGTGAAGGCCTTCGCGGCCCATGCCGAGACGCTGGGCCTGGAATTCACCGACCTCTGGGCCGACAACAACATTCCCTTCGTCGCCCCGGTGCTGCGCAACTTCGCCCGCTGGCGCGAGCACATCGACTACCTGGAGATCGGGGCCTACGAGGGCCGCAACCTCGCCTTCATGGACTGGCTGCTGCCCGGCAAGCTCGACGCTGCGGTGATCGATCCCTGGTTCGACGAGGCGCTGAATCCGGAAGAGAAATACCATGCGGTCGAGCCGCGGTTTCAGCGCAACGCCGCGAAGCTGGCCATGCCGCTGCGGGTCACCAGGGGCTTCTCCACCTATGAGCTGCCCAAAATGCTGGCGGCGGGCGAGGGCTTCGACCTGATCTATGTCGATGGCACCCACACCGCCCTGGGCGTGATGATCGACCTCTGCTTCTGCGCCGCCCTGCTCAGGGTCGGCGGGCTGATGATCCTGGACGACTACTGGCATCAGGAGAGCGAGATCGGCGGGCCCGGCGTGAAGCAGGCGGTGGACCGCTTCCACGGCGCCTTCCGCCGCTATTTCGAGCTCGAGGCCGTGTACCGCCAGGTGATCCTGCGCAAGACCGCCGAGATCCCGCGCTAAGCGTCCCCCGGGCCCTCTTGTGGGGACGATCCTGAGCCGGTCCCGCAGACGACGCATTCCGGATCGGCCGAGAGGGCGACGGTGCGGATCTCGGCGCCGAGAGCGTCGTAGATCAGGAGGCGCCCTGACAGGGTCTCGCCCGCGCCGGCGATCCACTTGACGGCCTCCAGCGCCATCATCGAGCCGATGACGCCCGCCAGGGCGCCCATCACGCCCACGGCGGCGCAGGTCTCGGCGTCCGGCGGCGTCTCGCTGACCAGGCAGCGGTAGCAGGGGCGGCGCTCGGCCAGCGGGCGGCCGCGGGTGGGGCCGGCCTCGAACACGGCGAGCTGGCCGGTCCAGCGGCCGATGGCGCCCGAAACCAGCGGCTTGCCCTCGGCCCAGCAGGCGGCGTTGACGGCGAAGCGGGCGGCGAAGCTGTCGGTGCCGTCCAGCACGAGGTCGTAGCCGCGCACGATCCCGGCGGCGTTGGCCTTGTCCAGCATCACCGGGTGCGGGTCGATGGCCACATGCGGGTTGAGCGCCTGGAGCCGCTCGGCGGCCGCCAGCACCTTGCCGCGGCCGACATCCGCGCCGGTATAGAGCACCTGCCGCTGCAGGTTCGACAGGGCGACCGCGTCGGCGTCTGCAAGTCCGAGCGTCCCGACCCCGGCTGCGGCCAGATACAGCGCCGCCGGCGCGCCGAGCCCGCCGGCCCCGACCACCAGCACCCGCGCCGCTTTCAGCCGCTGCTGGCCCGGCCCGCCGATCTCCCGCAGCACCAGATGGCGGGCGTAACGCTCGACCTCCTCGTCGGTGAAGCTCATGCGCCAGCCTTGACCCTGCCGTCCGGGACCGCCACATCCGCCGCCATGTCCGACACTCCTTCCACGGCCGCCCCGCCGTCCTGGCATGGGACCACCATTCTGGCGGTGCGCAAGGGAGAGATGACGGTGATCGCCGGCGACGGGCAGGTGTCCATGGGCCCGACCATCGTCAAGGGCAACGCGCGCAAGGTGCGCCGCCTCGGCGACGGCAAGGTCATCGCCGGCTTCGCCGGGGCCACGGCCGACGCTTTCACCCTGTTGGAGCGGCTCGAACAGAAGCTGGAGCAGTATCCCGGGCAGCTCGCGAGGGCCTGCGTGGAGCTGGCCAAGGACTGGCGGACGGACCGCTACCTCAGGCGGCTGGAGGCGATGCTGATCTGCGCCGACGCGAAGGCTGTCTACACAGTCACCGGCACGGGGGACGTTCTGGAGCCGGAGTCCGGCGTCGCCGCGGTGGGCTCTGGCGGGCCCTTCGCCCTTGCCGCCGCCCGTGCGCTCTACGACTTCGACCTCAGCGCCGAGGAGATCGCGCGTCGGGCCATGGCCATCGCCGCCGACATCTGCGTCTACACCAACGCCTCGGTGACGGTGGAGACGGTCTGAGGTGAAACGCCGCCCACCTCCCATCCTCCCGACCCTGGCCGCCACGCTCGTGGCCGCGCTGGCGATATCGACCTTGGCCGTGGCGCCTGGGGCCCGCGCCGCCGCCGATCCTGGCCAGGTCGTGGACGCGGAGAAGGCCTTTTCGGCGGACGCCGGTGCGATGGGCGTCAAACGCTCGTTCCTGAAGTGGGCCGCGCCGGACGCCGTGGTGCTGGAGCCCGATCCGGTGAACGCGATCGAGAGCTATTCCAAGCAGGGCGACGACACCGGGGGGCCGCAACTGCAGTGGTGGCCGTTATGGGCGGGCGTCGCGAGCTCAGGCGACCTCGGCTTCACCACCGGCCCCTACAGCTTCGACGGCAAGCGCCGGGGGCACTATTTCACGGTCTGGGCGCGCCAGCCTGACGGGCGCTGGAAGTGGATCTTCGACGGAGGGACCAGCTCGGATGCGACCGACGAGCCGGACTGGCGCACCCCGGCCGCCTATCTGCCGCCCGCCGCGCCCGCCGCGGGGTCGGCCGAGGCCGCCATGGCCGAGGTGGCCAGGGAAGAAGCCGACCTCGCCAAGCGAGCGGAGACGGACGTGCGCATCGCCCACCTGCGCCATCTCTCGGAAGACGCCCACATCCAGGCCTCGGCCAACCCGCCCGCAACCCACCGCGCCGAGTTCGAGCTGGAGCTGCAGGTCTGGCCGGACGCGATGAAGCTGGCGCCCCTCGGCGGCCGCGCCGCCTCGGGCGGGGACCTGGTGTTCACCTATGGCGACGCGCGCTGGAGCGGCGGGCGCGGTCATTACGCCCATGTCTGGCAGAAGCGGGCGGCGGGCTGGAAGCTGGTCTTCGCCGAGCTGATCTCCGTACGTTCCGAGTAGACCCTCAAGGACCGGATGACCGAGTTTTCCCCCCGAGAGATCGTCTCCGAGCTCGACCGGCACATCGTCGGCCACCCCGAGGCCAAGCGCGCGGTCGCCATCGCCCTGCGCAACCGCTGGCGCCGGCAGCGGCTGATGCCCGAGGAGCTGCGCGACGAGGTCACGCCCAAGAACATCCTGATGATCGGGCCGACCGGGGTCGGCAAGACCGAGATCGCCCGTCGGCTCGCCAAGCTGGCCCAGGCCCCGTTCCTGAAGGTGGAGGCCACCAAGTTCACCGAGGTCGGCTACGTGGGCCGCGACGTCGACCAGATCCTGCGCGACCTGGTTGAGGCGGCGGTGGTGATGGTCCGCGACCGCCGGCGCGCCTCTGTGCGGGCCTCGGCCGAGGCCCAGGCCGAGGAACGGCTGCTGGACGCGTTGGTCGGCTCGACGGCCCAGCCCGGCACCCGGGAGGCCTTCCGCAAGCGCCTGCGCTCGGGCGAGCTGGACGACAAGGAGATCGAGCTCACCCTGGCCGACCACGGCTTGCCGATGCAGGGGATCGACCTGCCTGGCCAGCCCGGGACATCGGTGGGGATGATCGATTTGTCGGAGATGATGTCCAAGGCCTTCGGACAGCGCTCCAAGTCGCGCCGCACCACGGTGGCCCAGGCTTGGACCCCGCTGATCGCCGAGGAATCCGACAAGCTGCTGGACCAGGAGGCCCTTGCGCGCGAGGCGGTGACCTTGGCCGAGACCAGCGGCATCGTGTTCATCGACGAGATCGACAAGGTGGCCTCGCGGGCGGACCGCGCCGGCGCCGACATCAGCCGCGAGGGTGTGCAGCGCGACCTGCTGCCGCTGATCGAGGGCACCACCGTCTCCACCAAGTACGGCCCGGTGAAAAGCGACCACGTGCTGTTCATCGCCTCGGGCGCCTTCCATGTCGCCAAGCCGTCCGACCTTCTGCCAGAGCTGCAGGGCCGGCTGCCGATCCGGGTGGAGCTGAAGGCCCTGACGCGTGACGACCTGCGCCGCATTCTGACCGAGCCGGAGGCCAACCTGGTGCGCCAGCACCAGGCCCTGATGGCTACGGAAGGGGTCGAGCTGGAATTCACCCCTGAGGCCATCGACGCCCTCGCGGACGCGGCGGTGGAGGTGAACAGCTCGGTGGAGAACATCGGCGCCCGCCGGCTGCAGACCGTGATGGAGAAGGTGGTCGAGGAGATCAGCTTCACCGCCGAAGCGCGCTCCGGCGCCAAGGTGGTGATCGACGGCGCCTATGTGGGCGAGCGGCTGGGCGAGCTGGCCAGGAACGCCGACCTTTCGCGCTACATCCTGTGACGCCGATGCTGCTGGAATCGATCGCGGCCAAGCCGCCCGGGGCCGGGCTTGCCGGCAAGACCGCGGTGATCACCGGCGCCGCCTCGGGGATCGGGCTCGCCCTGGCCGGGCGGCTGAAGGCCGAGCGGATGCGCGTGGTGCTGGTCGACGCGGACGCCGAGGCGCTGACGGCGGCGAGCGAGCGGCTGGACGCCAAAGGCTTCACCGCCGACACCCGTGACGCCTCGGCCATGTAGGCGCTGGCGCGCGATGTCGCCGGGACCTGCGGGCCCGTGCACCTGCTCTGCGCCAACGCCGGCGTGTCGCGCATGGCGGGGATCAAGCGGCTGAGCCCTGAGGACTGGCGCTGGCTGTTCGACGTCAACCTGTTCGGCGCGGTCCATACGGTGACGGCCTTCCTGCCGGTGCTGGCGGCCAATCCCGATGGCGGCCAGCTGTTAATCACCGCCTCCCTGTCGAGCCTCTACGCCACCCGCGCCCAGGCCGCTTACGCCGCCACCAAATACGCCCTGGCCGCCTTCGCAGAGACCCTCGCGCTGGAACTGGACGCCGAAGGCTCCAAGGTGGCGGTCAGTCTGCTCTGCCCCGGACCGGTGCGCACCAACCTCGGCGCCAGCTATGCCCGGCGCGGGGCCGAATACCGGGCGGCCGCGCCCGCCGCAGAGGCCGAGCCGGACATCCACGAGCGGGCCTTCCGGGCACAGGTGGAGCCGGGTGACTGGAGCACGCCGGACGAGATCGCCGATCTGGCGGTGGAAGGACTGAAGCGCGGGGAGTTCTGGATCATCACCCATCCGCAGCTCATGGGCGCGGTGGAAGCCCGCCACCGCGCGATCGCCGAGGCGGTGGCGCGCGCGAGGCCCTAGGAGCCGCTCATGGACGTGACCCTCGCCGAGGAACGGGTGCTGGTGCTGCCGGACCAGATCGACATGGCCGCCGCCGAAGCGCGCGCCGCCACCAAGCGGATCGACGCCTTCGGAACCCTGGCCAAGGTGGCCGGACTCCTGTCCCGGCCCAAGGCCGAGGACTTCGAGCTTGTCTACAAGGAGCACCGGCTTCAGCCGTTCTGGTTCGCCGCCTGCACCGCCGTCTGCGCCTATGAGCGCACGCGCGAGCACGTGCTCAAGCTGGCGCCCGAGGTGCGCCAGGCGACGATCTCAGGTCAGGCGCACGAGGTCTCGAGCCAGCAGCTCGCCCTGCCGGTGCTGGAGCACTGCCGCGAGGAGACCCGGCATGAGACCTACTACGACGCGCTGACCGGCAAGGCCGCCCCCGAGCTGGCCGACCGGCTCGGCGCGCCGGCGGCGGTATCCAGCCCCGAGGCCCTGGCGGCGCTGGCGGAGCAGGGCACGGTGGTGGTGCCGCCCCAGACCAAGGCGTCGGTGGTGGTGCGCGAGATCCTGGCCGGGTTGATGGGCAAGATCGAGGCGGACAAGGTGCTGGAGGAGACGGTCGGCTTCGAGCGGATCGACCTCTACTACCGGCCGGTGTTCGCCTTCCGCTACCGGCGCCAGGGCAAGGAGGCGGTGGTGGAGGTGGACGGCCTGACCGGCGAGGCCAAGGCTGGCGGGGCGACCTTCGAGACCTACCTCGGCAGGGTGATGGACCCGCGCTTCCTGATCGAGATGGGCGCCGAAGCCGCCGCCCTGTTCGTCCCGGGCGCCGGGCTGGTGAAGGTCCTGGTGTTCAAGGGCATGGATATGAAGGGCCGCTAGGCCGCCTGCGAGGCCTGCACCGCCTCGGTCCCCAGCATCGCCGCCTTTCGGCCAAGGCCCCAGTGATAGCCGGTGAGCCGGCCGTCGCTGGAGATGGCGCGGTGGCAGGGGATCAGGAAGCTCACCGGGTTGGCGCCGATGGCGGCGCCGGTGGCGCGATAGGCGCCCGGCTTGCCGGCCAGGGCGGCCACCTCGGCGTAGGTGGCGGTGCAGCCGGAGGGGATTCGCAGCAGGGCCTTCCAGACCTGGACGTGGAAGGGCGGTCCGATCAAGGCCACCGGCAGGGGATCGGCCGAGCCCAGGAACACGCGGGCCGCCATCGCGCGGGCGGCCTCGTCGTCGCGCACCCAGCGGGCTGCGGGCCAGCGAAAGTGCATGTCGGCGTAGGCGGAGGCCTCGCCGCCGTCCTCGTCGCAGAAGGCGAGGCCGCACAGGCCCCGGGGCGCGATCACGAACAGGCCCTCGCCGAAGGGCGTCGGCGCCACGCCCCAGCGCAGCTCCAGGCCCTCGCCGCGCCGCCGCGCCTCCCCCGGCGTCACCGCCTCATGTGCGATAAACAGGTCGTGCAGGCGGGAGGGACCGGAAAGGCCGGTGTCCAGGGCCGCGTCGAGCACGCTGGCGCCCTGGGCCAGGAGGCCACGAGCCTCGGCATGGGCGATCGCCTGCACGAAGGTCTTAGGGCTGACCCCGGCCCAGCGGGTGAAGATGCGCTGGAAGTGGAAGGGCGACAGTCCGACAGCTGCCGCGGCCTCGTCCAGGGACGGGTGCTCCCGCCAGCGCTGGGCGAGCCAGTGGAGCGCGTTGGCCATGCGGTGATAGTCGCGGGCCTGCTGCTGCAGGCGGTCGAGGGCGGTGTCGGGCATGAGGTCGAGAGGCATGGCGGTGGAGATAACCCCCGCCGCCGCCGCTGTCGGCCCGGTTCTTGCGCTCATGGGTGCCTTTCCGCGCGGGCGGCGCGGATCGCCTGCTCAACCGAGCTCGCCAAGTCGGCGCGCGCGATCGGGCCCAGGGCCGCGCCGATGGTCAGCCGCTTGCCGGAGAGCCTCAGGCGCACCTGGGCGCCGTAGCGGCCCGCGTCCTCGAGCCCCACGCGGGTGAAGGCGGTGGGCGAGCTCCAGACCATGTGCGACCGCCGGCCGTCCTCGCGCACCACCCGCACGTGGTCGGCGGTCACCTGCACCCGTTCGCGGGCGCGGCTGCGACGGTAGCTGACGGCGAAGGCCGAGCCGAGCGCGAGCACGTCCAGGCCGAGGAAGATCGGCGCGGGCCAGGCGCCCATAAGCAGGAACAGCGTCCCGACCAGCAGGTTCACCGCCATCACCGCGCAGAGCAGGATGACGAAGCCGCGCACCGGCAGGGAGCGGCTGGGCGAGATCACTTGGTCGAGGTGGAGACGGGCTTCGGTCATGCGGGGGCCTAGTGTAGCAAAGGCCATGGCCAGCACGATCCGTCCGCCGAAGGCCCGCGGGGCCGAGGCCGAGCGCATCCGCATGATCTTCGATCGCTTCGCCGCCAGCCAGCCGGCGCCGAAGACGGAGCTCGTCTACAAAAACCCTTTCACCTTGCTTGTGGCGGTGGTCCTGTCGGCGCAGGCGACGGACAAGTCGGTCAACAAGGCGACCGAGACCCTGTTCCGGCTGGCGGAGACCCCGGCGAAGATGGCCGCGCTCGGCGAAGCGGGGCTGACGCCGTTGATCCAGTCGATCGGGCTCTACCGGACCAAGGCCAGGAACGTGGTCGCTCTTTCCAACATCCTGCTGCAGCAGCACGGCGGGGATGTTCCGCTCCAGCGCGACGCGCTGCAGGCGCTGCCCGGCGTAGGCCGAAAGACCGCAAGCGTGGTGCTGAACGAGCTCGACATCGAGCCGGCGATCGCCGTGGACACCCACGTGTTCCGAGTGTCGCACCGTCTGAAGCTCAGCGCAGGAAAGACGCCCGACCAGGTCGAGGCCGAGCTGATGGCCAAGGTCCCGGAGCCATACCTGACCCGGGCGCACCACTGGCTGATCCTGCACGGCCGCTACGTCTGCCTGGCGCGGCGCCCGCGGTGCGAGGCGTGCGTGGTCTCCGACCTTTGCCCCTCGCGGGAGCTGTTCGTCGGGGCCTAGCCCTCGGCGGCGAGGCGCTTGGCCTGGGCGACCCAGGCGTCCCGGACGGCGCGGCCCTTGAGGTCGAGCGCCTTGTCGAGCTCGACCAGCTCCGCCTCGGTCCAGGCGGCGATGTGGGAGAAGCGCGTGACGCCCCGCTCGGCCAGGGCGGCGGCGAGCTTGGGGCCGATGCCGACCAGGAGGGTGAGGTCCTGGGCTTCGGGCTTCAGCTCCTCCGCGACGGTCTCGACCACCACGGCGGACTCGTCCACCACCGCTTCGGCCACTTCGGCCGTGCGCTCGGCGACGATCACCTGGGCCTGGGCGGCCACGTCCATGGTCTCGGCGGCGACGCTGGCGGCCCGTTCCGCGGCCGCTTCGGCGAGGTCGATCACCGCGGCGCTGGCCTTGGCGGCCTTGCGCGCGAGGCGCGGCGAGGCGGCGGCCAGGCTCATGAAGGCCTTGGGCGTGTCCAGCCAGCGCTGGGTCCACCACCAGGCGAAGTCGTTGCTGGTGCGGAACATGTCGTTCCAGAAGGACATGGTCTTCTCGGCCGCATTCAGGCTTTGGGCATACATGTCGAAGGCTTGGCGCGGCGACAGGGAGGCGGTGTTCATCGAGGCTCTCCGAGCAGGGGTCAGGACTCTGCTGCAATGCAGCATATCATAGGAAGCTATAACGCAGATGCGAAATCTTCGTTTAGCAGCGCCTTGCCCGTCGCTTGTGCATCGCGGCCAGCGTCGGGCAGATACCGGGCCACCATGAGGATCATCTCCGGAGAGCTAAGGGGGCGCACCATCCAGGCGCCGGAGGGCGAGGGCGTTCGGCCCACCTCCGACCGCGCCCGGGAGGCCGTGTTCAATATCCTCGAGCATGCGTCCTGGTCGGAAGGCCTGGAGGGCAGCCGGGTGATCGACCTGTTCGCCGGCGCGGGCGGCATGGGGCTGGAGGCGCTGTCGCGCGGCGCGGCGCATTGTTTGTTCGTGGACACCGCCGGGCCGGCGCTGCAGGCGGTTCGGGCGAACCTCGACGGCTTCGGGCTGGCCGGCCGCGCGCGGCTGTTGCGGCAGGACGCTTCGCGCCTGGGCCGCCGGCCGGATGTCGAGCCCGCCGCGGACCTCGCCTTTTTGGACCCGCCCTACGGCAAGGGCCTGGGGGAGACGGCGTTGGAGGCGCTGCACGCCGGCGGCTGGCTCGGCGCGGAGGCCATCGCGGTGCTGGAGCGCGGATCGGGCGAGCGGCCGATCGCAGCCCCCGGCTACGAGCTCCTGGACCAGCGCCGGTATGGGGCGGCCCAGGTCACGTTCCTGCGCCCGCTCAGAGGTTGAACAGGGCCGGATCTCCGCCCTGGGCGGCGATGTTGACGCTGACGGCCCGCTCCACCGCATAGCGCAGAAGGGCGTGCGGCCCGCCCGCCTTGGGGCCGGTCCCGGAGAGGCCCTCGCCGCCGAAGGGCTGGACTCCCACCACCGCGCCGACCATCGAGCGGTTGATGTAGAGGTTGCCGGCCGGGACCCGGCGCGCCACCTCCTCGGCGAAGCCTTCGAGGCGGCTGTGAACGCCCAAGGTCAGGCCATAGCGCGCCGCCGCCAGCTGGTCCGCCGCCTCGCCCAGCCGCTCGGGGTCGTAGCGGACCACGTGCAGGATCGGGCCGAACACCTCCCGCCGCAGGAAGGCCGCCGACGGGATCTCGGCCAACGCCGGCCCGAAGAAGATCCCCCGGTCCAGCTCGGGCGGGACGACCAACCGGTGCAGAATCTTCGCCTCCCGCTCCAGCAGCTCCATGTGGTCCTGAAGGGCGGCCCGCGCGTCGTCGTCGATCACCGGGCCGACATCGGTCATGGGATCGGCCGGATCGCCCAGCACCAGGGCGTCCATGGCCCCGGCGAGACCTTCGATCAGCCCGTCCGCGGTCTCGTGCGGCAGGAACAACAGACGCAGGGCCGAGCACCTCTGGCCCGCCGAGCCGATGGCCGAGAGCACCACGTCGTCGATCACCTGCTCGCGCAGGGCCGTGGTGTCGACGAACATGCCGTTGAGCCCGCCGGTCTCGGCGATGAAGGGGACGATCGGGCCGCTGCGCGCCGCCAGGGCGCGGTTGATGGCCCAGGCCGTCTCGGTGCCGCCAGTGAAGGCGACGCCGTCGCTGCCGGGGTGGGCGGCCAGGGCCGCGCCCACGGTCTGGCCGTCACCGGGGACCAGGGCCAGCAGGTTGGGATCGAGGCCGGCGGCGTGCAGCAGGCGCACCGCTTCGGCGGCGATCAGCGGCGTCTGCTCGGCCGGCTTGGCCAGCACCGCGTTGCCGGCGGCGAGGGCGGCGGCGACCTGGCCGGTGAAGATCGAGAGAGGGAAGTTCCACGGGCTGATGCACACGAAAACGCCGCGTCCGTGCAGCTCCAGCCGGTTGCGCTCGCCGGCCGGGCCGGGGAGGGCCTCGGGTGCGGCGAAGCCGGTCTCGGCCAGGTGGCCGTAATAGCGGCAGAAGTCGGCGGCCTCGCGCACCTCGGCGACGGCGTCGGCCAGGGTCTTGCCGGCCTCGCGGGCCAAAAGGGCCACCAGGCGAAGCCGCTGCGCCTCGAGGGCGTCGCCGGCCTGCCGCAGGACCGCCCCCCGCGCCGCCCCGCCCGCGGCGTCCCAGGCCGGCTGGGCCGCGCGCGCCGCGGCGAAGGCCGCCTCGATGTCGGCGGGCCCGGCTTGGGCGGCCCTGCCCAGCAGCCGGCGCCGGTCGGCGGGCACGAGGACCTGTTGCCCTACCTGGTGCGCCGACTGCTGGAGAACGGCGCCAACACCTCCTTCGTCCAC
>FTHL01000348.1_pt1 | contig 16843 bp, 18 predicted proteins | sample 1640951 | NCBI WGS metagenome assembly FTHL01 (sample SAMEA3914788, study PRJEB12502) | metagenome | biome: forest; material: soil | place: Canada | collected 2011-07-03 | depth 0.1 m
CGCATCGTCAACATCGGCTCGATCAACGGCCAGGGCGGCCAGTACGGCCAGGTCAACTACGCCGCCGCCAAGAGCGGCATCCACGGCTTCACCAAGGCCCTGGCCCAGGAGGGCGCGCGCTTCGGCGTGACGGTCAACGCCCTGGCCCCAGGCTACATCGACACCGAGATGGTGGCCGCCGTGCCCGAGGACGTGCTGGAGAAGATCGTCGCCCGCATCCCGGTGGGGCGGCTGGGCATGGCCGAGGAGATCGCCCGCGGCGTGGCCTTCCTCTCCGGCGAGGACGCCGGCTTCGTCACCGGCTCGACGCTTTCGATCAACGGCGGCCAGCACATGTACTGATGCGCCGCGGACAGGGAGCGACGCAGAGATGGCCGAACAGCCGGACGAGGCCCGCGCGCGGGTGAGCGGGCTGATCATGGGCGCCTGGGGCACCCAGGTGATCCACGTGGCGGCGCAGCTGCGCCTGTTCGACGCCCTGGCCGGCGGGCCCCGCGCGGCCGCCGAGCTGGCGGCGGAGACCGGCTCGCATCCGCCCTCGCTGTTCCGGCTGATGCGGGCGCTCGCGGCGATCGACCTTGTGCGGCACCTGGACGGCGACCGCTTCGAGCTCCTGCCCGCGGGGGAGCTGTTGCGGACCGACGCGCCGGGCTCGGTCCGCGGCATGGCCCTGCACTGGGGCCGGCGGCTCTGGGGGGCCATGACCCAGCTCGACCAGTCGGTGAGGACCGGCGCGCCGTGGCGGGTCTCGGGGCTGGAGGGCTTCCAGCAGATGGCCCAGGACCCGGCCGACATGGCTATGTTCCACCAGTCGATGGCCGATCAGACCCTGCCGGTCGCCAGGGGCGTGGCCGAGGCCTGCGACCTCACCGGCTACGGCCGGCTGATGGATGTGGGCGGCAGCTACGGGGCCCTGCTCGCCGCCTTGCTCAAGGCCTACCCGAGCTTGTCGGGCGAAGTCTATGATCTTGCCGGCTTGTCCGAGGCGTCCACCGCCTATCTTGAAGGCCAGGGCGTGGGCGGCCGCGCCCGCTTCGTCGCCGGCAGCTTCTTCGAGTCGGTGCCCGCCGGCGCCGGCGCCTACCTGCTGAAGTCGATCATCCACGACTGGGACGACGCCGAGGCGCTGCAGATCCTGCGCAACGTCCGGGCCGCGGCGGCCGGCGGGGCCGCGGTGCTGGTGATCGAGCAGGTCGCCCCCGCTCAAGTGCGTCCCGGCGGCGGCGATCTCGTCCCCATCCGCGCCGACATCATGATGCTCACCGCCACCGGCGGGAAGGAGCGCACGGTGGAGGAGTACCGGGCGTTGTTCGAGGAGGCGGGGCTGGCGCTGACGCGCGTGGTCCCGACGGCCAGCGCCTTCAGCGTGCTCGAGGCGGGCGCCGCCTAGCCTCGGGCGTCCGCGCCAGCGGACAGTTCCGCGGTTGAATCCTTAAGTCCCTTCAGGAGGGTCAGCCGCGGACCAGGACGATCTCGGCGCCTGCGGCTTCGGCGGCGGGGGCGAGGGCGGCGGGCTTCTCGACCCGGACGCGGGCGCGCGTGACGCGCTCGTCGGCGAGGCAGGCGCGGCCGAGCTGCTCGGCGAAGGCCTCGACCAGCAGGAAGTGGCCGGCGGCGGCCACCTCGCGCGCCTTGGCGGCGATGGTCTCGTAGTTGACGGTGTCGGCGATGCGCTCCCAGGCGCCGGGCGCGATGTCGAGCTCGACGTCGCAGATCAGGGTCTGATGGCGGCCGTGCTCGTGGTCGTAGACGCCGATCTCGGCGTCCAGCGTCAGGGCGCGCACGAACACCTTGGCGCCGACCAGGCGCAAGGGGTCGGCGGCGGCGGCTCTCTCCTGCGGGACCTGGACCATGCGGGGCTCCTCAGTCGCCGACCACGTCGGGCGTGCGCCAGGCCAGGTGCTGGCCCCCATCGACGGCGATCATCTGGCCGGTGACCTGCCGCGCATCGATCAGATAGCGGGCGGCGGCGGCGATGTCTTCGGGCGAGGAGCGGCGCTGCAGCGGGACATTGGTCGCCTCGGCCTCGAACTGGCCCGGCGTCTGGTGCACCGAGGGCAGGGTCGGGCCCGGGCCGATGGCGTTGACGCGGATGCGGGGGGCCAGCGCCTGGGCCAGCATGCGGGTGGCCGCCCACAAGGCCGCGCGGCTGAGGCCATAGCTCAGGAACTGCGGATTGGGCTTCAGCACCCTTTGGTCGAGAAGGTTGATGATCGCGCCCTCGGCGTCCTGCGGCAGGGCGCCGGCGAAGGCCTGGCAGAGCACCACCGGCGCGCGCAGGTTGGTCTCCATGTGGCGGTCCCACGACTCGCGGCTGAGCGTTTCGAGCCGGTCGTCCTCGAACACCGACGCATTGTTGATCAGGAGCGTCACCGGCCCCAGCGCCGCGGCGGCGCGGCCGACCAGGGCGGCGGTCTGGTCCTCGTCGGTCAGCTCGGCGGCGAAGGCGGCGGCGCGCCGGCCGCGCGCGCGGATCTCCTCGGCCAGCGCCTGCGCCTCGTCGGCGCCGCTGCGATGGTGGACGGCGACATCGTAGCCGGCCTCGGCCGCGGTCAGGGCCAGGGCGCGGCCGATGCGGCGCGCCGCGCCGGTGACCAGGGCGGCGCCGCGCAAGCTAGTCGAGCCGGCCGTATTCGAGACGGTTGATGAGGGCGATGACCGCCACGAAGACCAGGATGACGTAGATCGCGGACATGGGCTCGGCTCCGATCGCTCCGGCGGCTCTAGCGAACAGGGCCCCGCGCCGCAAGCGCAGCGCTCATCCGGCCTTGCGGTAGATGCCGACGAAGGTGGTCGACCAAGCCTTGGTGCGGGGGTCCTGCTCGTCGAATTCCTGCCTCACCACGCCGCCGGGCATCGGCGTCCAGGTCCCGCGGATCGGATGCGCCTCGCGCGCGGGCCAGTTGGCGGCCGAGCCTTCCAGGCGCATGGCGCCCTTGGCGTCGAGGCGGCCCTCGAGCCGGATCACCCCGCCCGCGCCGCCCCAGAGCTGGGTCCAGGTCTTCCGCACCGGGTCGTAGACGTTGAAGCTGTCGCCGCCCACGCCCTTGAGGCCGGTCCAGTGCTCCTCGAAAGCGCAGCCGGCCGGCGCGCGCACCACGCGGTTGGTTCCCTGCGGCTTGCCGTCCGGCGCGGTGACGCGCCAGGAGCCCAGCCAGAAGTCCCACTGGTGGTATCCCGGCTCCGAGCACGGCGCGGCCTTGGATTGGGCGGCCGCAGGCGAGGCCAGCAGCAGCAGGACGAGGAGGGGGACGGTCGCGCGGGGCATTGTGGTCTCCAAAGAGCTGCAGCCGAAGGCGCAAGGTTCAGCGGGCGCTTCAGGAAGGCAAGGCTTGCCCGCGCGCCCGGTCCGCGCCATCTGCGGCCGATGCCCGTCTCAGACGCCTATCGGCCCGACCCGCAATTCGACAAGCTGGGGCCGGAGTTCGCCGATCCGGTGCGGCCGGCGGCGTTCCCCGAGGCGAAGATCCGTTTCCGCAACGACCGCGCCGCCGCCACCGTGGGGCTGGACACCCTCTCCGACGCGGAGTGGACCTCCGCCTTCGCCCGCTTCGAGCCCCTCCCGGGCAGCCTGCCCGAGCCCCTGGCCACGCGCTACCACGGCCATCAGTTCCAGGTTTACAACCCCGACCTCGGCGACGGCCGCGGCTTCCTGTTCGCCCAGATGCGCGAGGCGGGGACCGGCCGCCTACTCGACCTCGGCACCAAGGGCTCCGGGCGGACCCCCTGGTCGCGCACCGCCGACGGGCGGCTCACCCTGAAGGGCGGCGTGCGCGAGGCCCTGGCCAGCGAGATGCTGGAGGCCCTGGGCGTGCCGACCTGCCGCACCTTCTCGCTGATCGAGACCGGCGAAGACCTGCTGCGGCCCGACGAGCCCAGCCCGACCCGCTCCAGCGTGCTGGTGCGGCTGTCCTTCAGCAACGTCCGGTTCGGCACTTTCCAGCGCCACGCCTTCCACGACCGGCCCGACCTGATCCAGCGGCTGATCGACCACGTGGTGGAGCTCTATTACCCGGAGCTCGCGGTCCACGAGGGCGCCGCCCGCGCCGCGCCTCTGCTGGCCGCGGTGGTCGCCCGCTCGGCCGAGCTGTGCGCCCGCTGGATGGCGGCCGGCTTCGTGCACGGGGTGCTCAACTCCGACAACATGAACATCAACGGCGAGAGCTTCGACTACGGACCGTGGCGCTTCCTGCCGAAGAACGACCCGTCCTTCACCGCCGCCTATTTCGACCAGACCGGGCTCTACGCCTTCGGCCGCCAGCCGGAGGCGGTGCTGTGGAACCTGAGCCAGCTCGGCGGGGCCCTCACGCGGGTGGCCGACAAGGACCCGCTGATCGAGGCGCTGAACGGCTATGGCGACGCCTACCGGCGGGCGCTGTCGCTGGCGATCTGCCGCCGGCTGGGGCTTCGGCCGCGGTCCCTGGCGGAGGACGTGGAGTTGGCGAACGCCGCCTTCCGCGCCATCGGCGAGGGCGGCGAGGCCCTGCGCTGGGAGCCGTTCTTCTTCGACTGGTGGGGCGGGCTGGCGTCGGAGGGCCGGGCCATGGGCGGGCCGCGCGCCGCCCTCTACGCCGGGCCGGCGCTGGCGCAGTTCCGCGGCCGGGTGGCGGCCTATGCGCCGGCCGAGGAGGCAAGGCTCGACCTGCCGTACTTCGCCCGGCCCGAGCCGCAGGAGATGATCTACGAGGAGGTCGAATCGATCTGGGCCCGGATCGCCGAAGAGGACGACTGGAGCGCCTTCGAGGCCAAGATCGCCGGCGTGCGGGAGGCCGGCGAGGCTTATGCGATCAACGCGATGCAGGCCGAGTGAACGCTGGTTCCGTCATCCTCGCCCTTGTGGCGAGGGTCCAGAAACGCCGCCCGATGACGGATCCTGGCGCCCGGCCCAGGATGACGAATCTGGTGGGGGCGGGATCCGGCTAGAAGAAGGAGATGGAGCGGATCTCGATGCTTTGCCGCGGCCTGGCGTCCGGGGCCGCGGTGGGGTCGTCGACGGCGGTGTGGCCGGTGAGCTGGATGCGGCTCCTATCGGAATCGCAGAGCTTGAACGCCAGCACCTCGTCGGGCGCCATCTGCGGAACCCAGTACCAGCGGTGCCGTGGGCTGAAGTGCAGGTTGTAGCCCTTCATCGAAGGGCGGTCCGGATCGTCGAGCCCGCCCATGATCTCGCTGGGATTGAGGTCGCCGCGTTCGACCGTGGAGGCGTCGCAGACCGCCAGCGGCGTCTTCTCCACCGTGGCGATCGGCCGCCAGAGGTTCATCAGCACGAACCGCCGTTGCAGCAGTTCGTCGGCCCGCTCGGGCGCCAGGGCGCGGGTCCACCAACGCACCTGCTCCTCGGAGTAGTCGACGTGGGCGCCGCGGGCGGGCAGGCGGCCGTCGGGCGTGCCGCTGGCGTCGCTCCTGGCGATGTCGCCGAACACGATCACCTCCGAGGCGCCGTTGAGCGATTTCACCAGGGCTTCGATCTCGGGATAGTAGACCCGCCGCACCTCCTCCGGATCGTGGAAGTCCTTCACCGCCGACGGCCGGCGCAGCAGCACGAACCCCGTGCGCTCCAGGTCGAACCGGTCCGCCTCGGCGCGGGCGTCGTGCAGACGCACCCGGTGCTCCTCGATCGGCCAGTAGGACTTCTCGCGCGAGGTCGGATAGAAGCGCGCCGCCTCGCCGGGCACGACATAGGGGATGATGGCCTCGATCTCGCGGGGCCGGGCCTGCAGGGTTGCGCCCACCGTGTTCCTCCCGTTTGCGCCGATGCTAGGCGCGCGCGCCGTTCCGGCCAAGCGGCCAGGGCGTCAGCCGCTCAGAGGGGCAGCGGCTTGGCCAGCTCCCCAGCCAGGTCGCGGATGAACTGCCAGGCGACCCGTCCCGAGCGCGAGCCGCGCAGCTGCGACCACTGCAGGGCCCGCCGGTCGAGGTCCTCGGCCGCCAGGCCGAAGCGGTCGGCATAGGCGTGCACGGCGGCCAGGTAGGCGCCCTGGTCCATCGGCGGGAAGCCGATCCAGAGGCCGAAACGGTCGGAGACCGAGACCTCCTCCTCGGCGTCCTCGGCGGTGGCGATCAGTCCGCGGCTCTCGTCGTGCCCGCGCGGCATCAGGTGGCGGCGGTTGGAGGTCGCGGTCAGGAGCACGTTCTCGGGCGGGCCGGAGACGCCGCCTTCGAGCGCGGACTTCAGGGTCTTGGCGGCGGCCGCGCCCTCCTCGAACGACAGGTCGTCGCACAGCACCACCCAGCGCTCGGGCCGCTCGCGCAGGCGGTCGAAAAGGCGGGGCAGGGCGGTGATGTCGTCGCGGTCGACTTCGACCAGGCGGAAGCCCCCGTGGTCCTGGGCGACCGCCATGAAGGCCGCCTTGGCCAGGGAGCTCTTGCCGGTCCCGCGCACGCCCCAGAGCAGGGCGTGGTTGGCCGGCAGGCCGTCGGCGAACCGCCGCAGGTTCTGCACGAAACGGGCTTTCTGGCCGTCGACCCCGACCAGGAGGTCAAGCGCCAGGCCATAGTCCGGAGCCGGATGGAACTGCTCGCCCGACGCCTCGTAGCGATAGAGCCGCGCTTGCCCGAAGTCGGGGACCGCCGGGGTCGGCGGGGCCAGGCGCTCCAGGGCCTGGGCGATGCGCTGGAGCCACGGTTCGACGGGGTCGTTCATGGCCGTTTCCCTATCGGCCAGGGGGTCACATTGCAAAAGCCCGGCCCAGCACCTAGCTTCCGCGCCACTTCGAAGCGCCCCTCCAGGAGCCTGCATGTTCGCCTCCACCGCCATGGCCCAGACCACGACCCCCGCGGCTGGCGGAGGCCCCGAGAGCTTCCTGTCGGGCCCGATCGGCACCTTCCTGCCTATCGTGGCGATGATCGCCCTGTTCTATTTCCTGTTGATCCGGCCCCAGCAGAAGCGGGCCAAGCAGCACCAGCAGATGCTGGGCGGGCTGAAGCGCGGCGACACCGTGGTGCTGCCGAGCGGCGTCATCGGCAAGGTGTCCAAGGTGGACGAGCACGAGGTCTCGGTTGAGGTCGCCCCCAACGTCAACGTGCGGGCGGTCAAGCACATGATCACCGAGGTCCGCACCCGCGGCGATCCGGCGCCCGCCAACGACCCTAAGTCCTAAGACCGGGCCGATGCTTCGACTGTCCCGCTGGAAGGTGGTGGTCTGCGTGCTCGCAGCCCTGTTCGGCCTTCTGTTCACCCTGCCCAACGTGCTGCCGCAACAGGCGCTGGCGGGCCTGCCCGGCTGGGTCCCGCACCCGCGCCTGAACCTCGGGCTCGACCTGCAGGGGGGCTCGAGCCTGCTGTTCGAGGTCGATACCGTCGCGCTCAAGACCGAGCGGCTCAACAACCTGGTGGAGGATGTGCGCACCACCCTCAGGGAAAAGCAGATCGGCTTCAGCGACCTCGGCCTGGTCAACGGCGAGGTGCACGTGCGCATCACCGATCCGGGCCAGGTCGACGCGGCGTTCCGCGAGCTGCAGGTGCTGAGCCGGCCCCTGCCGTCAAACGGCAGCCTGCGGGAAGTCACGGTCCAGACCCTGCCGAACCAGGTCGTGCGGCTGTTCATCTCCGACCAGGCGATGCAGCAGGAATCGATCCAGGCGGTGAAGCAGTCGATCGAGACCATCCGCCGGCGGGTGGACGCGCTGGGCACCCGCGAGCCGACGATCCTGCAGCAGGGCACCAACCGCATCGTCGTCGAGGCGCCGGGCGAGAGCGACCCGGAGCGGCTGAAGTCGATCATCGGCCGCACCGCCAAGCTCACCTTCCAGATGGTGGACGACAGCGTCACCCCCGAGGAGGCCGCGGCAGGCCGCGTGCCGCCGGGCTCGGTGCTGCTGCCCGAGGACGGTCCCGAGCAGCGGCTCGTGGTCAAGCGCCGCGCCCTGGTCTCCGGCGAGATGCTGGTGCACGCCAACGCCGGCTTCGACGAATACAACCGCCCGGACATCGAGTTCCGCTTCAACGGCCAGGGCACCCGGCGCTTCGCCGAGGCCTCGACCCAGAACGTGAACAAGCGCTTCGCCATCGTGCTGGACGACAAGATCATCTCGGCGCCGACCATCCAGGAGCCGATCACCACCGGCTCGGGCCGGATCAGCGGCAGCTTCACCCCGGAGGAGGCGACCAACCTCGCGCTGCTGCTGCGCTCGGGGGCCCTGCCGGCCAAGCTGAACGTGCTGGAGCAGCGCACCGTGGGGGCCGAGCTCGGCGCCGACGCCATCCATGCCGGCCAGGTCTCCACCTTGATCGGGGCGGCGGCGATCTTCCTGTTCATCATCCTGGCCTACGGCCTGTTCGGCTGGTTCGCGGCCATCGCCCTGGCGGTGAACGGGCTTCTGATCGTGGCCTTCATGTCGGTGACCCAGGCGACCCTGACGCTGCCGGGCATCGCCGGCCTGATCCTGACGCTGGCGGTGGCGGTGGACGCCAACGTGCTGATCTACGAGCGGGCGCGGGACGAGGCGCGGGCGGGTCGGCCGCCGATGTCGGCCATGGACGCGGGCTATTCGCGGGCCCTGACCACCATCATCGACGCCAACCTGACCAGCCTGATCGCCGCCCTGATCATGTTCCAGTTCGGCTCCGGACCGGTGCGCGGCTTCGCCCTGTCGCTGTGCATCGGCATCTTCACCTCGGTGTTCACCTCGGTCCTGATCACCCAGGTGCTGATCGCCTGGTGGTTCCGGGTCGCCAAGCCCAAGCGGCTGCCGATCCTCGAGGAGCAGCGCGCATGAGAGCCTGGCCCCTGATCAAGGTCCTGCCGGTCAAGACCAACTTCCATTTCGTGCGGCTGGCGCGGCTGTTCGCGGCCCTGTCGGTCGTGCTGGTGATCGCCTCGCTGGTCGGGAGCGTCTATCCCGGCTTCAAGCGCGGCATCGACTTCAAGGGCGGCACGGTCCTGGAGCTCTCCACGCCCGGGCCGGCCGACCTCGGCAAGGTGCGCTCCACCCTGAGCGGGCTGAACATCGGCGACGTCGCGGTGCAGAACTTCGACACGCGCGAGGATCCCACCGGCGTGCGCCATGTCTCGGTGAAGTTCCAGACCCCCGACCGGGCCGATCCGGCCGACACCGTCACCCGGGTGAAGTCCGCGCTCGACCGGGCGCTGGGGCAGGTCGCCTATTCGCGGGCCGACGTGGTGGGGCCCAAGGTCTCCGGCGAGCTGTTCCGCAACGGCCTTCTGGCCCTGGGCGTCGCCATCGTCCTGATGCTGATCTACATCTGGTTCCGGTTCGAGCTGCAGTTCGGCCTGGGCGCCGTGGCCGCCCTGTTCCACGACGTGATCCTGACCTTCGGCCTGATCCTGCTGCTCAGGATCGAGCTCGACCTGCGCCTGATCGCCGCCATCCTGACGGTGATCGGCTATTCCATGAACGACACGGTGGTGGTGTTCGACCGCCTGCGAGAGAACCTGCGCAAATACAAGAAGATGCCGTTGGCGGAGGTGATCGACCACTCGATCAACGAGACCCTGACGCGGACCGTGATCACCGGCGTCACCGCCTTGCTCGCCCTGTCCGGCCTGGCCATCTTCGGCGGCGAGGCGCTGCGCGACTTTTCGCTGGTGCTGATGTTCGGCATCGCCATCGGCACCTATTCCTCGATCTACATCGCTTCGCCCATCGTGCTGGTGTGGGGCGTCAAGCGCGGCGAGGACGTGGAGATCATCACCCCGCAAGGGGCCTCGGTGAGGTCGACCGCGCGGCCGTAAGGCGCAGTTAACGCTTGAAGTCCGCGGGGCGGCGTCGCACCCTGCGACATCCTGTACCGGTCACGCCAGGCCGGCCGGAAAACCTTTGGGGAAAGGGGCTCTCGGACATGGCTGCACTTCTGCTCAACTTCCGGAACACCATCATCGCCGGCCTGGTGCTGGCGGTGATCATGATCATCGGGTTCGGGATGCACAGCCCGCACCACTTCGACAACGTATTCTGGCAGGCGGTCTTCCGCTGGATCCACGTCTTCTTCGGGATCCTGTGGATTGGTCTGCTCTATTACTTCAACTTCGTGCAGATCCGGAAGATGCCGGACATCCCGGCCGAGCTGAAGCCGGCTGTGTCCAAGTACATCGCCCCGGAGGCCCTGTTCTGGTTCCGCTACGCCGCCCTCTTCACGGTGCTGGCCGGCCTGATCCTGGCCATTCTGCGCGGCTACCTCGCCGAGGTGCTGACCTTCGGCCTGGCGGGCGGCTACTCGCCGGGCGACGTCGGCTTCACCCTGATGGGCGTCGGCGTCTGGCTGGCGATCATCATGTTCCTGAACGTGTGGGGCATCATCTGGCCGAACCAGAAGATCGCCCTGGGCATCAAGGAGGCGGACGCCGACGCCAAGGCCAAGGCCGCGCGCATCGCCACCCTGGCGAGCCGGACCAACACGCTGCTGTCGCTGCCGATGCTGACGTCCATGGCGATGTACCAGACCCTGTTCGGCTGATCCCGCCGTCGGTCATCGAGAGGCCCGCTCCCGCCGGGGGGCGGGCCTTTTGCTTGGGCGACGGCCTGAATGCACATGGCTGACGAGCTCGACGATCTTGTGAGGCGCGCCGACCCGGACCGATGGCTAGCCTCGCGCTTCATCGCCGACGATGTGGCGCGCCGGGACGTGCTGGCGCTCTACGCCTTCAACCACGAGCTGGCGCGGGCGGCCGAGGCCGTCTCCCAGCCCCTCATCGGCGAGATGCGGCTGGCCTGGTGGTGCGAGGCGCTGGAGGAGATCGGCAGGGGCGGCGCGGTGCGCGCGCACCCGGTCGCCCTCGGGCTCGCCGCGCCCATCCGCGAAGGCCGTCTCGCCGCCCCGGCCCTGGAGGCGCTGGCGCTGGCGCGGCTGCGCGACCTGGACGGTTGGCCGCTGCGGCAGGCGGAAGTCGAGGCCTATGTCGACGCCACGGCCGGGGCGGTGATGGCAATGGCCGCCCAGAGGCTCGCCCCCGGCTGCGAAACGCGGACCGTGCGCCACGCCGGTCGCGCCTGGGGCCTGGCGGGGTTGCTGGGGCGGCGCCGGCTGCAGATGGCTCCGCCCCAGACGCGCGGCGAGACGGCGGCGGCGCTCGCCATCGCCAACCGCGAGCTGGCCGACCTGCCCATCGTCGCCTTCCCGGCGGTCGCCTATGCCAGCCTCGCGCGGGTCTACGCGGCCGGGCGCCGGCCCTCCGAGCCCGGCAAGCGGCTGCGGCTCACCTGGGCGGTGGCGCGGGGCCGGGTCTAACGGGTCAGGCGGTGAGCAGGGCCTCGGACGCGTGCGACCTGAGCCAGGCCCCGAGGTCCGCCAAGGCCCGCTGGCCGAGGGCGCGCTTGCGGGCGCGGCCGCGCTCGGCGGGCTTCAAGCGGCGGCCGGCCTCGTCGTGGCGCGGCGCCTCGAGCGGCGGGAACAGGCCGTAGTTGACGTTCATCGGCTGGAAGGAGCCCGAGCCAGCGTCCAGGTGCCCGCTGGTGACGTGGCCGATCAGGGCGCCGAGCGCCGTGGTGGACGGAGGCGGGGCCGCCGGGCGGCCCAGGCGCTCGCCGGCGGCGAAGCGGCCCGCCAGCAGCCCCATGGCCGCGCTCTCGACATAGCCCTCCACCCCGGTGATCTGGCCGGCGAACCTCAGCCGGGGCTGGGCCTTGAGCCTGAGCGAGCCGTCCAGCAGGCGGGGCGAATTGAGGAAGGTGTTCCGGTGCAGCCCGCCCAGCCGGGCGAACTCCGCCCCTTCCAGGCCCGGGATGGTGCGGAACACCTCGACCTGGGCGGCGTGCTTCAGCTTGGTCTGGAAGCCCACCATGTTGAACAGGGTCCCCAGCGCATTGTCCTGGCGCAGCTGCACCACCGCCCAGGGCTTCACCTCGGGCCGGTGGGGATTGGTCAGGCCCACCGGCTTCATCGGCCCGAACCGCAGGGTCTCGGCGCCGCGCTCCGCCATCACCTCGATCGGCAGGCAGCCCTCGAAATAGGGGACGTCCTCCCACGCTTTGAACTCGCTCTTCGGGCCCGCCAGCAGGGCGGCGATGAAGGCCTCGTACTGCGGCCGGTCGAGCGGGCAGTTGATGTAGGCGGCCTCGTCGCCCGCGGGCCCGGGCTTGTCGTAGCGGGACTGGCGCCAGGCGATGTCCATGTCGATGCTGGCGGCGTGCACGATCGGGGCGATGGCGTCGAAGAAGGCCAGGGCCGCCTCGCCGGTAAGGGCCAGGATCGCCTCGGCGAGGGCCGGTGAGGTGAGGGGGCCGGTGGCGACGATCACGCTGTCCCAATCGGGGGACGGCAGGGCGGACAGCTCCTCGCGGACGATGCGGATCAGCGGGTGGGCCGAGAGCCGGGCGGTGACGGCCGCGGCGAAGCCTTCCCGGTCCACCGCCAGGGCTCCGCCGGCCGGGACCTGGTTGGCGTCCGCGGCGGACAGGATCAGGGAGCCGCAGGCGCGCATCTCGGCGTGCAGCAGGCCGACGGCGTTGAACTCGGCGTCGTCGGAACGGAACGAGTTGGAGCAGACCAGCTCCGCCAGGTCGCCGGTCTGGTGGGCGGGAGTGGCCCGCTCCGGCCGCATCTCGTGCAGGACGACCGGCGCCCCGGCCTGGGCGGCCTGCCAGGCGGCTTCCGAACCGGCAAGGCCGCCGCCGACGATATGGATGGGCTGCATGCGGCCTGACATAGGCAAGGACGGCGTTGCGAGAAAGCCGAAGTGCAATCTCGCGGCAGTTTGCTATCAATGGGTCAGGGACCTTGGCCGCTGGGGGGCGGACGATGAGCGACTTTTCCATTGGCGACGCTTACGGCTCGGGATTCCGGCTGGTGGCCCGCCACCCTTGGTTCGCCTTCGTCTGGGGCGTGATCTACCTGCTGCTGACCTACCTCCCCATGCTGCTGTTGATTCCGGCCCTGGGCCCGGCGCTGACCCATCCGACGGCCTTCGGCCCAGGCGGAAACCTCGCCCAGGCCATGCAGATGGAGGGCGGCGTAATGACGGTGCAACCGCTGATCTGGGTCGGCAGCATGCTCGCCCGGGTGGTGATGACCGCCGCCATCTTCCGCGCGGTGATGCAGCCTCAGGACGTCGGCTTCGCCTACCTCAGGCTAGGCCAGAAGGAGCTGTGGCTGGGGCTGCTGTTCCTGGCCATGGTGGCGCTCGTGATCGTCGGGACGATCCTGGTGCTGATCCCCACGTTCGTACTGCTCGCCGTGGCCGGCTTCGCGATCGGCCAGGGCGGGGCCGGGGGCGCCGGCGCGCTGGTCGTTATTCCGGTCATGCTGGCGATCATCGTGCTCGCGATCTGGCTCAGCCTGCGCTTCTCCCTGGCGGCGCCAATGACCTTTGCCGCCGGCGAGTTCCGCCTGTTCGAGTCGTGGGCCCTGACAAAAGGACGGGCCTGGAAGCTGCTGGGCCTGGCCGTGCTGCTGGTTCTGACGCTGCTGGGCGTCTCCATCGTCGTCTTCGGGCTTTTGGCCGCGGTCGTGTTCGGCGTGATGGGCGGAAACTTTTCGCCGGGCGCGCTGGCCGGCGGCTGGCGTCCGTCCGCGGGGCTGCTCGGCCTGCTCTCCATCGGCGGAATCGTCGGCTTTCTGGTGGTCTCGTTCTTCACCGGGGCCGTTTCGGCGATCTTCTCCGCGCCCTGGGCGGTGGTTTACCAGGAGCTGGCCGGCCCCTCGACGGAAGCCATCGCCGCCACCTTCGACGCCTGAGCCGGCATCGGCGGCGCCCCCTGTCGCTGGCGCCCAACGCCCGCTAGATAGGGCGCTTCGTGCAACAGGACCGGCCCGGCCGGCGGGGATGATGGCGGACAGTCAGGTCTCGGTCGGAGCGTCGGTGGCCTATGCGTGGCGGCTTTGGCGCGCCAACTGGCGTTCGATCTGGGGCGTGCTGGCGCTGCTGTCGCTGGCCGCCACGGTCGAAGGCGCAGGCAGTCTGGCCGGCAAGCAGGCGATCCAGATCGTCGGCGCGCTCGCCGGCCTTCTGCTAACTCCGATGATGCACGGCGCGCTGTTCCGCATCGCCTTCGCCGACCGCCATGGCGCCGATCCCGCGTTCAAGCCCGGCGCCCTCGGCCTGCAGTGGCGGGCGATGGAGTGGCGACTGCTGGCGGCCTCGCTGCTGAAGATCCTCTTCCTCGCCATCATCGCCCTGCTGGGCCTGGTGGCGGTCGCCGCCCTGGCGGTCGGCGTCGGCATCGCCAAGGCCGGGCCGCAAGTCCTGACCGACGCCAACCGGCTGGCGGCCCTGGTCAACGCCGATCCCGCCTCGGCGGGGGCGGTCGTGCTGATCGGCGCAGTGGCCCTGGTGCTGTGCGCCTATTTCGGCCTCAGGCTGACGCTGGCGGAGCCCGCGACCGCGGACAACGGCCGGATCATGGTGCTGCGCTCATGGCCGCTGACCAAGGGCCGCGTGCTGCTGATCCTGGTCTCCGCCCTGTCGATCTACCTGCCTGTGCTGCTGATCCTGACCGTGCTGGTGGGCATCGTCAGCCAGGCGGCCAGCGCCGGGATCACCCCGCCTCAGCACCTCGACGCCGGTCCGGCCCTGACCGGCGGCCTGTTGGCCGGCATGCTCAGCGCCGGCGTGCTCGAGCCCCTGCTGGCCGGAGTCTTCGCCTACTACTATCGCCACGCCAAGGCGCCGGACCCCAAGCCATGAGTGAGTTCTCGCCCACCGAGGCCGCCTTCTCCGGTTTCGGTTTCATCCGCCGCCATCCGGTCGCGGTGCTGATCTGGGCGGGGGTCTTCCTCGTCTACGACATCGCCACGGTGAGCGCGATCATCGCTTTCCTGCCGCACAAGCTGGAGGCGGTGCGCGCCTTCCAGGCCAATGCGGGCCAGGACGAGGCGAGCGTGATGGAGCTCCTGCCGACCGTCATGCTGATGGTGCTGCTCAGGGCCGCGGCCCAGCTCGTGATCCTGTCCGTCGCTTCCGCCGCCGCCTTCCGCGCGGAACTGCAACCCGAGCGCAAGAGCCTTGGCTATCTCCGGCTCGGGTCGGACGAGCTGCACGTGGGGGGCCTGATCCTCCTTCTGGCGGCCCTGGCCCTGGGGCACGGCTTCGTGGTCATGTTCGCGATGTTCACCCTGGCGCTGTTCGCCACAGGGCTGAAAGGCGTCCTGGCCTTCGCCTATCTGACCGTGCTGTTCGTCCTGGCGGGCGGCGTGTTCGTCTATCCTTTCGTGCGCCTCTCCCTGGCCGGCCCCATGACCCTGATCGACGGGCACGTGCGCCTGCTGGAATCCTGGAAGCACACCAAGCGGGCGGCCTGGCGGCTGTTCGGCGCCTATGCGCTCGCCTTCCTGTTCACCTTCGTGCTGTTCCTGATCACCCTCATCCTTGTGGTCGTGGCCGGCTGGCTGGCGACAGGCCAGCCCCCAAGCCTGAAGTTGCTGTTCGCACGGGACACCAGCTCGCTGCCGGCGTTCCTGGCGCCGGTGAGCATCTTCGCGGCCATCCTGGACGCGGCGGGCGCCGCGGTGAGCCTGGCGGTGGTCACGTCGGTGGCGTCGTCCGCCTACAAGGCGTTCGGGCCGTCGGCGGACGGTCGGCCGGCTGAGGCCTAGGCGCATCCCGATCCCGGAGAGCGCCCCCGCCAAGGCCCGCCTGCGGCGGCGCGGCCGGCTGGCGCTGGCGGCGTTCGAGGGGCTGCGCCTGATCCGGCGCGAGCCGGTCGCCCTGGCGGTCTGGGCCGCGGTGCTGATGGCCGCCGGCTGGATCGCCCCGGCGGCGCAGGCGCTGGGGTCCGTGGGCGGCCGTCCGCTGCAGCTCGACGGCGGCGCGGCCGGGGGGGCCGCCGCCAATTTCGTCGGCCTTCTTGGGAGCGTGGCCTTTGCCGCCGCCCTGGCCGCGCCGATCAGCGCCGGGGTCTACCGCGCGGTGCTCGATCCGGCCGACAAGGGCTTCGCCCGGCTGAGGCTCGGGCCCGCCGAAGCGAGGCTGTTCGGAGTCTGGCTCGCGTTTGCGGCCCTCGTGACCTGCGCCTTCCAGAGCTTCCCGATCGCCTTCGGCCTGCGCAGCCAGCGCGGGCCATGGGACGACTGGACGTTGTTGGCGGCGATCGGGCTCTGGCTCCTGCTGCTATGGGCCGTCTTCTGGCTTTGCGTGCGGCTTTGCCTCCTGGCTCCATTGAGCTTCGCCGAAGGCCGCGTGCGGCTTGGTGAGGCCTGGCGGCTGACCCGGGGCCGCTTCTGGGGGCTCGCCGGTTGTGCGGCCCTGACGATGGCCTGCATGCTGCTGGTCTTCGCCGTGTCGGACGCGGTGAGGGCGGGGCCCGAGCTGGCCAGCGGCGCCTCGCTTGGCCAGAGCCTGATCCAGCCGCGGACGCCGGCCTCGTTCCGCGAGCTCTGGAGCCTGCCGGCGATCGCCCGCCAGGCGGTGGACGGCGTCGCCGCCAGCCTCTCCTACGCCATCGGCTTCGCCGCCTTCGCCGCCGCCTGCCGCGACCTTCGTGAGGGCTCGCCCGAACGGCAGGCCTCGGTCTTCGACTGAGCCCGGCTCAGGCTCGCTTGCGCGCCTTGCCGCCGCGCGCCTCGTGCCGGGCCAGCAGCTCGGCGAGGTAGCGGCCGGTCCAGCTTTGCGGCTGCCGGGCGACCTGCTCGGGGGTGCCTGAGGCGACGATCTCGCCCCCGCCGTCGCCGCCCTCGGGGCCGAAGTCCAGGATCCAGTCGGCGGTCTTGATGACGTCGAGGTTGTGCTCGATCACCACCACCGTATTGCCCTGCTCGACCAGCTCGTGCAGCACCTCCAGGAGCTTGCGCACATCCTCGAAATGCAGGCCGGTGGTCGGCTCGTCCAGGATGTAGAGGGTTCGCCCGGTAGCCCGGCGCGACAGCTCCTTGGACAGCTTCACCCGCTGCGCCTCCCCCCCGGAAAGCGTGGTGGCCGGCTGGCCGACCTGGACGTAGCCGAGGCCGACC
>FTHL01000114.1_pt1 | contig 16836 bp, 15 predicted proteins | sample 1640951 | NCBI WGS metagenome assembly FTHL01 (sample SAMEA3914788, study PRJEB12502) | metagenome | biome: forest; material: soil | place: Canada | collected 2011-07-03 | depth 0.1 m
GCCGAGGATCTTGTAGGTCCAGTGGCCGCCGGCGGTGTTGTAGTCGGAGTAGCGGGCGCCGAGCTGGGCCTCCAGCTTCTTGAAGAACGGCATGTCCGAGAGCACCGGGACCAGGAGCTCGCCGTAGATCTCCTTCACGTCGATCCGGCCGTGCGTCGCGCCGGTGGGGAACAGGCCCACGGGCGCGTCCGACACCGAGGTGACGTCGAGCAGCGGATCGGGCGAGAAGGTGAACTCCTCCTCCCGGTAGGTGCTGCCCAGCGAGAACCTGAGCTGGCCGGCCGGCAGCATGAACAAGCCGCCCTGTACGTTGGCTTCCACGATGTTCTGCAGAAGGTCGGTGGTGCTCTTCATGTGGATGCTGATGGCGTCGATGCAGTCCTGCGACGGCGCCGTGCCCTGGAAGATCGAGCCGTAGAAGCCGGAGGTGCAGTGGGCGGTCTGCAGGGAGCCCAGCGAGATGGTGCCGTTCTGGCCGTAGTTCGGCAGCGCCAGGAAGTCCTGGTAGCGCACCGTCGAGGCGTAGCCACCGCTGTCCTGGACGACCTCGTATGTGCGGCCGTGCGAGCCGTAGGCTTCCCAGGTCCAGTCGGTGTTGGGCACGTCGCCGCGGAGGCCGCCGAGCACCTGATAGGTGTTGGTGGTGGTGTCGCCGCGGCGGTTGCCGATGAAGTTGTCCAGCTGGATCTGCAGGGCCCACGGCGCCGTCGGATCCGGCCGTGAGTTGAGCAGGGCCTCGAGCTCCGGCGTGGTCGGGTGGGCGGCGTCGTGCGGGATCGCCGCGCCCCAGAACTGCACCGCCGGCGAGGCCAGGAAGTTGTTGGCCACGCGGGTCTCGGAGAACTGGCCCTGGATGAATGCGGTGAAGTGGTCGGCGATGTCGTAGTGGGCCGAGCCGAACATGGTCCAGCGGTCCAGCGGCGACACCAGCGGGTTGTCGATGTTGTTGAAGCCGAGCGCCCCCTTCTCGGCGGCGTTGGTGTTGATCTTGAACGATGGCGCCAGCGGGCCGGTGTAGCCGGGCGCCGGCTGCCCGGCGGCCCCAGCCGTCGGATAGAACAGGGTGCCGTCGGGGTTGACGTTGTAGTTCGTCGCGAACGGCGAGATCACGCCTGCGCCGAAGATCCCCGCCACGACCGCGGGATTGGGGCAGTTGGCGAACTGCGCCAGGCCCACGAAGCTCGCGTTCGGACCGCAGTCGTACCCCGGGTAGGGCAGGAAGGGATAGTAGCCCCCGGCGTTGGTCCCGGGGTCGTTGTAGCCCCTGCGGAAAAAGTCGCGGTCGTTGGTCGAGATCCGCGAATGCTGGTACCAGTCGATCCCGAACATGGCGTTGCCGCGGTCGGAATTGAATCCGATCAGGGCGCTGACGTGCGGCTCGCGGCCGTCGCCGTGCTCGGTCACGCCGTACTGGGCGTCGAGCTCCAGGCCGGCGAAATTGTGCCGGAGCTTGAAGTTGACCACGCCCGAGATGGCGTCGGCCCCGTACACCGCCGAGGCGCCGCCGGTGATGATCTCGACCCCCTCGATGGCGGCCTGCGGGATGGTGTTGATGTCGATGGCGAGGGTGGCGTTGGACGGCTGCGCCCGGCGGCCGTCGAGCAGCACCAGGTTCCGGTTGGGGCCGAGGCCGCGCAGGTTGAGGAAGGCCGCGCCGGGGCTCTGGGTGGCGCTGGGCTGGCCCTGGGCCGCCTGCGACACCGCGTTCTGGCCGACCTGGAACTGCGGCAGCTGGTTCAAGGTGTCGTCCAGCGCCGGGCTGGAGTTCTGCTCGAACGACTGCTTGTTCACCGTGACGATCGGCGTGGCGGAGGAGTAGTCGCGGCGGGCGATGCGCGAGCCCGTGACGATCACGTCGTTGCCGGTGGGCGTGCTCGGCGGCGCGGCGCTCGGCGTGTTCGGACCCACGGTCGGCGCGGGCGTGCTGGGCGAGCCTGCCGGGTTGTCCTGCGCGTAGGCCAGCCCTCCCGTCAGGGCCAGGCTCATCAGGATCGCGGTCGACCCCACCAGGGCGGACTTCGAGATTCGACCGGGCGCACCCATAGACTGCATGGCTTGTCTCCCCCAAGGCGCCGTCGCGGCTTAGCCGCGCTTCCCCCGGCGCTCGATGTTGCCGCAAGGCGCTCAAAGACGCGCCGAGTCGCCTCCACGTTCGTCAGCGTTGGCCTGGGTGAGAGCTGGCGGCAACCGGTTGCGCGAGCCCGGGCGGAGTCCGCCTGGGTGTCGCATTGGTCGGCCGCGGATCGGTCTCCCCCCGATTCGGCGTCGCTGACTGTCTAGTCGTTCTTTCGCCTCGTTTTGAAGAATGGCGTAATGCCAAGTCACTGTCAAACTGCCCTGACCCCTGGCGCCCGCAGCTCCCGCCGGCTAGGAGTTGACAATGTCAATCGAGCGCCGACATGGCGCCGGCAGGGAGGCGGCATTGCGGGACGTCGAGGGGAAGGTCGCTTTCATCACCGCGGGCGCGAGCGGGATCGGCTACGGCATGGCGCAGGCCTTCCTCGACGCCGGCATGAAGGTGGTGATCGCCGACATACTGCAGCAACATTTGGACGAGGTCGCCGCGCGCCATCCCGGGGCCAACAACCTGCACCTGATCCGCCTCGACGTGGCCGACCGCGCGGCCATGGAGGCTGCGGCCGAGGAGACCGAGCGGGTGTTCGGCAAGGTGCACGTTCTCTGCAACAACGCCGGCGTGGCTTCGCGCGGCTCGATCGAGGACGCCACCTACGAGGACTGGGACTATGTGATGGGCGTCTGTGTCGGCGGGACCGTCAACGGCCTGGTCAACTTCCTGCCGAAGATCCGCGCCCACGGCGAGGGCGGGCATGTCGTCAACACCTCCTCCATGGCCGGCATGATCCCGGTGCCGGGGTTCGTGGGCACCTATTCCACCGCAAAGTTCGCGGTGCGGGGCATGAGCGATTCCCTCCGCCTAGCCCTGGCGCCCCACCGCATCGGCGTCTCCGTGCTCTGCCCCGGGCTGGTGGCGACTCGGGCGACCACGGGCGGACAGGTCTACCGCAAGGCCCACGACGCCGAGGCGATCGAAGCCACCCCGCCGCCGATCTCGGGCGGCATGGCGCCGCGGGCGGTGGGCGAGCGGGTGCTCAAGGGCATCCAGGACAACGAGCTCTACATCTTCCCGCACGGCGAGTTCAAAGACGAGGTGGCCGACTACTTCCAGCGCATGCTGGACGCCTTCCCGCCGGCGGACGGCATCGATCCGGAGCGCAAGGCGATGGAGGAGCGCCGGGCTAAGATGACCGCCGAGCAGCTCGCGGCGGCCGACGCCATTGACAACTGACCTGCGCGCCGCCGGCGTGCGGCCGTTGGCGGGCGCCCCGGCGAATAGGTAAGGTCACGCCATGAGCAAGCTCGATCTGACGACGGCGCAGGCGCTGATCGGCGCGACCCTGGGGTTCGGCCGCGACAAGGGCTTCCTGCCGCTGGCCGTGGCGGTGCTCGATTCCCGCGGGGCGCTGATCGCCTTCGCGGCCGAGGACGGCGCAAGCCTCCGCCGCGCCGACATCGCCCTGGCCAAGGCCAACGGCGCGCTGGGCATGGGCCTCGGCTCCCGCACCCTGGCCGCCCGCTCGCGCGTCGCGCCGCAGTTCTTCGCGGCCCTGCCGCAGATCATCCAGGGCGGGCTGGCGCCGGTCCCCGGCGGGGTGCTGATCCGGGACAGGGAAGGCCTGCTTCTCGGCGCCGCCGGCGTTTCTGGCGACAATTCCGACAATGACGAGGCGGCCGCGCTCGCCGGCATCGCCGCCGTGGGCCTGGCCGCCGACCCGGGATCCGACTGACCAGGAGCTTATTGCGCATGACCGACCAGACCCTCGCGAGCTTTGACGGCTCGCGCATCCACGTGCGCGACGAGGGCCGTCCGGACGGGCCGGCGGTGGTGTTCAGCCACGCGATCGGCGGCTCGTTGTCGATGTGGGACGCCCAGGCCGGGCCGTTCGGTGAGCGCTACCGTGTGATCCGCCACGACAGCCGCGGCCACGGCGGCTCGGATGTTCCCGAGGGCGAGCACTCGGTGGAGATGCTGGGCAGGGACGTGCTGGCGGTGATGGACGGCCTCGGGGTCGAGCGCGCGCACTTCGTCGGCCTGTCCCAGGGCGGCATGGCCGGCCTGTGGCTGGGCGCGCATGCGCCGGAGCGGATCGACCATCTCGTCATCGCCAACAGCGCCGCCTACATCCCCGCCGTCGACATGCTCAACGGCTGGATCCGTACGGCCCTCGGCGAAGGCCTGGACTCCATCGCCGGCCCCACGGTGGAGCGGTGGCTTTCGGCCAAGTTCCGCGCCGATCATCCCCACCGGACCCGCGCGCTGATCGAGGCTTTCCGCACCATGTCGCCCAAGGGCTTCGCCGGCTCCTGCGCGGTGCTGCGCGACTCCGATCGCCGGGCCGATCTCAAGGACATCAAGGCCCCGACGCTGGTGATCGCCGGACTCGAGGACGGCCCTATGGGCGCGGCGGCCGCCCAGGCGATCGCGGACGGCATCCCCAATGCCAGCCGCGCCGACATCCCAGACGCGGCCCACCTTTCACCGATCGAGAATCCGGAGGCGTTCAACGCGGCTGTGCTGGGCTTTCTGGCGAATCGCTGACGGGCCGACGATGACGTCCCAATCCAGCCGCAAGGCGCCGCGCTGACGCCCTAGCTCTCGGGGACGACCGGCTGGCCCGTCACCGGGTGCGGGTAGTGGAAGGGGACCAGGCTGGTGTGGGGCCAGAACGCGGATTCCGAGGGGACGATCTCGTCCGGCCCCAGCGGATCCTCAGGAAAAGTCTTGCCCCAGAACGTTCCCTCATAGGGCTTCTGGTGGGCCCAGCCGGTCTCGAAGTCGCCCTGCCAGGTGAGGTGGTGGCCCATCACCTTCACCTTCCAGACCCCGGCCTCCTTGACGTAATCGTTCTCGTAGAGGCCAGCCTCCCACCACTGGCGGGGGAGATGGGGGTTCTTCTCAGGCTTGTCGTCGTGGCTGCCGCCCTGGAGGAAGGCGCGGAAGCGAGCCTTTGCGGTCTGGCCGTCGGGGGCGACGGTGATTACGTCCTGCAGCTGCATGTGGTCGCACAGCATGCCGAAGGCCGGGCCGTTCTTGCCGGTGAAGCCTGGCCGCAGCCGTTCGCAATAGAGCCGGCGCAGCCCGGCCTTGCCGCGGAACACCCCGCCCATGAACCTCAGCTCGCCGTCCGCGGAGAACAGGTCGACCACCTCGTTGTAGAGCCCCTTGTCCATGAAGTAGCCGTAGGTGTGCTGCAGGGCGCGGATGGCGTTGACGTCCTTGAGCCGCGCCAGCTCGCCCGCGAGGGCCTCGACCTGGGCCTCCAGCCGCGCGATGCGGCCACCCTCGCTGGTCTCCGCCCGTCCCAGCGTCACCGGCTCGGCCATCTCGTTTCTCCCATCGTTTGAGCCATCAGACATGTCGGCGCCGGCCCGGTCAAACGCTTGCGCGCCGGACCGGCCAGGGGTTCTCTCAGGCCTCCAGGAGGACCCCGATGCACCAAATCCGAATCTCGCCCGAAGCCCGCGCCTTCGCCCGCGCCCAGCGCGGCGGCGGCGAGCACATGTTCGAGCGTATCGACCTCTCGCGCACGGCGCATGTGGTGGTGGACATGCAGAACGGCTTTCTGGAACCCGGCGCGCCGGTCGAGGCGCCCGCCGCCCGCGACATCGTGCCGGAGGTCAACGCCATCTCCAGGGCGGTCCGCGAGGGGGGTGGGATCAACGTCTTCCTGCGCATGAGCGTGGACGACGCCTCGATGCAGAGCTGGTCCAACTGGTTCAAGCACTTCCACACGCCGGGCTCGACCGCCGGCTTCCTGCACGCCTTCGGCCGCGGCCGGCATTATTGGGATCTTTGGCCGGCCCTCGACGTCGAGCCTGCCGACCTGAAGGTGGACAAGACCCGCTTCGGCGCCTTCGTGCCGGGGGCCTCGGACCTGCACGAGGTGTTGCAAGCGCGCGGCGTAGACACCCTGATCATCACCGGGACCCTGACCAACTGCTGCTGCGAGTCCACGGCCAGGGACGCCATGCAGATGAACTACAAGCTGATCTTTGTCGCCGACGCCAACGCCGCCCTTAGCGACGCGGCCCACAACGCCGCGCTCGACAGCCTGTGCATGCTGTTCGCCGACGTTCGCACGGCCGACGAGGTGCTGGGCGTCATCGCCGAGAGCGCCAGCCAGCCTGAGGCGGCCGAGTAAGCCTAGCCTCGCGGCGGCTCGAACACGGCGCAGAGCGCCTTGGCCAGCTTGCCGTCCTTCAGGTGGTAGTGGATGAACTGCGGGATCTCGATGGTCTCCCCGGGCGGGGGGCCGACCAGGCGCTCCAGCCCATGCTCGGCCAGCACCTCGCGCGTCAGGGGTTTCAGTCCCGTGAGCCGGACGGTCGCCTCCATGGCGATCGTAGCCTCGTCGCTGACGAAGCGGGTGATCTCGATCTCCTCGCGCACATATTGGTGGAAGAAGGCGTAGAAGTCCCGCACCTGCGCCTTGGTGCGGAAGCTGTAGCCGGCGAAGCTGATCTCGATGTCGTCGCCGTAGAAGGCGAGCACGCCCTCGTAGTCCCGGGCGTTGAACCGTTCCAGGTAGGCGTCGTAGTCGCGGCGGTCCATCGGCCGAGCCTCCCTCACAGCAGGGCGAAGTAGCGGAAGATGTTGCCGTCGGCGTAGCGGTCGCCCACGCCAACGAACACGTGGCGCATCAGCCAGTCGTGCTTGCCCTTGGCCACCTCGAAGGTGGGCGAGGCGCGCAGGTAGAACTCGTGGTGCGGCACCGGGGGGCCGCCCCGAAACATCCAGTCCTGGATTCGGGGGATGACGTCGGGCGTGCGTCCCCACAGATAGCCCCGGTTGTGCAGCAGGATCAGCGTCCCGTCGTCGGCCTCGAGCATGTAGCGGGCGTCCATGGCGAGCACGCCGTCCGGGCGGAACAGCGACCAGTCGCCGCCCGATCCGGGCAGCGCCTTGCCGTTCAACCGGGGTCCGGACACCGTGCCCCCGTCGACATAGACCGCGCCGCGTCCGGCCCCTGAGGGCATGTCGCCGACAGTGTGCACGCGGGTGAAGAAGAGGCGCACCTCGAAGCAGAACTCGAGCTTGGCTTCGGTCGGGAGCGAGGCGTCGGCGAACACGGGAGCAAGCTCGGTCATGCGGGGACTCCGGGGGTCAGGGCCATCGGTTCGGCGTGCGGGAGAGGGGGCTTGCCGAGGATCAGGTCCGCGGCCTTCTCGGCGATCATGATCACCGGCGCATTGGTGTTGCCGCTGACGATACGCGGCATGATCGAGGCGTCGACGACGCGCAGGGCCTCGACCCCTCGGACCCTCAGCTCCCGGTCCACCACCGCCTCCTCGCCCAGCCCCATGGCGCAGGTGCTGGTGGGATGCATGGCGGTCTGGATCGCGGCCCGCAGGAAACCGTCGATCGCGCCGGGCGAGTCGGCGCCGGCGCCGGGCGCAAGCTCCCGGCTCACCAGGCCCGCCGCGGGCGGCGTGGAGAAGAAGGCGCGCATGAATCCCAGCATGTCGCGGGCATGCTGCCTGTCGACCTCGTGCTGCAGCAGGCCCAGGCGGATCCGGGGCGCGTCGGACGGATCTGCGGACCGCAAGGTCACCTCGCCCCTGCCGTGAGGCTGCAATTGCATGGCGACCGCGGTGAAGTGATGGCCGGGGCTCGAGCGCCATCCGGGGAACCAGGGCTGGGCGGCCATGGAGACGGCGCTGACCTGGAACTGGGTGTCGGGCTGCTCACGGCCAGGCTGAAGCGCCAGGAAGCCCTGCACCGGCAAGGGCATGCTGGCCAGAAGCCCGGTCCCGAACAGCGCCCACTGCAGCCCGGACAGGGCCAGCCGGTCCAGCCGCAGCCCCTCGTGCAGGGCGTAGGGACCCGAGGCCTCGAAGATGGCCGGGACAAGCGGATGGTCCTGCAGGTTCTGGCCGACGCCCGGCAGGTCGACCAGGGGCGCGATCCCGACCCGGCTCAGCTCGGCCGCCGGGCCGATCCCCGACAGCATCAGCGTCTGTGGCGAGCCGAAGGCCCCGCCGCACAGGATCACTTCGCCGGCGGCGACCTCGTGCGTCCGCCCTTCTCGGATATACGCGACGCCCACGGCGCGGCCGTTGCGCACCTGCACCCGGCTGACCTGGGCCCGAGGCCGCACGGTGAGGTTCGCCCGGCTGCGGACAGGCCTGAGGTAGGCGCGCGCCGTGCTGTGCCGCCTGCCCCCGCTGATGGTGAAGTCAGGCAGGCCGAAGCCGGATTGCTGCGCGCCGTTGAAGTCGGGATTGGCGGGGTGACCGAGCGCCTCGGCGGTCGCGATCAATTTGGGAGTGACCTCAGGGTCGGCCGGTTGGGCGATCACGTTCAGGGGCCCCGATCCGCCGTGGAAGGGACCCTCGCCGCGCCAGCTCCGCTCGGCCCGGCGAAAGTAGGGGAGGACCTCGGCGTAGCTCCAGCCCTGCAGGCCCATCTGCGCCCAGCCGTCGTAGTCGGCCGCGGCGCCGCGCGTGTACATCATGCCGTTGATCGAGGAAGTGCCCCCCAGCAGCCTGCCGCGCGGCTGGGGCAGGCTGCGACCGTCGATGGAGGCTTCCGGCTCGCTGGCGTAGCCCCAGCCGATGGCTTCGGTGACCATGGCCGTCGTCCAGGCGATGGGCGCCGCCACGACCGGATGGGCGTCACCGCCTCCGGCTTCCAGCAGCAGCACGCGCACGGAGGGATCGGCCGACAGGCGATTGGCCAGCACGCAGCCGGCCGAGCCCGCGCCGACGATCACGAAGTCGAAGCTCTCGGGCACCTCAGGCGCCGGCCGCGTCTGAACCGGCCCCAGGGCGAGCATATGGCCGCCGCGCCGAATTACAGAGCCCTTGTCGCATGCGCGGTCCCGCCCCCATCGAGTGCGGCGGCACCTTAGAGCGTCATCCGAAGACGACGCCAGCCGGAGCGTGCGGCTCCGGCTGGCGCAGCGGTCTCACCAGATGCGCACGCGTTGGTCCGGCGCCCGGTAAAGCTTGTCGCCGGGCTTGACGTTGAAGGCCATGTACCAGGCGTCGACGTTCGGCAGCACCACATCCACCCGCGCCTTGTCCGGCGAATGCGGGTCGGCCACCAGGAGCTGACGCTCCATGTCCTCGCGGAAACGGTTCCGGTAGTACTGGGCGTAGGCGAGGAAGAAGCGCTGATCGCCGGTCAGGCCGTCGATCACCGGCGCAGCATGGCCGTGCAGGCTGGCGTGGTAAGCGTCGTAGGCGGCCAGGATGCCGGCCAGGGCGGCGATATTCTCGCCCATCGTCAGGGCCCCGTTGATGTGGGCTCCGGGCAGGATCTCCATCGCCTCGTACTGCGCGCCGAAGGTCTTGGTCGCGGCCGTAAAGCGGGCCGCGTCGGCCGGAGTCCACCATTCGTTGAGCCGCCCGTGGGCGTCAAACTGGCGGCCCTCGTCGTCGAAGCCGTGCGAGATCTCGTGGCCGATCACCGCGCCGATGGCGCCGTAGTTGACCGCCGGGTCGGCGTGCGGGTCGAACACCGGCGGCTGCAGGATCGACGCCGGGAACACCACTTCGTTGAACACGGGATTGTTGTAGGCGTTGACCGTCTGGGGCGTCATGCCCCACTCGTCCTTGTCGACCGGCAGGCTGAGCCGGCTGAGCTGGTAGTTCCATTGCCAGGCGGTCGCGCGGGCGATGTCGCCGTAGAGGTCGTCGGCGCGGATCTCCAGGCTCGAGTAGTCCTTCCACTTCTTCGGATAGCCGATCTGGACATCGAAGGCGGCCAGCTTCTCCAGCGCCTTGGCCTTGGTCGCCGGGCTCATCCACGCGAGGTTCTGGATCCGGGCGCGGTAGGCGACCTTAAGGTTGTCGACCAGGGCCTCCATCTGGGCCTTGGACTCCGGCGGGAAATAGCTCGCCACGTAGATCTGGCCGATGGCCTCGCCCATGCCGCCCGAAACGATCCGCACGGCGCGCTTCCAGCGGACCGGCAGCTCGGGCTGGCCCGACAGGGTGCGGCCCTGGAAATCGAACTGGGCGTCGACGAACCTGGACGACAGCGCCACGGCCGCTCCGTTGACCAAGTGGAAGGCCTCGTATGCCTTCAACGTTTCGAGCGGGCTCTGGCCATAGAGCGCCGCAATCTTGGCCACGGCGGTGTTGGCGCCGACGATCACCCGGTCGTTGGAGCCCAGGTCGGCTGAGGCGAAGAAGGCCTTCCAGTCGAAGCCCGGCGCGGCGGCGCTCAGCTGAGCGACGGACATCGGGTTGTAGGTCTTCACTGGATCGCGCTCCTCAGCGCGGCTCCAGCTCGCGTCGGCGACGGCGGTCTCGAAGGCGACGACCGCTTTGGCGTTGGCTTCCGGCTGGGGCCAGCCGATCATGCCCAGCATCTTGGCCACATAGGCCTCGTAGGCCTGCTTCTTGGCCGCGAAGCCCGGCTGCAGATAGTAGTCGCGGTCGGGCAGGCCCAGGCCGCCCTGATCGAGCCCGACGGCATAGCGGTTCGGGTCCTTGGAATCCGGCCCGATGCCGATGTCGAACAGCGAATGCTGGAATCCCTTTGGCGAGGTCCCCATCAGGGCCGCGAGCTGCGAGCGGTCGGTCACCGCTTGGATGTTGGCCAGATCGTCGGCCATCGGCTTGGCGTCGTTGGCTTCGACCGCGGCCTGGTCCATGAACGCCCGGTAGAAGGCGCCGATCTTGCCCTGGAGGTCGCCGGCCTCGGGCCGCGCGGGCGCCTTGGCCGCGGAGGTCTCGAGGATCGCGTGCACCCGCGACTCCGAGAGGTCGCGCAGCAGGTTGATGGTGCCGTACCAGCTCCGGTCCGCCGGGATCTGCATCGTCTGCAGATACGAGCCATTGGCGTAGGCGAAGAAGTCGTCGCCGGGCCGCACGGCGGTGTCGCGGCCGGCGAGGTCGAAGCCCCAGGTTCCGTAGCTGTGGGCGGCGAGGTCGGTGGGATCGGCGGCCTGGCTGGCCGTGCCGGCCCCAAGCAGCAGTGCCGCGGCGGCGGCCGCGGCGTAGAGGCGTCTGTTCACGGAAGTCGCTCCAGATGATGTCGGCGCGCGCGTGTTCCAGCCGCGCCCCTGGCGCGAGTTATGCCCCAGCGCACGCTGCGGGGAAGCGAAAACCACCGACATTGCAAAGAGTTAATTCGACGGTGCGGCAATCTTGCGCAGCGCGTGCGCCGGAACATACGCCGCCTGTCTTCGTTTGCTGCTGCATCCCGCCTGGAGAGTCGCCCATGCTCGAGCATGTTCCTTCCAGCATCGGCCGCGCCCTGCGCGGCGTGCGCGCGGGCTATGAGAACATTCTGAGCGAGCAGCCCGGCTTCGCCGAGGTGACCGGGCGCATCCGCCTCGAGAGCCCGGCGTTCGACGACGGCGAGACCATCCCGGCTCGATTCACCGCCGACGGCGAGCAGATATCGCCGCCCCTGGCCTGGTGGAACGCGCCGGAAGGGACCGAAGGACTGGTGCTCGTCGTCGAGGATCCGGACTCACCTTCGCCGGAGCCGCTGGTCCACCTGATCGCCTGGGACCTTCCGCCGGACATGGACGCGCTCCCGGAGGGTGAGTTCAAGAGCCCGCACCACGATGGCCTGGACGAGATGCTCGGCCGCAACTCCTACGCCAGGGCGGCTTACCTTCCGCCCGACCCGCCGACGGGCCATGGGCCGCACCTCTACGCCTTCCAGCTGTTCGCCCTGGATCGGCAGCTCAGCTTCGACCACCCGCCGTCGCTCAAGGCGGTGACCGAGGCCATGCGCGGACACGTCCTGGCCAAGGGCGTCCTCCACGGCACCTATCAGCGGCGCTAGCGCTCGCCCCCAGCTTGTCTCCACTTTGGGAACGGCGCACCTTCGCCTCCACATAGGCGGAGGAATCCATGGCCCAGGGGACGGACCGAATCCTCACCACCCACGTCGGCAGCCTGATCCGGCCCGACGCGCTGAGGAACCTGCTGATCGCGCACGAGGAGGGTCGGCCATACGATCCCGCCGAGCTAGACCGCCTGCTTGACGAGGCGACCCGGGCGGTCGCACGCAAGCAGGCCGCGACCGGCATCGACATCATCAACGACGGCGAGTTCCGCAAGCACCGCGGCTGGATGATGTACATCATCGACCGGCTGGGCGGGCTGACGCCCGAAGACGGCGGAGCGGGCGTGATCCCGACACTCGCCGGCAAGGACTGGAGCGACTTCGCCGACTTCTATGCCGAGCTGAACCGCGACGTTCCCCGCAACGCCAACCAGCAGTCGTGGAAGGTCACCGGCCCGATCCGCTACGTGGGCCAGGAGGCGGTGCAACGCGACATCGCGGCGATGAAGCGGGCGACCGAGGGCCTGGACGCCGCCGACGTGTTCATGACGGCGGTCGCGCCCGCCAGCGTCATCCCCGGGGGCCTGGACCGGCACCTCTCGTCCGACCGTGATTTCCTGTTCCAGCTCGCCGAGGCCTTGCGCGAGGAATACCGCGCGATCGTCGACGCCGGCTTCATCGTGCAGATCGACGACGCCTACCTCGCCACGACCTACGACGTGATGGTTCCACCCGGCACCCTTCAGGACTACCGCCGTTGGGCGGAGCTGCGCATCGACGCGCTCAACCACGCCTTGGAGGGCCTGCCCGAGGAGCGCACCCGCTACCACGTCTGCTGGGGAAGCTGGCATGGGCCGCATTCCAACGACGTGGAGATCAAGCACATCGTCGACCTCGTGCTGAAGGTGAAGGTCGGCGGCTATTCCCTGGAGATGGCCAACCCCCGCCACGAGCATGAATGGCGGGTGTGGGAAACCGCCAAGCTGCCGGACGGGCGCAAGCTGCTTCCGGGCGTGGTGACCCATTCCACGAACGTGGTCGAGCACCCCGAGCTCGTGGCCGAGCGGATCGTCCGCCTGGCCAAGCTGGTGGGCCGTGAGAACGTGATCGGCTCGACCGACTGCGGCTTCGCCCAGTCGCCCTACACCAGGCGGACCCACGACAAGATCATGTGGGCCAAGCTCGCCTCCTTGGTCGAGGGCGCGCGGCTGGCGACCCAGCAGCTTTGGGGACGGCGGGCCGCGGCCTAGCGCTTGACCACCAGCTCCGGCGGGCGCTTGCGGGGAACCCACTGTCCCTTGCCGGGGAAGCCCTTGAGGATTTCGCCGTCCCACAACCGGATGATGCGCTGCTTGAACAGCCAGCGCCCGTCCTGCTTGACCAGCTCGTCCTGGTAATAGCCCGCGAACCGCAGCAGGTACGGCGGCTCGCCGTGGCATTCGGTGACGAAGACCATCGACTTCGCCCGCGCCGCGTCGGCGTCGCCCTCGACCAACAGCTGGCTGGTGTGGTGCTGGCGGCCGGGGAAGTTGGGCGCGTTGCGGTAGTGCTCGGAGACGCGGCGGATGCCGTCGTGGCCCTCCCACACGTCCGGATCCTCGAACACCTCCTCGACCATCCGCGCGTCGGCGGTGAAGCAGGCGACCAGGGCGTCGATGTCGCCGGTGTCGAGCGCCCAGGCGTAGCGGGCCACTAGGTCCTGGATGGCGAAACGGTCTTCGAGGGTGAGGGGTCCGGCCAAGCTTCAGGTCCTTTTGGTCAGCCGCGGATGCCGGCGTCGATCCGGATCGTCTCGGCGTTGAGGTAGGGGGTTTCGACGATGAGTTTCACCAGCCGTGCGAACTCGGTCGGCTCGCCGCCGCGCTTGGGAAACTCGTTCATGGCGTAGAAGCCTTGCAGCATCTCGACCGGCAGGCCCGCGAGCAGCGGCGTGTCGAACAGGCCGGGGGCGATGGCCATCACCCGGATGCCGTAGTCCGAGAGGTCGCGGGCCATGGGCAGGGTCATGCCGGCCACCCCGGCCTTGCTGGCGGAATAGGCGGTGGTCCCGAGCCGGCCGTCGGTGGCGGCCATGGACGCGGTGTTGACGATCACGCCGCGCTCGCCGGTGGCCGGGTCGGGCGGGTTGTGGATCATGGCCGCCGCGGCCAGGCGGGCGGCGTTGAACACCCCCACCAGGTTCACGTCCACCAGCCGTCGGAACTCGGCCAGGGGCATCGGGCCTTCGGGAGTCGCGATCGGCGCCATGCCGCCGATGCCGGCGCAGCTGACGCAGACGGAGCTCGGGCCCAGGGCCTGACGTGCGATCGCCATCGCGCGCTCAGCGGAGGCCTCGTCGGCGACGTCGGTCTCGATGAACACGGCTCCGCCTTGCAGCCGGCCGGCCACGGCCGACCCGAGCTCGGCGTTGCGGTCCAGGATGGCGACCTTCGCGCCCGAGGCCACGAACAGCTCGACGACGGCCTCTCCAAGCCCCGAGGCCCCGCCGGTGACCGTAGCGGCCTTGCCCTCCAGCTTCACTCAGTACCCCACCGTGAACCGCTCGCGGTGGTGGGCCGGCCGCTCCATCTCGTCGATCATCGCCACGGCATAGTCCTCCAGCGAGATGTGGCTGCGGCCGTTGGCGTCATAGAGCACGTGGTCCTTGCCGCTGCGGTAGCCGCCGGTGCGCTCGCCCGGCAGCAGGAACACCGAGGGGGCCAGGAACACCCAGTCCAGCTCGGGGTCGTCCTTCAGCATGTAGTAGAGGGCGCGGGTGCCGCGGATGCCGCCCTTGAAAGGCTCGTACTCCTTGGGGAACTCCGGGGACTCGAGATATTCGGTCCCGGCCGCGGTCTTGAGGCTGGCGGCCCCGCCCACGGCCAGGAACCGGTTCACGCCGGACCGCTTCACTGCGGCGATGATGGCCCGGTGGCCGGCGGCGTGCAGTTCGGTGACCTCGTCCCCGCCGGCCGTCATGCGCCCCGGATTGAAGGCGGAGATCACCACGTCGTGGCCCTTGAGCGCCGCCGCCAGCGCCTCGACGTCGTGGATGTCGACGGCCTTGGCGGTGACCCCGGCCGTCTTGGGCGCCGCCTCGGGCTTGCGCACCAGGGCCGTCACCTGGTGGCCCCGCGAGAGCGCCTCGTCCAGGATCTTGGCCCCAACGAAGCCGGTGGCCCCGATCAGCGCGACTTTCATTCCGCTCCCCCTTCGGGCTCGACGCGGCCCCTCGTGGCATTAATCTCGATTGCGAGGGCCACGCAATGACCGGCCCCGGGGGGAATAGCATGGTCGATGCGGCGGAGCGGTCCGTGCGGACGCCGGTGCTTGTGGGCGAGCTGATCGACAGCCTCCCGCTCACCGGGCTGCAGGTCCGCATCATCGTGCTCTGCGCCCTGGTCCTGCTTCTGGACGGCTACGACATCCAGGTGATGGCCCTGGCCGTGCCCTCGATCTCCGAGCTGTGGGGTCGCGCGCCGGCCAGCTTCGGCTGGGCGCTCAGCGCCGCCCTGATGGGCATGGGGGTCGGGGCCGGTATCGTCGCGCCGTTCGGCGACCGCTTCGGCCGCCGCCCGCTGATGGTGGCGGGCCTGCTGCTCGCCGCGGCGAGCACGCTCGGAACCGCCCTGTCGACCAGCCTGTCGGACTTCGTGGTCTGGCGCTTCGCCACCGGGGTCGGCATCGCCGCGAGCCTGGCCAACGCCACCACCCTCACGTCCGAGTACATGCCCGCGCGCCGGCGGATCTGGCTGACCTGCGTGATGTACTGCAACGTGGCCCTCGGGGCCTTCCTCGCCGGGTTTCTGGCGCCTGCGCTTCTGAGGCTCGGGGACTGGCGGGGCCTGTTCGTGTTCGGCGGAGCGGCCACCCTGGCCATCGCCGCGGTGGTCTTCGCCGCCGTGCCGGAATCGCTGAAGTTCCTGATCGCGCGCCGGCCCGGCCACCCGCGCATCGGCCGGATCGTGCGCCGGCTCGCCGCGGGAGTGGAGGCGGCGGCCCTGGAGCTGGAGCCTGAGAGCGCCCAGAAGCGCACCCTCGCGGACCTGCTGGGCGCCGCCTACCGTGGCCGCACCCTGATGCTCTGGACCCTCTACGTCCTCAACGTCTTCGTCATCTACATGCTGACCAGCTGGCTGCCGACGCTGCTGAGGGCCTCGCACTGGCCCCGCGACGAAGCGCTGGTCGGCTCGGTGCTGTTCCAGCTCGGCGGGGTGGGGGGCTCGATCGCCCTGTCGTTGCTGGTGGACACCGGCCGGGTGCGCGCCGCCCTGATGCTGGGCTTCGGCATCTGCGCCGCCGCCCTGGCGGGGCTGGTGGTCACCCCGTCGAGCTTTGCGACCTGGGCGCCGCTCCTGCTGGCGGTGGGCGTCGGCGTCTCCGGCGCGCAGTGCATCATCGTCGCCCTGGCTGCCGCCTTCTATCCATTGTCGATTCGCGCGACCGGCGTCGGCTGGGCGGTGACCATGGGCCGGCTGGGGGCGGTGGCCGCGCCGCTGATCGGCGGCGCGATCATCGCGCGCCTGGCGCCGGTCGAATCGATCGGCGTGCTGATCCTGCCCGCCCTGCTCTGCGTGCTGGGCGCGGTGTGGGTCAGGCCGGCCTGGCTGCGCGGCTGAGAGCCCGCGCCTCGCGGCGCCCGGCCGGCGCCGCTAGGACAATCGACGGTCGAGGTGGGGCCGGCGCAGCTGCGCCTTCTGCACCTTGTCGGAGGCGTTGCGCGGCAGGGCCTCGTGCACCTCGATCCGGCGGGGCCGCTTGTAGGCCGCGAGCTCGGCGCGGCAGTGGGCCTCCAGTTCCTCGGGCGCGGCCGAGCGCCCGGGCCAGAACGCCACGGCGGCGCAGACGCTCTCGCCGTAGCGCTCGTCGGGGATGCCGAAAACCGCGACCTCGCGGACCGCAGGATGGGTGGAGAGCACCGCCTCCACCTCCTTGGGATAGATGTTCTCGCCGCCGGAGATGATCACGTCCTTGATCCGGTCGACCAGGGTGAACAGGCCGTCGCGCTCCACGCGCGCCAGGTCGCC
>FTHL01000013.1_pt1 | contig 16635 bp, 13 predicted proteins | sample 1640951 | NCBI WGS metagenome assembly FTHL01 (sample SAMEA3914788, study PRJEB12502) | metagenome | biome: forest; material: soil | place: Canada | collected 2011-07-03 | depth 0.1 m
CGTCCCGCCCTTGCCCTCCACGTCGCGCTTGATGATCCGTCCGTGAGGGCCCGAGCCCTGCACGCCCGACAGATCGATCCCCCCCTGCTCGGCGATGCGCCGCGCCAGGGGCGAGGCAAAGACGCGCGGACCGCGTCCGGACGCCAGGGCGGCGGCCTTTGCGGGCGCCGCAGGCGCGGGGGCGTTGGCCGCCTGAGAGGCCGGGGCCGGAGCCGGCGCGGCGGCCGGCTCGGGTTTGGCCGGCGGCGGCGCCTCGGCCTTGGCTCGAGCGGGCGCGGCGGCGGGGGCCGGCGCGGCGGCGCCGCCCTCCCCCTTCAGCCGGGCGATCGGCGCATTGACCTTGACCCCTTCGGTTCCCTCCGGGACCAGCAGTTCTTCGACCTCGCCTTCGTCGACGGCCTCGACCTCCATGGTCGCCTTGTCGGTCTCGATCTCGGCGATGACATCGCCGGCGGAGACGGTGTCGCCCACCTTCACATGCCACTTGGAGAGGGTGCCCTCCTCCATGGTCGGAGACAGGGCGGGCATGAGGATGTCGGTCATGGGCGGGCCTCGTCTCGGCTCAGGTGGGCCAGGGCGGCGGCGTTCGCCTCCCAGTTCCTTCCATCGAACGGCGCGATGCGGATGTCGAGGTCTTCGGCCTCGTCCAGGCAGCGCGCGTTCACCGACCAGCCGTCCGGGTTGGAGCGGGGGCGGTAGAAGCTCTTGATGCCGCAGCGGACGCAGAACAGATGCTCCGCCGCGCCGGTGTTGAAGCGGTAGCGGGTCAGGGCTGCTTCGCCTTGCAGCAGCCGGAAGCGGCTCTCAGGCACGATCACGTGCACGAACCCGGCCTTGGCGCAGATCGAGCAGTTGCAGCTCTGGGCCTCGACCTCGTCCGGCAGGGCCGCCTCGAACCGCACCGCCCCGCAGTGGCAGCCTCCGGACCTCCAGGTGTAGGGGCTCACTGACGCCTCAGGCGTAGCAGACCTGCTTGACCGCCTTCACGATCTTCTCGACCGAGGGCAGCGACAGGGCCTCCAGGTTGGCCGCGTAGGGCATTGGCGCGTCCACCTGGTGGACCCGCAGCGGCGGCGCGTCGAGGTAGTCGAAGGCGGCCTCCACCACCCGGGCGCAGACCTCCGCCCCGACGCCATAGGGGCCCCAGCCTTCCTCGACCGAGACCAGGCGGTTGGTCTTCTTCACGCTCTCGATGATGGTCTCCGAGTCCAGCGGGCGCAGGGTCCGCAGGTCGATCACCTCCGCTTCGATGCCATCCTTGGCCAGCGCCTCGGCCGCCTGCAGCGCCAGCCCGACCATGCGCGAATGGGCGGTCAGGGTCACCGTGGCCCCCTGGCGGCGGATCTTGCACTTGCCGATGGGCAGGACCCAGTCCTCCACCTCCGGCACGTCGAACTCCTGGCCGTAGAGGACCTCGTTCTCCAGGAACACCACCGGGTTCGGGTCGCGGATCGCGGCCTTCAACAGGCCCTTGGCGTCGGCCGCGTCGTAGGGGGCGATCACCTTCAGGCCCGGCACGTGGCCGTACCACGAGGAATAGTCCTGGCTGTGCTGGGCGGCCACGCGGGCGGCCGCGCCGTTGGGCCCGCGGAACACCACCGAGCATTTGATCTGGCCGCCGGACATGTAGAGCGTCTTGGCCGCGGAGTTGATGATCTGGTCGATCGCCTGCATGGCGAAGTTGAAAGTCATGAACTCGACGATGGGCTTCAGGCCCGCCATGGCCGCGCCGACGCCGAGTCCGGTGAAGCCGTGCTCGGTGATCGGGGTGTCGATCACCCGCCGCTCGCCGAACTCCTGCAGCATGTCGCGCGAGACCTTGTAGGCGCCTTGGTACTGGGCGACCTCCTCGCCCATCAGGAACACGCTCTCGTCGCGGCGCATCTCCTCGGCCATGGCGTCGCGCAGGGCGTCGCGCACGGTCTGCTTGACCAGCCTGGCGCCGGCGGGGATCTCCGGGTCGGCCAGCGGCTGGGCGGCGGTCACGGGCGAGGCGCCCTCGCCTTCCGCCTGGGGCTTGCGGGCTTCGGACGGCGCCTTCTCTGGATCGCCGGACGCGTCCTGGCGGGGCTCGACCTCGCCGGGCTGGGCCGCGGTCGCGCCGTTGGCGGGCGGGGCGGCGGCGGGCGGCGGCGCCGCGGCCTTGGCCGGCGCTGCGGGCGGCGGCGCGGCCGCGCCGCTCTCGCCGTTCAGGCGGGCGATCGGCGTATTGACCTTCACCCCTTCGGAGCCCTCCGGCACCAGGATCGCCTCGACCACCCCTTCGTCGACGGCCTCGACCTCCATGGTCGCCTTGTCGGTCTCGATCTCGGCGATGACGTCGCCGGCCGAGACGGTGTCGCCTTCCTTGACGTGCCACTTGGAGAGGGTGCCCTCCTCCATGGTCGGCGACAGGGCGGGCATCAGGACTTCGACGCTCATTGGGCGGCCGCCTCCAGGTACACGTCGGTCATCAGCTCCTTGGGATCGGGCTCCGGGCTGGTGCGGGCGAACTCCGCCGCATCGACCACGATCTTCTTCATCTCGGTGTCGATGGCCTTGAGCGCCGCTTCGTCCACGCCCTCGGCCTGCAGCCGGTGGGCCACGTGGTCGATGGGGTCGCGGGTCTTGCGGACCTCCTCCATCTCCTCGCGGGTGCGGTACTTCATCGGGTCCGACATGGAGTGGCCCCGGTAGCGGTAGGTCTTCATCTCCAGGATCATCGGGCCCTTGCCGGAGCGGGCGAACTCGGCCGCCCGGCCGGCGGCGTCGTGCACCGCCAGCACGTCCATGCCGTCGACCTCCTCGCCGGGGATGTTGAACGACACGCCCCGCTTGTAGAGCCGCGTCTCCGAGGACGAGCGCTCGATCGAGGTGCCCATGGCGTACTGGTTGTTCTCGATGATGTAGACGACCGGCAGCTTCCACAGCTCGGCCATGTTGAAGCTCTCGTAGACCTGGCCCTGGTTCACCGCCCCGTCGCCGAAGTAGGTGAAGCTGACCTTGCCGTTGTCGCGGTACTTGTTGGCCAGGGCGAGGCCGGTGCCGAGCGAGACCTGGGCGCCGACGATGCCGTGGCCGCCGAAGAAGTCCTTCTCCACCGAAAACATGTGCATGGAGCCGCCCTTGCCGTGGGAGGCGCCGGTGGCCCGGCCGGTCAGCTCGGCCATGACCTCCTTGGGGTCCATGCCGCAGGCCAGCATGTGGCCGTGGTCGCGGTAGGCGGTGATCACCTGGTCGCCGGGCTGCTTGACCGACTGCACGCCCACCGCCACGGCCTCCTGGCCGATGTAGAGGTGGCAGAAGCCGCCGATCAGGCCCATGCCGTAGAGCTGTCCGGCGCGCTCCTCGAAGCGGCGGATCAGGAGCATCTGGCGGTAGAACTGTAGCAGCTGGTCCTTGTCCGCCTTGGCGGCCGGGCTGGCGCCGTTGCCCTTGTGCGCCGGCTTGGCGGCCTTGCTGCTGCGCGTTTGCGCCATTCAAGCGTCTCCTCGGCCGCCCCAACTTCGGGCGGCGTGGCCTGCGATCCCTCGCCTTGCGGGCCTAGCCGGCCCGGGCGGGCTCAGTGCGGATCACATAATCCCGAGGATCGGACAAGCCCAGCAAAGAACGCGCACGCTCCTCCAGAAGGTCCTTGGAGAGGGTGCCGTCGCGCAGAAGGCGGGCGCGGGCTTCCAGCTCGGCCCTCTGGCCGCGCAGGTGGTTCAGCTCGGCGGTGCGCGCCGCCAGGATCTCGTCGCGGCGGGTGCGCGCCAACAGCCCCCGCTCCCCGGTGAGGGCCTGGAAGCCGAAGTAGAAGATCAGGGCCGCGAGCACGGCGATGGAGACATAGGGACGCAGGCGCGTGAACACGTGGCCGGGCTCCGGCGGAAAAGCGACTCAGGGAAGATGACGCCTCATGGTTAACCGATCATCCTCCTCGGCGGCTAGGGCGCGGCGATGCGGCCGCCGGCGGCCGGCGCCTGGACGCCGGTGGTCGCCGGGAACGAGATCGGCAGGCCACGCGCGGTGCGGGCCGCCAGGTAGGCGAAGGCCTCCGCCTCGATGCTGTCGCCCCGCCAGCCCGCCGCCTCGGCGGCGCGCACGGGCGCCGTCAGCCGCTCGGCCAGCGCCCGCATGATCTGCGGGTTGCGCCGCCCGCCTCCGGTGACGATCAGGCTCGACGGCGGCTCGCGGGCGTGCGCCAGGCCGCACCTGACCGCCGCGGCCGTGAAGGCGACCAGGCTGGCCGCCGCGTCTTCCAGGCTCAGAGCCTGCAACGCGTCCAGCGGGAAATCATAGCGGTCGAGCGACTTGGGAGGCGGCGCGCGGAAATAGGGATCGTCCAGCAGGGCGGCGAGCACCCTCTCGTCGACCCGGCCCGCCGCTGCGAGCCGGCCGCCGTCGTCGTAGCGGCCGCGGCCTCGCGCCTGGACCAGGAGGTCGATCATGCCGTTGCCCGGCCCGGTGTCGAAGGCCGAGAGCCCGCCCTCGCCGTCGACCAAGGTGATGTTGGCGACGCCGCCAATGTTCAGCACCGCCGCCGGCAGGGCCTCCGCCGACGCGCGCAGCCGCGCCAGGTGGTAGATCGCCGCCAGAGGGGCCCCCTGCCCGCCCGCGGCCATGTCCGCCGAGCGGAAATCGAACGCAACTGGGACGCCGGTCGTCCGGGCCAGCCAGCCGCCCTCGCCGAGCTGGACCGTGCGGCCCGCCCGGCCCGGCCCCGGCCGCTCGTGCAGCACCGTCTGGCCGTGCATGCCGATCAGGTCGAGGTCGCGCCAGCCGAGCCCGCACCCGGCCAGGAACGCCTCCCCGGCCAAAAGGTGCTCGCGGGTCACTGCCAGCGCCGCCGGCCCGAACGACGCCGGTTCCGGCGCGCCGCGGGGCCACGCCCGGGCCTCCGACGTGGCCTGCAGCACGAGCGCGCGGGTCTCATCAGACAGCTTGCGCTCGCCGGCGGGGCCGAAGCCCGCGATCGCCTCGCCGTCGGTGTCCAGCACCGCCATGTCGACGGCGTCGAGGGATGTCCCGGTCATGAATCCGAGCACGCGCACGCGCGGTTGACTGCCACGGTCCAGCTCAGCTAGCTAGCAGCCATGTTCGGACCCCGCGCCAGCTTCCAGGGCTATCGCCGCTCGCTGTCATAGCGGGCGCCCGTTCGATCATTGCTGATCTGCGCCCGCCCATCGGTCGGCGGCGCGTCAATCCTCAAACGGCGGTCTCCGGCCTTCCAGCCCCGAAGGAGACCTTCATGCCTGTCCCCTCCACCCCGCCACGCGACCGCCTTGGGCGCGGGCGAGCGCCCGTGCTAAACGCCGCCACCTTCCAGGGAGCCTCCAGCATGGCCGCGGGCGCGACCGCCTTGAGATCGGACCTCCTGCGCGTGCTCACCGAGCGCGGCTACGTGCACCAGTGCACCGATCTGGAGGCTCTGGACCGCGCCGCCTCGGAGGGCGTGATCAGCGGCTACATCGGCTTCGACGCCACCGCCGACAGCCTGCACGTCGGCAACCTGGTCTCGATCATGCTGCTGCGCCGGCTGCAGCAGACCGGCCACCGGCCCATCGTGGTCATGGGCGGGGGCACCACCAAGGTCGGCGACCCGTCCGGCAAGGACGAGTCGCGCCGGTTGCTGTCCTCGGCCGACATCGCCGCCAACATCGCCAGCATCCGCGCCTCGTTCGGCCGGTTCCTGAGCTTCGGCCCGGGCTCCCGCGATGCGATCATGGTCGACAACGCCGAGTGGCTGGACCGGCTCGGCTACATCGATTTCCTGCGCGAGTACGGCCCGCACTTCACCGTCAACCGCATGCTGACCTTCGACAGCGTGAAGCTGCGGCTCGAGCGCGAGCAGCCGCTGACCTTCCTCGAGTTCAACTACATGCTGATGCAGGCGGTCGACTTCCTCGAGCTGGAGCGGCGCCACGGCTGCGTCCTGCAGATGGGCGGGTCGGACCAGTGGGGGAACATCGTCAACGGCGTCGACCTGATCCGCCGGCTCGACGCCAAGGCCGCCTTCGGCGTGACCACGCCGCTGATCACCACCTCGTCGGGCGCCAAGATGGGCAAGACCGCCGCCGGGGCGGTGTGGCTGAACGCCGACCGGCTGGCGCCCTACGACTACTGGCAGTTCTGGCGCAACACCGAGGACGCCGACGTCGGCCGCTTCCTGAAGCTGTTCACCGACCTGCCGCTGGACGAGATCGCGCGGCTGGAGGCCCTGCAGGGATCTGAGATCAACGAGGCCAAGAAAGTGCTCGCCGACCAGGCGACCTCGATGCTCCATGGCGCCGAGGCGGCCGCGGCCGCGCGCGCCGCCGCCGAGGCGGCCTTCGAGCAGGGCCGCACATCCCAGGACCTGCCGACCTTCGAGGTCCCGCGCGCGGTGCTGGAGGCGGGCGTGCAGCTCGCCGCCCTCGCCACGGACGCCGGCCTTGCGCCCTCACGCTCGGAGGCGCGGCGGCTGGCCCTCGGCGGCGGGCTCAGGCTCAACGACGAAGCGGTGTCCGACGCCACGCGCGCGGTGACCTCGGCCGACCTCAGGGACGGGGTGGTCAAGCTGGCCGCGGGTAGGAAGAAGATCGTGCTGGTGCGGCCCGTCTGACGGGCAAGCGAAAGGATCGAGACGATGGCCCTAGAGCTCAAGGCCGGCGACAAGGCCCCCGACTTCGACCTGGCCTCCGACGAGGGCGGCGACATCCGCCTGGCGGACCTGAAGGGCCGCATCGTCGTGCTCTATTTCTATCCCAAGGACGACACCACCGGCTGCACCAGCGAGGCCATCGCCTTCTCCGGCGCCAAGGCCGATTTCGACCAGATCGGCGCGGTGGTGGTTGGAGTCTCGAAGGACCCCGTGAAGAGCCACGGCAAGTTTCGCAACAAGCACGCCCTGACCATCCGCCTGGGCGCCGATCCTGAGGGCAAGGTGGTGGAAAGCTACGGCGTCTGGGTCGAGAAGAGCATGTACGGCCGCCGTTATATGGGCATCGAGCGCGCGACCTTCCTGATCGACCCTCAAGGCGTCATCCGGCGCGTCTGGCGCAAGGTCTCGGTGACCGGCCACGCGGCCGAAGTTCTGGCTGCGGCCAGGGATCTCGCCTGACCGGCTGGCCGCGAATGCCGCCGAGCGCGCCAATTCGCCGCGCTGGCCCGGGCATCGGGAACCAATCTGGCTAGACCGATTCCTTCTTGGTTACCAAAGGGTTAAGATTATCCAACCGGGCGATCCAAAGCCCCGCCGTTTACTCTCGTCAGGCGAAGGGCCTTGCCTAGGCCTTTGACTTGGTTGCATATCTTTTTTCACAGGTTGGTGGGCTGTTAACGAAAATCAAATGAAGCACCGCTTGGCGAACCTGCGCCAGTCGCTTGAGCGCCTGTTTCCGGAGCGTCACCTCTACCTTCGCTCCGGAGGCGAGATCCGCGGATTCGTGCTGACGACGGGCAAGCAGGCGACGGCCGCCTGCGTCGCTTCCTTGGCCACCATCTGGTTCGCCTTCGCCTCCCTGGCCATGCTGGCCAACACCTTCTCGATCGGCGGCGGCGACCAGCAGGCCCTGCACCTGAAGTCCTATTACGAGCGCCTGATCGCCGACCGGCAGGCCCGGCTGACCAGCGCGGTCGCCCAGCTCAACGACAGCTCCGGCGCCATCGACGACCTCGCCCAGTCTGTCGAGAAGCGCCACCGCGCTCTGGCCCTGCTGCTGGCGCCGCTGCGCGGCCAGCCTGGCGCGGTCAACTCGGTTTCGCCTCTGCAGGCCCCCGGGAACGACACCCCGATGGACCGGGTCAAGTTCGTGCGCATGGACCAGGAGCGGCTGATCGCCCAGGCCGAGACCTACGCCAAGAGCCGCGCCGACCGGCTGCGCCTGGCCTTGCGGCTGGCCGGCCTCGACCCCGCCTCCCTCTCCAGTCCCGCCGAGGGCCTGGGCGGCCCGCTGATCGAAGGCAAGGATCCCAAGGCCCTGGCCGCCGTGCTCGATGTCGACGAAGGCTTCGCCCAACGCATCCAGCGCGCCGCCGGCTCCATGGACGACATGCGCTCCCTGGCCGACGCCGCCGACAAGATCCCCTTCGGCACGCCCACCAACAACACGCCCAGGAGCTCGGGCTTCGGCGTCCGCTTCGACCCCTTCACCGGCCGCCCGGCCTTCCACGCCGGCCTCGATTTCGCCGGCGGGCTGATGACCCCGATCTACGCCACCGCGCCCGGCGTCGTCTCCTTCACCGGCGTGCGCACCGGCTACGGAAACACCATCGAGATCGACCACGGCGGCGGCTTCAAGACCCGTTACGCCCACCTTCAGGGGATCGCCGTCGGCGTCGGCCAGAAGGTTGCCGTGGGCCAGCGCATCGGCGCCATGGGATCCACCGGGCGGTCCACCGGCCCGCATCTGCATTACGAGGTCTGGGTCGACGGCAAGCCGCAGAATCCCGACCGGTTCTTGAAGGCCGCCGCCTATGTTCAGCAAGCCGGCTAAGTCCACGCGCGGCGGCGCGCGTCCGTCCCTCGCGTCCGTCCAGCTTGACGCCCCTGCCGCGCGAAAGTCGGCCGCGGTGGCGTCGATGATCGGCCGCGACATGGTGATCGAAGGCGACATCTCCGGCGAAGGCGAGCTGCACCTGGACGGGGTCGTGCGCGGCGACGTGCACGTCGAGCGGCTCAGCGTCGGCGAGAGCGGACGGGTCGAGGGCTCGGTCTTCGCCGACTCCGTTGAAGTGCGGGGTAAGATCCTCGGCTCGGTGAACGCCGCCTATATCCGCCTTCACGCCGCCGCCGAGGTGGAGGGCGACCTCACCCACGAGCAGCTCACCATCGACACCGGCGCGAGCTTCCTCGGGCGCAGCCTGCGCCTGGAGCGTCCACCGGTCCGCGAGCCCAGCATCTCCCGCGATTCGATCGGCGACGTGATCAACCTGGAAGCCGTCCCGGCCGCCTGAACCTCGCCTGAATTCAAGGGCAGGCTGTCGTTCAGCCCCGCCTCGCCATGGTGGCTCCAAGCGGAACCTAAGCCGTGGATTAGGGGTTTGAGGACCATGTCGGACATCCATCGCCGAAGCCGGTCGCTGTTGCTGGTGACGTGCGCCCTGGGCGTGCTCGCAGCCGGTTGCCAGAAGCAGAATCCGGTGCAGCCCTCCTCGCCCGAGGCGGCCCTGCCCCTGACCACCAGCGCCGCGCCGCCGAGCGCGCCCGCGCCGACCGTGCAGGCATTGCCCCCTGCGGGCCCCGCCAAGGTCACGCGCCTTGTCGACCCCCGCCAGGGCTACGCCTTCGCCGATCGCGCCTATCAGATGAGCGACGCCTTCGCGGACGCCCCGCCGGACTACGCCTTCAACTACGATGGCGTGCGGCCCTGGGTCTGGCGCAGCCGGGACGACGCCGTGCGGCTGGTCGAGCCGCTGCCGGGCGGCGAGCGCGACTACTATTATGCGCCGGGCGCCGACTATCCGTTCCTGGTCCGAGACCCGGATTATTCCTATGGCTACGAGAACGGCGAGCTGGTGACGGTGTACGACCACGACGGCCGTCAGCTGCCGCCCGATGCGATCGACCGACGGGCCGACTACGCCGGCCGCTACCTGGCGCGGGCCAGGGCGCTCTACGAGGCCTCCCGCCGCGAGCAACGGCAGGCGGTCGCTCGCGACAACTGGCTCAACCGCCGGGCCGAGATCCAGGCGGAGCGTGACCGGTGGGCGGCGCAGCAGCAGCAGTACGACGATTGGCGCGCCTACCACGACGCCCACGAGCAGGAAGAGCAGGCCCACTGGGCCAACGAGCGGCTGCAGCGGGAGCTGGAGACCGTCCAGGTGGCTCAGGCGCTGAACGACCGGCGCGAAGCCGAACGGGCCCAGCACGACGCCGACGCCCAGCGGGCCTGGATGCAGGGTCGCAACCAGGCGCAGACGATCCAGGCCCAGAACCAAGCTCAGGCTCAGGCTCAGCAGGATCAGCGGATGCGGGCCCAGCAGGCTCAGCAGGCGGCCCAGATCGCCCGGCTGCAGGCTCAGGCGCAGTCCGAGCACGACCAGGCCCAGCGCGCCCAGCTCGAGGCCCAGGTCCGCCAGCAGCAGCAGGCCCAGGCGGCGCAGCAGGCGCACATGCAGCAGCAGGCTCAGGCCCAGGCGGCCGAGCAGCGCGCCGCCCAGGAACACGCGCGTCAGCAACAGCAGGCGCAGGCCGCGCAGCAGGCGCACATGCAGCAGCAGGCTCAGGCCCAGGCGGCCCAGGAGCATGCGCGCCAGCAACAGCAGGCGCAGGCCGCGCAGCAGGCGCACATGCAGCAACAGGCTCAGGCCCAGGCGGCCCAGCAGCGCGCCGCCCAGGACCACGCGCGTCAGCAGCAGCAGGCCCAGGCCGCGCAGCAGGCCCAGGCGCAAGCGGCCCAGCAGCGCGCGGCCGAGCAGCAGTCTCGCGCGCAGCAGCAGGCCCAGGCGGCGCAAGAGGTTCAGCGGCGGGCGGCCGAGCAGCAGGTCCACGCGCAGCAGCAGCAGGCCCAGGCGCAGGCGGCCCAGCAGCGCGCAGCAGAGCAGCAGGCGCGTGCGCAGCAGCAGGCCCAGGCGGCGCAACAGGCGCAGCGGCGCGCGGCGGAGCAGCAGGCTCATGCCCAGCAGCAGGCCCAGGCGCAGGCGTTGCAGCAACGCGCCGCGGAACAGCAGGCGCGCCAGCAGCAGGCCCAGGCGGCGCAGCAGGCCCTGCAACGGCAGACCCAGGCGCAGCAGGCTCAAGCGCGCGCCGCCGAGCAGCAGGCCCATCAGCAGCAGGCCCAGCAGGTCGCCCACGCCCAGGCGGCCGCGGCCCAGGCCCGCGCAGCGGCGGCCGCCGCCCAGGCCGAGAAGGCCGCCGCCGCAGCGAAGGCCAAGGCGGGCGAAGCTGACAAGCAGCACGCCCCCTAGCGGAGGTCGCGTCGCTAGGCGGTGGTCTCGCCCCGCACGGCGCCGACTTTCTGCGCCAGGGCGGCGCCCATGAAGCGGTCGAGGTCGCCGTCGAGCACGCCCTGGGTGTCGCTGGTCTCCACGTCGGTGCGCAGATCCTTCACCATCTGGTACGGCTGCAGCACGTAGGAACGGATCTGGTGCCCCCAGCCGATATCGGTCTTCTGGTCCTCGACGGCCTGGGCGGCGGCCTCGCGCTTCTGCAGCTCCAGCTCGTAGAGACGCGCGCGGAGCATCTTCCAGGCCCGGTCGCGGTTCTGGTGCTGGGAACGCTCGCTCTGGCAGGCCACGGCGACGCCGGTGGGAATGTGGGTCAGGCGAACCGCGGAGTCCGTCTTGTTCACGTGCTGCCCCCCGGAGCCTGACGCCCGGTAGGTGTCGGTGCGCACGTCTGACGGATTGATGTCGATGGTGATGGTGTCGTCCACCACCGGATAGACCCACACCGACGCGAAGGAGGTGTGTCGTCTGGCGTTGGAATCGAACGGCGATATCCGCACCAGGCGGTGCACCCCGGCCTCCGTCTTCAGCCAGCCGTAGGCGTTGGTCCCCTTCACCTGCAAGGTCGCGGACTTGATCCCGGCCTGTTCGCCCCCGGTCTCCTCGATCACGTCAACGCTCATCGCGTGGGCGTTGGCCCAGCGGGAATACATCCGCTCCAGCATCTCGGCCCAATCCTGGGATTCGGTGCCGCCCGCCCCTGCGTTGATCTCGATGTAGCAGTCGTTGCCGTCCGCCTCGCCCGCCAGCAGCGCCTCGAGCTCGGCGCGCGCGGCTCGGTCCTTCAGCGCCCCAAGCTCCTGCCGGGCCTCCTCGAGCGAGGCCTCGTCGCCCTCCGCGTCGGCGAGCTCGGCGAAGCCCAGCGCGTCGGCAAGGCCGCTCTCCAGCGCCCGCACCGCCTCCACCTGGGAGGCCAGTCGGTTGCGGTCGCGCATCAGCGCCTGCGCCTCTTCCGGCCGTTCCCAGAGCGAGGGGTCCTCGGCCCGGGCGTTCAGCTCGTCGAGCCGCCTTAAGGCTGCATCCCAGTCAAAGACGCCTCCTGAGCAGGTCGATCGACCGCTCGATGTCGGCCGCCGAAGCCTCGACATCCGCTCTCATGTTTCACGTCCTGGATGGGTCAGGGAGGGGGCGGCGAGATAGCGTGCGGCCCGCCTCAATACAAGCCGCTGACGTCGGTGGGCGGCTTCGGCGGAGGGGTCGCGGCGGGCGGCGGCGGCGTCGGCGCCGGCATGGGCGCGCCAGGCGCCGGAGGTCCGAAGGCGCTTGCGTAAGGCTGCGGGCCCGCCGCCTTGGGCGCGGCGGAGCGGGGCTCGGTGCCGTTGCGGAAGGCTTCGCGGTTGCCGTTGACCAGCAGGAACTTGGCGTCCGTGGGCGGTGGGCGGAATTCGCCGGCCGGCCGGATCTTCAGCGCCTGCTGCATGAACTCGATGAAGATGGGCACCGCCGAGACGGCGCCGGTCTCCTTCTCGCCCAGCGAGCGGTTGTCGTCGAAGCCGACGAACACCCCCACCACCATCTCGGGCGAGAAGCCCACGAACCAGGCCGAGCGGTACTCGTTGGTGGTGCCGGTCTTGCCGCCGATGTTGGTCCCCAGGGTGTGGGCCTCGTAGGCCGTGCCGTGCGCCACGACGTCCTGCAGCATCGAGGTCATCTGATAGGAGGTGATCGGGTCGAAGATCTGGCGGCCCGCGGGCTGCAACGGGGGCGGGTCCTCGCCGCCGTAAGGGGCCTTGCACCCCGGGCAGTCGCGGGTGTCGGCGCGGAACACGGACTTGCCCTCGCGGTCTTCGACCAGCTCGATCACGTGCGGGTCCACCCTGCGTCCGCCGTTGATGAAGGCGGAGTAGGCGGCGGTCAGCTTGTAGGGCGTGGTCTCCCCTGCCCCCAGCGCCATGGCCAGCACCGGCGCCATGTCGGTGACAACCCCCGCTCGGATAGCCGTGTCGCGGATCTTGTTCATGCCGATGCCCTGGGCGAGGCGCACGGTCATGGTGTTGCGCGACATCTCCAGGCCTTTCCTGAGGCTGAGCATGCCGTAGTACTTGTTCTCGTAGTTGTGCGGCTTCCACGTCTCGTCCGCGGTCGCGCCCCGAAGCTCGATCGGCGCGTCCAGCACCTGCGACGCGGGGGTGAAGCCGTTCTCCAGGGCGGTCGCGTAGACGAACGGCTTGAAGGCCGAGCCGGGCTGGCGCGACGCCTGGGTCGCCCGGTTGAACTTGGACAGCGAGAAGCTGTAGCCGCCGACCAGGGCCAGCACGCGGCCGGTGTTCGGCTCGACCACCACCAGGGCGCCGTTCACCTGGGGGATCTGGCGCAGGTTGTAGACGCCGGGCGCGGTGTCGCTGGGCTGGACGAACACCAGGTCGCCCCGGTTCAGCCCCTTGCCGGCCCGGGCCCAGGCCACGTCCTCTTGCGCCATCTGGCCGACGCCGCCGCGGGCGATCTGCAGGTGCACGCCGCCTTCGGTCGATTCCACCAGCGCCGCGACCCAGCTCCTGCGCTCCGACGGCGGGGTGATCGAGGCGGCCTGCCGTTCCCAGTCCTGCAGGTTGTCGACGTGGCCCCAGGCGCCGCGCCAGCCGTGGCGGCGGTCGTAGACCTCCAGCCCGTGCATCAGCGACACCCGCGCCAGCGTCTGCAACTGGGGATCGAGGGTCGTGCGCATGTAGTAGCCGCCCTCGTTGACCTTCTTGCCGAGGCTGGCCAGGGCCTCCTGGCGGACTTCCTCGACGAAATAGTCGGCGTCGCGGTAGCGGGCGCGGGACGGTGCCTGCTGGACCTTGAGGTCTTCCTTCATCGCGGTCTCGGCCTCGGGCTTGCCGACCCAGCCAAGCTCCAGCATCTGGCCGATGATCCAGTTGCGCCGGCGGATGGCCGCCGCCTTGTTGCGGATCGGCTGGTAGTTGTCGGGCCCCTTGGGCAGGGCGGCGAGATAGGCCATCTCTGCGAGGTCGAGGTCGTTCAGCGACTTTCCGAAGTAGTTGTAGGCGGCGGCGGCCACCCCATAGGAGCGGTAGCCCAGCCAGATCTCGTTCAGATAAAGGCCGAGGATCTGCTCCTTGGTCAGCACCTGCTCGAGGCGGCGGGCGAGGATCGCCTCCTTCAGCTTGCGGCCCAGGGTGGCGGAATTGCCCAGCAGCACGTTCTTGGCCACCTGCTGGGTGATGGTCGAGCCGCCCTCGAAGCGCTTGCCGCGGACTAGGTTGAACAGGTCCTTGCCCATCGCCCGGCCGATGCCCGAGACGTCGATGCCGCCATGCTGGAAGAAGTTGCGGTCCTCAGCCGCCAGGAAGGCGTTGGCCAGCTTGGGGGGGATCTGATCGTACGGGACATAGATCCGGCGCTGGTTGGAGAACTCGCCGATCAGGGTGCCGTCCCAGGCATAGACGCGGGTCGCCGTGGGCGGCCGGTAATCCGCCAGGTCCGAGGCGTCGGGCATGTCGTGGAAGAGGATCGCCGCATAGACGGTCAGGGCCAGGCCGGCCGCGCCGATGAGGCTGAGCACCGCGATTCCACTGATCGCGATCCATCGTTTGGGGCGCTGCAACGATGAGGGTTCCCGTACGGCCGACGCAAGCGCCGCGCGGGAGGCTTAGCCCCATTCGACCGGAGCGAAAAGACGGATCGGGCCGCGGGTCCGCCGCTCAGCGGGCGGCGTATCGCCGCTCCACGGCGAAGTAATCGTCGATGGCGTCGCCTACAGCCCCCATCAGCCGCGCGCGGTGCTCGCGGTCCTGCAGCGCCGCTTCGTCGCCGGCGTTGGTGATGAAGCCCATCTCCAGCAGGACGGCCGGCACGTCCGGGGCGAGCAGCACCACATAGCCGGCGTCGCGGTGGCCGCGTTGCAGCAGCGGCGCCTGCTCCCCGACGTGGCCCACAAGCATCTCGGCGAAGGCGGAGGACTGGTTCTTGGTGGCCCGCTGGGTCAGGTCGAGCAGGATCTGGTTCACCGCCCGGTCGTGGCCGGGCATGCTGACGTTGATGAACCAGTTCTGGTGGTTGAACACCTTTTCCGCCACCCGCTCGGAGCCCTTGTCGGACAGGGTGTACACGGTCGCGCCGCGCAGGCTGGGATCGGTCCCGGCGTCGGCGTGCAGAGAGATGAACAGGTCGGCCTGGGCCTTGCGCGCGATCTGCACGCGGTTCTCCAGAGGCACGAACACGTCGTCGGAGCGGGTGAGCACAACCCGGTAGCGGCCGTCCCGCTCCAGCCGCGCCTTCAGCGCGTGGGCGGCCGCGAGCGTCACGTCCTTCTCATGGGCGTCGAAGCCGAGCGCGCCGGGGTCCTTGCCGCCGTGTCCGGCGTCGATGACGATCACCTTCTTCAGGCGCTGGGGGATCGCCGAAGCCACGCGGCCGATCCTCGCAGACGCGAGCGGTGCGGCCCCGGTTGCAACGATGTCCATGACATACCGGTAGTTCGGCGCGCCATCGGTGGGCGCCAGGACGAAGCGCCGGGTCACCTGGGCCGGACGGGTCAGCTGCAGCTCCAGCGTCGCCGATCCGCCGGAGTCCTCGACCGACCAGGAGCGCACCAGTCCCTCGCCGTCGCCGTTGGAGCCCTCGGCGGCATCGACTCCCGCGAGGGACAGCTCGATCCTGCCCGTCTCGCCCGAGGCGAGCAGCTTGCCGTGCGCCGAGCGGAGAAGCTCGATCACGACCCGCGTGGAGCTCTGGTCGCCGCCGAACCGCACCTTGCTGAAGCCGTAGGCGGAGGGGTCCTTGAGCGGGGCCGCACCCATCAGGGCCATAGCGGTGCACGCGGCCACGAGCCGCGCCAAACCGACCGCCAACACCCTTACCCCGCGCGCACCCATTCTGAGCCCGCTTGCACCAACTTGATTTGAAACGACTCCTTTCCGCCCGCGCCGGTAGCCAAACGGTTAAGAGCCGCCAACCTTGTCGGAAATTTTCCCGCCGCTTTCCTTTTGCAGCGTCCTGTTGCAGACTCGCGTTACGCGCGTCGCCCCCTCGCCTGAGGACGCCGACGCCCGCCGCGCCCTGGGCTGCTTGCAGCGCCGGAGGCGCAATCACCGATCCCGCGCTAGCGCGCCATGGATAAACTGATGGGTCGCCCCACGCCGAAGCGGTGTTTCGCCGCCGTCCCCGCCGCATCGCCAGCTGAAGAGCTCGGCGCGGCCAGGGGCGCGACTTTGCGCGCCGGCGCCCATCCCTGCCAACGGCCTCCGAAGCTTCGCTTCGACGCAGGCCGCGGAGAACCCTTAGATGTCAAAACGAATGCTGATCGACGCCGCCCACGCCGAAGAGACGCGTGTGGCCGTCGTGGACGGATCCCGGGTCGAGGAATTTGATTTCGAAAGCCGCGCCAAGAAGCAGCTGCGCGGCAACATCTACCTCGCCAAGGTCACCCGCGTAGAGCCCAGCCTGCAGGCCGCCTTCGTCGAGTACGGCGGCAACCGGCACGGCTTCCTCGCCTTCAACGAGGTCCACCCCGACTACTACCAGATCCCGGTCGCCGATCGTGAGGCCCTGCTTCGCGAAGAGGCCGAGGAGAACGAGCGGCATTCCCGTCACAACGGCGGCGCCGGCTCCGCCGCCGAGAGCCGCGAGGGGGCCGAGTCGGACTCCGAGGACGCCGGGGGCGAGGACGAGGACGACGTCATGGAGGAGGAGCTCGAGCGGCGTCGCCGCCGGCTGCTCCGCCGCTACAAGATCCAGGAGGTGATCAAGCGCCGGCAGATCATGCTGGTGCAGGTGGTCAAGGACGAGCGCGGGGCCAAGGGCGCC
>FTHL01000216.1_pt1 | contig 16195 bp, 17 predicted proteins | sample 1640951 | NCBI WGS metagenome assembly FTHL01 (sample SAMEA3914788, study PRJEB12502) | metagenome | biome: forest; material: soil | place: Canada | collected 2011-07-03 | depth 0.1 m
CCGACGGCGGCCAGCACCCCCGCGGCGATCGTGAGCGCCGAACGGGGCGAACCGGAAACCCTGCGGAAATCAACCGTGGCCATGGCCGAATCGTCCGTATGCCGAAGCTGGACGATCCCCATCCCACGCCGCCATGACGCTTCGATGACGACAACCGCCCGGCCTCAGGATGGACGCCCGGCCGCCAAAACGCCAATCGCAACCGCGTCTCCGGACGCCCTTCGACGCAGCGCCTGTAGCGACAATATTTCGCCGGAATTGACGAAGGTCGGACCAGCAGATTTTCAGAGAAATTTGAACAACTTCTCCATGGTCAAGGCAATGGCTTCGGTTACCAGCGGCCAAGCCTTGGCCATATACGGCGGCGAAAGAGATTGGAACCTGGCTGGAGCATCGCCGTTTCATTAGCCTCAGGAGGGGCAACCAGAAAGGAGCAATCCCATGGCCGCCCATGTCTTCGATTTGTCCGAACCGGGCCTTGAGCCCATTTCTCGACCCAGCATTACCCCCGGCGTGTCCGGGGCCGCCGTCAGCGCATCCAGCGGGGCTTCCGCGCCGTTGTTCGCCGCCCAGCCGGAAATCTACCAACGCCTGCAGCAACGGCGCAGCAGCAACGCGCCCTGGCTGATCGGCCTCGGCGTCGGCGCCGTCCTGATCGGCGGCCTGGTGTTCGCCATGAGCCGTCACGATCGCGCGGCGAGCACCTCGCCCGGCGCCCTGCATGCGATGACCCAGCCGCCCGCCGCCACGGCTCCGGCCCTGACCGGGCCCGCCACGGCGTCGTCACCCGCCGCGCTGACCCCGGCGCCCAGCCACCTGAAGATCGTCAGGGCCTCGCCGCCGGTCATGGAGCGCCGCGCCGAGACCCGCGCTCCGGTCCGCGCCCTGCATCGGGCCGCCCCGGTTCGCCACGGGATCGCCCGGGCGCCCGAGACGACCCAACCCATCGGACCCAGCGTCCCGCCGTCCCTGACGCCAAGCGCGCCTGAACCGGTGGCCCCGACCAACAGCGTCCCGGCCCCCGCGCCGGCCCCCGCTGTCCCGGCGCCTGAGCCGACCGTGATCGCCCCGGCCGCCCCGCCGCCTCCGGCGGCCCCGGGCGGCGACCAGCCCGCGCCGCAATAAGGCATCGGCCCTGGGCGGCCGAAGGGCGGCTCCCGCACGCGGGGGCCGCCCGCCGCTCATCGCCGGAGCCTGCCCGCCAGCCCTTGGAGAGTCCGATGACCAACAACGCCCTGGACCCCCGGCCCGACCTCGACGGGCCTTACCCACGTCCGGCCGTCCAACGGGACAACCGCACGCTCTGGATCGCCCTCGTCGCCGTGGCGGTGGTGGCGGTCGCGGCGCTGGTCTTCGTGTTCAACCAGAACAACGCGACGTCGCAGCAAGCCGCCCTCGACCAGACGGCGATGCAGCAGCAGCAAGCCGCCGCGATGGCCGGACAAGCCAACGTGGCCGCCACCTCGGCGGCGCGATCAGCGGACCAGGCCTCCCGGTCGGCCGTCGGGGCGGTGTCGCGCTCCGCCGCCGGCGGCGCGGCGGCCGCCAACAATCCCGCCCCGCCAAGCCCGTCCTATGACGGAGGTCAAAGCGCGGCGGTTTCGCCTCCCGCCGGCCCGCCGCCGGCCGGCCAGCCCGGCGGCCAACCTTAGCAGTGATTCAGCGATGCCGGGGCTGGCGGCGGACGTGGTGGGCGTGGCGGCCGGGATCTGCTCAATGAGCAGCTTCGTGCCGCAGATCGTCAAGATCGTCCGCGAGCGTAACGCCGCCTCGGTGTCGCTGCACATGTACCTCGTCACCGTGGCCGGCTTCATCCTGTGGATCGGCTACGGCGTCCTCCTCCATAGCTGGCCGGTCTGGCTGTCCAACGCTGTCAACCTGGCCTTGGCCGCCGCCATCCTCGGGCTTCGCCTCCGTTACGGCGGGGGAAGCCCGCCCGGGGGTTGACTCCCGCACCCCCGGCCGCGAAACCGCCTCGCGCAAGCGTCGTGACGTGACTGTCCAGGCGGCCGACGGGGCAGAGCAGCAATTGGGAGGACGGGCATGGCCTTGAGAGTCGCCATCAATGGATTCGGCCGGATCGGCCGATTGATCTTGCGCTCTATTTACGAGTTCGGCCGGCGCGACATCGAGGTGGTGGCGATCAACGATCTGGGCCCTATCGAGACCAACGCCCATCTGTTCCGCTACGATTCCACCCACGGCCGTTTCCCTGGCCGGGTGGCCGTGGAAGGCGACACCCTGGACATCGGCCTCGGGCCGATCAGGTGCACGTCCATCCGCGATCCGGGCGAGCTGCCGCACAAGGAGATGGGCGTCGACATCGCGCTGGAATGCGTCGGCGTCTTCACCTCCAAGGACAAGGCCTCGGCCCACCTGAAGGCCGGCGCCAGGCGGGTGCTGATCTCCGCCCCCGCCGATGGCGTGGACAAGACCGTGGTGTTCGGCGTGAACCACGAGAGCCTGACGGCCGACGACATCGTGGTGTCCAACGCCTCCTGCACCACCAACTGCCTGGCGCCGGTGGCCAAGGTGCTGCACGAGCTCTGCGGCATCGAGCGCGGCTATATGACCACCATCCACTCCTACACCAACGACCAGCCTTCGCTGGACCAGCTGCACAAGGACCTCTACCGCGGCCGCGGCGCGGCGCAGTCGATGATCCCCACCACCACCGGCGCGGCCAAGGCCGTGGGGCTGGTGCTGCCGGAGCTGCAGGGCAAGCTCGACGGCTCCTCCATGCGTGTGCCGACCCCCAACGTCTCGGTGATCGACTTCAAGATCGTCCCCGGCCGGGACGTGACCAAGGAGGAGATCAACGAAGCCATGCGCAAGGCCGCCGAAGGGCCTCTGCGCGGCGTGCTGGCGGTCGAGGACGCGCACCTGGTCTCCAGCGACTTCAACCACATCGCGGTTTCGGCCACCTTCGCCAGCCCGCAGACCCAGGTGATCGAGGGCAAGCTGGCCCGCGTGGTGGCCTGGTACGACAACGAATGGGGCTTCTCCACCCGCATGGCGGACACCGCCCTGGCCATGGGCAGGCTGCTCTAGAGCCATGAAATTCCGCACGCTCGACGAGGCGCAGGCGGCAGGCAAGCGGGCCCTCGTCCGGGTCGACTTCAATGCCCCCATGGACGGCGGCAAGGTCACCGACGACACCCGTCTGAAGGCCGCCCTGCCCACCATCAACGAACTGCGCAGGGCGGGGGCCCGGGTGGTGCTCATGTCCCATTTCGGACGGCCCAAGGGCCAGCGCGTGGAGTCCATGAGCCTGCGCCCCCTGGTGGCTCCGCTCTCGGACCTGGCGGGCGCTGAGGTCGGCTTCGCGGACGACTGCATCGGCCCTGAGGCCGAGGCTGCGGTCGCCAGGCTGAAGGACGGCGATGTCCTGCTGCTGGAGAACCTGCGCTTCCATGCGGGCGAGGAGAAGAACGATCCCGCCTTCGCCCGAGAGCTCGCCAAGCTTGGCGACCTCTACGTCGACGACGCCTTCTCCACGGCGCACCGCGCCCACGCCTCCACCGAGGCCATCGCGCATCTCCTGCCGCCTTACGCCGGGCGCTCGATGCAGACCGAGCTCGAGCACCTGGACAAGGCCCTCGGCTCGCCGCAGCGGCCGGTGATGGGGATCGTCGGCGGCGCCAAGGTCTCGACCAAGCTCGATCTCCTGCAGAACCTGGTGGGCAAGCTGCAGCGGCTGGCCATCGGGGGGGGCATGGCCAACACCTTCCGCTACGCCCAGGGCTATGAGGTCGGCGCCTCCCTCTGCGAGAAGGACATGGCCGACACCGCACGGGCGATCATCGCCAAGGCCGAGACGGCCGGCTGCCAGCTGCTGCTGCCCACCGACGTGGTGGTCGCGAAGACGCTGGAGACGGGCGCGCCCCATCGCGTCACCGATCTCAGGCGGATCGAGCCCGACGAGGCCGTCTTCGACGTGGGCCCCAATAGCCTCGCCCAGATCCTGGACGCCATCACCGAGTCCAGGACCCTGATCTGGAACGGCCCGCTCGGGGTGTTCGAGGTTCCGCCCTTCGACAAGGGCACCTTGGAAGCGGCGCGCCATGCGGCCAGGCTTGCGAAAAGTGGCAAGCTTGTTGCAGTGGCGGGCGGCGGGGACACCGTGGCGGCGCTGAATGCGGCGAAGGTGGCGGCCGACTTCACCTTCGTCTCGACAGCCGGCGGCGCGTTCCTAGAATGGATGGAAGGCAAGACGCTGCCAGGGGTGGCGGCTTTGGAGGCCTGAGCCCTGCGATGAGGGGGCGATCATAGGGGACTGAAGTGGCGCGCATCACCTTACGGCAATTGCTCGATCACGCGGCCGAGCACGACTACGGACTGCCGGCCTTCAACATCAACAACATGGAGCAGGGCTTGGCCATCATGGAGGCCGCCGACTCCGTCGACGCCCCGGTGATCATCCAGGCCAGCCGCGGCGCGCGCGCCTATGCCAACGACGTGGTGCTGGCCCGGCTGATCGACGCCCTGGTGGAGATCTATCCGCATATCCCGGTGTGCATGCACCAGGACCACGGCAACTCGCCGGCGACCTGCGCGACCGCCATTCAGCACGGCTTCTCCAGCGTCATGATGGACGGCAGCCTGAAGGCCGACGGCAAGACCCCCGCCGACTACGACTACAATGTCGGCGTCACCCGCCAGACCGTGGACATGGCCCACGCCTGCGGCGTCTCGGTGGAGGGCGAGCTCGGGGTGCTGGGCAGCCTGGAGACCGGCATGGGCGACAAGGAGGATGGTCACGGCGCCGAGGGCAAGCTCGACCATTCGCAGCTGCTGACCGATCCGGACCAGGCGGTGGCGTTCGTGAAGGCCACCGAGGTCGACGCCCTGGCCATCGCCATGGGGACCAGCCACGGCGCCTACAAGTTCAGCCGCAAGCCGGACGGCGAGGTCCTGGCCATGGGGGTGATCGAGGAGATCCACCGCCGGCTGCCCAACACCCACCTCGTCATGCACGGCTCCTCCTCGGTGCCCCAGGACCTGCAGGACGTGATCAATGAGTACGGCGGCCAGATGCCCCAGACCTGGGGGGTGCCTGTCGAGGAGATCCAGCGGGGCATCAAGCACGGCGTGCGCAAGATCAACGTCGACACCGACAACCGCATGGCCATCACCGGCGCGATCCGGAAGGTGTTCGCCGAGAAGCCGGGCGAGTTCGATCCGCGCGCCTATCTGAAGCCGGCCAAGGAAGCGATGCGGAAGGTTTGCGTCCTGCGCTTCGAGGCGTTCGGCGCCGCTGGCTGGGCCTCCCAGATCAGGCCCTTGTCGCTCGCGGTCATGGCCAAGCGCTATGCTTTGGGCGAGCTGGCCCCTCAGCTTGGCCTCGTGCGCCACGCGGCGGAGTAACGGCCCTAACGCCGTCTTAACGTCCCTCGGGCCTCATGGGGTGGTCGGAGGGTTCCCATGCTCAGCTTGAAACGCGCCGCCGCTACCGCCGCCGTGCTTGTGGCGATCGGCCTCACTGGCTGCGCAGCCGCCGTGGGCACGGTCGCCGGCGACATGATCGGCGGGGCCGGCTGGGCGGCGATGAAGACCGGCAAGGTCGCGGTGAAGGGCGGGGCCCTGGCCGCCAGGACCACCGGCCGAACGGTGCGGGGCGCAGCCCGCGGCGTGCATGATGAGTTCAGCCCCAAGGACGGCGCCAGTCCCCAGGACGACGACGCCAAGCCATCCGATCGGGCCCAGAGCCGAACCGCCGTCAGCGACCTGCGCAACCGCCCGAAGGTCGAGGAGGACGCCGTCGGCGGCCTGTCAGAGCGTCAGGGCGCAAGCCTCGCCGACTGAAGGCCGGGCCACCACGATCCTGCTGAGGCCGGGGAAGGCCGGCTTCAGCTGTTCGGCGAAATACAGGCACAGCCGCTCCAGGGTGGGGGTCTCGAGCCCGGGCTTTTCGTTCAGGAGGCCATGGTCGAGCGCGCTCGCCGCCGCGCCCAGGGCCTCGTCCAGAGCGCCCAGGTCCAGCACCCAGCCGCAAGCCAGGTCCGCCGGGCCGCGCACCGTGGCTTCGACGCGGAAGGAGTGGCCGTGCATGCGGCGATAGCGGTGCTCGCCCGGACCGACAGCCAGGAAGTGGGCGGCGTCGAAGTGCGCCGCCTTGGTGATCTCGAAAACGGACTGGGTCATGAACGGGCCGGTCGCCGGACTTAGGGCAGGCCGAGGTATTTATGGGTTTGCACGCTCAAACGCCACCGGGGATAGGCTAGGCAATAGGCCACCGCCGCGCGGGTGTTGGCGGAAAGCTCCGGACCATCCATCGGCTGCAGGTAGAACCGCTCGAATTGCAGGCCCTCGAACCTCGCCGGATCCACGCCCGGCTGCGGATGCACCAGCTTCAGCTCCTGGCCCGCGGTCTGCACGATCCGCGCATCCGACTTGGGACTGACGCAGATCCAGTCCAGGCCGTCCGGCGCCGCGACCGTCCCGTTGGTCTCCACCGCTATTTGGAAGCCCCGGCCATGCAGGGCGGCGATCAGCGGCGGATCGAGCTGCAGCAGGGGCTCGCCGCCGGTGCAGACCACCAGCCGATCCTGCGGGCCGGCGCCCCAGGCCGCCTCCACCGCGCCTGCCAGAGCCTCGGCCGCGTCGAACTTGCCGCCGCCCGGGCCGTCCACACCCACGAAGTCGGTATCGCAGAAGCGGCAGACCGCCGAGGCGCGGTCGGCCTCGCGTCCGGACCACAGGTTGCAGCCGGCGAAGCGGCAGAACACCGCCGCCCGCCCCGCCTGCCCGCCTTCGCCCTGCAGGGTCAGGAAGATCTCCTTGACGCTGTAGGTCATGGCTCGCCGCCCAGGCCTTCGCGCCACTCCCGCCAGCCACGAGCCCGGAGCTCGCAGGCCGGGCAAGCGCCGCAGCCGCGGCCCCAGTCATGGACCAGGCCGCGCTCCCCGCGATAGCAGGTGTGGCTCTCCTCGACGATCAGCTCCACCAGGGGCGTCCCGCCCAACCGGTCGGCGAGGGCCCACGTCTCGGCCTTGGTCAGCCGCATCAGGGGCGTCTGCAGGACGAAGCCTTGCTCCATTCCAAGGTTGATCGCGCCTTCCAGGGCGTCCAGCGTCTCGCGGCGGCAATCGGGATAGCCGGAATAGTCGGTCTCGCACATGCCGCCCACCAGATGGCCAAGGCCCCTGCGGTCCGCCAGGGCCGCGGCGTAGACGAAGAAGGCGAGGTTGCGTCCGGGGACGAAGGTCGAGGGCAGGCCGCGTCCGGTCATCTCGATGGCGCGATCGGCGGTCAGGGCGGACTCCGCCACCGCGCCAAAGCCCTTCAGGTCGAGCAGATGGTCGGGACCGAGCTTCGACGCCCAGCCCGGGAACGCCGCCATCAGCGCGTCCCGCACCCGCACCCGCGCCAGGAGCTCGACGGCGTGCCGCTGGCCGTAGTCGAAGCCGACGGTCTCGACCCGCTGATAGCGGTCCAGCGCCCAGGCCAGGCAGACGCTGGAGTCCTGGCCGCCGGAAAACAGCACCAGGGCGGCGTCGGTTGGCGGGGCGTGGTCGGTCATGCGAGGATTTCTGTAACGGCCGGGAGCCGTTGTCTTGGGCGAGGCGGATGTGCCGCAAACCGTGATCCTCTACACGACTTGGCCCGATGCGGAGAAGGCCGAAGCGGTCGGCGGCGAGGCGGTGGCGGAGCAGCTGGCCGCCTGCGCCAATGTCTTCGCCGGCATGCGCTCGATCTACCGCTGGGAAGGCGCGCTCGAGCGGACGGTCGAGATCATGATGATCCTGAAGACCTCCGCCCAGCGCGCGCCGGAGCTCCGGGACTTCATCCTCGCCCGCCATCCCTATGACACGCCCTGCATCATCGCGCTCAGGATCGACGGCGAGCTTTCGCATCCCGATTACCTGGCTTGGATCCTCGCGCAGACCGGCGGCGATGCGTTCGATGCAGACGAACCGACCGGTTGAAGGGCAAGGCTACGTATCCGTAAGCACTGGGCGAGGCGAATCGACGCGCTGCCGACCTCTGCATTCGCTTAACTGATCCAAAACTTCATGTGTGTAGAACCGGTGCTCAACAAGGCTCCGCAGCCATCGATCCGATGACCACAATCGCCCACTGGGCCGAACAGCCCCAGCCGATCGAAGCCGATGCGTCTATCGACGCCGTGCGCGCGCGGTTCGAGGGCGATCCCTCCCTGTCCGCCGTCGCCGTGACCGACCAGGGCGCCCTCGTGGGGGTGGTCGGGCGCGACCTGATCCTCGCCGCGGACGCCGGCCCCGCCACCGGCCTCCAGCCGGTCGCCCGCCTGATGGCGCGTCCGCGCACCCTGCCGGCGGCGACGCCCGCCGCGGACGCCCTGGCCAGCCTGCTAGCGGGCGGCGGCCTGCCGGAGGCGGTGATCCTGGTCGACGACGATCGCTATGCCGGCCTGATCACTCAAGCCTCCCTGTTGAGCGCCCTGCAGGCCCGCGCCGACCGCGGCGCCTCGGACGGCGAGCACCGGCGCGAGTTCGTGGAGATGCTCGGACGCGAGATCCGCGCCTCCATGACCGGGGTCCTGGCGGTCGCCGGCCTGCTGCAGCGTCAGCCCCTCACCCCGGACGCCCAGGCCTTCGCCCGCACCATCGTGGACTCCTCCGAAACCCTGTTGCGGCTCCTGGACGACGCCCTGGACCTCGCCATGGGTGAGACCGGTCAGCTGGAGCCGAAGCCCGAGCCGATGGTCCTTCGCGTCGCCATGGACGAGATCCAGGCCGAATGGCAAAGCGATCGCGCCTCAAACGTCGCGGTGCTGGTGTCCTATGATGGCGAGCCCGAGCTCGGCGTCATGGTCGATGGCGCGCGCCTGCGACAGGTCTTCAACAATCTGATCGCCGCGGCGGTCAAGACCACCCGCCGGGGCGCGGTGGAGGCGAGTCTGAAGGCCCGGCCCATGGTCGACGGCGTGCGCCTCGAAGGCCGGGTCCGCGACGCCGGCGCCGGCCTCGCCCCCGAACACCTGGCCCGGATCTTCGAACCCAGCGTCCGGTCCCAGGACCGAGGGCGCTCGGGCTGGGCCGGCCTTGGCCCGGCGCTCTGCCGCCGGCTGATCGAGGCCATGCACGGGACCATCCGGGCCGAAAGCAACGTCGGAGAAGGCGTCACCGTCACCTTCGAGCTGATGACCCCGAAGATGGAGCTGGCGGCGGTCGGACGGGACGCGGCCGAGCCGAGCCGCGCGCGCGGCGCGCATGTGCTGGTGGTCGACGACAACGCCACCAACCGGATGGTGGCGGAGGGCCTGTGCGAGATGTTCGACTGCACCTCCGAATGCGCCGAGGACGGGCTGGAGGCGCTGGAGGCGGCCAAAAGCGGGCGCTACGACCTGATCCTGATGGATATCAAGATGCCGCGCATGGACGGCATGGAGGCGGCGCGCGCGATCCGCAGCCTGCCCGGCCCCGCCGGCCAGGTGCCGATCATCGCCCTGACCGCCAACGCCGATCCGGAAGACGCCAAGACCTACCTGGCCTGCGGCATGTTCAGCGTGGTGGAAAAGCCGATCAAGCCCGAGAAGCTCCTGGGCGCCATGAACGCGGCGCTGGAGCAGCCTGTCGCCGGCGGCGCGATCCGCGCGGCCTAAGCTTATCTGCGCGGCTTGCCCAGCAGCCCCAGATCGCCCTGGAAGTCGATCATCCGCCAGACGCCGTCCTCGTGCTTGAACACGAAGGCGCACCGGCCGCGGATCAGGGCGCAGACCCGGTCCTGGCCGAGGGACTGGATGTCCTGACCGATGACCAGGCGGTTGGGGACGCGGGTTTCGGGACCATAGCCTGCCAGTTCTGCGGCGGCCCGGAACACCTCCGGCCGCACCAGGGCGTCGACCGCCACGTCCACCAGCGGCCCGGCCAGCAGGGCGCCGACCGACTCCCGGCTCTGCACGCCGTACTTGCCCGCCGCGCTCGCCAGCAGCCGGGCCCTGAGGTTGGATTTCAGCGCCGGACGGTCGACATGCTGGTCGAAGGTCCGCCGGTCGCCATCGCGCACCGAGAGGAGGAAGGCGCGGATATCGCCGGCCGCATCGAGGCGGGTCGCGGTGGCGCAGCCGGCCAGGACTGTGGCGGCGGACAGCAGCGCAAGGCTCAAAGAACGCATGCGGGCGCGGGTGCAAGGAAAGGTCAACCGAGAACCTCCGGTCCGAAGCGGGGCCTGGGCGCCTCGCGTTCGGGCAGCCGCCAGTCGCTATGGAAGCCGAACTCGAGGCTCGAGCATGGACGGGCGGACGCCGCGCCGGCGTCCCTGCCCACCGCCCTGACCTCGAGATCGTGGAACCGTTCCAGGGGCCCGATCATCAGCCACGCCCGCTCCGCGCCGGGGCAGACCGCCTGGATGAAGGCCCGGCCATCCCCCCCAGGCGCAATCTGATAGAGCGATCCGGACGCTCGAGCCCCGCCGAGCACAGCCTTGAGGCCGCCGAGACCCAAATCCTTCTCCCCGGCCGGTTTCAGCTCGGCCGAGCCGCGCTCGCCGGTCTGGATGATGCGGCGGATATGCACCGCGCCCATGAACCCGCGCTCGAACTCGAAGCTCAGGCCCGTCCGGGTCAGGGTGCGCGCGGCCTGGGACAGGGGATCGTAGGAATAGATGTGGGCCTCGGCCATCGCGGGGGCCGGACGCTGGAGCCCGGCCGCCGCGAGCAGGAGCGGAAAGATCGCTGCGCGCCATCTCGACATGCGGGCGAGTTCTGGCACGTCCACGCACGGTTTGGAACCGGCGGATCAAGCCCGCCGGACCGCCCCGTGCGCGTCGCGGTCGTGGCCCTATTGCGGCGCCGGGGCCGCCGCCGCCGCGGGGGGCGTCGTGGACGCGGCAGGCCCAGTGATCGGCGAAGACGTCGGGCCGGCGGGAGTCGCGGGCGCAGCGGGAGTCGCGGCGCTCGAGGGCGTGCTGGTCAGGTCCGGAGACGCCGGGGCCGCGCCATTCACGGCGCCGGTCGCACCGGCGGTATCGACGCCCGTGGCCGTCCCTGGAGTCGCCGACGTGGTGGACGCCGCCGCGACCGTGGCCTCACTGGACGAGGCGCTCCTGTGACGCCGGCTGGAGCGGCTGTTATAGCCGGAGCGGTCCATCTTCATCAGCTGGGCGTAGGGAATCGGCCCCCCGGCGTGGTGGACGATCGCGCTCTTCGACATGGCGAAGGCGGGGGTCACAGCAAGCACGCTGGCGGCCGCTAAGAGGATGGCTTTGCACGACATCGGGTGGTTCTCCGGATCAGAGGAAGCTCCCCCCTTTCGGAAAACGCCCCCGTCCAACGGGAGTTGCACGTGGAAACGAGGGCGCGCCCTTAGAGCGAGCGCGCCACCGTCTCGACGTTGAAGCATTCGATCGTGTCGCCGACGCGGATGTCCTGGAAGCCGGCGAACTGCATGCCGCACTCCTGGCCGACCACCACTTCCGACACGTCGTCCTTGAAACGCTTGAGCGTCTGGAGGGTGCCGAGTTCGAGCACCACCACGTTCTCTCGCACGATCCGGACCTTGGCGCCCCGCCGCACCGCGCCCTCGGTGACGCGGCAGCCGGCGATCTTGCCGACCTTGGAGATGTCGAAGGTCTGCAACACCTCGGCGTTGCCGAGGAAGGTTTCCCGTTGCAGCGGCGGCAGCATGCCGGAAAGCACGCCGCGGATGTCGTCGATCAGGTCGTAGATGATCGCGTAGTAGCGGATCTCCACGCCCTCACGCTCGGCCAGGTCGCGCGCCTGCTTGGAGGCGCGGACGTTGAAGCCCAGGATCGGGGCGTTGGAGCCCTTGGCCAGCAGCACGTCCGACTCGGTGATGGCGCCGGCGCCCGACAGGATGATCCGCGCCCGCACCTCGTCGGTGGAGATCTTCTCCAGGGAGCCGACGATGGCCTCGGCGGAGCCTTGCACGTCGGCCTTGATGATCACCGCCAGCTCGCGCACGGTCTTGGCCTGCAGCTTGGCCATCATGTCGGCCAGGGAGGCGCCGGCGCCTGGAGGGGCGATCGTCTTGTCGCGCTTCTTGCGTTCGCGGTACTCGGTCAGCTCGCGCGCGCGGGCTTCGTTCTCGACCACGGCGAAGGGTTCGCCGGGCTCGGGCGTGGAATCCAGGCCCAGGATCTCCACCGGCACGGAAGGCCCGGCGTTAGGGATCTGCTCTTCACGCTCGTTGACCAGCGCCCGCACGCGGCCCCAGGCATCCCCGGCGACCACGATGTCGCCGCGCTTGAGGGTGCCTCGCTTGACCAGGACGGTCGCCACCGGGCCACGTCCTCGGTCGAGCTTGGCCTCGACCACCACGCCCTCGGCGGTGCGGTCGGGATTGGCCTTCAGTTCGAGCACTTCGGACTGCAGCAGGATGGCCTCGACGAGATTCTCCAGGCCCATCTTCTTGGTGGCGGAGACCTCGATCGCCTGCACGTCGCCGCCCAGGCTCTCGACCACGATCTCGTGCTGGAGCAGCTCGTTGATCACCCGGGTCGGTTCGGCGTCCGGCTTGTCGATCTTGTTGATGGCCACGATGATCGGCGCGCCGGCGGCCTTGGCGTGATGGATCGCCTCGATGGTCTGAGGCATGACCCCGTCGTCGGCGGCCACCACCAGCACCACGATGTCGGTGATGTTGGCGCCGCGCGCGCGCATGGCCGAGAAGGCCGCGTGGCCGGGCGTGTCCAGGAAGGTGACGCGTTCGCCGTTGGGCAGCCGGACCTGGTAGGCGCCGATATGCTGGGTGATGCCGCCATGCTCGCCGGCCGCCACGTCGGTGGAGCGCAGGGCGTCCAGGAGGCTGGTCTTGCCGTGGTCCACGTGGCCCATCACGGTCACCACGGGAGGACGCGACTCCATGTGCTCGTCGAGGTCCTGGGCGGCGAGGAAGCCCTCTTCCACGTCCGATTCGGAGACCCGGCGCACGGTGTGGCCGAACTCCGTCGCGACCAGCTCGGCGGTGTCGGAGTCGATCACGTCGTTGATCTTCAGCATCAGGCCCTGGCGCATCAGGAACTTGATGATCTCCACCCCACGGATGGCCATCCGTTGGCCGAGTTCCTGGACGGTGATCACGTCGGGGATCACCACTTCGCGGGCGCCGCGGGATTGCTCCTGGGCGCCGCCCTTGCGCTTCTCGCGCTCGCGTTCGCGGGCCCGGCGGACCGAAGCCAGGGAGCGCATGCGCTCGACGGCGTCCTCGTCGTCTCCGGCCACGGCCTGGATGGTCAGCCGGCCTTCGCGGCGCTTGGGCTCGCCCTTGACGCGGGAGATGGCCTTGCCCGGCGCGGCGCGCTTGGCGGCGGAAGTCTCCTCCTCCTCCTCCTCGGGACGGCGGTCGAGGTTGGCCGCGCCCGGACGCGGAGCCTGGCGGGTCGCGCGCTGGATCTCCGGACCGGCCGGCGCAGCGGCGGGCGCGCGCGGGCCCCCGGGGCGCGGCCCGCCGGGCCGCGGGCTCGGCGGGCGAGGCGACAGGGCGGAATAGCGGACGGTCTCGCCCGCGCGGGCCGGCGGGCGGTCGCCATCGCGACGGGGGGGGGCGTCCGGACGGGGACCCTGGGGACCTTGACGATAGACGGTGTCGCTACGGCCCGAGAAGCCCTGGCCGCGGTCGTCGCGGCGATAGCCGCCTTCGCGCGGGGGCGCGCCGGGGGCGCGGTCGCCCTGCGGACGATCGGAGCGGTAGCCGCCGGCGGCCGGCGGCCCACGGTCGTCCGTTCGCGGGGGGGCGGCGCGGAAGCCGCCTTGAGCGCCGCGATCATCGGTGCGCGGACGATCGCCGCGATAGCCGCCGGCGGCGGGTGCGGGACGCTCGAAACGGTTGTCGCGGGCGGCGGCGGGCGAGCTTTCGGGACGGGGGGCCGGGCGCGGCGCCGGAGCTGACGTTTCTGCGCGCGGCGCCGGGGCGGTGACGGGGGCGGCGGCCTCGGCCGGCGGCGCGGCCTCCGGAGCCGGAGCGGCGGCCTCGACCGGTTGCGCCGGCGCCGGCGCCGGCGCCGGCTGCGGCGCGGGGCGGGCGGCTTCCGCCGCCGCGGCGGCCTCGGCCTGACGGCGGGCGGCCTCTTCGGCCCGATGGGCGTCTTCGGCGCGGCGCTGGGCGGCGAGCTGCTCCTGCTGATCGCGGGCGGCTTCCAGGGCGCGCTGGCGGCGGGCGGCCTCTTCGGCCGAGAGATTGAGCTTGGGGTCGCCCCCGGCGGGGGGCGGCGCGGGCCGGGGCGCCTCGGGCGCGGCCACGCGCTTCAGATCAAAGAGGGGACGCTTCTCGACGGGGGGCGGGGGCGCATCCACCCGCCGGCGCTTGGTCTCAACCACCACCGTCTTGGACCGGCCATGGCTGAAGCTCTGTTTGACGGTCCCGGAAGAGATCGATCCGCCCGGGCGGGGCTTCAGAGTCAGAGGGCCGCGGGCGCCTGAGCCCCTGCCGTCATTGTCGTTCGCGTCGCTCATTCGCTCGCTTTACTCACTTCCACGCATTGGGCGCGGCCCACGCCATTGGTCATTCCACGCGGCGGGGCGGGTCGCCCGCCCCGTTTCGAGGCTCCTCGCGCCAACTCTCAGGAAGGAGCGGACGGAAGCCCGACAGGCGCTCGACATCCGACGTCCAGCGCTTGGCCCCTCGCCCCGCAAGGAAGACGAGGTGTATCACATTATCCAGCCCCAAGGCCAAACCCAATTCGGCCGAAGAGAACACCCCGAGCAGCCTGGGCGGCAGGGCTTGGCGGCCGGCGATCTGGAGCAGCTTGCGACGACCGTCGGGCGAGCCGTCGGCCGCCTCGACCATCCAGGCCGCCCGGCCCGCTGCGATCGCGTCTGAAACCCTGTCGAAGCCCCAGGTAAGCTCGCCGGCCCGCCGTGCAAGGCCGAGGGCTTGCAAAATACGCGTTTTCAAGAGGTTTTCGACCTGATCGGCCAGATCGGGGGACGCTTTCAGGGGGGCCTTGGCGGCCCGCGAGAAGGCCCCCTTGCGCACCGCCTGTTCCACGACCCCCCGCTGCGCCTCGACCCAGAGACCCCGCCCCGGAAGCTTGCGCCCGAGGTCCGGCGTCACCGCCCCATCAGGCCCGGCGGCGAAGCGGACCAGCCGGTCTTCGGGAAGCACTTGGGCGGTGACGATGCAACGGCGGGTTCTGTCCCGCCCGCCCGCTGACGAAGAGGCGCCGGCGTCGTCCGGGACCGGCGGCAGGTCGGCCATGGCGCAGCATCCCCTTTTTCCGCTCATCCCGCGAAGGCCGAGGCCCAGGTCCCGTCCACCAAGCTCTCAGGCCAGCTCTGGACCCGGCCTCGCCGGGTGTGACCGGTGAAGGGAGTCTGTTTCAACCCGGGCGTCGAAGCCTAGGCCTCTGCCGGCTCCTCGGCGCTGACGGCTTGGATCTCTTCGCCTTCCTCCTGGCCCGCGACAGCCTCGCCTTCGGCCTCTTCACCCTCGGCTTCCGCTTCGGGTTCCGGCTCAGGCTCCGGCTCGATCCAGCCCATGGCCACGCGGGCGCGCAGGATCAGGGCTTCGGCGTCGTCGGAGGACAGGTTGAAGCTTTCCAGGACGCCCGGTTCGCGCACCCGCTCGCCGTTCTTGTTCTCGAACCAGCCGCGGACGTCGTCGGGCACCAGGCCCGCGAGGTCCTCCACGGTCTTCACGCCGCCTTCGCCCAGGGCCACCGAGATCGGCAAGGTGACGCCTTCGATCTCGAGCAGGCCGTCCTCGACCCCGAGTTCGCGGCGCTTGGCGTCGAACTCGGCGGCTTCCTTCTCCAGGAAGTCCCGGGCGCGGGCCTGGATCTCCTCGGCGGTGTCCTCGTCGAAGCCTTCGATGGAGGCGATCTCGCTGGCGTCCACATAGGCCACCTCGTCCACCGCGGCGAAGCCTTCGGTGACCAGGAGCTGGGCGATGACCTCGTCCACGTCCAGGGCTTCCTGGAACAGCTGGGTCCGCTCGGCGAACTGCTGCTGCCGGCGCTCGGAGTCCTGCTGCTCGGTGATGATGTCGATCTGCCAGCCGGTCAGCTGGCTGGCGAGGCGCACGTTCTGGCCGCGCCGGCCGATGGCCAGGGACAGCTGATCGTCGGGCACCACCACCTCGACCCGCTCCTCCTCCTCGTCCATCACCACCTTGGAGACCTCGGCGGGGGCCAGGGCGTTGACGATGAAGGCGGCCTCGTCGGGCGACCAGGGGATGATGTCGATCTTCTCGCCCTGCAGCTCGGCCACCACCGCCTGCACCCGCGAGCCGCGCATGCCGACGCAGGCGCCGAC
>FTHL01000302.1_pt1 | contig 15989 bp, 16 predicted proteins | sample 1640951 | NCBI WGS metagenome assembly FTHL01 (sample SAMEA3914788, study PRJEB12502) | metagenome | biome: forest; material: soil | place: Canada | collected 2011-07-03 | depth 0.1 m
CGCGCGCGCGGCGACCTCGCCTTCGAGGACGTCGGGTTCTCCTACGATCCGCAGGCCCCGGCGCTGGACCGCATCACCCTGACCGCGGAGGCGGGGCGGACCGTCGCCCTGGTGGGCCCGTCAGGCGGCGGCAAAAGCACCATCCTCAACCTGATCCCGCGCTTCTACGACGTCGGCTCGGGCCGCATCACCCTGGACGGGCGCGACATCCGCGAGATCAGCCTCAAGTCCCTGCGGTCCCAGATCGGGCTGGTCACCCAGGAGCCGTTCCTGTTCGACGACACGGTGCGGGCCAATATCGCCTATGCGCGCCCGGACGCGGCGGAGGCACAGATCATGCAGGCGGCCCAGGCAGCGGCGGCACATGAGTTCATCCTGAACATGGCTGGGGGTTACGATGCTCGCGTCGGCGAGGCCGGCGCACGCCTTTCGGGCGGACAGCGCCAGCGCATCGCCATCGCCCGCGCGTTCCTGAAGGACGCGCCGATCCTTCTGCTCGACGAAGCCACCAGCGCGCTCGACACGGAGAGCGAGGCCAAGGTGCAGGAAGCGCTGCAACGGCTGATGGCCGGGCGCACCACCCTGATCATCGCCCACCGCCTCTCAACCGTGCGGGGCGCGGACGTGATCTACGTCATCGACAAGGGCCGCGTCGTCGAGACCGGCGGCCACGACGAGCTGGCGGCGCAGGGCGGGCTCTATGCCCGCTTGGCCAAGACCCAGAACCTGGAGGCGGAAGCCGCGTGAAGGGCCTGTTTCGTTCCGCTCCGGTGCAGTCGGCCCTGGCGTTCCTGCTGGCGGCCTACCTCGAGCTTGCCCTCAAGACCATGCGCTGGGATTGGCAGGGCCGAGAGCTCGCGGAGGCGATCTGGGCCTCGGGCGGGCCGGTGATCGTCTGTTTCTGGCACTCCCGCATCGCCCTGTCGCCCGCCTGCTGGCCGCTGGAGCGGGCCCAGACCCCGCGCGCCCTGATCTCCCTGTCCGCCGACGGCGAGTTCATCGCCCGCGCCATGACGCGCCTCGGCTTTCCCGCCATCCGCGGCTCGGCCCGCAATCCGGAGAAGCCGACCCGGACCAAAGGCGGGACCCAGGCCCTGCGCGACATGCTGCGCTGGCTGAAGGGCCACCGCGGGGTCGCCATCACTCCGGACGGGCCGCGCGGCCCGGCCGAGAGCATGGGCGATGGACCGCCCGTGCTCGCCCGGCTCAGCCGCGCCCCGGTGCTGCTGGTGGGCCTCGCCTGCCGACCGTGCCTTCGGCTGCCGAGCTGGGACCAGGCCGTGCTGCCCCTGCCCTTCGGCCGCGGGGCGGTGGTGTGGGACGGCCCCTTCAAGGCCGCCGCGCCCGACGACCTCGAGCGGCTGAAACAGGATTGGGCGACGCGGCTGACCGGCGTCACGCGGCGGGCCGAGGCGGTGCTGGCATGAGCCTTCCCCTGAACCTCTATCGGCTGGGGACCGGCCTGGCCGAGCCCTTCGCCCAGCGGCTGCTGAACGACCGCCTGAAGGACGGCAAGGAGGATCCCGAGCGGATCGGCGAGCGCCTCGGCCACGCCAGCCGCGAGCGTCCCTACGGCCGCCTGGTGTGGATCCACGGCGCCAGCGTCGGTGAGAGCCTGTCGCACCTTCCCCTGGTCGAGCGCTGGATGCGCCAGCGGCCGGACGTGGCGCTGCTGGTCACCTCGGGCACCCGTACGGCGGCCGAGCTGCTGGAAAAGCGGCTGCCTCACAAGGTCGCCCACCAGTACCTGCCGATCGACACGCCCAAGGCGGTGCGGCGCTTCCTCAACTACTGGCGGCCCGAGCTGGGCATCTTCGTCGAGAGCGAGCTTTGGCCGAACCTCCTGTGGGAAGCGCACGACAGCGGCGCGCGCCTGGCCCTGCTCGGCGCCCGCCTGTCCGACGACAGCCGCAAGGCCTGGGATCGCGCCCCTGGCGTCGCCAAGGAGATCCTCGGCCTGTTCGAGCTGATCTACGCCCAGGACGAGCAGACCATGGAGTGGATCGTCCGGCACGGCGCGGCGGTGGCCGGGCGGCTCGACCTGAAGCGGCTGGCCGCTCCCCTGCCCTGCAACGAGGCGGAGTTGGAGTGGCTGCGCGCCTCGCTGATCGGGCGCAAGGTGGTGGTCGCGGCCAGCACCCATCCGGGCGAGGAGTCGATCATCGCCCAGGCCGTCCGCACGGCCGGCGGGCCGCGCACCCTGCTGATCGTGGTCCCGCGCCATCCCGAACGGGGCGCGGACGTCGCCGCCGAGCTGCAGGCGGCGGGCTGGGTCGTCGCGCGCCGCAGCCGGGCCGAGGCGATCTCCGCCAAGACCGAAGCCTATGTCGCCGACACCGTGGGCGAGCTCGGCCTGTTCTTCCGCCTGGCCAATGCGGTGGTGATGGGCGGCAGCTTCATCGACGGCCTTTCCGGCCACAACCCGCTGGAGCCGGCCAGGCTGGCCAAGGCGCTGATCTCGGGCCCCTACACCGAGGCCCACGCCGAGACCTATGCCGAGCTGGTCGCCGAGAAGGCGGCCCTGGTGGCGCGCACCCCCGACGAGCTGGCGCGCGGCCTGAAGATCCTGATCTCCGAGCCGGCGGTGGCCAAGGCGCTGGGCGAGCGCGCCCGCCAGACCTGCGCCCGCGGCGGCGACGCCTTCAACCTTGCCTGGCGGGCGTTGCAGTGGCTCTTACCCGAGCCGTGAGGCTCGACACTCCCCGCTGGTGGTACGTCAGAGCCGGCGCGCCCGCGCCGATCACCCGGGCCCTGTTGCGTCCCGCCTCCTGGATCTGGGCGTGGGCCACCGCTCGCCGCATCGCCCGCGGCCGGCCGATCGATCCGGGCGTTCCCGTCATCTGCGTCGGCAACCTGACCCTCGGCGGGGCCGGCAAGACCCCGGTGGCGAGCGAGATTTTGCGCAGGCTGCAGGCCCTGGGCGTGAATGCGCACGCCTTGTCGCGAGGGTATGGCGGGCGCCTGAAGGGGCCGGTCCGGGTCGATCCGGCCATCCACAGCGCGCGCGACGTCGGGGATGAGCCCCTGATGCTGGCCCAGGACTTCCCGGTGTGGATTTCGCGGGACCGGGCGGCGGGGGCCACTGCCGCGGCGGCGGCGGGCGCCGGGGCCATCGTCCTGGATGACGGACACCAGAATCCCGCGCTGAAGAAGACCCTGTCCCTGGTGGTGGTCGATGGCGAGACCCGTGACGGCGAATGGCCGTTCGGCGACGGGGCGGTGTTCCCCGCAGGCCCGATGCGCGAGCCGCTGGCCGCCGGTTTGGACCGCGCCGACGCGGTGGTGCTGTTGCTGCCGTCGGACCTGAAGGCGGCGAACCATCACCTCACCGCGATGCTGGGCGCCAAGCCGCTGATGCTGGCGCGGCTGGCCCCGACCACGCCGCCGCCCCCCGGCCCGCAGCTCGGCTTCGCCGGCGTGGCCAAGCCCTGGAAGGTCGGGCGCGCGCTGAAGGCGGCCGGCTGCGACCTCGTCGACTTCGCGCCGCTGCCGGACCACGCCCGCTTCGACGAGGAGCTGATGCGCATGCTCGAACGCCGGGCCAGCCACTTCGGCGCGGGCCTGGTGACCACCGAGAAGGACTGGGCCCGGTTGCCGCAGGCCTGGCGCGAAAAGGTGAAGCCGTGGCCCGTCCGCGTCGATTTCGAAGACGGGGACCAAATCGACGAGCTGCTAGTCAGGGCTTGTAGACTGTCCCGCCCTTCATCACGAAGGTCACGCGCTGGAGCTCGCTCACGTCGGAAAGCGGATCGCCCTTCACCGCAATGACGTCGGCGGCCATGCCCGGCTTCAGCCGGCCGATCTCGTCCGACAGCCGGTCGTGCGCGGCGCCCCAGACGGTGGCCATGCGGATCGCGTCGAGCGGCGTGAAGCCGGCCTGCACCAGAAGCACGAACTCGCGGGCGTTCTTGCCGTGGGGCGAGACGGCGCTGTCGGTGCCGAACGCCATTTTCACGCCGGCGACGTGGGCGCGGCGCGCCATGGCCAGCATGTTGGGACCGACCTGCAGCGCCTTGGCCCTGACCTGCGGGCTCATCCAGGTCCCCGGCCGGCCGGCCTCCTCGGCCACGGTGACGCCGGCCACCACCGTCGGCACCAGATAGGCGCCGGTCTTCTTGAACAGGGCGATCGAGGTGTCGTCGAGGTAGGTGCCGTGCTCGATGGAATCGACGCCGGCCCTGAGCGCGGCGTTGATGCCCGCCGTGCCGTGGGCGTGCGCCGCCACCTGCCGTCCCATGGCGTGGGCGGTCTCCACGATCGCCTTCATCTCCTCATCGGTGAGCTGCTGGTCCACGCCCGTGGACGACTGGTCGAGCACGCCGCCGGTGGCCATGATCTTGATCACGTCCGCACCGGCCTGGATCTGCTTGCGCACCACCTTGCGGCAGGCGTCCGCGCCCGAGCAAGCGGCGGGGGATTCCAGCGCGGCCATCACCTCCGGCCGCCAGCCGTGCACGTCGGCGTGGCCGCCTTCCGGATTGACGGCGTAGCCGGCCGCCAGGATGCGCGGTCCCTCCACCCAGCCCTTCGCGACAGCGTCGCGCAGGGCGAAGATCGCCTCGTTCTCCGCGGCCAGGTCGACCACGGTGGTGAAGCCGGCCTCAAGCGTCCGCTTGGCGTGCAGCACCCCGAACATCGCCTGGTCCGACTTGGAGAGGGTGACCTCCTGCGAGCGCGCCTCCGGCCCGTTCTCCTGGGTCAGGTGCACATGGCTGTCGATCAGGCCGGGCAGGACGAAGCTGTCACGCAGGTCCACCACCCGGCCGCCCGGCGCGGAGGTGTAGCCGGTCTCAATGCGCAGGATGCGCCCGTCCTGGACCACCAGGGTCTGGGCGGTCAGCACCTTGCCGTCGCCCGGGTCGGCGAGCAGGCGTCCGGCCTGGACGTAGGTCACGGGCGTGGTCGCCTGGTCCTGGGCGCCCGCCTGACCCATCCACGCCGCCGCCGCGGCCAGCGCCGCCACAACCAAGCGCCTCATTGCAAAGCCCTTCCAGCTAGGCCGGCGCGGTCCAGCGCCCGCCAGCCGATGTCGCTGCGGTAGAAGCCGTCGCGCCAGCCGATCGCCTCGATGGCGGCGTAGGCGCGGCCGCGGGCCTCGGCGACGGTGGCGCCGCGCGCGCAGACATTGAGCACCCGCCCGCCGGCCGCCCGCAAGGTCCCGTCGGCGTCGCGGGCCGAGCCGGCGTGGAACACCACCACCTCGGGACCGAAGTCCTGCTCGGCGCCGGAAATGGCCGCGCCGGCGACCGGCGCGTCCGGATAGCCCTTGGCCGCCAGCACCACGCAGATGGCGGCCTGGGGCGACCACCGGGGCGCCGGCAGGGCGGCGAGCCCGCCGACGGCGCAGGCCATCAGGTAGGGCACAAGGTCGTCCTCGAGGCGCAGCATCAGCACCTGGCATTCCGGATCGCCGAAACGGGCGTTGAACTCCACCAGCCGCGGGCCCTGGTCGCCGACCATCAGCCCGGCGTAGAGGGCGCCGCGATAGGGCGCGCCTTCCGCCGCCATGCCCTTGAGCGTCGGCTCGATCAGCCGCAGCCGCGCGGCCTCCAGCACCGCCGAAGTCAGCACCGGCGCCGGCGAATAGGCCCCCATGCCGCCGGTGTTGGGGCCTTGGTCGGCGTCATAGGCGCGCTTGTGGTCCTGGGCGCCGCCGAACAGAACGCTGGACGCCCCGTCGCTGAGGGCGAACAGGGACGCCTCCTCCCCGGCCATGAACTCCTCGATCACCACGCGCGCGCCGGCGACGCCCAGCCGCCCGCCCAGCATCGCGTCCACGGCCGCCTCGGCCTCGGGGCGGTCGGCGGCGATCACCACGCCCTTGCCGGACGCGAGGCCGTCGGCCTTGATCACATAGGGGGCGTTGAAGCGGTCCAGAGCCGCCTTGGCCTCGGCGGCCGTGGAGAACACGCCGTAGGCGGCGGTGGGCAGGCCGTGTCGCGCGCAGAAGTCCTTGGTGAAGGCCTTGGAAGACTCCAGCCGCCCAGCCGCGGCGGTGGGGCCGAAACAGGGGATGCCGGCCGCCGCCAGCGCATCGGCGAGCCCAGCCTCCACCGCCGCCTCCGGACCGATCACCACAAGGTCGGCGGCGATCTGTTGCGCCAGGGCGAGCTGGCCCTCCACATCGGCCGGCCTGACCGGCCGCACCTCGGCGAGGGCCGCCATCCCCGGATTGCCCGGCGCGCACACCAGCCGGCCCACCCTGGGCGAGCGGGCGATCTTCCAGGCCAGGGCGTGCTCGCGCCCGCCCGACCCCACCAGCAGGATGTTCATGCCGGTGCTGTGGCGTGGCCCCGCTGTGCGGTCAAGCGGACGCGCGGGCCGCGTCCATGGTTAAGCTCCAGGCCGAAAGATTCATCGTGCTCCTGAACCATGGGCTAACCCAATCCGAGCAAGCTTGGCCGCATGGATGTGGCCCACATCGTCAGGGAGCTGAGGGACCTCGTGCTCGAGCACACCCTGGCGGTGCTGTTCGTTTCGGCGGGCCTGGCCGGCTACCTGGTCGATCGGTTGCTGCGCCCGCGCGTCTGACCGCCGCGATCTGGGTAAGCCAAACATTAACGGCCGTGCTCCAGAGTGGACCTGCCTGTCCGCCAAGGGAGCCTCATGTCCGCCCAGAGCGCCGCCATGTCCGTCCGCCGCCTGACCCAGGCGGAGGCCGACCTCATCTGCGCCAGGCACGAGCGGCTGTGGACCTCGCGGCCCGGCGGCGCACGGGCGGTATTCTCCTGGGCCGACATCTCCGGCCTCGACCTTTCGGGCCGCAACCTCTCCGACGCGGAGTTCACCGGCGCCGTCATCGTCGGGACCAACCTTTCCGGGGCGCGACTGGACAACGCCAGCCTGTTCGGCGCGGATCTGCAGGACAGCAACCTCACCTACGCCAGCCTGAAGCGGGCCGACCTCAGGGGGGCCTGCCTCAGAGGCGCGAACCTCACCCACGCCGACCTGTTCGAGGCCGACCTGCGCGAAGGCTCCATCGCGGTCGGGGACGCCGTTCGCGGGCTGCGGGTGCTGGAGCCCAGCAAGCGCGCCAGCGAGGCCCAGGGCGCCATCCTCGCCGGAGCCAACCTGGAGCGATCGCGGCTGTCGGGCGTGATGGCGGTGAAGGCCGACTTCACCGACGCGGTGCTGAAGGACGCCAAGCTGGTGCGGGCCAACCTGCGCCAGTGCGCCATGCAGGGGGCCGACCTGGCCGGGGCGGACCTGTCGGGCGCGGACCTGTCGGGCGCCGACCTGCGCGACGCCGTGCTGGTGGGCGCGCGGATGATGTCGTGCAAGCTCGACGACGCCGACATGGCGGGCGTGCTGACCGACCAGCCGACCGGCACGGACGTGGCCAGCCTGCCCTACGACGAGATGCTGAAGGCCCACGCCCTGTGGTGCGAGACCGATGGGGCCCAGGGCAAGCCGTCCACCTTCGACCACGCCGACCTCAGGCGCCTCGGCTCGATCCGCGGCTACAATCTGACCGCCCTGTCGGCCAAGGCCGCGGTGTTCTACGGCCTGGACATGGAAGGCGTGCAGCTGCAGGGCGCGCACCTCGAGGGCGCGGACCTGCGGGGCTGCAACCTGCGCCGCGCGGACCTGCGCGGCGCGCGGCTGGTCGGCGCGCGCCTGATCGGCTCGGACCTGCGCGAGGCGGTGCTCGGACCGCTGCTGATCGGCTCCAGCCGCATGCTGCCCTCCGACCTGACTGGCGCGGTGCTCAAGGGGGCGGACTGCTCCGGCGCGGACTTCCGCCACGCCATCCTGGCCAAGGCCGACCTCACCCGCGTCAACTTCACCGGCGCCGCCCTCAAGCACGCCGACATCACCGACGCGGAGCTGCACGCCGCGAGGGGCATGGAGGGGCTGTTCTGATTAACCCGCCGGCTAGGCTTGCCGGCTAGTCTCAAGCTTTGCCATCAGTCGGGGGGCGCGAACCAGGTGAGCGGGTACCAATCGTCGGCGGGGCGGCGGCGGCTCAGCCAGGCCGAGCTCGACATCATCGTGGCGGCGCACGAGCGTCTCGCCGCGGGCAAGGCCGGAGGCAAGCGGGCCTCGCTGCGCTTTTCCGACCTGTCGGAGCTGAACCTCAGCGGCCGCGACCTCTCCGACGCCGATTTCTCCGGCAGCGTCTTCGACGGCTGCAAGATGATCCAGGCGCGCCTGCCCCGGGCCAATCTGTTCGGCTGCTCCTTCCGCGGCGCGGACCTTCGCCACGCGGTGATGAACCGGGCCGACATCCGGGGCGCATGCCTTCGCGGCGCCAATCTCGCCGGGGCGGACCTCACCGGCGCCGACTTCCGCGAGGGCCAGATCGCCATCCCCCATCCGCGCAAGGGCCTGGACGTGATCCGCCACGAGACGCGGCCGGGCGAGGCCGACCACGCCAACTTCGCGGGCGCGACCCTGGACGGCTCCAACTTCGACGGGGTCTCGGCGTTCGCGGCCGACTTCACCGACAGCTCGCTCAAGGGGGCCAAGCTCTCCGGGGCGAACCTGAAGGACGCCAACATGTCCGGCGCGCTTCTGGAGAACGTCGAGTTCGCCGGCGCCAACATGCAGGGGACCAGGCTCACGGGTGCAGTGGTCTCGGGCATGGACGCCGCGGGCATGCGCCTGTTGGGCGCCGACGTCTCGGCCTGCCTCGGCGCCCCCAACGCCGACGCGGCGCGGCTGGACGAGCTGCTGGCGCGCGCGGCCGCCAACAAGGCCTGGTGCCAAAGCGGCGGGCGAGAGCACCGCCCGGCGAGCTATGACGGCGAGGATCTGAGGGCGCTGGCGGCGGGTCTGAAGGGGGCCGTCCTGACCGCCATGTCGGCCAAGGGCGCGTGCATGGTCGGCCTCGACCTGTCCGGCGCCCAGCTTCAGGGCGCCAACCTGGAGGGCGCCGACCTGAGGGGCGCGACGCTGCTGGGGGCGGACCTCAGGGGCGCGCGACTCGCGGGAGCCAATCTGACCAAGACGGACCTGCGCAAGGCGGTCCTCTGCGCCTTGCCGCTCGGCCCGGGCCGCACGACCACCACGAACATGGAGCAGGCCCGCCTGCGCTATGCCGCCCTGGAGGCGGCGGACCTGACCGGCGCCCTGCTCGACCAAGCCGATCTGGCGGGCGCCAACTTCACCGGCGCTCTGCTCAAGGGGACCAGCTTCCGCGGCGCCGAGCTCTCCAGCGCGATCGGCATGGATTTCGGCCAGCAGGCCGCCTGATCCAGCAAAAAGGGCGGCGCTCGCGCGCCGCCCTGACGAGTTCCGTAATCGGTAAGGCCTCAGGCGGCCTTGGCTTCGCCTTCGATCGCCGGGGATTGGGCCGGCGTGGAGATGGCGATGGTCCGCGGCTTCATGGCTTCGGGCAGCTCGCGCTTCAGCGAGACCGCAAGCAGGCCGTCGGACAGCTGGGCGTCGGTCACGACCACATAGTCTGCGAGCTGGAACCGGCGCTCGAAGTTGCGCTCGGCGAGGCCGCGATGGAGGAACCGGCGCTGGTCGTCATTGGCGGTCTTGCGACCTTGGACGGTCAGCACGTTCTCCTTGACCTCGAGGGTCAGCTCCTCGGGCTTGAACCCGGCGACCGCGATCTCGATCCGGTAGGCGTCCTGGCCGACCGTCTCGATGTTGTAGGGCGGGTAGCCGGTGGATTCGCCGGCCGCTGCCGCGTCGAGCAGGGCGGCGAGGCGGTCGAAGCCGACCACGGAACGGTAGAGCGGGGAAAAATCGATGGTGCGCATCACTGCATCCTCCTTGGACAAGCAAGGTTGCGGTTGGTGGGCGGATCGTGGCGCGCCGAAACCTCGCCCGACCCGGGAGGCCCGGACATCCAGCGCCTCCGCGGCGTTAGGTGGGAACCGCCCCCGAGGCCGTCAAGAGCCTCGCATTCGCCTCAACTCGCCCTTAGCGTCAGGGCCATGCAGCCGGAGACCTGGCCATGAACACGGCCCGACACCTCGCTGGCCTCGCGTTGCTCGCCGCGGCGCTCGCGGCGCCTCCAGCGGCCTGGGCCGCCGAGGCTTCTCCCTTTCCCAAGGCGGTGCGGGCCGGCCCGCCCCGGTTCGACGAGACCGACTACCTGGCCCAGGCGGTGGCCGACCCGGGCCGGTCGGCGGCGAGCAAGGCCCGCGACGTCTGGCGCCACCCCGTCGACAGCCTCACCTTCTGGGGCCTGCAGCCTGCGGACGTGATCCTCGAGCTGTCGCCGGGCAACGGCTACTGGACCGAGATCCTCGCCCCCTTCGCCAAGGCGACAGGCGGAAGCTACATCGCCACCGCCGCCGACCTCGGCGATCCGTCGATCTCGGACGAGGCCAGGCGCGAGCGGGCCGCGTTCGAGGCCAGGTTCCACGTCCCGACCGTCGCCCTGGGCAAGGCGTCCGGACCGCTGGCGCCGCCGGGGTCGGTCGACTTCATCCTGACCGCACGCAACATCCACAACTGGATCTGGCGCGGCACGCTCGACAAGGTGCTGGCCGATTCCTACGCCGCCCTGAAGCCGGGAGGCGTGCTGGCGGTGGAGGAACACCGGGCCGATCCCCGGGCCATGGTGAAGGACGCCCGCGACGGCTACGTGTCCGAGGCCTTCGTCATCGCCGCCGCCGAGAAGGCCGGCTTCCGGCTCGACGCCCGCTCCGAGATCAACGCCAATCCGAAGGACCCCAAGGACCACCCGTTCGGGGTCTGGACCCTGCCGCCCACCCTGCAGAGCGCGCCCAATGGCCAGCCGCCCGATCCGGCGTTCGACAGTGCGCGCTTCAAGGCGATCGGCGAGAGCGACCGTATGACCCTGCGCTTCCGCAAGCCGGCCTGAGACGCCGTCCGCGGTCGATTGCCGCCGGCGCGGCGGCGGTCTATCCGAAGGCCAGTCACGAGAAGAGAAGGAACCGTCCATGCCCACAGTCGAGGAGATCACCACCCGCCTGCAGAAGGCGCTCGAAGGCCAGCCCGCGCCGGCCCGGTCGGTGACGATCGACCTCAAGGGCGAGGGCGCCATCCACATCGCCGGCGGCAAGGTGACCAGCGAGAACGCCCCGGCCGACTGCACCGTCACGGTGTCGAAAGACGACCTGGTGGCCATGACCCAGGGCCAGCTCGATCCCACCACCGCCTTCATGACCGGCAAGCTGAAGATCGCCGGCGACATGTCCGCCGCCATGGCGCTGCAACCGATCCTCGCGCGCGCCAGCGGCTAGGGCCGACGAATGGCGAGGGCGGCGCCCCTGGTCTCGATCGCCGAGGCCCCGGCCCCGCCCGGTGGCGAGGCGGAGTGGTTCCAGGGCGCGGGCGGGGTCCGGCTGCGCGCGGCCCTGTGGCCGGCCACAGCGGCGGTTCGAGGCTCGGTGGTGCTGAGCCCCGGCCGCACCGAGCCGATCGAGAAATACTTCGAGGTGGTGACGGAGCTGCGGGCGCGGGGCTTCTGCGTGATCGCGCACGACTGGCGCGGCCAGGGCCTTTCGCAGCGGCTGCTGCCCGATCGCCTGAAAGGACATGCCGACAGCCCGGCCGACTTCGCCGCCGACCATCGCGCCCTGCTGGACGCGTTCGCCGACCGTCTGCCCCAGCCCTGGATCGCCCTCGCGCACTCCATGGGCGGCGCCCTGGTCATGCTGGCCCTCGCCGAGGGAGAGGGCCGCCTGGCCGCGGCCCTGCTCACCGCGCCCATGCTCGGCGTCGCCACCGGCGCGGCGCCCGGCTGGGCCGCCAGCGGCATCGCCCGCCTGATGCGGCTGACCGGGCGGGCGGCGGCCTACGCCCTGCCCGCGTCCGACCCCCTGTCGGGCTGGACCGAAGGCAACCCCCTGACGCACGACCGCGCGCGCTACGAGCGCTACAAGGCGCAGCTCCGCGCCTGCCCGGAGCTTGGGCTCGGCTCGCCGACCTGGGGCTGGCTCCTGATGGGCCTGCAGCTCGGCTCCCGGCTGGCGGCGCCTGGAGCGCTGGAAGCGATCACGCTCCCGGTCAGTCTGGTCACGGCCGGAGAGGAGCGGCTGGTGCTCAACGCCGCCGCCCGCGCGGCGGCGCGCCGGTTGCCGGACGGCCGCTGCCTGGAGATCCCAGGCGCCCGGCACGAGCTGTTCATGGAGACCGACCCGATCCGGGCCAAGGTCTGGCAGGCGTTCGACGCCCTGGCCGACCCGATCAGTCCGCCGCGCGCCTGAGCGCCACCAGCGCCTCGTCAAGGCAGCGGCGGTCGCCGCAGATGGCGATCTGGCCGCCCGCCTGGCCGATGGGCGCGCCGCGCCAGTCGGTGACCTCGCCGCCGGCTCCGGCGATCACCGGGACCGCGGCCTCGATGTCCCAGCATTTCAGCCCCGCCTCCACGACCAGATCAAGGTGGCCGGCGGCGACCATGGCGTAGGCATAGGCGTCGCAGCCGAGCCGGGCGAGCCGGGCCGCGGCCCGTACCTGGGTCCAGGCGCCCCGCTCGGCGCCGCTGAAGCAGAGCTCCGGATCAGTGGTGGCGATCACCGCCTGCTTCAGGCCCGGACAGTCGCGCACCTTGAGCGGCCTCGCCTGGCCGCGCGCCAGCAGCCGCGCGCCGGCCGCCGAGCCGATGAACAACTCGCCGATGTAGGGTTGGCCGATCGAGCCGAGCACGGGGCGCCCCTGGAACCTGAGGCCGATCAGGGTGGTCCACAGGGGCAGGCCGGCGATGAAGGCGCGGGTGCCGTCGACGGGATCCACCACCCAGACGAACTCGGCGTCAGGCCGGTCCTGGCCATATTCCTCGCCGATGACCCCGTGCCCGGGATAGCGCCCGGCGACCAGCTTGCGGATTGCGGCCTCCGCCCCGCGGTCGGCCGCGGTGACGGGATCGAAGGCCCCGCCCTTGTTCTTGTCCTCCAGCCCATGCTCGCCGCGGAACAGCGGCAGGATGGCCGCCGAGGAGCTGCGGTTCAGCTCGACCAGGAAGGTGTCCAGCTCGGCCAGCCGCGCTTCGCCGAGGCTCTGGAGGCCGGCGCCTTTGGGGGGAGTCATGGCCCGAGGCTTAACCTGGGCCCAACCGGCGCGCTACCGCGGCGCGCGCTTGGCCAGGATCCGCTGCAGGGTCCGCCGGTGCATGTTCAGCCGCCGCGCGGTCTCGGAGACATTGTGGTTGCACAGCTCGAACACCCGCTGGATGTGCTCCCACCGGACCCGGTCGGCCGACATGGGGTTGTCGGGCGGCGGCGGCGCCTCGCCCGGGAGGGCCAACAGGGCGCGGGCCACGTCGTCGGCATCGGCGGGCTTGGACAGATAGTCCACGGCCCCGGCCTTCACCGCCGCCACCGCAGTGGCGATGTTGCCGTAGCCTGTGAGCATGACCACCCGGGCGTCGGGGCGAACCTCGTTGATCGCTTCCACCACCTTCAGGCCGTTGCCGTCCTCGAGCCGCATGTCGAGCACCGCGAAAGCGGGCGGCCGGGCTTTGACCGCCGTCAGCGCCTCCGCGACGCTGCCGGCCGTGACCGTTTCGAATCCGCGGGACTCAAGGGCGCGGCCGAGGCGCGTGCGCAGCGGGGCGTCGTCGTCGAGGAGCAGGAGGCTCTTGTCCGGAAGGGTCGAGATGGACGCGGTCATGTCGGTCATTGGCGCTGTTCCAAGCAGATCGGTTGGCCGCCGGGGACTCGCCGCTCCGACCCCGCCGGATGCGTCATAATGTCGCCCGTTCGCCAAAGGCTGCAAGCCTGAACGCGTCAGCTGATCGGCGGCGCTTCAACTCTCGCGCGTGGCCATCGCGCCGCGACGATGGCGCCGCCGCCCTTGCCGTTGTGGAACTCCATGCGCGCCCCGGTGCGCTCCAGCAGGGTCTTGGCGATGAAGAAGCCCAGGCCCATGCCGGTATGGTGCGAGCGCGACCCCTCCCCGGCCGGCCGGCTGGTGATGTAGGGCTGGCCCAGCTTGCCCAGCACGTCCGGCGAGAAGCCGGGCCCGTCGTCGCGGACTTCCACCGAGATCGTGGCGTCGTCGAAGCGGGCGGTGATCAACACCTCCGAACCGGCGAAATCGACCGCATTGTCGACCAGGGAGGTCATGGCCCGCAGGACCTCCGGCATGCGGCGCAGGTGCGGCGCCTGCGATCCCGGCGCGCCGGTCACCACCGCCTCGACCCGGACCGGGGCGGACGCGTGCGGCTCGATCACCTCGTGCAGGAGCTGGGTCAGGCTCATGCGCGCGTGCATCTCGTCCTCGGCCTCTGGCTCCTGGGTGAGCCGGCGCAGGATCTCGCGGCAACGCTCGGTCTGGGAGAGCAGCAGACGCGCATCCTCGCGCACCCCCTCCGAGCCGTCGCGGGTCAGCTCCTTGGCGACCACCGAGATGGTGGCCAGCGGCGTGCCGAGCTCGTGGGCGGCGGCGGCGGCGAGCCCGCCCAGGGCCGAGAGCCTCTGCTCGCGCGCCAGCACCGCCTGGGTAACGTGAAGGGCAAGCTGCATGCGCCCGGCCTGCCGCGCGGAGATCCAGGCATAGCCGGCGGTGAAGCCGATGCCGGTCGCGATGGCCGTGGCCGATCCCAGCCGGAAGATCACCGGCGCGACGAAGCCGCCCCGGGCGAACAGGGGCAGCGGCAGGGACCACAGGGCGAGGGCGAAGGCGCAGGCGATCGCCAGCAGCCCCACCGCCGCCGCGTGGCGGCGCGGCAGGCTTGACGCGGCCAGGGTCACCGGCGCGACCAGCAGCAGGGCGAACGGGTTGGTCACCCCGCCGGTGAGGAACAGCAGCGCCGCCAGCTGCAGCACGTCGAAGCCCAGATGCAGGGTCGCCTCGGTGTTGGAGGCCAGCCGGCCCCGGCGGCCGACCAGGGCCGCGCCGAGATTCACCGCGGCGCTGATGCCGATCAGCAGGGCGCAGAGCATCATCGGCGGATGCAGGCCGAGCGCCACCCGGGTCGCGCCCAGCACACCCGCCTGTCCGGCGACGGCGATCCAGCGCAGGGTGGTGATGGTGTCGAGGCGCAGGCCGAGCGGCGCCGGGGCTGCCGACTCGCCTTGCACGGCGTATTCGGCGGCGCTACCGAGCACGATGGCGGACGGCATGGAAGCAGAGGCCATGGCAGGTCTCACGCGAGGCGCGCGGGCATGAACGCAGAACGCAGACGCTTCGCCATCTGTCTAGTCGCCGCAGGCCTGGCTCTGGCCGCCTGCGTGCGCAGCGCCGATCAGGTCCAGGTCGGCGGACCCTTCCAGCTGGTGGACCAGGACGGACGGCCGCGCGACCAGTCGATGCTGAAGGGCAAATGGTCGGCGGTCTATTTCGGCTACACCTTCTGCCCCGACGTCTGCCCGACCACCCTGCAGACCCTGGCGGAGGCGCAGGACCGGCTGGGCGGCAAGGCCCGTGACCTGCAGGTGGTGTTCGTGTCGGTGGACCCTGAGCGGGACACGCCGCAGCGCTTGAAAGCCTATCTATCGAACCCGGCGTTCCCGAAGGGGACGGTGGGCCTGACCGGCACGCCCGCCCAGGTCGCCGCGGCCGCCAAGGGCTACCACATGTTCTACCAGAAGGCCGGATCAGGACCGGACTACGAGGTCCAGCACGCCTCGGCGGTCTATCTGATGGACCGCAAGGGGCGTTTCTCGAAAGTGGTCGCCTATGGCCTCGGGCCCGAGGAGGTCGCCCGCCAGATCCGCGAAGCGATGAGCTGAGGCCGGCGGCTGCGCCTAGAACACGGTCCGGGCGGTCAGCCGCACGTCGATGTCGGTGTATTCGTCGGTGACCTCGGCGCCGCCGTCGAGCAGCAGGTCGAGGTAGTCGTTGTAGACCCGAAGGCCGACGCGGCCGATGAGGGCGCCCGAGCGGATCGATTCCGCCGCCAGCAGGAACGGCGTGCCGCCGGCCACCGCCTCGGCGTCGGTCGTGCCGGCCGAGCCGCTCAGCACCGTGCGGTAGCCGAACTCGATCTGCGGCCGCCAGCGGAAGCCGGCGCCCCACTCGAAGCCGGCGGTCATGTCGCCGGTCAGGCTGAGCACGTCGCCGGTGCGCGACCCCACGTTGAGGTCGAAGGCGTCGCCGCCGCCGGTCTCGGTGTAGCCGCC
>FTHL01000290.1_pt1 | contig 15952 bp, 16 predicted proteins | sample 1640951 | NCBI WGS metagenome assembly FTHL01 (sample SAMEA3914788, study PRJEB12502) | metagenome | biome: forest; material: soil | place: Canada | collected 2011-07-03 | depth 0.1 m
CCGATTGGCGCGAGCGCGCATCTGCTTGACCGCCGGCCGCTCCTCCAGCTTGGCCCGCCAGGCCACGGTCGCCGGCGTGTCGGTCTCGTTGACCAGCTCCGGCATCCACATGCCCATGAAGCCGCAGAAGTTCATCAGGTCGATGTCGCCCAGCGAATAGCTCGATCCGGCGACGAAGGCGTGCTTGCGCAGGTGCCGCTCGACCTTCTGCGCGCCTTCGCGGGCGCGGCGATGGGATTCCTCGATCAGCTCCGGCGGGGTCGTCTGCTGGTAGGCCGCGAGCCAGGAGCGGCGGCGGTCTGGATCGGGCACCGTCTCCAGGATCTGCTTGACCTCCTCCAGGCTCCGGTCGCCGACAAAGGTCGGCACGATGCGGTTCCAGTTGATCATCATCAGCGCTCGGCCGAGGTCGTTCTCGGCGTAGCGGCACCAGACGCGCATGCGCCAGCGCTCGCGCAAGTCGGACGGCCGCAGCGGCGGGCCCTCGAACGCCTCGTCGATGTATTCGTTGATGACCATCCCCTCGGTCAGCACGTGGCCGTCGTGCACCATGGTCGGCACTTGGCCTTTGGGGTTCACCGCCAGATAGGCGGGCTTGAGGTGCTCGAACTCGGTCCCCTTCAGCTCACGCTCGACGAACTCCACGCCCTTCTCGAGCAAGGCCAGGTACACCCGGCCGGAATTGGTCCCCAGGGGCTGGAAGAAATACAGCTCCACCGCCATCGTCCGCGTCCTCCCGTCTCGTCTCGCTGTCGACGCCCCGAAGGGCGTCATGCCTTTGCGGCCTTGAGCGAATGGGTAGCGCAGAGCCGGATGGCCGTCACTCGTCCTGAGCGCGCGCGGGAGTTGAGGCTTCCCACCCCCTACGCCGCCCGTCTAAGCTCCGGGACCGGGGCAGGGTGATCGATGGTCGTGGGTGCGTCCGAGGGCGCCAGGAGCGTTGTGGCGATCGATCCTCTTGCCCGGGCGCATGAGCGGCTGCTGCACGATCCGTCCCTGCAGTTCGCCTTCATCGTCAGGACGCCGCCCGCTGTCCCGGAGTGGCTGAAGGCTCTGCTGCGCCTGCTGCGCCCGTTGAGGCGGCTGGCGCCGGCGATGCAGTGGCTGTTCTGGATCGCCGTCGCCGCCGGCGCCCTGGCCATCCTCTATTTCATCTCCCGTGAGCTGATCCTGCGGCGCTGGTCGCGCGCGCCGAAACGCTCCGGCCCTCCGCCCCCGCCGCCCTGGGCGCTGGATCCGGAGCGCGCCCGCGCCCTGCTGCAGGACGCCGACCGCCTGGCCGCCGAGGGTCGCTACGCCGAAGCGGCCCACATCCTGCTCTACCGCAGCATCGACGACATCGACGAGCGTCGACCGCGCGCCGTCCACCCGGCGCTGACCGCGCGTGACATCGCGCGCCTTGAGTTCCTGCCGGCGGCCGCGCGCACCGCCTTCACGACCATCGCCGAGGTGGTCGAGCGCAGCTTCTTCGGCGGCCGCGAAGTCGGCGAGGCGGACTTCGCCGCCTGCCGTCGCGCCTATGAGGCGTTTGCCTTCCCGGGCGCCTGGGCGTGAGCGCCGCCGAGGACGCCAGGCCGGCGCGGGCCCTGATCGCGCCGCGCACGGTGCTGGCGCTGGTGCTGGTCGCGGCCGTCTCCTTCTGCGCCTACTTCGCCCTCCTGAGCTACGCGCCGGACCTGCGCACGGGCCTGGACGGCGGTCCGCACGCCCTGTCCAGATCGGCGGTGGGCTTCGCCGGCTGGGTGAAGCTGCTGCGCGAGCTGAAATCGCCCGTGGTCGTCAGCCGCGGGGATCCACGCAAGCCCGGCGCCGGCGGTCTTCTGGTGTTGACCCCGCCGCCGGACGTGGACGTCAAGGACATCGCCCAGGTTCGCTTCGGCGCGCCGATCCTGCTGGTCCTGCCCAAGTGGAGCGTCAGCCCCGATCCGCTCCGCCGCGGCTGGGTCGACAAGCAGGGCCTGCTCGAGCCCAAGGCCCTGGCCCGGATCGTCGGCGGCCTCACCGCCGCGGCCGTGGTCGAGCGCCGCACCGGCCCGTCCCGGCCGGTGCTGAGCCGGGGCGCGACGGCGCTCTTCGCCGAGGCGGGTCCGCTGCCGCTGGGCTCGGTGGACTCGCTGCAGACCGTGTCGGGCGCCGACCTCAGCCCGGTGCTGGTGGACGAGCGAGGCAAGACCGTGCTCGCCCTCTCGCGCAAGCGTCCCATGTTCATCCTCGCCGACCCCGATGTGCTGGACAACCAGGGCCTGGCCCAGCTCGCCGATGTCCGCGCCGCCAAGGCGATGCTGGACGGCATCGCCGGGCCGGGGGCGGTGGTGTTCGACGTCACCCTCAACGGCTTCACGCGCGGCCGCAGCCTGCTGCGCCTGATGCTGGAGCCGCCGCTTCTCGGCGCTACGCTGTCCCTCCTGGCGGCCGCCGCGCTCATCGGCTGGCGGGGGCTGACCCGCTTCGGGCCGGCGCCGCGGCCGGTGCGGGCCCTGGCGCTGGGGGCGCGGCCCCTGGCCGACAACTCCGCGGCGCTGGTGCGCATGGCGCGGCGAGAGCCGCGCATGGGCTCGGCCTATGCGGTCCTGACCCGCGAGCAGGCCGCCTGGGCGGTGGGGGCCCCGCGGGACCTCGACGCGGCCCAGCTCAACGGCCTGCTCGACCGGCTGGGCCGCGCGCGCGGGGCGGGCGATTTTTCAGAGCTGGCGGTCAAGGCCCAGCTGGCCAAGACCAATCCCGAGCTCGTGCAGGCCGCCCGGCGGCTGTTCCAATGGAAGCTGGAGATGACGCGTGAACGTCGATGAGGTGAAGGCGCTCGCGGGCGCGATCAAGGCTGAGATCGCCAAGGCGGTGGTGGGTCAGGCGGACACCGTGGAGCTGCTGCTCACCTCCCTGTTCGCCGCCGGGCACATCCTGCTGGAAGGACCGCCCGGCACGGCCAAGACCCTGCTGGCCCAGGCCTTCGCCAAGGCGGTGGACCTTCAGTTCGGCCGCATCCAGTTCACCCCCGACCTGATGCCCGGCGACATCCTGGGCACCAATCTGTTCAACTTCCAGACCTCGACCTTCAAGCTGACCAAGGGGCCGATCTTCTGCGAGCTCCTGCTGGCGGACGAAATCAACCGCACCCCGCCCAAGACCCAGGCCGCCCTGCTCGAGGCCATGCAGGAGCGGCTCGTGACCATCGACGGCGTCGACCACCGGCTCGGCGAGCGGTTCATGGTGGTGGCGACCCAGAACCCGATCGAGCAGCAGGGCGTCTATCCCCTGCCCGAGGCCCAGCTGGACCGCTTCCTGTTCAAGCAGGTGCTGTCCTATCCCAGCGCCGAGGAGGAGCGGGCCATCGTCGCCCGGCACGGCATGCGCACCGGCGCGCCCGATCCCTCCGCCATGGGCGTGAGCCTCGCCGCCGATGGCGCGGCCATCGGTGCGGCGGTGGAGACCGTCTCGCGCGTGCGCCTCACCGACGAGATCGTCGGCTACATCACCGACCTGGGGCGGGCGACCCGCGAATCGGCCGACCTCGAGTTCGGGGCCTCCCCGCGCAGCGCCGCCATGCTGGCCGCGGCCTCCCGCGCCCGCGCCACTCTGGAAGGCCGCGACTACGTGGTGCCCGACGACGTCAAGTCGCTGGCCCTGCCGGCCCTGCGCCATCGCGTCAGCCTGTCTCCCGCCGCCGAGATCGAGGGCCGCCGCGTCGACGAGGCGCTGCTGTCGCTGATCGAGCGCGTGCAAGCGCCCCGGTGATCTACCCCAGCGTCCGCGCTGTGCTGCTGGCGGCCCTGGGCGCGCCGTTGGCGTTGCTGGTCGGGGGTCTTGCGCCGGGCCTGTGGCTGATTGCGCTCGCCTGGATCGTGCTTGTGGCCGGACTCTGCCTGGCCGACGCCGGCCTGGGGGCCGATCGCCGGCGGCTTGAGGTCGAGGTGCGCCATCCCGCCGTGCTGCCCGTGGGCGGGGCGGGGGAGGCGCAGGTCACGGTCCGCTTCAAGCGCGGCGCGGCGCCGTCCCGCCTGCAGCTCGCCCTGGAGGCCAACGAGCGGCTCTCGGTCGCGCCCGATCAGGTCGCCGTCGCCATGGAGGGCCGCGCGGGCGCCGCCAGCGTCGAGCTCAGGCCGATACGCCGTGGCGCGGGCATGCTGAAGCGGGTCTGGGTGCGCTGGCCGGGGCCGCTGGGACTCGTCGTCAAGCAGCGCGCCGAGACGCTCGACCGGCCGATCCTGCTCACGCCCAACCTGCCGGCGGTCAAGGAGGAGGCGGTGCGCCTGTTCGCCCGCGACGCGCAGTTCGGGGTGAAGAGCCAGCTCGAGACCGGCGAAGGGTCTGAGTTCCATGCGCTGCGCGACTTCCAGGTGGGCATGGACCGCCGCACCGTGGACTGGCGCCGCTCCGCGCGCCACGGGGCGCTGCTGGCCAAGGAGTTCCGCACCGAGCGCAACCACAACGTCATCATCGCCATCGATACCGGACGTCTGATGTGCCAGCCGCTGCTCGGGCTTACCCGGCTCGACCGGGCGCTCAACGCTGCGCTCCTGCTGGCCTTCGTAAGCCTGAAGATCGGCGATCGGGTCGGCCTGTTCAGCTTCGACTCCCGGCCGCGCCTCTCCACCGGGGCGGTGGCCGGGCCGGCGTCGTTTCCGCTGCTCCAGCGTCAGGCGGGCCAGCTCGACTACACCACCGAGGAGACCAACTTCACCCTGGGCCTGACCACCCTGCAGGGCCAGCTCGAGCGCCGCTCGCTGATCGTGGTGTTCACCGACTTCGCCGACTCCACGTCCGCCGAGCTGATGATCGAGAACCTCGGCCGCCTGGTCTCGCGTCACCTGGTGCTCTTCGTGGTGTTCAGGGACGAGGAGCTGGACGCCCTGGTCCGCACCCAGCCCGAGGGGGCCGACGACGTCTCGCGGGCCGTGATCGCCCAGACCCTGCTCAAGGAGCGCGAGGTGGTGGTCCAGCGGCTGCGGCGGCTGGGCGCCCAGATCGTCGACGCGCCGGTCGACCGTCTCGGGACGGCGATCCTGAACAGCTATCTCGAGCTCAAGCGCAAGGAGCTGCTGTGACGCAGAGGGCCGAGCTTCAGTTGAAGAGCCATCGTTTCCGCATGGAGCGCGAGGCCGACTGGCGCCGGCTCGAGGCGCTGCTCGCGCGGGTGGAGGGCGGCTCGGCCGCCAGCCTGAGCTACGAGGAGATGGTGGCGCTGCCGGGCCTCTACCGCTCGGCGCTGTCGTCGCTGTCGGTGGCCCGCGCCATCTCGCTGGACCGCAGCCTGGTCGACTATCTGGAGGCGCTCTGCGCCCGCGCCTACTTCTTCGTCTACGGCGCCCGCTCGACCCTCGGCGAGCGGCTCAGGGGCTTCTTCGCCCGGGCCTGGCCGCGCGCGGTGCAGGACATCTGGCGCGAGACCCTGATCGCAGCGGCCCTAGGCGTGCTCGGAACCCTGGCGGCCTATCTGCTGGTCGTGCACGACCCGGACTGGTTCTACTCCTTCGTACCCCAGGGCCTGGCCGCGGGCCGGGATCCGTCGGCGACCCAAGAGGCCTTGCGGGCCACGCTCTACGACAGCCACGGCGACAAGTGGCTCTCCGTGCTGGCGACCTATCTGTTCACCCACAACGCCCAGATCGCCCTGCTCGCCTTCGCCCTGGGCTTCGCCTTCTGCGCCCCCACCGCGGTGCTCCTGATCTACAACGGCTGCATGCTGGGCGCCTTCCTGGCCTTGTTCGTCCAGCGCGGGCTGGGCTTCGAGGCGGCCGGGTGGCTGTTCATCCACGGGGTGACCGAGCTGTTCGCCGTCACCCTGGCGGGCGCGGCGGGATTCCGCATCGGCTGGTCCCTCGCCTTTCCCGGCCGCCGGGCGAGGCTCGACGCGGCCGCCGACGCCGGGCGCACCGCGGCGACGGTGATGGGCGGGGTGGTGGTCATGCTGATCGTCGCCGGCCTCCTGGAAGGGTTCGCCCGCCAGCTGATCCAGCTGGACCTCGCCCGCTATGCCGTGGCCGGCGTCTCGGCCCTGGTCTGGGGCGTCTATTTCTATGCGCCGCGCAGCCTGGAGAGCCCCCATGGCCGCGCCTGAAGCCGCCACAGCCTCCGTCCTCGCCGGCGAGTCCGGCCGCCGCGTGCTGGTGACGCCGGAAGGCGTCGACCTCGGGGTCCGCGTCGGCGAGGCGGGCGAGCGGGCGGCCGCCTTCGTCATCGACGTGGCGATCATCCTCGCCGGCATGATCCTCCTGACGGTGATCTGCTTCGCCACCGCCGTCGCCGGCAAAGGCCACGGCCTGCAGCTCATCGCCGTGATCTGGCTCCTGGGCGGGTTTTTCGCCCGAAACCTCTATTTCATGGGCTTCGAGCTCGGCGCACGGGGGGCGACCCCGGGCAAGCGGCTGATGAAGCTGCGGGTGGCCGCGCGCCACGGCGGCCGGCTCACCGCCGACGCCATCTTCGCCCGCAACGCCATGCGCGAACTCGAGGTCTACCTTCCGCTGTCCTTTCTGGTCAGCCAGGCCGAACCGGTCGGGGCGGCCCTGAACCTCCTCGGCATCGCCTGGAGCGCGGTGTTCGTCTTCTTCCCCCTGTTCAACCGCGACCGGCTGCGCGTCGGCGACCTCGTGGCCGGAACCTGGGTGCTCAAGGCGCCGAGGACCCGGCTGCTGCCCGATCTCGCGGCCCAGGCCGCCCCGGTGCGGGCAAGGTACGAGTTCACGCCGGCGCAGATCGACGCCTATGGGATCAAGGAGCTGCAGGTGCTGGAGGACGTGCTGCGCGCCGGCGAGCCCAAGACCATCAAGGCGGTGGCCGAGCGCATCCGCCGCAAGATCGCCTGGACCGCCGGCCAGGACGAGCGCGACCGCGAGTTCCTCGACGCCTATTACGCTGGCCTGAGGCAGAGGCTGGAGATGCGCCTCCTGTTCGGCCGGCGCCGCAAGGACAAGCACGACCTCGGCTAGTCGAAGGCCGGGGCCATCGCGGCCTGCTGCAGCCACTCCAGCCCGTCATCGGGCAGGGCGCTCAGCAGAAGGGCGAGCGCCCCGAACACCCCCCATTGCGGCCGACGGTCCCGAACGTCCGGCCGATGTCGAAGCGGCCGGCGAAGTCGGCGGTCGCGGCTGTCATGGTCCTTTCCCCCTCCCGGCCGTGTTGGACGCCGCCCGCGGCCAGTCCAGCCGCCGGCCCGCCGGGCGCGGCCTAAAGGGCGCCGGACGTGTGCGCCTTCAGGAAGGCGTCGATGCGGGCGTTGGCGGCGGCCTGGTGCGGGTGGCCGAGGATGTTGAAGCCGTGCGGGGCGCCAGGATAGACGGCGAGCTCCGCCTCGTTCCCCGCGGCGATCCAGCGGACATAGAGGAACAGGGAATCGTCCAGGAACGGGTCCAGGGTGCCGACGCTGAACAGGGCCGGCGGCATGTGGCTGAGTTCGGCATAGAGCGCCGACATGTCCGGGTCCTTGCGCCGCGAGACGTCCGGGGCATAGGCGTTCGAGCAGCCGGCGATGTCCTCGGTCCCGATCAGGTAGCGGTTGCGGCCCACCCAGGTCTGGCTCGGGGTCATGGAGGTGTCGTAGTTGCCGTAGCTGAGGTTGGCGGCGTGGAAGCCGGTGAAGCCGTGCCGGTCGCGCATGCGCACCAGGGTCGGGACCGCCAGGGTCGCGCCGGCCGATTCCCCGCCGATGGCGAGGGCCGAGCCGCCGAACTCCGACGCCACGTTCTGCGCCAGCCAGGCGGCGGCGGCCTCGCAGTCGTCCCAGGCGGCGGGATAGGGATGCTGCGGCGCCAGCCGGTACTCGACGCTGACGCTCGCCAGCCCGGTGGCGTCGGCGATGCGCGCGAGCATGCCGTCGTCCTGGTCCGCCGAGCCGAACACCAGCCCGCCGCCGTGCAGGTGCAGATAGGCCCCCTTGGGGTTGTCGGGCGCGAGGATCCGGACCTCGACGGACCGGCCGGCGCCCTGCACCGTGCGGACGACGGCGCGGTCGGATTTGGGCCGCGGCGCCATCGGGCTGGGCGCGTCGCTGTCCCGGTCCATCGGTCCGGGCGTGGCGGACATGCGGGCCAGGAAGGCCGCGTTGAAGGCGCGCACCTCCTCGGACACGGCCTCCGGCGTGAACAGGGCCGGGTCGAGCGGGTTGGCGGAAGCCATGCGGCGCCCCCTATTCGGCGGCGTGGGCGAAGGGCGGATCGATGGTCGATTCGGCCGCCGGCCAGCTCTTGACCTCCTGGAGGCATTCGCGCGCGAACAGGCGGATCGAGCGCATGCAGTCCTCGTGGGGCATGCCGCCGGTGTAGAGGTGCGGGATCATCCCCTGCGGCTTGCGCAGCTTGCGCACCTCTTCGAGCTTCTCCAGCACCATCTTGGGATCGCCCGCCAGCGAGGTGTCGACCGCGCCTTCGGCCGCCCGCTCGACGTCCGCCTCGCTCATCACCAGGTTCTTGTAGGTCTCATAGCCCTTGATCGAGCCGTGGTGGGACGAGGTGAGCTCGTAGTTCTTCACCGCGGCGCGGAAGGTGCGGGTGGCGTACAGGCGCGCCAGCTCGCGGGCCTTGTCGGCGCTCTCGTCGATGAACACCAGGTTGGAGGCGAAGGGCGCCGTGGGCGGCTGGTCGGGATGGCTTTCCTTCCAGGCGATGTCCCAGGCGTCCTCGGCGGACACGGCGTCGTTGGCCTGCTTGTTCGCCTCGCTGGCGTTCTGCGGCGTGAAGGTCTGGGGGCGGTTCGTGAGCATGGGCTGGCCGAGGTAGAGCCGCCCGAGGCCGAGCCTGGCGGCGGAGGCCATGGAGGCCGGCGTGCCGGCGGCGCAGAAGGCCCGCCCCCGCAGCGAGCGGATGGGACGCGGACGGATTTCCCGGCGGGGCTGCCTGAAGGTCTCGCCGCCCTCGATGAAGCCCGTCTCCATGGCGTTCATCACCATCGGCACGATCTCGTCGAACAGCTCGCGGGCCTTGGCCTGGTCGACCCTCAGGCCCTCGTATTCCATCCGCGCCAGCCCGCGGCCGAAGCCCACGATCATCCGGCCGCCGGACAGGTTGTCGAGCACGCTGATCTGTTCGGCCAGGCGCACCGGGTCGTGCCAGGGCACCACGATTACCTGGGTGCCGAGCCGGCAGGTCTTGGTCCTGGCCGCCAGCCAGGTCAGGTATTGCAGCGGGTTGGGGGCGACCGAATAGTCCGAGAAATGGTGCTCGGTGATCCAGATGGACTCGAAACCGAGCTCTTCGGCCAGCAGCAGCTGGGTCATCTCCTCGCGCAGGAACTGGTCGTCCGGCAGAGAGGCGTGGTTGGCGAATCCAGTCGAGATGCCGACGTGCATCAAGGCGCTCCTTCCAGAAGGCTCCCTCGCCCGGTGGACGGTGAGCACGTTAAGCTTTTCCCACCCTAACCATGCCGCGCAGGTGCGGGCAACGCCGCCGGCTCAGCCGTAGCGCGCGTCGAGCATGCGGGGCAGGGCGGCCGGGAGGCCGTCCAGCGGCCCGGAGGACAGCAGCAGGATCACCTCGTCGCCGCGCAGGCTGGCCTTCAGCTCGTCCAGCACGGCGTCGCGGCCCGCCACGGGCGAGACCGGCGCCCCGGCGGCGGCGATGCGCGCCGCGATCTGGGCTTGGCTGAGCTGGCTGTGGCTCTCGGCGCCATGGGCCGGCGGCGGCAAGAGGACCACCTTCGCCACCCCTTCGAACACCGTGTCGTACCAGGCCAGGGCGTCCTGGTTGCGCCAGCTGAAGGTGTGGGGCTCGAACACCACCACCAGCGGCCTCTGCGGGAAATGCAGCTGCATGGCCTCGATCGCCGAGCGCGCCTTCTCGTAGGACGATCCGAAGCCTTCGTAGACGGGCACCCGCGAAACGGAGGTCTTCTTGTCCAGGCGCCGCTCGAGGCCGCGGAACTTGCGCACCGCCCGGGTCAGGTCCCCCGGCTCGATCGCGCCGAGCTCGAGCAGCAGGGCGGCGGCCCCGGCGATGTTCTCCACGTTGTGCAGGCCCAGGAGCTCGGTTTCCAGCGCGACGCCGTGGCCGGCGGGCGTGCGCAGGGTGAAGCGGGTGACCTCTCCCACCTGGACGTCTTCGGCCGCATAGCCGGCCCCGGGGCCGAGGCCGTACCAGACGACCGTCCGACCGCGGGTCAGCCGCTCCAGGGGCTCGTGTCCGCGGGCGCATACCAGCAGGCCGTCGGGCGGCAGGAGCCCGATCAGCTCGGCGAAGGGCGCCTCGTAGGACGCCATGGTCGGGAACACGTTCACGTGGTCGTGGACCACCGAGCTGATCAGCAGGTGGCGCGGATGATAGAGCAGGAACTTGGAGCGGCGGTCGGCGCCGCCGACGATGTATTCGTCACCCTCCAGCAGGAACAGGGGATCGCGGCCGGCGTATCCCGTTGAGTCAAGGTCGAGCGGCACCGCGCCGATGAAGTAGCCGGGATCGGCGCCCGCCTCGCGCAGGAAGGCGGCGCACATGGCCGTCAGGGTCGACTTACCGAAGCTGCCGGCCACCACCACCGTCTCGCGGCTCTGGGTGTAGACGCCGAGATATTCGGCGAAGCTGTAGCGCGGCGTGCCGCGGCGCACGAGCTCGGCGAGCTCCGGATTGTGCTCCAGTCCGAGCTTGGCGCTGGAGCCGATGATGGCCGCGTCCAGATGTTGGGGCACCAGGGCGGCGTCGAAGCCTTCGTGGAACGGGGCGCCCATGCGCTCGAGGTAGGTCGAGACCGGCGGGAACACGCCATCGTCCGAGCCGGAGACCTCATCCCCCTGCGAGGCCAGCACCGAGGCGAGGGCGCTCATGCCGGCGCCCGCGATCCCCAGGAAATAGACCTTCATCGCCCTGAGCGCCCCGGCCACGCCGGCGCACCAGGCTCCGGTCCAAGAGCGGCGGGTTTAGCGCCGGGCGGCGAATTGTCGAGGGGCGGGCGCCGCGGCGGGCGCGGGCGCTGTCGCGGGACGCCAGACGACCCCCTCGCTGCAGCGGACCCAGCGTCCGAGCCGGCGGCTGTCGCGGCCCTGGCTTTCCGGGGTGATCGGCAGGAGCCGCCAGACCGCGGCCTCCAGGTACTGGAAATCGGCGCCGTCGCGCTTCTGGGCGAACCGCAGCAGCTCCAGACGGGCCCAGGCCACGGCCTCGCCTTCGCTCTGCAGCTGCGCCACCACGGGCTTCAGCCGGTTGGCGCGCAGGGCGTTGAGGCGGTTCTTCGAGGGGGCGTGTCGAAGCTCGATCTTGAAGGTGGGCATGGGTCCTGGAAGGCTGGGCCGGACCCGGACGCGTGCTGCGCCGGATCCGGCCGAACACGGGTTGTTACTTGCCCGAGAGAGGGGCGGCGGAGTTGCTCGCCATCTCCGTGAGCACGCCATTGGTCCCGGCCCAGGCGTGGGCCTTGCTGACATCGGCCATGGCCGAGGCCACCGAATCCCGGACGCAGCCGCTCATGACGGACGGCGCCGTGAATTCCTCGCGGTAGGCGTCTTTGCAGACCGCCCAGGCGGCCTTCTCGACGTCGGCGCGGATCGCTTTCGGATCCTTGCCGGCGAGGTTGACGGTGATCTCGGCGGCGCAGGCCGGGCCCGCGAGGGCGGCGGCGGTTACGGCGGCGAGGAGGGTGAAAGTGACAGTGCGGTTCATAGCGGAGCTCCCGTTGATGAGGAAACTCCTCCCCGAAAGACGCCTCTACTGTGAGCGTCTGCTTCCCGAATGCGCCGATGCGGCTGGATTCAATAGCTATTTCGCACCAGCGAACAAAAAATGCTGCACTGCCAAAACGACGGGCGTCTAGGGCGGTTCTGACCATTCGCTGGGCGCCGGCCCACGGGGGCCGCAGGGGTTAGGCCTGCGCGGTTAGGAGCGGCTCGCCCATGGCCTCCGCCCGGGCGAGGGCGCTTTCGAACCAGGCGATGGTGGCGTTCAGGCCCTGCTCTATGGAGGTGGCGGGGGTCCAGCCCAGGAGCTCGCCGGCGCGGGTGATGTCCGGCCGGCGGCGCTTGGGATCGTCGGTCGGCAGGCGCTGGTGCGTCACGCGGGACGACGAACCGGTGAGCCGAAGCACCAGCTCGACCAGCTGGCGGACGCTGATCTCGACAGGATTGCCGAGGTTGACGGGACCGGGTTGCGGCCCCTCCAGCTCCATCAGCCGGATCAGGGCGTCGATCATGTCGTCGACGTAGCAGAACGAGCGGGTCTGGCTGCCGTCCCCGTAGATGGTGATGTCCTCGCCAGCCAGCGCCTGGCTGACCACGTTGGCCACCACCCGCCCGTCGCCGGCGGTGAGCCTCGGCCCGTAGGTGTTGAAGATGCGGGCTACCCGCACCTCCGCTCGCCCGGTCCGGTCGTAGTCGAACACCAGGCTCTCGGCGGCCCGCTTGCCCTCGTCGTAGCAGGCGCGCGGGCCGGTGCAGTTGACGTGGCCCCAGTAGCTTTCCGCCTGCGGATGCACGTGGGGGTCGCCGTACACCTCGCTGCTGGAGGCCTGCAGGTAGCGGGCGCCGCACGCCTCGGCGAGGCGCAACAGGCGCTGCGCGCCCACCACGCTGGTCAACAGCGTCTGCTCCGGCTCGGCCTGGTAGAGCGCGGGGGAAGCGATGCAGGCGAGATTGTAGATCTGCTCGATCCCGCCGCGGGCCAAGTCCGGCGGCGGCTCGGTCACGTCGGCCTGCACGAGCTCGAACTGCGGATGATCCGCGACCGATCGCAGGTTCTGGCGGGCGCCGGTGACGAAATTGTCGAGGCAGACCACCCGGCGGCCCTGGGCCAGCAGCCGCTCGCACAGGTGCGATCCGAGAAAGCCCGCTCCGCCGGCCACCAGCACCCGGCCGTCGCCTCGCTCGCCCATGCGCCTCACCACCAATACGCGTTTGCTTGTAGGGCCTGAGGCCCGCGATGGCGACCGTCCGCGCGGCTGCGGCGCGTCACGCCGCCTTGCCGAACTCTTCGGTGTCGATCTCCGTCTGGGTCGTCGCCGGATAGCGCGGTCCCTTGACCGTATCGAGGTTGATCAGCGCGTCGAGCCGGTCCAGCACGGCCGGGCTCAGGTCGACGCCCGCGCCGCCGGCGTTCTCTTCCAGGTGGTCGAGGCGGGTGGTGCCGGGGATCGGGGTGATGAAGTCGCCGCGAGCCAGGGTCCACGCCAGCGCCAGCTGCGCCTTGCTGCAGCCCGCCTCGCGGGCGATCTGGCCGAACTCGTCCAGCAGCCCGAGGTTCGCGCGCCAATTGCCGGACTGGAAGCGCGGCATGCCCTTGCGGATGTCGCGCGGCTCCATGGCCTCGGGGTCGGGGGGCGAGTCGGTCAGGAAGCCGCGGGCGACCGGGCTGAAGGCCACGAAGGTGAGGCCGAGCTCCCGGCAGGCGTCCAGCACGGCGATCTCGGGGTTGCGGGTCCACAGCGAGTACTCCGACTGGACCGCCGAGACCGGATGGACCGCATGGGCCTTGCGGAGGGTCTCGGCCGAGACTTCCGACAGGCCGATGGTCCTGATCTTCCCCTCCGCGACCAGCTCCGAGAGGCCGCCGACGGCCTCCTCGATCGGGGTCTGCTTGTCCCAGCGGTGCAGATAGTAGAGATCGATCACCTCGGTCTGCAGTCGCTTCAGGCTCTCCTCGCAGGTCAGCCGGAGCTTGTCGGGCCGGCTGGAGATGACCCGCTTGCCGTCCTCGATGCGCATGCCGCACTTGGAGGCGAGCGTGAACTCGGCGCGGCGGGCCTTCAGGGTCTTGCCGACCAGGAGCTCGTTGGCGCCTCCGCCATAGAGCGCGGCGGTGTCGAAGTGGGTGTAGCCGAGCTCCAGCGCCCGCAGGAGCACCTGGGCCGCCGTCGCCTCGTCCGGCGGAGAGCCGTAGGCGTGCGACAGGCTCATGCAGCCGAGGCCGACGGCGGAGACCTCGAACGGACCGAGCTGGCGGGTGCGCATGACGGCGGGCCTCAGGCCAGGCTCTTCTCGATCTTGTCGAGGGTGCGCATGGCGTTCAGCGCCTGCTGGACGCTCGAGTTGGGTTCGCGGCCCTCCTGGATGGCGGCGAAGAACTCGCGGTCCTGCAGCTCGATGCCGTTCATCGACACCGCGACCTTGGTGACGTCGATCTGCTGGTCCTTGCCGTCGAACAGGTCGTCGTAACGGGCGAGGTAGGTGCCATTGTCGCAGATGTAGCGGAAGAACGAGCCCTGCGGCCCGTCGTTGTTGAACGACAGCGACAGGGTGCAGATCGCCCCGCCGGGGACCTTCAGCTGGATCGACATGTCCATGGCGATCTTCAGCTCGGGGTGGTGCGGGCCCTCGACCCCGCGCGCGACCGAGGCGATCTCGCCGGTCTGGTACTGGAACAGGTCCACGGTGTGGCAGGCGTGGTGCCAGAGCAGGTGGTCCGTCCAGCTCCGGGGCTGGCCCTGCAGGTTCATGTTGGAGCGGCGGAAGAAGTAGGTCTGCACGTCCATCTGCTGGATGTTCAGCTCGCCCGCCTTGATCTTGTCGTGCACCCACTGGTGGCTCGGGTTGAACCGCCGGGTATGGCCGGCCATGGCCACCAGGCCGGTCTTTTTCTGGGTGTCGACGATCCACTCGGCGTCCTCGAGGGTGTCGGCCATCGGGATCTCGATCTGGACGTGCTTGCCGGCCTCCATGCACTGCACGGCCTGCTTGGCGTGGATCTGGGTCGGGGTGGCGAGGATCACCGCCTCGACCCCGGGGAGCTTCAGACTCTCGCCGAGGTCGGTGGTCCAGTGCGGGATGCCGTACTTTTCGGCGACGGCTTGCGTGGTCTCCGGCCGGCCGCCGGCCAGCGAGACCACCTCGACGCCTGCGATGTTCTTCATCCCGTCCAGGTGCCTTTGGCCAAAGGCGCCCTGGCCCGCCATCACGACCTTCATGCGGCTACGCTCCTGGTCCTGGTCTGAGGTGTGGAAGAGGCGGTCAGGCCGCCTGCGGCTTGGCCCGCCGCTCGTGGTAGGCGCGGGTCTCGAGGATGATGTGGCCGACGCCGGTGGAGGACGCCGGCACGTGGTAGAAGCGGTAGACCTCGTCGACCTGGTCGCCCAGCGCCCCGCGCATGATCAGCCACATGACCAGCTCGATCGCCTCGTTGCCGGCGTCGCGCAGGTATTCCAGCGGCTGGATCTTCACCAGGCGCTCGGGATCCCTCGACAGGTCGTCGAGGAACCGGGTGTCGAAGTCCTTGTTGATCAGCCCGGCGCGCTTGCCCTGGATCTGGTGGGACATGCCGCCGGTGCCGAGGATCACCACCTTCAGGTCCTCGTCCCAGCTCTCAACGGCCTTCCTGATCGCCTTGCCGAGCATGTAGCAGCGGTGGCCGGTGGGGGCGGGATACTGGATCACGTTCACCGCCAGCGGCACCACCTGGGCCGGCCATTCGGCGGGCTGGCCGAACATCAGGCTCATCGGAACGGTCAGGCCGTGGTCGACCTCCATCTCGTTGACGATGGTCATGTCGAACTCGTCCAGCACCAGCGACTGCACCAGGTGGGAGGCGAACTCGGGAAAGCCCTTCACCACCGGCACCGGGCGCGCGCCCCATCCTTCGTCGGCGATCGGGAACTCCTCGGCGCAGCCGATGGCGAAGGTGGGGATGATCTTGAAGTCGAAGGCGTTGACGTGGTCGTTGTAGACCATGATCACCACGTCCGGCTTGGCCTCGGCCATCCAGCGCTGGGCCGGCTCGTAGCCCTTGAACAGCGGGGCCCAATAGGGCTCGCCCGACTTGCCGTTGTCCAGCGCCGCGCCGATGGCGGGGGTATGGGAGGTGCCGATCCCGGCGATGATCTCGGCCATCAGCTTTCTCCGCGTTCCTTCCTCGAGGTCCAGCCCTTCAGGTTGCGACCGCCGGCGATCATCATGTCGGCGTACTCCTGCTGGGTCATGCCGGTCATCTCGGCGGCCATGTGCTGGTAGGAGTTGCCGTCGGTGAAGGCGAGCTTGGCCAGGGCGTAGGACACCGCGCCCAGCTCCAGGAGGCCGTTCCAGTCGCGGCCCATCACCGCCTGGCGGGCCTCATCC
>FTHL01000240.1_pt1 | contig 15654 bp, 16 predicted proteins | sample 1640951 | NCBI WGS metagenome assembly FTHL01 (sample SAMEA3914788, study PRJEB12502) | metagenome | biome: forest; material: soil | place: Canada | collected 2011-07-03 | depth 0.1 m
ACGGCGAGCGGCTGATCCCGCCGTTCAAGGCCCTGCTCGGCCAAAGAGCGAAAGTGAGGGCCGAGTGACCTCGGCGCTCTCCGTTCGGCCCGTCATGCGGGCCTTCGGCCTGTAGATCCTCTACAATGAGCGGGCGGGGCCAAGCGCGGAAGGCAAAGACGGTTCCAATCCTTCGTTCGAAAGCCAACCATGACTGACATCCCATACGCGACCGCCCTGATCGTCGGCGCAGGTCCCGGCATCAGCGCCTCAGTCGCGCGGGCGCTCTCCAAGGCGGGCCTCAAGGTCGCGCTGGCGGCTCGGGACACCGACAAACTGGGCGAGCTGGCCGCTGGCATCGGCGCCCGATCCTTCGCCGTCGATGTCGCCGATCCCTCGGCGGTGGAGCGATTGTTTCGGCAGGTGGACGAGACCTTGGGGCCGCCCGATGTGGTCGTGTTCAATGCCGGCGCGCGCGTGCGCGGGCCAATCGTGGAGCTCGACCCAGAAGCGGTCCGGCGCGTGCTCGAGGTGTCCGCCCTGGGCGGCTTCTGCGTGGTCCAGCAGGCGGCGGCGCGCATGGCGCCCAAAGGACGCGGCGCGATCCTGCTCACCGGCGCCACCGCCAGCGTCAAGGGGTTCCCCCTCTCGTCCAGCTTCGCCATGGGCAAGTTCGCCCTGCGCGGACTGGCGCAGAGCGCAGCGCGGGAGCTTGGGCCGCAGGGGATCCACGTGGCTCACTTCGTCATCGACGGAGGGGTGCGAAGCGCCGTTCGCGGCGATCCCGACGATCGACCCGACAGCACGCTCGACCCTGACGCCATCGCCCAGACTTATCTGGCGGTGCTCTCCCAGCCGCGGAACGCTTGGACTTGGGAGATTGAGCTGCGCCCCTGGGTCGAGGCCTTCTAGCAATCTGCGCAAACGAGTGACCTAGCCCATGCGAGGGGGCGCCGCGCCTTCATGGCATCGGGCTTCCGGCGCGCATCAGCGGGTGTGTCAGGGGGCCGGCAATGCCGAGCTGGCGTCGCCGTTGCAGGGAGCGCTGCAGCGCGCGGGCGCACTCGGCGCGGGTGGCCGCCCGGTCGGCGGAGCGCTGGCCGGGGTGACGCCGGTAGAACACCCCCACCGCCTGCTCCACCTCGATGCGCTGGCCGGACTCGATCAGCCTCAGCACGAAGTCGAAGTCGTCGGCGATCTCATAGGCTGGATCAAAGCCGCCGATCGCGTCGATGGCGTCCCGCCGGAACAGGGCCGTGGAGATGAGCATGGTCAGGATCGGGTCGGGGAGCGGACCGTCGGGCGGCGGCCGTTGCGGCTCGTCCCGCTCGAACATGAGCGTCAGGCCGAACAGGGCGGCGAGGCCCGACTCGGCCGACAGGCGGGCGTGCTGCCGGACGATGCGGTCCGGAGGGCAGAGGTCGTCCTGGTCGAGGAAGGCGATGAAACGCCCGCGCGCCATCGCCAACCCCTGGTTGCGGCTGGCTGCGATGCCGCGATGGGGCGCGGTGAAGGCGCGGAGGCGGTCGTCCCGGGCGGCGATGCCGGCGAGGATGGCGGGGGTTGCGTCCCTCGAGCCGTCGTCCACCACGACCAGCTCGAGCCCCCGGTGGCCCTGGTCGAGCACGGAGGCCACGGCCTTGGCCACGAACGCAGCGCCGTCGTAGGTCGTCATCACCACGGAGACGGTGGGCTCGAAAGGCGGCGCGGGGCGCGCCTCCGGGCTCATGGCCGTTCGAGCGGGGGCAGAGGGGAGGGGGCGCCGCCCCGTGCCCGGCGCCGGCGAAGCGAGCGGGCGATGGCCCGCGCGGTCTGCGCGCCGGTGAAGCGCAGGTCGGCGGTGTGCTGGGCCGCATGCAGGCGGTAATGGACCGCCACCTCGGCCTCTCGCTCGATCCTGCAGCCGGTCTCGATCATCCGCAACACCACGTCGAAGTCGTCGGCCGCCAGCAATGCCGGATCGAAGCTCCCCACCTCCTCGAACAGGGCCCGGCGGAACAGGCCGGCCTGCAGGAGCCCGGCGAAGACGCGGCGCAGTCCCGGGCTCGACGCCGGGCGGCCATCCGCGCCGAGGCGTTCGAACATCAACGTCTCGCCCAGCACCGCCATGGCGTCCGGCTGGGCGCGCAGCCGCTGGAGCTGCCGGGGCAGCCGCCCGTCCGGCCACAGATCGTCATGGTCCAGGAAGGCGACGAACGCCCCCGAGGCGCGCTCCAGGCAGCGGTTACGGCAGGCGGCGGGGCCTTCGCACGGCCCCCAGGCGACCTTGATCCGGTGATCGTCCAGCGCGAACCGTTGCAGGATCGCCAGGGTGCCGTCGGTGGACCCGTCGTCGCGGGCGAGGATCTCGAAGGACACGCCGTCCTGGCGCTGCACCGAACCGATGGCGTCGGCGACAAAGGCCGCGCCGTTGCGGACGGGCATGATCACCGAGACCTCCGGCGGCGCCGGCGCTGCGTCTGAAGCGATCTCGGTCATGGCGGGATAGGGCCGTCCGGTGCGAGGCCCAGGCAGCCCGTCCAGACCGACAGGCTGGAGTAGTGCGGCGCCCGGGCGCGGTAGTCGGCCGCGAGCCGCCCGCTGTCGAGCAGCAGGCGGATGACGGTCCGCACCATGGAGAAGGCGATCCGTCGCGCCTCCCGAGCCGTGGTCCGCGTCGCGGGGGCGGGCGGGGCCATCCATCGAAGGAGGGCGAAGGAGAGGCGCAAGGGGCCGGCTTTTCCGGTTCGCCCCGGCCAGCCCGCGCGATGGTCCTGCACGGACATGAGCGCATGCCGCGCCGTTTCCGCCACGATCCAGCGATGGCGTTCCCGGGCGCCCCGGAAGACGTGCTCCGGGCCCTTCAGGTAGTCCTCCGCGGCTTGGCCGATCGCCCAGCAGTACTCGTAGCGGTGCAGGGTCAGGCCGCCCCAGGTCTCGCGGATCAGCACCATGGCCTGGCGCGCGGCGTCCGGGCGGCCGTGCAGCGCGGCGGTGATCAGCATGTTGCGCCGGTCATAGTAGGCCTGCCACGGCTTGACCTTGGCCTCGAACGGCTCGTGCCAGACGAACAGCCCGGGCACGGTGGCCAGCGCCGCGCCGGAAAGCGTCGTGCGCAGTCCGTACTCGGTGTCGTCGTGCCGGATGAACATCGGCAGCGGGAGTCCGAGGGTCCGGATCAGCTCGGCCGGAATGCAGCAGAACCACCAGCCGTTGTAGCGGCTCGCCGCCATCGCCTGGAACAGGGCCGTCGCCCCGGCGGCGGCGAGGTCCGCGCCTCTGAGGGGATTGATCAAGGCGAGCCGGTCCAGGTCCACGCTTTCATGCGACGCGTGGAGCCTGCCCGGCTGGCGCAGGTCGAGCATCTGGCCCCCGATCGTGGTCGGCGCCTTCAGATGGCCGAGCAGGGCGGTCAGGCGGGTGAACACCGCCGGGTCGACGGCCACGTCGTCGTCCATGAGCAGCACATGGGTCGCGCCGGCGTCGACGGCCTCGATCATGCCCCGGGTGAAGCCGCCGCTGCCGCCGAAGTTGGCTTGCCGGAGGATCCGGAGCTTTCCCGCGAAGGCGTCGCTCGCCTGCAGGCCCATGATCGCGGGATGACGTTCGAGATCGCTGGGCCCCTGGTGCACCACCAGCAGCTGCGAGATGGCCCCGGACGCCGCCGCGACGCCGGCCATGGCCCGCAGGGTCTCGGCCACCATCTCCTCCCGCCCGAACGAGCAGATCACGATGGCCAGGGCGACGGGCTGCACGGGCGGGCCGCCGGTGATCCATCGTCCCGCACGCAGTCTGGCCCCGCCCGTCAGGGCCTGGACCTCCAGATAAAGCACCGCGCCGCCCGCGTCCTCCGGGTCCCCCGGAGCATCGAGCACCGTGATCGTGCGCTCGCCGCAGACCGCGAGCTGCTGCAGGATCCGTGGCTCGCGGCCGCCGCCCTGGCGGACCAGCCTGAGCGTGCAGGCGCCCGAGGTCTCCACCTCCAGGGCGATGGCGCCGATGTCGGTGAGCTCGCGCCAGTAGCGCTCGTAAAAGGCGTTGAGAAAGGTGTCGAGGCTGAGGGTCTGGCCGGGATCTATGGCCGGCGCCGCACGCGCGTTCTCGGGCGCTGGGTCGACGGCCGCGCCGTCGAGCCGCCAATACAGGCCTTGCGGTCCGCGGTCCGCGGCCAGGTGCAGGTCCTGAAGCGTCTCGCCCGGCATGGCTGCGTCACTCGCCCCGGCGAACCCCGCCGCCGACTTCCAGCTCATGCCCGTACACGGCCGGGAAGAAGCTGGTCAGCGGCGCGCTCAGTCCCATCGCCCGGCGCCGGGCGATGGATCGGGCATAGGCCTGCACGTAACCTTGCTGCTTGGCCTGCACGTCGCGAGTCATGGCCCCGGCATGGTCGCGGCAGAACGAGGCGACCTCGGGCTCCAGGATGAGCCTGGCGTCCGCCTCCAGCAGCCGCAGGAAGAAATCTACGTCCTCGGCGAAGGCCAGGGTCTCGTCGAGCGGTCCGTAGCTGCGGAACGCCGCAGTCCGGAACATGGCCGTGTGCAGCGCCGCGTCGTGGTAGGGGCTGTGTCTCGGGTTGGGGAGGGGCAGGCCCGCGTCGTCGACCGCCTCGAAGCGCAGGATCGCGCCAACCACCGCGGCGGCGTCCGGCCGCCTCGAGAGCTTCCCCGCCTGGCGCGCGGCGCGCCCGGGCGGGCAAAGGTCGTCGGAATCAAGGAAGCAGAGGAACTCGCCCGAGGCCTGGTCGACGCCGGCGTTGCGGGCGGCGGCTGGACCGCGGCGCGGCGTGCGCAGCAGCTTGACGCGAGGGTCGCGGCCGGCGACCTCGGCCACGGCCGCCGCCGTCCCATCGCTCGACCCATCGTCGACGACAATGATCTCGGCCTCGATCCCGGCCTGCGCCTGCACCGATGCCAAGGAGTCCGCGATCAGCCGATCCCGGTTGTGCACCGGGATGACGATGCTCACCGTCGCCGGGCTCACGCCGGCCCCCGGGTCATGAACTGCAACAGGGCCTGGCCCACCTCCGCCGCGTCGGGCGACAGCCGCGCCTCGAAGGCCGGCAGACTCCTGGTCAGGCGCGTCAGCACGGAGAATCCGGCCAGGCGGCCGCCGGGAAGCTGCGGGAACATCGATCCGGCCAAGGCGCTGAAGGCCCGGGCCGGGCTGACCGGCGCGATCTTCGTGATGGCTGCGTCGGTGACCTTTGGCAGGACGATGGCCCCCAGCTCGAGCGATCGCGCCAGGCTTCCGGGAAAGATGGCTTCGGGGTCGAACTCGACCTTACCGTGCCAGTTGGTTTCTCGGCCCGCCAGGCTGTCCAAGGGGGCAGGGAGCCGCGCGAGGCCGGCGGGCGACTGCTTGACCACCCGGTAAAGGGGCCATGCCGTCGGCGCAGGATCGGGCTGCAGGACGACGTAGTCGTCCCCCACGGTCTTCAGGCCGGCCTGCAGGCCCGCGAGGGTGGTGGCGGACTTGCCCGCGCCGCCGGGGCCGGCCAGCAGCATGCCGCGTCCATCCAGCCCCAGGGTGCCCGCGTGCAGCAGTCGCCAGCCGCGCCAGGCGCAGGCGAGGTGGAACAGGAGGCTGAACGGCGCGCCCTCGGTCCACGGCGGCAGGTCGGCCACGGTCCGGACCAGCACCAGCCCCCGGCCGGTCGCGGAGTCGAAGAACACCCAAGGATAGCCTTCGTCGCCGGCGCGGCGCTCGGGCATCAGGGCGGCCAGGCCTTCGCTGGTGAGGCGCCGCTCAATCCAGTCAGGGCTTCGCCGCCAGATCTCCGAGGCGCCGGGCGGCGGCCATCCGACCCGCTCCGTTTCGACAAGATCGAACCAGAGGCCGGGCGCGCGGCCGGCGCCCGCGCCGCCCGTCATGCGCGACCTGTAGGCCGCCCCGGTCGCATTGTCGGTGCAGCGGAGCCGGATGGTGGTGTCGGCGACGACGCAGGTCCAGCTCGTGAAATCCCGGTCCGGGAGCCGGCCCGCGTCGCTCAGCCATCCGCGGACGACGGCGGCCGGAGACGGCGAAAAGGGCGCCGCGGCCATGTCTCGGCTGGCTGGGTCAGGCAGGGTGGTCGCGCGGGTTCGGCCATCCCCGGGTCTCGTCGACGTCGTGGACAGGATCGGAAAGGATGAGGTCCTTCATGTCCTCGAAGACTTCGAACACGAGCTGGTCGCGGCCGCTCCGGAGCGCGGCGCTGACGGCGGAGTCGCCTGGCTCCAACCTGGCGTCCGTCGCGCGCATGAGCCCATGCTCGCGGACCTGCGAGACGAACTCGACCAGGGCCGCGTCGGAGCCGTGGGCCGCCCGCATTTGCGACGCCAGGTCTTCCACGGGGTGGCCAGCCGCCAGATCGCTCCACAGGGCGGCGCCAAGCTCGCGCATGCTGAAGTAGATCCCCGTCTCGACGTTGAGAGCGACCACCTCGTCGCTCATCACCTCGGTCGCGCAATGCGGCTCTGCGACTTCCAGCACGGTGAGGGTCGTCGAGCTCGACACGTGGCTTTCCCCGCCGTCCTCGACAGATCGGCTTGTCCCGCTCCAGGCCGCCCGGCGGACCGCAAGCGGGAGCCACCTTCCTGTCGCAGGCGCGCAGCGTCAAGCCGGCGGCGGCGCCGGCCCGCCGTCGCCCTTCGCTACGGGTTCCTCAGCCTGTCTCGGACCACCGACAGCAGCGCCGACGCGGTCCGCCCATGGCTGAGGCTGCCGGGGATGATCCGGCGGTCGGCCAGGATCTCGGGCATCATCCGAAATACGAGGCCGAGCCTGCGCCCGCGGTCGATCCAACGGATCATCTCGCCGAGCTCGCGGCCGCCGCCCGCGGCCTGGACAGGCCCGAGCCGAAGCGCGGCCTCGCGGCGGATCATGATGGCGCTGCGCCCCCAAAGGTCCTGGGTGCGCGAGGCGGCGGCCGGGTCTGACCCGTGCGCGAACACCGTCGCCCTGCAGAACACGCCGTCCAGGCCGGGCGAGGCGGCCAGTGCGGCGATCTGCCGCTCGGCCTTGTCCGGCCGCCACAGGTCGTCGGCGTCCAGCGCCGCCAGAAGCGGGGTGTCCAGCTCCGCCCATCCTCGATCGGTCGCGTCCGCCGGCCCGCGGTTGTCCTGCGACACGACCCGGACCGGCGGTCCGAAGGTCGTCGCGATCCTGGCGGTGGAGTCGGTCGACCCGTCGTCCACCACGATCACCGCCGCGGCCGCAACGGTCTGCGCAAGAATGGAGTCGAGGGCGGCGTGCAGCGTGCGGGCGGCGTTGAAGGCCGGGACAACCACGCCGTAGCCCTGCCGCTCCGCCGCGGTCTGCGCGTCCTGCTCCGCCATGTCGCTCCCGTGGGTCGGCTTGCCGCTCCACGGGCCCCTGTCTACGCTGCGGCCATGCCCGGCAAGATGACCTTGAACCTCGACCATTCGGTCGGAAAGGCCGGCACCCACCAGACGCTCAGGGTCGAGGGCGCCGGCGTGGAGGACTTCCTCGGCGGCGCCCGCCTGCAGTACCTCGTGGAGGGCCAGCGCTTCGGTCCGCCCGCGCTGCTGGACGGGGCGATGTTCGGCGTCATCCTGATCGCCATGCAGCTCGCCGCCCCGCTCCGCATCAAGGGCGCGGTGTCGGGCGAAGCCGTCCGCAACGCCTACGCTTTCCAGGAGGCCTGGGCCTGCATGGTCCCGCAACGCTTCCAAGTGGTCGAGATCGAGCCCGATCGTGTGATCGAAACGCGCAAGCCGCTGCGCGGACGGGCCGTCTCGGCCTTTTCCGGCGGCTTGGATGGGTCGTTCACCGCCGTTCGCCACGCCAGGAAGCTTGTCGGCAACGGGTCGTACAACCTGACGCACGCCGTGATGATCCAGGGCTTCGACGTGCACCTGGGCAACCGCACGGACTTTGAAAGCCTGCGCCGGCGGGTGGCGCCGCTCCTGGCCGAGCTCGAGATCGAGCTGATCTCCGTGCAGACCAACATGAAGACGCCCGACCTCAGGCGTCCGCGGTTTCACCCGCAACCCTACATGTTCAGCCAGGCGGCCCAGATCGCCTGCATCCTGCACGCGATCTCCGGCCCGTTCGACCAGGGCTTGATCGGGAGCACGGAGCCCTACAGCGGGCTGTGCATGCCCTGGGCGTCCAATCCGGCGACGGACTATCTGCTCTCAGGCGCCGGCCTGCAGATCGTCCATGACGGCGCGGGCTACGCCCGCGTTGAGAAGGCCGAGCTGCTCGCTCGATATCCGACCGCGCTCAAGACCCTCCGGGTCTGCTGGGACGGCAAGCAGCAGGATCGCAACTGCGGCGTTTGCGAAAAGTGCGTGCGCACGCGCCTGAACTTCCTGGCGGTCGGCGTGGCCGATCCTCCCTGTTTCGACCAGCCATTGGACGAGACGATGGTCGCCAGCATCAGCACCTTGAGTCCGACCGTTCTCGGCGAGGCCAAGGCTACCGCCGACTATGCGGAGAAGGCGGGAATTTCGGCGTCCTGGCTCACCCGACTGAAGGCGCGCATCGAGGAGCTGGAGCGGGCGGAGCGGGAGGGGGACGCCCCGCCTTGGGGGCGATACGCGGCTCAGCCGGTGTCGAGGACGCTCATGGCCTCGAGGTAGCGTTCGCGGAATAGCTCGACCGAACGGTTGCGCAGCGACGAAGGATGCAGCTTGGGGCGAAGCTTGAGGTCGGGATTGGAGTTGATCTCGTAGACTTCGAGGCGGCCCTTCACGATGGCGAAGTCGGCGCGCCCGTATTCCAGGCCCGCCGTCCGAAAGACCTTCGCGAGCTGGGCGCCGAAGGGATTGTCGCGGACCAGGCGAAACTCGTCCTCGTAGAGCTCCTCGTCGGCGATGCCCTCAGTCCCGTACTTCACCACCCACTGAGCCTGGTGCACGCAGGTGTAGCCGAGGTGGAGCCCCCCGACGCGGAACACCGACAGCTTGCGGAACAGGCCGGGCTTCACGGGCTCGCCCGCGTACTCGATGATCAAAAGGTTGGCGAACGGCACGCCATGGCCCACGGCCCGGTTGATCGCCCGGCGAAGCTGCTCGGGGGATTCCAGCAGGCCGCTTGGGTACCCGTGATCGCCCTGCATGCGCAGGAACACCGGCCAGCGCCGCGGCATGACCCGCTCCTCCGCGAAGTAGGCGTTGAAGCTGTTGCTGCCTGTGCGGAACAGGGCTCTCAAGAGGCCATAGCGGCTAAGGAACCTGGCCGGATCGTTGAGAACCCGGCAGCCTTGCGACTTCAAATCGCGATACCAGCCGGCCGCCTTGGCCAGGCCGACGGCAGGCAGCCGGTCGAGGTCGGCGAAGATGTAGGTCGCCTTTCGCCGCGGCTGCATCGCCAGCTTGGGATAGGTGGTGACCTCGAAATCGAATCCCCTGTCCGGCTCGTTCGCCACGCTCATGTGGGTGCGCGTGTGGTTCGGGGTCGCGACGAAGATGATCACGCGCCTTTTCAACCTCGCGGAGGACGGAATTCAAGCGGTCCGCACGATTGACAGAGCGTGCAGGACATTGCACCTGAAGGCGCTGTTCAATTCGCAGGTGGGCCAAATGCGGAAGCTCGACAAGTCCAAACTTCTTGGGTTCGATCAGGCGCCGCGCGCCGCGGACCGCGGCACGCCGGGCGCGAAGGTCGGCGCCAAGGCCGGCGCGAAGCTCGGCGTAAAGATGGGCGCCAAGGCGGGCGTGAAGGGTCTGCGCTAGGCTGAGGCCGTCGGCCCGCCGCCAGGTTCTGCGCGGAAAGCGTTGAGCAGGCGCGCTGGGTCTGTGGGCGACGCCGAATTCGAGCCGAGCGCCGATCGCGCTCGCCGGCAGGACCTGCGCATGCGCGAACGCCTTGCCGACGCGCTCGTCTACATCTGCGAGCAGCTTGGCGACGAATTGCCGAATGCGGCCGCCATGGCTGCCTGCGCCGATGCGGTCATCCGCCGCTCGCGCGTCTCCTCCCTCGTCTTCGGCGCCTATTACGAGCTCGTCTCCGCCATCGACGAGGACGACGATGCGGCCGCCGGGCGCCTCGCCGCCGAGATCGCTCGGGCGCGGCCCTTGCCGGACGCCATGGCCATCCTGGCCTTGGACGATCCGGCCTGCGCCCTCCCGTTCGACCGCTTCCGGCGGCTGATGGACACGGACCCCGACGTGCCTCTTCAGGTCTGGCCGCCGCAGCCGCAGGCGGAGGCCGCCTGCCGAGATCGCATCCGCCAGGCCTTCGACCTGCTGGACCGCGGATTTCCGCAAATGGCCGCGGAGATTCGCGCCCTGGTCGGCGAACTGGTGCTGGCGGCGGGCCCCGAAGACCCGAAGGCGATCACCTTCGATGGGGCGTCGTGCTTCATGCTCTGGGGCGCGGTCATGCTCAATGTCCGCGGGCAGTCGAACGTGCTGGACACCGCACAGGCGCTGGCCCACGAGAGCGGCCACAACCTTCTGTTCGGCTTCTGTGCCGACGGTCCCCTGATCGAGAACGAGGATGAGGAGCGCTACGTCTCGCCCCTGCGTCTGGATCCCCGGCCCATGGACGGCATCGTCCATGCCACCTACGTGACCGCCCGCATGCACCAGACGGTGAGCCGGCTGCTGGCCGCCGGCGTCCTCGACGGCGGCCAGACCGAGGCCGCGCGAGCCGACCAGGCGGTCCATGCGCGCGGCTTTGCGGCCGGCGACGAGGTGATTCGCCAGAGCGGCCGGCTGACGGCCGTGGGGCGGCAGGTCATGGAGGCTGCGCGTGCCTACATGGCCCGCGCCGCGCCCTGACGGCGCCTCAATTCCGGGCTGGCTCCGATCTTTCCGCGCGCGTATCTGACGAGCTAAGCCATGGCCGCCCGGACTTCGCGGTGACCGCTTGGAGGCGGAACCGTGGCGGCTGTAACGTGTTTGTCCAGGACTTAAGGGCTGAGGGTCTTCCGCTTGAGCGACGTGGTCGTCCAGCTTCCGGTGCAGACGGGCGAAGAGGCTGAGCTCTTTGGCGCCTATCTCGCGGAATTCATGGAAGGCTGCGTGGTCGACGCCGATCGCTGGGCCGAGGACAACGACGCTCCCTATCTGATGGTGCGCTCCGATCCGCTCATCGACGTCGAGGTGAAGGTGCTCACCTTCCAGCGGTCCAGCGCGGCGCAGGCCTTCTGCTCGGGCTGGGACAGGGTGAAAACCCGCAGGACCGCCGCCGCCGCGGTCTAGGAACGCCGCCATTCCTTCTGGCTCCAGCGCCCTGCGCGGGCTGCGCGTCGTCATTGCCGGCGCCGGCGCAGTTGGGACGGTGCTCGCCTTTCGGTTGCAGGCCCTTGGCGCCCGGGTCGTCCTGGCGGATCCGGCCGGCCTGGGCGACAACGCCTCCGGCGTGGCTGCGGGCATGCTGGCCCCGGCGATGGAGGCCGTGCTTGATCCGGCGTCGGCAGACCATTTCGCCCTGTTGCGCGACGCTCGCGACGCCTGGCCGGCGCTGGCGGCGGAGCTGGAACGCCATGGCGGCATCCTGGATCGCGCCGGGGCCCTGTGGGTCGGGGACGAGCCTTCCCAGCTGGAAGTCGCCGCGAGGCTTGCCGGCGTCGGCGCCAGGACGGAGCGAGTGACCGAGCGGCAGGCGGCCGGCCTGAGCGCAGGCCTGGCGGCGCCCTTCGGCGGGGTCTTCACCCCCGAGGATTGGCGGCTCGAGCCTATCGCCATGCTGCAGGCGCTCCGGGCCGCCTTCCTGTCGGTCGGGGGCGAGGTGGAGGCGGATGCGCTGGTCGGGCTGAAGGCGGGCGCCGCGGTCTTCGGCGGCGGGCGCCGCCGCGAGGCTGATGCTGTCGTCCTGGCCACCGGACGCCTGCCGCACGGCTTGGAGATCCGGCTCGGGCCGGCCAGCCTGCGGCCGATCAAGGGGCAGATCGCCCGCAGCACGTCCCTGCCCACCGGGGGTCCGAGCGTGCGCGCGGACGGGATCTATGTGGCGCCGTCGCCGTCCGGGGCGGTGATCGGGGCCACCATGGAGCCGGATCTGGCTGATCGCGTGGTCGATCCGGAGGCGATCGCGCAATTGAGGCGCCGGGCCTCCGGCCTCTTCCCGCACCTGCGGACCGCGTCCCTGCAGGGCGCGGCGGGGGTCCGCGCCGCCACGCCGGACGGCCTTCCGCTGGTGGGCCGTAGCGGAGAGGAGGGGGCCATGCTGGCCCTTGGGGCGCGCCGCAACGGTTGGCTGCTGGCGCCGCTGATCGCCGAGATCCTGGCCGGCGAGCTCGCCGGCGACGCGCCCGGGCCGTGGAAGGCCGCCCTCGACCCCGTCCGGCTTAGCGGTTCAACACGAACCTCAGACTGATGGTGACCGTCGCTCCGTCGACAGGGCGTCCGTCCTCCAGGCGCGGGCTCATGCGGAAGCGCTTGGACAGCGTCCGGGCCGCCTGGCCGAAGCCGAAGTTGCTCGGCGTCTCCGCGGCGACCTTGCAGTCGGTGACTGAGCCGGCGAGGGTCACGCGGCATTGCAGCCGGGCCGAGCCTTCCCGGTCCATCGCGATGGCGCGGGCAGGATAGGCGCGGGCGAGCTCCTCCGCCGTCGGCCGGCTGATCCATTGCGGGTCGCTGATCACCGGCGGGCCGGCCGGGGTCGCCGGGCCCGCCGCCGCTGTCGGCGGCTCCAGGGGCAGAGGCTGGGGTCCAGGAAGGGGGGTGACAGCCAGGGGGGCGGTCGACTGGTCCGCCTGCGCCGGGTCGGCCTCGGTGCGATCCAACCTTGGCGGCCGTGGCTGCACGGTCCTGGGCTGCGGCTGGGCGGGATGACGGGGCTGCGGGTTCTGGAATCGGACCGCCCCGATGTCGATCGTCGGCGCCTCGGCTACGACATCCGGCTCGGCCACGACCTGCTGGTCATAAAGATAGGCGATCAGCCCCAGGTGCAGCAGCACCGCGGCGCCGATCCCCACCAAGGCCGCCTTGCTGAGCCGAGGCCGTTGTTCAGCCGAATCGAGCAGGCTTGCAAGCGAGTATCCGCGGGGAGCGGCGTGCCGGATGACCATTGAATGATCCCTCATCGATCAATCGGTATCTTGACGAACGATGGTCTCATCAGCGGAACAGCAAGTAAAGCGACAAACGAACACTTTCGATTTACATAACGTGCGAACGACCGGCTCGGGATTCAGATCTCGTTAACCATAACTGCCCAGGGTCGTGGCCATGAGCGTGCACTCGATCCGCGGCGTGGTGGAGGCGGCCATCCAGCGGGCCTCCGAGGCCACCGGGGTCGATTTCACCTTCCTCCTGGGCGCGGCCAAGCGCGAGAGCGGATACAATCCCGCGGCAAGGGCGCCGACGTCGTCGGCGGCGGGGCTGTTTCAGTTCGTCGACCAGACCTGGCTCGCCGCTCTCAAGCAGCACGGCGCCAAGTACGGCTATGCGCGCTACGCCGAACTGATCAGCCAGGGCGCCGACGGCCGCTACTACGTCTCGGGAAGCGAGGCGCGCCGCACGGTCATGGACCTGAAGCTGGACCCGCACGCCTCGGCCCTGATGGCCGGCGAACTGGCGTCGGCCCACGCCTCCTACCTGCGCGGGCGAGTGGGCCGAGACCCGACCGCGGGCGAGCTCTACGCGGCCCACTTCCTGGGACCCCAGGGCTCCGCGCGGCTGATCGAAGCCTATCAGTCCACGCCCCGGGCCAGCGCCGCCGCCATGTTTCCCGACGCGGCCGAATCGAACCGGTCGATCTTCTTTCGCGGGGGCCGCCCGGCCAGCGTGGCCGAGGTATACGAGAACCTCACCCACGGCGCGGATCAGGTCGGCGCCGCGCCCGCGCGCCAGGATGACGAAGGCTTCGTGCACTATGCCGCCGCCCGGCGGCTGGAGCGCGTCGAGCAACAGCGCGAGCTGGTCGATCTGGTCCTGCGCGGACCTCTGGGGCCGGGCGAGGATCGGACAAGCCTCGGCGGCGGCCTGTTCTCCACGGAGATGCTGCGGGTGCTGTCCGACGCCCGTCCCGAGTCGCCCGCGGGCGGTCGCAGCGAGCGTAGCTAGCTCGCGGTCAGAGCCAGCGGGCTTGGCCCCTGCGAGGGCTCGCGGCGCACGGCGGCGGCCACGGCGCGGGCGACGGCGGTGACCGTCACAGGCTTGCGCAGGACCTGGTCGGCCCCGGCGTCGAGGCAGGCCTGCGCTTCCTCCGCGTCGCCGCCGATCACCGCGACGATCGGGGCTTCCCTGGCGGCGCCTGCAAGCGCGCGAATGCCCCGCGCCGCCTCGGCCCCGGTAAGCTGCGGCATGCGGCCGTCCAGCATGATCAGGTCGAACTGGCAGAATTCTGCCAGCTCCAGCGCCCTCGCTCCGTCGTGCGCGTGCACCACCTGATGTCCCAGCTGCTCGAGCACGGCGCGCAACATGGCGGCGTTCAACGGATCATCCTCGGCCACGAGGACGCGCATGGAGCGTGCGGACGGGGAGGCGGCGACGAAGGCGACCATTTCCATGTGCGGCTCGCCGTCTTCGTGGGCGGTGGCCGCCGGATCGAACGGCAGATCGACCCAGAACCGGCTGCCGACGCCGACGGCGCTCTCGGCGGCGACCTCTCCGCCCATCAGTCTCGCCAGCTCCCGCGACAGCGACAGCCCGAGGCCGGCCCCGGGAAGGCCAAGGCCGACCCGCTCGATCCGGCTGAACGGCTGGAACGCCCGCTCGACCTCTTCCGCCGAAAGACCCGGACCGGTGTCGGCCACCTCGATGCGCAGGCGGTCCGCGCCCTGGCGCTGGACCCGCACCTCGACGCGGCCACGGGCGGTGTACTTCAAGGCGTTGCCGATCAGGTTGGAGAGGATCTGGCGCACGCGCACGGGATCGCCGATGGCGGCGCCGCCGGAGGTCCCGAGCGCCTCGTCGACATGCAGGTCCAGCTCAAGGCTCTTGGCCACCGCGCGCGGCCGGCACAGCAGCACCGTCGAGCGCGTCAGGCTCGCCGCGTCGAACGCGCGGGGCGCGACGCTGAGCTTGCCGGCGCCGGCGGTTTCCGTGTCGAGGGTCGCGTTCAGAACGTCGAGCAGCTCGTGCGAAGCGGCGAGAGCGGCGGCGAGCTGGTCTCGGCTGGGTTGGGCGCGGCCGCCGGTCCCGGCGGCGGCGGCGAGAACGTGAGCGACCCCGGTGAGGCCGTTGCGGATCTCGTGCGACAGCGTGGCGAGCAACTGGGACTTGGACTTGGCCAGGCGCTCCGCCTCGCCCAGCGAGCGGTCGTGCTCCTCCATCAGCCGCTCGCGGTCCGTGGCCAGGCTGAACTGCCGGCGCAGAATGCGGTTGACGATCATGCAAAGCGCCATGGCCAGCGCCAGCGCGCCACAGGCGATGGTGGCGCCACCGGTGTCGCCGGACAGCCAGAGCGCCAGGAGCGGCGATGCGGCCGCGAGCGGGCCGATCACCAGAAGGCTCTTCAGATAGGGCGACGAAAAGAAGATGCAGGCGGCCGCGGCGGCGGTGGCGATCGCCAGGATCACGTCGCGCACCGGCCCGGCCCACCAGCCGAACGCGCTGAGTTCGGCCACCGCTAGCACCCACAGGAGGCCGCCCACGATGTGCAGCGCCCCGCGCCGTCGGTCGCTGAGCGGGCCGCGGCCGCGCAGCCAGTTCACCGCGCCGTAGAAGGCGCCCCAGTTGACGCTGAACTGGACGAACAGCGCCGACATCCACACCGAGTCCGCCGCATAGGCGCCGGCCCAGACGAACACCGGCAGGCCCAGGGCGAACAGGCCGAGGGCGTAGGGCAGCAGCTCGC